>Ga0210383_10001779_pt1 | contig 19594 bp, 20 predicted proteins | sample IncBWC14OmetaG_FD_160072 | JGI IMG/M metagenome (GOLD analysis project Ga0210383, IMG submission 160072) | Forest soil microbial communities from Barre Woods Harvard Forest LTER site, Petersham, Massachusetts, United States - Inc-BW-C-14-O ...
GCTCGCCGCGCCTCCCCGAACCTGCCGGTCCGGTTCGACCCCCCTGAGCCGTCGGCGTCGCTAAAATCCACGGCGGGGTCGCGCAATTGAGGATCGGAAGCGGCAGGCATGAGTGAGTACCAGTACTACGAGTTCCTCGCGCTCGACCGGCCGCTGACCGACCAGCAGCGCGCCGAGCTGCGGTCGATTTCGACCCGGGCGGAGATCACGGCCACGAGGTTCGTCAACGAATACCAGTGGGGCGACTTCAAGGGCGACCCGCGGAAGTTGATGGAGCGGTATTTCGACGCGTTCTTGTACCTGGCGAACTGGGGAACGCGGCGGCTGATGTTCCGGCTGCCGCGCGGGGTGCTGGATTCAAAGACCGCCGAGCGGTACTGCTACACGGACACCGCGTCGCTCATCGAGACCGGCAGCCACCTGATCCTCAGCCTGTACGTCGACCGGGAGCCGGACGACTACTGGGACCAGCCGGGCGGCCAGCTCGCGGCGATGGTCCAGGCCCGTGCTGAGCTCGCCGCCGGGGATCTGCGGCTGCTGTACCTGGCCTGGCTGCTGGCCCTTCAGTCCGACGAGGTGGACGACGAGGACACCGAGCCGCCAGTGCCGGCCGGTCTAGAGCACCTGAGCGCATCGCTTCAGGCGGTCGTCGACTTCTTCGAGATCGATGAGGACCTCATCGCCGTGGCGGCGGCTTCAAGCCCTTCGATTCAGGAGCCCGAAGGAATGGCCGGATGGATCACGTTCCTCCCGGCAGAACAGAAGGACGCGCTGCTGACGCGGGTTGCGACCGGGGAGGGCGCGCAGGTGCGGGCGCTGCTGCTGCGCCGCTTCCGAACGGCCAGCGGTTCACCTCCGACGGCACCGGCCCGGACGGCCGCCGAGCTGTGGCAGGCCGCCGGCAACCGCAAGGCCGCGCGGGCGAAGGCCGCGGAACGGAGCCAGCGCCAGGCAGAGGCCCGCACCGCGGCGGCTCAGGCTGCCTCCTACGCCAAGCACCTCGACCAGCTCGCTACCCAGACGGAGGCGGCCTGGGAGAAGGCCGCGGAGTGGATCGAGACGAAACGGCCGCGCGACTACGACCTGGCCGTGTCGCTGCTGCGGGACCTCCAAGCGCTCGCTGACCGGCAGGAAGATCCGGCTGCGTTCAGGAAGCGGTTCCTCGACTTGCGCGCCGAGCACCAGCGCAAACCCAGCCTGCTGGACCGGTTCGACCAGGCGGGCCTGCCCAGCTGACGGGCTCGCGGCTGTCCAGGTCCAGGGCCACCAGATCACGTTCGGTGCGTGCGCAAACGACATGCTTCAGGTCGCTTGCTGGTACCAGGTCGACGTTTCCGCGGAAACGCTTTGTGCAGAAATTCACAAGCCGTTTCCGCGGAAACGCGCGCATGGCGGAGCGGCGTGATCCCTTCAGCCGGGACCTGAAGCGCTCCGCTCGGCTGCCCGGATAAGCGTTGGCGTCAGGGCGGCCATGGCCGCGCTGACCGGCTCTAGGCCGGGACGGGCGGTGATGATCCGGACGATGGTCTCGTCCAGCCCGGCACTTAGCCGGGCGAACGCGGCCGGCGCCGGGGCGGCGGGGCCGTAGTAGCCGACCGACTGCAGCATCTCCTCTGAGGCCGCGGCCACCAGCTCGGGCATGGCCGCGCCCCGGTCCCGCCGCCGCTCCAGCTCGCTCAGCTCCGCATCGAATCCCATCTGGGCGAACAGGCCCCGGTAGCCTGCGCCCGGCGGGATGCCGGGCCAACCCATGGCGTAGCCGAGTACCTGCGCGCCGAACGCCTGCCGGGCCGCGGCCACGTCGTCGTCGATGCAGACCCGGATGTACATGGTCATCGGGACCGCGCCCTGGTCGCGGCCTGCCCGCGCGGCGCCCTCCTCGATCCGCTCCCGGCTGACCGCGATGCGCTCCGGCGTGGCCCAGTTGAGCAGCGCTCCGTCGGCGATCTCCCCCGCGAGCCGGAGCATCTGCGGGCCAAGCGCGGCCAGGTATACCGGAGCCGGCGGCAGGTCTGCCAACCCGAGCGAGGCGGACCGAGGCCACCCGGGCGCACCCGGGTCGGCGCCTGCCCTGGCGACGATCGGCCCGGCCGTGACCGGCTGGCCGGCCAGCAGCCCGCGGACCTCGGTGACGTACTCGCGCATCACCGCGATCGGGCGGTCGGGCAGGCCCACCGAGGCCCAGAAGTCCGGTCCGTAACCCCCTGTGCCGACGCCAAGGACGAACCTCCCCGAGGACAGCTGAGCCAGCGTGGCCGCCTGGGCCGCGAGGCTGAGCGGGGTCCACATCCGCGCCGCCGGGACGACGGAAATCCCCGTGCGCAGCGAGGTGTCTTGCGACCAAGCCGCGCAGACGTGGAACGCGTCCGGCACTCCCCCGGCTGGGGTCCACAGGCTCTCGAATCCGAGCCGCGCCGCCTCACGCGCGGCCTCCCGCAACTGGTCGAACGGAAGGCCGAGCCGGGCGTCCAGCCCAACGCCAATCATCATGACCGGCAGTATGCCGGATGCCCTGGGCAACGTCTTCGCGGGCCCTGCCGCGGGCCGGATGCTATTGACAAGGCACCTGGCCGGGCGCTACATGGCGATATTGCGATTCCGGGCGAGCCGTGATCGACCCGGTCCTGCTGTACCGAAGGGGGAGAGATCGTGGCTGAGACGACCATTGACCCGGCGCTGGCAGGAATCAGTTCGATCCGGGCGGACCTGGGCATGATCTTGGCGCGGTCGGCGCGGCAGTTCGGGTCCAAGTCCGCGCTTATCGCCGGCGAGCGGACCTTGACCTACCAGGCGCTGCATGAGTTGTGTGACCGGGTGGCGGGCGGCCTGCACACGCTGGGCGTGCGGCCAGGCGACCGCGTCTCGCTGTATTCGCCGAATCGGTGGGAGTGGGTGGTGGCCTACCACGCGGCATTGCGGGCGGGGGCTGTGGTCAACCCGATCAACGTGATGCTCACCCCGGAAGAAGTGGCCTTTGTCCTCAATGACTGCGGCGCAGCGGCGATCTTCACTGCCGGGGACAAGGCGGAGGTGATCCTCGGCCTCACCCGGGCGGTGCCCACCTTGCGCCGGGTGATCAGCTTCGACCGCGCCGACGGTGACGCCGCCGCCTTCGAGGATCTGCTCAGCTCGCCCGCCGAGGCCCCGGAGGTACCCAGGCCGGCACCGGCGGACCTGTCGACGATCGGCTACACCTCCGGCACCACCGGCCATCCCAAGGGAGCGATGCAGTCGCACCGGGCCGTTTTCCTCAACACCGCGGCACTATTCGCCGTCCAGACCCGGACCGACCGGGACGTCATGCTCAATGCGCTGCCCCTGCCGCACGTCTACGGCAACGTCGTGATGAACGGCACTTTCATGGCCGGCGCCACGCTGGTGATGATGGAGCGTTTCGAGGCTGCCACAGCCCTGGCCGAGATCCAGCGCCACCACGTGACGGTATTCGACGGTGTGCCGACCATGTACGCGATGATGCTCGCCGACCCCTCCCTTCCCGACGCGGACCTGTCTTCGCTGCGGATGTGCGCGGTGGGCGGCCAGACCATGCCGGTCGCAAAGATGGCCGAATGGGAGCGCCGATCCCAGGCGCCCCTCCTGGAACTGTGGGGAATGACCGAACTGGGCGGCGCCGGCACCAGCAACTGCAGCTACATGCCCAACGTCCATGGCTCGATCGGCTTCGCACTTCCCGGGCTGGAGGCGCGCATCGGCGCACTCCATGATCCGAAGCTGACACTCCCCGACGGCGAGCCGGGCGAACTGATGGTCCGCGGCCCGTTGGTCATGCTCGGCTACTACGGCAACGAGCAGGCGACCCAAGCCGCGATCGAGCCCGATGGCTGGCTCCACACCGGAGACATCGCCACCCGCGACGACGAAGGCCACTACTTCATCGTCGACCGCAGGAAAGACCTGATCATCACCGGCGGGTTCAACGTCTACCCGGCCGAGATCGAACGCGTGGTCGCCTCCCACCCCGCCGTGGCCATGGTGGCCGTCGGCTCGGTGACCGATGAGATCCACGGCGAACTGGCCCGCGCCTACGTGGTGCTCCGCCCCGGCGCCACGGCTACCGAGGCTGAACTCATCGACCACTGCCGACCGCACCTGGCCGCCTACAAGCGGCCCCGCTCCGTCCGGTTCGTGCCCGACCTGCCCAAGACATCCACCGGCAAGGTCATGCGCCGGGAACTGAAAAGCCTCGACAACTGAACGCCACACGCCGCTCGCCAGTTCGCGCTCGGCCGGATCGGAGACCGGCACGGCGACGTCGTGCGGAGCGCGTGGGTGGTCGGCTTCGCGGCGGTGGCCGCGCAGCACCGACGGCAGGCGCTCGCCCTGCGGGCGCTCGCCTCGCCCCTGTCCCGGGCCTGCCTATCGGTGGCGCGGCCCTATCCGGGCAGCGCGACATCGACGGCAGTGGCCCAGGCGCTGGCTCCGATCGTTACGACGTCCTTGCGAGGACGTCCGCGGGGACGCTTACGCGGGACGATCGTGCCGCTCATCAGCAACTCACCGCCCCAGACGCCCCAGGGCTCCCTGCGCTCCAGCGCGCCGGCCAGGCAGGCCAGCCTGGCCCGGCATCCCCGGCACATCGCCTTCGCCTGCTCCACGTCTTGCGGAGACTCGGCGAAGAACAGCTCCGGATCCTCCGTGCACGGCAGAACCAGGCTCACCCCCGTGGTGTCCTGCCCGCCGACGGCGGCATCGCGCCACTGCATCGGTGTCATCACTTCTTGTTCCCCGTTCTCCGACGGCCGCGGCACCGTGATCAGCGGTGACGGGCCGGCCCTCATCCGGCGTCCGATGCGGCCAGGCACGCGGCCGACCGCTGTCTGCGCAGCGATCGGCGTACCGCGCGGACCGGTGCGGTGAGCGCCGAGCCGAGCTGACCCAGCTCTGCGGCCCACCCGCCGAGCTCGGCATCGGCGGCCCGGATCTCGGTTGCGGTCTTGCCGCGTTCGGCCTGGTAGATGCCGTAGTAGGAATTGACCATCATCGCCTCCCAGGCGATCCCTCGTAGGCGGCGACCGGTGACGATCCGCCTGCGCCCCGTTTCCCCGTGCCGACGCGGATCGTCCCCGGAATGTCACCGCCATGTACTGGCGAGCTCCCGTTTGTACGACGAACGGCCCGGACTCAACCGGACAATCGATCGCCGTCAGGTATAAGACTCGCCGTAAGTCCGCTGCTGCGGCATCAGGCAAATGCCATATCTTCGCCGCCCGCGTGCCTTACCAACGCCTAAGGCGCTCAGCGGCCGAGCCCGAGCGCGTCCAGAGCGCGCAGGATGTGAGGCTCGAACCGGTCCAGGCCCGCGTGGCGAAGTTCGGCGGCCGTCCACCACCGGACCTGGGCGAATTCGCGCGGGTCCGGACGCAGGGGTTGCCCCACGCGACCGGCGAGGGCGAACCACAGGCTGACGTCCACATGCCGCGTCGCGGGCGGACCTACGGTCTCGGTCATCGTAAGGAAGAAGTGCGATCGTCGGCGTATTCGGCCACGGCGCATTCGGCCGCCAGGCGGGAACTGTCGCCCCCGGCAGAACGGGGCGGCTGGGATGGACAACCTCAGGCGGCCGGGCGCAGATCCATGGCGAAGACGACGGGGCCCTCGGCGGAGATCACGGTGAAGCCAAGATGCCGGTAGAAGCCAGATGCCCGCTCATTGGCGGGCTGAACGAAGAAGTGCAGCCCCACCGATCCATGCTCTCGCAGCGCGCGGATTTGCGTGTTCATCAGCTGCCGTCCGAGTCCTTGCGACTGCAGCCTTGGCACCAGGTTAATGTGCAGGTGAGAGGGGTAATCCTCGGCGAGCTCGTCCGGGACGGTAAGCGGGACATGGATGAAGCCGGCCGCGCGCTGATCCGGCGTCCACTGATCGGGCGGAAGCCCGGCCGGCGGCGCCGGGTACCGGTCGCGCAACGCCGGCCACCAGTCGGCCTCCAACCGCTCCTCGAAAGCCCTGCTGTCCAGCGCTCCGACGATGTACCCGCCGACACCGGCCTCATCCTCAGCGACGAAGGCCAGCGATGGCTCGAACAATCCGTAGGGAGCGGCGAAGACGTGGCCCAGGATCCGCTGGTCCTCGAACATCGACGTGGCATCCTTGCCGCGGTCACCCGTCTGCAAGCAGATCCGGTACAGATCCTCTAGATCACTGTCCCGGTACGGGCGAATAGAGGCTCGCGACACATGCCCCAACCTACGCCCGTGCTGCCACGCCTGTTCGACGCTCCGAACGGGCACCTAGGAGTCGTATATGCCGGCGCTGCCGGAGAAGGCGTTCAGGTCCGCTAATCCTGGTGCAGAAGGCGGGCCGCCTTGGTGAACTCGCGCCCGGCTGCCGGGTATGGCCTTAAGCGCTTGGCAGCGACACGTCGGTGGTGCGGAAGCGAGCCTCGATGGTCGCGATGAGCTCCTGCGGAACAGGAGTCAGCGCCGGGGTCCCTGACTGGTCTCCGCTGCCGCCGAAGGCCTTGGCCAGGACGCGGACCGGCTGGTATGACGCGGTGTCGCCGCCACCGCCGAGCAGGCCGGCGTCGGCGATGTGCTCGACGTGCTGCAACGTGGCACCCAGCGCGGCGGCGTAGTCCCGGGCCTTACCGATGGCGGCGCCGATCGCGGCGGCGCGGACCTGCGGCCAGGTCGGGTTGTCCCAGTCAACGTGCCACGTCTCGCCGTGCACGGTCAGGCTCGGGTGAGCGGCCAGCACGCCGCCGAGATCATCCAGTGCATCCAGGTCCCGGATGATAACCCGCAGCGCCACCGTGGCGATCACCTGGCCGGTCCGCTCCATCCGCCCGGTTTCGCTGTCGTGGTAGAACTCCTCATGGGTGGCTGAGGAGTGCGCCGACCACGTCAGCGGGCGGCGCCCGGCGCCTTCATCGAACGGCACCGCGCCCAGGGCGGCCAGGTCAGCGGTCAGACGATCCAGGCTGTCGGCGACCGACCGTACCGCCTCCACCTTGGATCCCGCGGTGTGCTCGATCTGCCCGTCCACGACGGCATAGTCGGGGGCCACCAACTGCCGGGCCTCCGCACGAACCGACAGCAACGGGCTGCCGCCACCGTTCATCGCCCACCTCCACAGACTGACGCCGTGCCTTGATCGCCGCGAGCACGTCTCTCGCGGCGACCGGGATGGGACCGCGTAAGACCAGCCAACCCGAGCGCCTGCGAAGATGCCACCAGTGATCGCCGAAAGCGCAACCTAACTCTGGACGCCAGTCCGCGCAGGCGTTCAGACCTAGCTTCCAGCGCATGAACCATCGCGATCACGGCGGCGACGATCTCGGTGAATCCGCCCCGGGAAATGTCGGCGGCTGACAGTAGGGTCCCCGTGTAAATACAGCGAGAGAGGAGACCCGTGGGTGCGTCAGGCTGGGAGTATGTAGTCCCCTACCAGGAGGATCTCGGTGCTGCGCTCGACGCGCTGCGCCGGCAGGTCTTCGCCAGCGGAGAGTACCTCAAGCCCAGCTTCTACGGTGACGTGTTCGATCTGCCCGAGCCTGGTTCGGTTGACGACCTGTTCGAGCAGAAGCAGTACTGGGAATTCATGGCCACATCCGGCACCCACTCGATCATCGATGTCACCAGGGTTGTTCCGGTCGACTTCGACTACGAGGAGTTCAGCACAATCCGGCCGCTGTCAGAGGCCGAGTACGTTGAGCTGTTCGGCGGCGCGCAGCCGAGGCGTGCCGACTTCACCCTCCTGTCCAACTCCGAGCGGCTCGACGAGTTCGTGACCGGAGGTCGCTGGACCGGCCGGGCTGCCGTCCTGTGGGCCGACGGCGCGCCCGCCGAGATCGCCTTCTGGGGCTATTCCGGGGACTGAAAAGCCCGGGCTTCCGCCGTGTCACGCTGTCAACGTGGCTAGCTGTATCTCGAAGACCGGGTCGGGATCGATGCCCATGGACGCGTAGTTCCCGGCGATTTCAAGACTCACGAAGCCGTGCAGGCGGGTCCATACGAGGACGGCGCGCAGGGCGGTCGTCGGGTCAATGTCCAGGTTGTGCGCGTAAGCCCAGGACGAGAGCTGGGAGGCGAGCGGCTGCCCGGGCAACGTGGCCTCGCTAGGCCCGAGTTCACGGACGATCTCGACCAGTACATTCATCGAGGCCTGCGCGGCCTCCACAAGTCGCTGTACGTGGGCGTCGTAGCCAGGCAGCGGCGGCCCGTACAGCAGCCGGTACCGGTGTGGCTGGGCCACCGCCCAGGACCGGTAGCCGCGCGCGAGCGCCTCCAGCCGGGCGCGGGGGTCGAGCTTCGGCGCGTGACCGGCCGCGGCGCTGAGCGCGTCGGCCAGGTCGTGGTAGGCGTCGATCACCAGCTCGGTGAGCAGCTCGTCGCGGCTGGTGAAGTAGCGGTACAACGCCGGCCCGGAGACCCCCAGCTGCTTGCCGATCGCCGAGACCGACACTGCGGCCGGCCCGGATTCCGCGAGCTGGTGCAGTGCCGCCTGCTTGACCTCTTGGCGCACGTGAGCCCGGTACCGCTCGCGCATCTTCGGCGGCTCAGGCGCGGGCATTGCTGGCACGGATCCTCCCGTCCGGTCTTGACAGGCATAGCGTAACAGGTACATCCTTCCGTTAGAGCCTGTAACGAAAATAAGAGATAGTAGCAAGTGTGACGGTAGCCACTGGTCGTGTCACGGCCGGTCAGCGGCCCGAACGCCTCCACCAGGAAGGAACTGTCATGTCCAGCACAGCCAACGCCGCACTCGCCGAACCGTGGAAAGAACTGTGGAACGGCGACCTCGGCGTCACCGACAAGATCATCGCCGAAGACTTCGTCGCCCACGCGGCGCCACTGACCGGAACCGGAACCGACCAGATCCGCGGCCGCCAGGCCCTCAACGGGTGGGTCAGCGGCATCCACGCCATCCTTCCCGACCTCGCCTTCGTCATCGAGGTCGGGCCGATCACCGACGAGGAGCACATGGTCGTGCGGTGGAAGGCGCACGGAACCTACCGCGGCGGCTTCCCCGGCGCCTCGCCCGAGGCAGTCGGCCGGGAGGTCACCTTCACCGGCACCGACACCCTGCGCATCGCCGACGGCATGCTCGCCGAGTATTGGGCCAACGCGGACAGCCTCCTGTTCTTCCAGCAACTGGGCGTCCGCGAGGTGCCCGGCCAGGGGTAGACCCGCCGACCACGCGGCAGAAGCAGGCAACGGCGCCCAACCGGGTGCCCTGGCAAGAGGGTAAGGATCATGACACAACCAGCTAGCCCCGTCCTGGTGACCGGTGCTACCGGCCATACCGGACGGGCCGTGGCGGAGGCCCTGTCCCGTCGCGGCACATCGGTGCGGGCCATGGTGCGCGCGGAGACCGACCGCGACAGGCTGCCGGCCGGCGTCCAGCCGGTCGTCGCCGACTTCGACGATCCGGCATCCATTGCCGCGACACTGCACGGCGCCAGGCGGGCCTACCTGGTCACGCCCTCATCGGAGCGTGCCGAAGCGCAGCAGCGGCGCTTCGCAGACCTGGCCGTTCAGGCTGGTGTCGGTCACCTGGTCGTCCTGTCCCAGCTGGGGGCCGACGAGCAGTCACCGGTGCGGTTCCTGCGCTATCACGCCGCGGTCGAGCGGCACATCCGGGACCTGGGCATCGCCTATACCTTCCTGCGGCCCAACCTGTTCTTCCAGGGACTGCTGGCGTTCGCCGCAACGATCGCCGCGGACGGCGGTTCTACGCCCCGAGCGGCGACGCCACGATCAGCGCCGTGGACGTCCGTGACATCGCCGCGGTGGGCGCCGCCGCGCTCACCGAAGCCGGCCATGACGGCGCGACCTACAACCTGACCGGCCCCGCGCCCATCACTCACGCGGAAATCGCCGCCGCGCTCACCTCTGCGCTCGGCCGCGACACCACCTTCATCGACGTACCGCCCGACGTGTTCGCCGAGAGCCTGCAGGGCATCCTGCCGCCCTGGCAGATCCAAGGCCTCCTGGAGGACTACGCGCACTACCGGCGCGGGGAGGCAGCGTCAGTCTCCCCCGCGGTCGCCGAGATCACCGGCAGACCCGCAATCGACGTCAAGCAATTCGCACGCGACTACGCCCCCCGCGTTCGCCGTCCAGGCCCAGCAGCGTGCCGACAGTTCTTGAGGCAATTCCCCTGGCTGCGGCAGTGCCCCTGTGACGGCCGCAGCCAGTCATACCAGCACCGGGTCCCGGACGAGCGTGTCGCCGTAGGCCATCAGGTGCGCGGCGGCGAGCGCCAGCCACGGGCGCCAGTCGGCTGCCGGTCCTCGCAGGCCGAGGTGGGCCAGGGCCGCCTGGAGTGACGGATCGCCCGACGGGAACGCATCGCGCTGTCCGAGCCGGAAGGCGACGTCGTCGCTCACCTCGGGTATCTCGCGGCCGGCGGCGAGTACCGCTATCGCGCTGGCTTCGGCCTGGCCGAGCCCGATCGGCGCGAGGCTGGCCGACGTCACCCTCGCGGGGTCAGGAAACGTATGGGTAAGGCCCTCCTGCAGCCCGGGCACCGGGGTGCCCAGCCGGGCGACGAAAGCCTCGAGCAGGCGGTCACGGTCCGGCTGGCCGGACAAGATCGCCGAGACTCCTGCTTCGAACGGGTTCCACGCCCCTGGTACGGCCAGGCCCGGGTGCTTGGCCACCAGGGGGCCGAGCACCGGGTCGCCGCTGAGCGCGGCGACCCCGGCGGCGTGATCGCGCTCGACGACGAGGACCAGCCCGACCCGGTCCACCACATGGATCAGGCCCTCCCAGTAGGGCAGGTGGACGCGCAGCAGCAGGCAGTTCTGGCGGCCCGGGGAGACCTCCAGGAGGCCGGGCGCGCCCGCCATGGTAATCGTCCGCCGGTAGGTGTCACCGTCGACCGTCTCGACCCCCGGCACCAGACGCGCGGCGAGGAAGGCCCGCACCGCGTCCCAGTCATAGCCGGGCACGACCGGTAGCCGCAGCGCAAGCCCGCCGTCGGCGGCGAGCCGGTCGGCGCGGTGCCTGCGATTACGCAGGTCGGTCGGCGACGCGCGGAACACCTCCCGCATGGTCCGGTTGAACTGGCGCAGGCTGCCGAACCCGGCGGCGAAAGCGATGTCCAAGACGGTGAGGTCGGTGTCGTCGAGGAGCCGCCGGGCGAAGTGCGCGCGCCGGGACCGGGCCAGCTGATCCGGGCTCACCCCCAGGTGCCTGACAAACAGCCGGCGAAGATGCCGCGCTGACAAGCCGATCCGGGCCGCGAGCATCGCCTCGGTGCCGCCGTCATCCATGACGCCACCGATGATCTGCTGCACCGCTTCGCAGACGAGCTCCGGTGCGCCGGTGGTGACCGGTCCCGCTACCCGGTAGGGGCGGCAGCGGTGGCACGCCCGGAAGCCCGCGGCTTCGGCCGCAGCCGGATGGTCAAAGGTCCGGACGTTCTGCGCCAGCGGCCTCCCCGCGCACCCCGGCCGGCAGTAGATGCCGGTGGTGACGACGGCGGAGTACGTGGTCATAACTCCAGATTTACGGCATGGTCCGGCCTTCTTCCGGCCGGATTCGGACACGATCCTGCCAGCCTTTCACGTCCAGATCTGGCCGGACCCGGCGCGCCTGGCGCGGGGATCCTGGCGGAGTACCCAGTGGCTCGTGAAAGGAAGTTCACCGTGCTAGTGAAGGTGTTCCCCATCAAGGTCAAGGACGGCATGCAGGACGAGGTCGAGGCGGTCGTGCAGGAATTCGCGCCGAAAGGGCCCGGGGCCGAAGACGGCACCTTGTCGTTCCGGGTGTACCGGGATCCGGCGAAGCCGGACTACCTGCTGTTCGTCGAGCACTTCGCCGATCAGGCCGCCTACGACGCGCATACGAGCTCGCCGGCCTACCGCGACCTGATCGCCGGCCAGTTCGCGAGCATGATCGTCGAGTTCACCGAACTCGACCACGAACTGGTCGTCGGCCTGTAGAACCGGCTGCGCTCCGGCGGTAGCTGTCCGGATCCGGCCAGCTCGCCGGCCTGCAGCTGGCTAGCGTGGCGGTCATGACTATGGACCAAGCACAGCGCGCAAGAGCCTTCGCGGAACTGCACAAGCCAGGTCAGCCGCTGCTGCTGCCGAACGCGTGGGACGTTGCCTCGGCGGTGGCGATCGCCGGCGCCGGAGCGAAGGCGATCGCCACCACCAGCGCCGGCGTGGCCTGGTCCCTCGGCGTCCCGGACGGCGCCGGCCTGGGCGCGACACGTGCCGCGGCGGTCATCGCGCGGATCGTCGCCGCGCTCGACGTGCCGGTGTCCGCCGACATCGAGGCCGGCTATGACGATGTCCCGGCTACGGTGGCGGCCGTGCTGCAGGCCGGGGCGGCCGGCGTCAACATCGAAGATCGCCGGGACGGATCCGGGCTCTACGAGCCGGCCGAGCAAGCCGGCCGGCTGGCCGCCGCGCGCGCGGCAGCTCGCGGCATCCCGTTCTGGATCAACGCTCGCACTGACGTGTTCCTGGCCGGCAGCCGCCGGATCGATGACGCTCTCGAACGGTCCGCCGCGTACGCCGCGGCGGGTGCGGACAGCTTGTTCGTGCCGGGCCTGGTCAACCCGGCGGCGATCGCCGAGCTGGCCCAGGGGCCGCTGCCGGTCGCAGTGATGGTCTGGCCAGGCGCGCCCTCGGTGGCCGAGCTCGCCGCCGCGGGCGCGGTCCGGATCAGCCTTGGCTCCGCCATCGCCCAGGCCGCCTACGCGGTCGCCGTCCGGGCCGCCACCGAGCTGCTCACCAGCGGAACCTACGACTCCGTCGCGGGCGGCATCGCCTACGACACGATGAACGCCGCCATCACTCATGATGCTGGCTTACCTGCCCCGGCCGTTCGGACCGATGAACCGCGACTACGGATGACGTGCGAACGTCTCATGCGGCTAACACCACGGTCCGTTCGGGAGATAAAGATCTTATTTTTACCGAACGGACCGTGGTATACGCCGTGAGCCCGGTGTCGGCACCGTTTCGCTGGGGGCCGGGTGCGTTAGGGGCCTGTCCCGTGATCTTGATGTCGGCTCCGGCGTCGGCGGTGAGCCTGCGCATGGGCGCCGTCGGTTATGTGAGCATGATGTCATGGCGGAGGAGAAGGGTCCGGCGATGCGCCGTACCGGCGCGTCGGTGGAGGAGTTTCTGGCCCGTGTGCCTGATGGGCAGCGACGCGAGGATGCGCGCCGGTTGTGTGCCATGATGCAGGAGATCACCGGTGAGCGGCCGGCGATGTGGGGAACCAGCATTATCGGTTTCGGCACCTACCACTACCGGTACGCCAGCGGCCGCGAGGGCGACTCGGCGCTGGCAAGCTTCTCACCTCGCCGCCGGCACCTGGCTATCTATCTGGTCGGCGAGTTCGAGAACCGGCACCGGCCGGTGCTGGCGCGGCTGGGCCCGTACAAGACCGGGAAGGGCTGCCTGTATATCAAGCGCCTCGACGACGCCGACCACGATGCCCTGCGCGAGCTGATCGACCGTTCGGTACGGGTACGCAAGGGCATTGACCGGGCGTCCGGCTAGCCGGGTCCCCGCCCAGATTCGGTGATCGGGTGACTGGGTGCCGGCCTGCACCAGAACCGGGCATCAAGATCACGGCACACGCTCAATGCCGCGGATGTATCTCGCAGCAGCTCCTGTGCTCCGTCAACGTGAGAGCCAGAACCGGCCGCACAGGCCGGCTCAATCGTTGCCGGGGGGAACGGCCATGATTATCCACCAATATGTCTCGAAAGCCGTGCAGGACGACGCGCCGCGGGCCGGCGAGCGGAACCGCCTGCTCCTAGAGGCGCGACGGGCCCGCATGCCACGCCCCAAGCGTGTGGTCTCCGCCGCTCCAGCGGGGCGTTTGGCCCGGCTGCTGCTCCGCCGGGCGCCCGCGCCTAATACTCAAGGCGCTGCGTGATCTTGGGGTGCGGCCGCTCCTACTCGACGTCAGCGTGCCAACAGCCGACTCAACTGAAGCTTCCAAGCGGGCATACGTTACCGGTCGCGGCACTAACTCACTACCCAGCCAGGACTTTGCCGACACCCTGCCCCAGCACCCGTCACGTCACACAGCTGACGCTTACCGAATAGCTACAGCAGATCGGGCGCCCGTGATCGCCGGGATTGACAGTCATGGGCAACAGCGAGTGACTTCGCGCGAAATGCGGAGCAGAATAATTCAAGGAGGAGCACGAGGGGGCGGGCCATATGGGAGCAGTAAATCGTGCATCCAGTCGTATACGTTCGTGGGCGAGGAGGTTGCTATCCATCCTCAAGTGGCCACTTACATGGGTCGTGCGCAGGCGTACGATGCATCAGTCGGCCAAAGGGAGCATCGACACGTCGAGGCCATGGCGCCGCAGGCCATCCATGGTGACCCTGGAGATCCTTTCCTACATCGGTGCGCTAGCCCTTGTCGTGGTCGTGGGGTGGTCCTTTGTCGTCATGCTCCTCGGCCCGGGGATCCTGAGAAACCTCAATAATCGCTGTGACCAGTACACTGCGGCGTGCGGTGCCGAAGTCGGATTCCTTATACCGCTCCTTTTGGTGGCCCTGGCCTCGGCGATATTCCTCTTCTACCGGCTCCGTCACGTGACGTCTCCGGTGGTCAGCAAAGCGAAGACCAGCCCACAGGACCTGGTCGAGACCGCAGCGCCGGATATTGGTGAGATCGTCGGCCGCGACGAGTTGTGCCGGGTGATCATGGAGGACATACATCGCCCTGGCACCCGTCGGCCGCACTTGCTGGTCGGCGGCGTGGGCGCGGGCAAGACGGCGGTCCTGGTCCGGCTGACGAGGCTCCTTGCCGAACGTAACGCCGTCCCGGTGCCGATCCGGTTGCGAGATGCCAAGGACGAGCTGAACTTTCGGGAAATGGCTCATGCCCGATTCCTCGCCATGGCGGAAAGCGGCAGGCTGTCCGCGGACGATGCCGAGAAGGTCTGGAGACAGCTGAGCAAGGACGACAAGATCGTCGTCATCGCCGACGGCCTGGAGGAGGCCCTCACCGAGGGCAAAGCCAGTGTTCACGAGGACCGTGACAACCTCATCAGGATCGCGATTCATCGCGCGCGCGAGCTCCGCTTGCCGCTGATCATCGCGTCCCGGCCGCATGACCCCCTGCGCGGCGCTGATGCGACGATCATGGAGCTGGAACCGCTGAGTGAAGAGGCGGCTCTCGAATATATCGATCCGGGCCAGAACAGCGTCGACGCACGCTGGCTGGACTGGATAGTGGAAACCGCAGCCCTGACCGAGCTGCCGCTGTATCTCCAGATCACCCGGCAATTGTCTCGGCGTGACCGGCTTGATTACCTCTCGCCCGACCGGTCTATGCAGGTGGATATACGCAGCATGGACCGCTCGAAACTGCGGCTTCACTTGCTCAACATATGGATGGAAGCGCTATTCGATGGCCACCTGCTGGGCGCTGTGCCGCTTAAACACGCCGAACGTGAAGCCACCGTGGAGTGGCTTTCAGCGCTGGCCTGCATCGGGCTGCTGAGAGATACTATCGACGTCAAGTACGAGCATTACGATGAGGATAAGTCAGCCGATCAGCCGGAAGCGAGCCAGCAGCCGAAATACCGGGAAATCGACGACGCGATCCAGGGCGTTCTGAAGGACAAGCTTCCTCGTCGTCACCTTGATATACGGCTGGCCGTCACGTGGGGAGACAAGCTCAACCTAGTGGAGGCGCACGGCGATGGCCTGCGTTTCCGGCATAGCATCATGCAAGCGTATCTCGCATCCCGTTTCATGAGCACCGCTCTGCAGGACAGCAAATTTCAGCAGGATGCGCTAGTCAGCCTGAGGAATCCCGGGCGCGAGCTCCTCATCGCATTGGTGCTGTACGCCCGTTCGGTGGACACTGATCGGAACGGACGGGCCAGGAGCGAACCCGAGGCGGCAGGAGCGGAGCGGCGGCCCACCGTCGCGGCTGAGGCGCGGGCAGCCGGGGCGACCGCTACTATCGTGGCGCCCGGTCCCGAACAGGCTTCGGCGGACGGCCCGGTCCCATCCGCAAGCCCTTCCACTGGGACAACGCAGGCCTCATCCGGGCCGACGCTCGGCAGCGACGTCACATCAATCCGTGATGTTCTCTTCGGCTGCGCCGCCGAGGCGAAGGACGACATCAAGAAGCTCGACCTGTATGCGGCTACGCTGGAAATCGACAGCTTCCTCGGTAACTCCCGGCACGAGCAGATTGCGAGAAGTGTCGCAGACGACTGGGAAAGTATTCGCGGCGACCAGCGGACCATCGACGAGGCGAAACTGGGACTGGTTTTCCGCTTCGGCGATGCGGTGCGGACGGTCGCCGACCGTCCCGCCCGCGGCCTGAGCCAGCTTGATCCAGCCTATAGAGAGCTACTCGAAATAGCGCGCGACGAGCTATCTTACCCTATCCGCCTCGCCATCGCGCAAGAAATTGGAGCGGGTGGGGACGAAGCTTTCCGGATTCTCCGCCAGCTATCTTATAACGAACCCGGGATTACGTGGACGAATGCCGCATGGCCGAACGGGACCGCAAATGGGAAGACGGACGGGAAGCTAGCCGGAGACGAATATGACCAGCTGAAGAAAGGCCACCAAGACGGACAGTCAAGGAACACGGACAAGAATCGCACGTCGCGCGGGCGCACCCTCTGTGCCTGGCTGACGCCGCTCTTGGTTGGTTCGGTCAACAGGTCCACGAACGAAGCGCGGCAGGAACTCATACTTTGGCTCGATCACGTCGGGCGGGATCAAGAAGGTGGCGGGAATTATTTCTACCTCTCGCTGGAGGTGGCGCTTGCGCAGGGTTTCAAGTACGCGGCCAATCGCAGGCTCCGCCACCCGCACGCCCTTCCGGCGACAAGAGACTACTTGGCGGAACAAGCCATGGAGATGCTCAAGAGGGCCCGCTTCTGGTTCACGCAGCTCACCTTGATCCATGCGCTCTGCTTGTGGGAGATGCCGGATCTGAGCGCGTCCCGGGAAGACACAACCGGCCGTCGCAGCAACGGCAACAATGCGGCGGAAAGCGGGGCCCACCGGCCTGGCTCGAATCCCGACGCGACCGTAGCAAACTGGCTGGCGGTGGCGAGGAACGGAAAGCATCCGTTCGTCGCCGAGGCGGGCAAACTAGCCGTCGAAGCACTCAAGACCGGCCATCCCGAACGATTCCTGTGGATAGACGAGAGCGGCATCGTCTCCAGCGTGGGTTCGCGCGCAGCGCAGGCGACCAAAGACCGGAAACACCATCTGTGGATCCCGCCGTCGGCCGGCTGGGCGGCACTTGACCCGCGCGCTCAGCAACTCGTCGCCGACGTGCTCCTGCTCCTGAACCTCGCCGAACGCGGGGAAGGGCCGGACGAGGTCGAGCAGCGTCTTAGGCGCGTCGAGGGCAATGACCTGCCGCTCTGTTTCACCCGCGATCGCGGTCCTCTTGACCCCAAGACGACGGTCGGGGGCCTGTTCAAGGCGCCGGGCAAGAACTGCATAGGCGGCTGCCGACAAAAGCTGTGTCCGTACCCGCCTGATGGAGTTCAGCCGTACCGATCAGAGCTGAGCGAGGCCTTCTGCCGGGGTCAGCAGACCCTGTTGAACAGGGGTCTGTCGGCTCCGTGGCAGACGATTCTCCGGACCGACCTGAAGCGCTTCTGGGAGCAGATGGCCGACCGGGCGCGCGGCGTAAGTACGGATCCCGATCGCGACTGATAGCGGCCGCGGGTACGGTGCCGGCCCGTTCAGGTGGGGAGCAGGGCCGACGCCGGAGCTGAGCTCGGGACCAGTGGCGGCATGCTGTGATCCTTGGACGGCGCCGACCCTGCCGCTTGAGGGCGAGGTCATCGGCAGCTACCCCCTCTGACTCGATCCATGCACAGCATTTCGCCGGCGGACCTCGTTAGGCTGGTAGGGCACGGCGCTGCGTACCCGAGTTGGCTCATTTGGTGCGCAACGTACGCCGGATTGCGCGGCCGGGGGCTCATGTAGGGGTTCGCAGGCAGGTGCCGCGCGGTTTCCCGGTGTTCTGTTGTCGCGGGGGCCGCTGCGGGCCTGCTGTTACCGGAGGGGTTCAGCCGCTGCGGCCCGCAGCCGGGCTACCGCTCCGGCTGCGACCAGGGCCCACCCGGCGGCGGTCCTCGGCCTGCGCCGCTGCACGGCCCGGGCCACCCAGGGGACATAGAACACGACGGTATAGGTTCCGTCGGCGATCGCGAGTACCGTCAGCCGCCGCGGGTGGCGCAGGCCCCACCGCACGCCGAGGACCATCCCCACGACGGTGGAAGCAAGCCTGTACTGGGGGGTGTTCATGGCCCTGAACAAGGGGGCGACCCGCGATAGGTGGCGCTCCAGGCGGCGGGCCGCGGGCGTCGGCGTCCGGGCGGCAGCCGGGGCCTCGGTGCCAGGCTCGCGCAACACCCCCTCCCTTTGCAGCCGCTCGATGTTCTGCTCCATGTTCTGTTGCATGGTCTGTCGCGCCTCGGCCGGGGTCGGCGCTTCCGTGCCCAGGCCCCACGCCACCAGCCCGTAGCCAGCAGCGCTCGTCCACGCGGCCAGGGCCCGCCGCCGCCGCCCGGCGGCCCAGTGCCCGGCCCCGACGGCGGCCTGGGTCACAACGGGGGCGACCGGGCGCACCCATCCGAGCATCCCCGCGGGCCTGGCCCCGTCCAGAAGGGGAAAGGCCGCCCGCAGCACCTGGGCCCAGCTGTCATTACGAGCCATCCCGGCATTGTCGCCCAGGCGACGCGTGCGTGCCAACCTCCCGGGCTGCCGCCACCCGGACGTTACCGCCCGGCGCGGCCAGGGCGGCGCCGATGCTCAGGTCCGGCCGCATCCGCGCTGGCGCCCCGCCGCTCATCTGCTCAACCGGGATCTCCTGGCCGGGCTGCGGGCCCGTGTTACCTCCTGCTCCCCCGCACTACCTTGGCCTAGCTCTGGTTAGACAAATATACTGATTTCCATTATATTGGCGGGATGGCTGACAAGCCGATGACCGGGCAGGCGTTCTTCGTGCTCACCGCGCTGGCCGATGAGCCGCGGCATGGGTACGGCATCGTGGGTGAGGTGGCCGAGCTGTCGGGCGGCCGGGTCAAGCTGAAGATCGGCAGCCTGTACGGGGTGCTGGACCGGCTCGCCGCCGAAGGGCTGATCGAACCCGACCGGGAAGAGGCGCACGACGGCCGGCTGCGCCGCTACTACCGGCTGACCCGGGACGGGCGGGGCGCGCTGGCTGAGGAGGCCGAGCTTCGGGCCGCCACCGCGCGGGTGGTGCGGGTGCGGCTGGGCCTGGCCGGGGCGGAGGCAGCCGGATGAGCGGCGAGCTGGAGCGGCGCTACCGGTGGGTGCTGCGGCTGCTGCCGCGCTACTACCGGGAGCAGTGGGAAGAAGACATGATCGGCGCCTTCCTGGACGGCTGGCTGACCGGCGACCCGGAGACAGACGAGTACATCAGCAGGGTGGCCTGGCCCGGCTGGGCGGAGGTCACCAGCGTGGCCGGCCTGGCGGTCCGGCTGTACCTGGGCGGTACGGGCGCTCCGCGCCGGTACTTCGCCTGGGGGCAGGCGGTGCGGCGCGCGGTGCTCGCCGTGCTGCTGGTGCACGCGGTGCTGGCCGCTGACATTCTGGTGTTCCTGGAGTGGGGCCGTCGTCTGGTCGGCT
>Ga0210383_10001781_pt1 | contig 19585 bp, 18 predicted proteins | sample IncBWC14OmetaG_FD_160072 | JGI IMG/M metagenome (GOLD analysis project Ga0210383, IMG submission 160072) | Forest soil microbial communities from Barre Woods Harvard Forest LTER site, Petersham, Massachusetts, United States - Inc-BW-C-14-O ...
TCGAGATGCCGTTGCCGCGGATGCCGTCGAGCAGTTCGCCGCGGGCCACGACGCCGCCGATGGCGAAGCCGTTGCCCAGGCCCTTGGCGAACGTCATCGCGTCCGGGGTGATGCCGTGCGCGGAGATGCCCCAGAAGTGCGCGCCGGTGCGGCCCCAGCCGGTCTGCACCTCGTCGGAGATCAGCAGGATGCCGTGCTCGTCGAGGACTTCCTTGTACGCGGCGAACAGCCCGTCGGGCGCCATGGTGAATCCGCCCACGCCCTGCACCGGCTCGGCTAGCAGGCAGCCGACGTCGGCCGGGTGGATGCCGCTGGTGAGCAGGGCTTTGAGGTCGTCCACGCAGGCCTTGATGTAGTCGGCGTCGGACAGATGTGCGTAGGGGCCCAGGTGCCGGTCGGTGCCGTGCAGATAATGAGTGCCGAACGGGTCGTGGCTCGACATCTTCCAGGCCGCCACACCAGTCACCGAGACGGCGCCGAACGAGCGTCCGTGATAGCTCCCGCGCATGGCCAGCACCTGGTTGGCGTTGCGCGCGGTGAGACAGGCCAGCAGCGCGGTCTCGTTCGCCTCGGTACCGGAGTTGGTGAAGAAAACCTTGGCGTTCGGGATGCCGGACAGCTTGACGATCTTCTCGGCCAGTTCGATCTGGTTGCGGATGAGGTACAGCGTCGAGGTGTGCACCACCCCGGAGGCGACCTGCCGTTCGACCGCGTCCCGGACCTCGGGGACGTCGTAGCCGAGCATGTTGGTCAAGATGCCGGCGAAGAAGTCAAGGTAGCTGCGACCTTGGCCGTCGGTGACCCGGCAGCCCTTGCCGCTGACGATCTCGATCGGCTCGTCGTAGTAGATCCCGACCCAGTTGGGGATGACCGCACGATGGCGGGCGAGGAGCTCAGACATGGTCTTTAGTGTCCTCTGCCCGGCGGCGTGGCCGGAAGTGACATCATGTCATGGGTTCTGGCATTATCCATACACTGTGTAAATGCTGCCCTCGCTGGACGAAGTGCTCGCCATGGAGGTGTGCCGGCGCGGCCGCCCTGCTGTCGTAGCTGGTCATGACCGGCTAGACACGCCGGTCCGCTGGGTGCACGCGATCGAGCTCACCGACGTAGCCCGGCTGCTACGGGGCGGCGAGCTGGTCCTCAGCACCGGGATCGCGCTGCCCGACGACGACCGGCTGCTAACCGCCTACGTGACCGAACTGGCCGACGTCGGCGTGGCCGGCCTGGCCGTGGAGCTCGGCCGGCGCTACGCCGGGTCGCTGCCCGGCGCGCTGGTCGCCGCGGCCCAGCAGGCCGGGCTGCCGCTGATCGCGTTCGAGCGCGAGGTGGCGTTCATCGAGATCACCGAGGCGGTGCACGCCCGGATCATCGACGCCCAACTCGACGAGCTGCGGGTCTCCGAGCGCCTGCACGAAATGTTCACCGAGCTGTCGATGGCGGGGGCTTCGGCGGAGGAGATCGTCCGGCAGGCGGCGGCCCTGGCCGGGCGGCCGGTGATCCTGGCCGACCTGTCGCACCGGGTGCTGGCCTGCGAGCCGGCTGGGGCCGATCCGGGACGGCTGCTGAGCGGCTTCGCCGCGCGCAGCCGCGCGATCCGGCTTTCCGGACGGACCGCGTACGACGAGGCGTCGGGCTGGCTGGTCACCCCGGTAGGGGCGCAAGGCGAGGACTGGGGGCGGGTGATCCTGGTCTGTTCCGGAGCACCCACCGGTTTGGATACCGTGCTGCTCGAGCGGGCGGCCACTACGCTGGCGCTGGGCCGACTGCTCACCCGGCATCGGGAGAGCCTCGAGCGGCAGGCCCACCGGACGCTGATCAGCGGCATCATCTCCCAGGCGCACGCCGATCCGGCCGAGGCCGCGGTGCGGTCCCGGGCCCTGGGAGTGCCGGTCGACGGGCGCCAGCTCATCGCGCTGGTGCTGCGGTTCCGCGATCCGGTGGTTTCCGGTCCGCTTGGGGTGTCGGCGCACGCCCGGGTGCTGGACCTGGCCGATGCGACGGCGGCCGCGTGCCGGGCCGAGCGGACCCCCTCACTGGTCGGCACGCTGGATGACGACCGCGCCGGGGCCATGCTCTCGCTCGGCCCGCGGGTCGAGCCCGACGACGTGCTGACCAGGCTGGCCACCCGGATCAGGGACCGGGCCGGCGTAGACCCGGAGGTGCTGGTCATCGGGGTGGGCGCGACGGCCGGATCGATCAGGGACGTCCGCCGCTCGTTCCTGGAGGCCAGCCAGGTCGCCGACGTGGCCGCATCCCGGCTGGACTCCGCGCCGGCGCTGTTCTACCGGCTCCCCGACCTGCGGCTGCGCGGCCTGCTGCACCTGCTGCGCGACGACCCGCGGCTGCAGACCTTCGTGGAGCGGGAACTCGGCGGGTTGCTGGGCACCGATCCCGCGCTCATTGAGACGCTGAAGGCCTACCTGGCTGCGGGAGGCAACAAGGCGGAGGCGGCCAAGGCCGCGCACCTGGCCCGGCCCACGTTCTACGACCGGCTCCGCCGGATCGAGCGCATCCTCGGCACCGACCTCAGCTCGGCCGAATCACGAACGTCGCTCCACGTGGCCCTGCTGGCCCTGGACGCCGCCCGCCCCGCCTCGACCGGCTCGTGAGAGTGGAACCCGAGAATCGCGGGACGAGCTGTCCCGGCGCGTCCGGCGGCCGCGGTAGCCAGCGGCCGGCGGCCAAGGCTCTGAGCGCTCCCCAAGCGGACCGATGAGCGCAGGCGCGCTATATCGTAATCGGCACGCCAGATTAGGGAGTCTCCATGTCAGTCGCGCAACGGTCGCCGATACGCATCCTCGTGTTCGGTGCGTCGCTCCGGGCCGAATCACTGAACGTCAGGCTGGCTGCGCTCGCCACTGAGTGCGTGCAGAAAAACGGAGGCACGGCGGAACTGGCCTCGATGCGTGAGTGGGACGTGCCTGCATTCGATGGCGATCTCGAAGCGACCGAAGGGATACCCGAGGGCGCCGACCGGTTCTGCCATCGCCTCGAATCGGTGGACGGGTTCATCATTTCCTCACCGGAATACAACGCGTCGATGCCCGGCGTCCTCAAGAACCTGATCGACTGGACGTCGCGGCACCGCCCGCAGCCCTTCAACGAACGGCACGCGCTCCTGTTGTCGGCTTCGCCCTCGATGGGCGGCGGAAACCGGGGACTGTGGGCTTTGCGCGTTCCGCTCGAACATCTTGGTGCTCGGGTTTATCCCGACATGTTCTCGCTGGCCCAGGCGCATAAGGGTTTCGGCCCCGAAGGGAAGCTGGCCGACGCGGAGCTGCAAGCCCGCTTCGACTCCAACATCATCAACTTCCTCAACCTCGTCGAGGCCGCCAAGCACTACCCGTGCGTCAAGCAAAACTGGGTCGAGTACCTCGGCGAGAAGCCCGATCCAGCGATCGACCGGGTCGAGGTTTCCGCCGCTGCTGGATAAGAAGACGGGTTAACCGGTCTGGGTGGCCAGGGTGGTGTCGCGGACGAAGCGGCCGGCTTGCTGGAGGGCTTGGGCGGCCTCGGGGAGGAAGCTCCAGAAGATGTGGAAGTCGTGGGTGTCGACCGGGAACAGCTCGAAACGGGCCTCGACGCCGCAGTCCTGGGCGCGATCGGTGAGCTCCCGGGCCTCGTCCAGGAGCGGGTCGCCGGTGGCGGCCTGGATCAGCATCGGAGGCAGGCCGGCCAGGTCCGCGGCCAGCGGGTTGACCAGCGGATCGCCGGCCGGATGCCCGGCCAGGTAGAGGCCGACCGAAGCACGCCGGAAGTCGTCGAACTCGTGCGGGGGGCGGGTCCGGCCAGTCTCCGTGAGGTCGACCCAGGGGCAGAACAAGATCGCGCCGGCTGGCATCGGGAGGCGCTGCTGCTTGAGGCTGAGCAGGCACGACAGGACCAGGCCGCAGCCTGCCGAGTCGCCTGCCACGATGATCCGGGTCGCGCCCCGGCCCAGCATCCAGCGGTAGGACCGTACGGCGTCCTCCACCGCGGCCGGGAAGGGATGCTCGGGGGCCAGCCGGTAGTCCGGGACGACGACACCGGTGCCTGCCTGCTCAGCCAGGGCTCCGGCCAGCGGCCGGTAGCCGAACGCCGAGCCGGTCACGTACCCTCCGCCGTGCAGGTAGAGCAGGGTGGCGGGTTCCTCGGGCTGAGGCGTGACCAGGAGTCCCGGCACTCCCCCGGCGTTCACCGATCGCACGCTGATGTTCGGCGGCAGCTCGAATTGACCCTGCAGGGCCTCGAACGCGACCCGCAGCTCCTGCAGATCGGCCGGGCTGACCTCGGCAAAGGACTCCCAGTGGCGGCCGATGCGGGCCAGCAGCTCCCCGCCGACCGAGCGCGTCGCGCTGACCGCCTCATCCACGTCGCGCAGCAGGCCTCGTGCCCGGTCGAGCAGGGCCTCGCCCGCCAACGTGAGCTCGACGCGGTGCGTGGAACGCCGTAGGAGATCACAGCCGACCAGCCGCTCCAGGTTGCGGATCTGCCGACTAAGCGCGGGCTGCGACAGGTACAGGCGGGCGGCGGCGCGGCCGAAGTTCAGTTCGTCGGCCACCGCGACGAACGCGCGCAGGTGACGCAGCTCGATCGCGTCCGGCGCCTGGGGCAGCGACACGACCTCGGCGTTGTCGTCGTCCATGGACCGATTATCGCTGGCCGGCCCGGCCGGTGGTCATGCCGGTTATGCACGACTGTCATGCACACTCGGCCTTTCCCTGCGCGGGGGTCCCCATGCCAGCGTAGTGGCATGCCTCCCAACCGGATCGCCGACCTGCAGCTCAGGGGCAACACCAGCCCGCTGCCGGTGCGCGTCTACTGGCCTGGCCAGGCGGCGCCGCAGCCGGTCCCGCTGCTGGTGTTCTGCGTGGTCGGGGCCGGTGCGGAGGCGTCTTGCCGGAGCCTGAGCGAGGACCTTGGGCTGCTGGTGCTGGCCGTGTCCTGCCCGACGGGGGCCCAGAACGGAACGACCGCGCTGGAATGGGCCGCCGAGCATGCTGCCGAGCTCGGCGGCGATCCCGGACGTCTCCTGGTCGCCGGGCAGGACGCGGGAAGCGCCATCGCGGCGGCGGTCGCGTCGCAGGCGCGAGCGGCCGGGTGGCCCGCTGTGACGCTGGCCGCCGGGCGGACCGACGCCGAGCTGTTCGGAGCCGTCCAGAAATTTACGGCCAGAAATTAGGGCCAGCGATGTATATCTGCGGCGTGCGTCGTCCGACTAGTGAATAACGAACAAGCCCGATGAGGAGAACGAGATGCACGACACTACCGAGCTTGCCGACCTAGATGAGCGCGCGTTCGATAGGTCAGCCGACCGTTCCCGCTGGATAGCCCTGGTGGTGCTGTGCACGGGGATGCTGATGATCGTCCTGGACGCCACGATCGTGAACGTGGCGCTCCCGTCCATCCAGGCCAACCTCGGCTTCTCCCAGACCGGGCTGGCCTGGGTGGTCAACGCCTACCTGATCGCGTTCGGCGGCCTGCTGCTGTTTGCCGGGCGGCTGGGTGACCTGGCCGGCCGCCGTAACGTCTTCCTGGCCGGACTCGCCCTGTTCACCGTGGCCTCGATGATGTGCGGACTGGCCCGGACGCAGGAGATGCTGATCGGCGCCCGGTTCGCGCAGGGCATTGGCGGGGCGCTGACCTCGGCCGTGATCCTGGGCGTGATCGTGACCCTGTTCCCCGAGCCGCGGGACATGGCCAAGGCGATCGGCGTCTACGCGTTCGTCGCGTCGGCCGGCGGCGCGGTCGGCCTGCTGGCCGGCGGCATCCTCACCCAGGCCCTCAACTGGCACTGGATCTTCTTCGTGAACCTGCCGATCGGCATCGTCACCGCGGTGCTCGCCCTGCGGGTCGTCCCCCGGGACCGGGGCACCGGGCTGCGCCAGGGCGCCGACGTGCTGGGCGCGCTGCTGATCACCGGCGCGATGATGCTGGGCGTCTTCACCATCGTCAAGCCGGCCGCCGAAGACGGCTGGCTGGCCGGGCGGACGCTGACGTTCGGCGCCGTCGCCCTGGCCCTGCTGGCCGGGTTCATCGTCCGCCAGCTGACCGCGCGGCACCCGCTCATGCCGCTGCGCATCCTGACCGCCCGTAAGATCGCCGCGGCGAACGTGATCCAGGTGCTCAGCGTGGCGGGCATGTTCGGCGTGTTCTTCCTGGGCGCGCTGTACCTGCGGCGCATCCTCGGCTACAGCCCGCTGGAGATCGGGCTGGCCTTCCTGCCCGTCGCGGTGGTCATGGGCGTGCTGTCGGTCCGGTACACCGACCGGCTGGCCGGGCGGTTCGGCGCTAGGGCGGTTCTGATCGCCGGGCTGGTGCTGATCGCCGGGTCGCTCGTCCTGTTCGCGCAGGCGCCGATCCACGGCGGGTACGCGAACCACGACCTGCCGGTCATGGTACTGATGGGCGCGGGCGCCGGGCTGGCCTTCCCCGCGCTGATGACGGTGGCCATGGCCGGGGCCACCCCGGCCGACGCGGGCCTGGCCTCCGGCCTGGTGAACACGACCGCTCAGGTGGGCGGGGCGCTCGGGCTGGCCGTGCTGGCCACGGTGTCGGCGGGCCGGACCAGCACGCTCGCGACGCACGGGGAGGGCGCCATGGCCGCGCTGAACGACGGCTACCATCTGGCCTTCTGGATCGCGGCCAGCCTGGTCGCGGTGGCCATCGCGGTGGCCGCGACCGTGCTGCGGTCCAGCGACTGAACCGGCGCGCGCTCCCTTCACCGCAGGCTCCACTTCGCTTATGGTGCTCGTAGGCGAAGTGGAGCCTACAGTGTCCGAACCGCGCGACGAGCTCGCCGATGCTGACATCATCAGCAGCGGCGGCGAGAAATTCGACGTGTTCTGGGGCCGGGCCGTCCGCTCGCGGTGGACCCGGATGGCCGCGATCCCGGTGCTGGTCGGCCTGGTGGCCGGGGCCGCGGTGCTGATCCCGCGTGCGCATCCCGCCGCCCGGATCACTCCCCCAGGTCAGCAGGTCGCGATCACCAACACCGCGACGGGCCTTGGTTCCGGCGCGTTCGCGGGCGGCACCGCGGACGGGCGGGCGTGGCAGCTGACCGTGCAGGATATCGCCGACCCGGGTTTGCGGTGCCTGCCCGGAGTCAGTGTCAACGGCAACGACGCGGAACCGCTGTTCGCCGATCCGCACCCGCTGCGGCAGACGCCCGTCGGTGCTCCGGCGTTCGTCACGCTCGGCTCCGAGCTGCCTGGCGCCGGATTCGCGTTCATCCAGGTGCCCGCAGATGCCGACTGGCTCTGGGCCGATCCGGTGGACAGCTTCCAGCTCGGCGTGGCGCCGGTCACGGTGACCACCTGCGGACAGCAGTTCCGCCTGGTCGGCTTCGCTTACCCGTTGACCGCGACGCTGCGAATCCACGTGAGCTTCCGCGATCGCTCCGCGGGCAGCTACGCGGTGCCGTCCGCGCTGTCCGCGCCCCGTGCTTCGCTGGATGATCCGCAGGTGGATGGCCTCTGGCAAAGCCTGGATCCGGCCCAGGGCACGGTGGCCTCGGCCACGATCGCCTCCGGGAACGCGTACGGCGATCGCTGGTCGATCCGCGTCGCGTTCGGGAAGGCCGGGGACTGCTTCAGCATCAGCATGTCGCCTCCGAGCGGCAGTGACGCGAACGGGCTCTGGCAGGCGGCCTGCGGGCCGATCAGTACCCCGCAGGGCCCGAGCACGATCATGGTGCTGCCACTCGGGTCTCCGCGTCCCGGCGTCGTGGGGGTGGGCTACGTCGTCTCGGTCGGCTCCGCCACGGATCACCTGACCGCAGAGTTGTCCGACGGCTCGAACGTATCGGCCCGGCCGCTGGTGGTGGACGGGCGGAAGTACGCCGCGTTCTTCGTCCCCGGCGCGCTGCGCATCTTCTGGCTGAACTGGATCGACGCCACCGGCCAGCCGATCGCGGGCCTCACCGGGCTGCCCGGGTACGGCTACATGCAGTTCTGGCCGAACGGCGTACCGGCGATGAAGACCGAGGCCTGGTCGAGCGGCTGGGCCAACTAGGCGTCGAGTACCTGGCCGGCGCGCTGGACCACGGGGCCCTCGCAGCTCCACGGGAAGTTGATCCACAGGTCGGTGCGCTTCCAGACGTAGTCGCACTTGATCAGGGACCGGGGCTTCTCGTAGATCACCACCGTGCGCACGTCATCCACGTGGTCCTTGATGAAGGCGTAGACGAGTTCCATGGTCCGGCCCGAGTCTGCGACATCATCGGCGATCAGCACCCTCTTCGCGGAGAAGTCGACCGCGCTGGGCACCGGCGGGAGCATGACCGGCATGTCGAGCGTGGTGCCGACCCCGTCGTAGAACTCGACGTTCGTCACGTGCAGGTTCTTGACCGCGAGCGCGTAACCGAGGGAAGCGGCCAGGAACAGGCCGCCGCGCGCGATGGACAAGATCAGGTCGGGCTCGAAGCCGTCGCCGGCGATGACCTCCGCCAGCTCCCGGGATGCCGTGCCGAACCCCTGCCAGGTCAGATTTTCACGCTCGTCGTCCATAACCGCTCTCATCGCCCGTGGTCCTGGTGCCCATGGTGCCACGCGAGCGATGTCATATTGAAGACGCGGGTGTTGGTCGTCGTGCAACGATCCGGCGGTCTACCGTGCTCTTAGGTGGTGTGGAGCCGGTGGTGACCAATCGCCGTGACGAGCTGGCCGCCGTCCCTGACGTCATCAGCACGGAGGGCGACGAGGACTTCAGCGCGTTCGCGACCTCGCGCTGGCCGGGTCTGGTCCGGCTGGCCTTCGGCCTGACCGGGGACCGGTGGCTGGCCGAGGACATGGCCCAGACCGCGCTGGCCCGGGCCTACGTGGCCTGGCGGCGGGTCAGCCGGGCCGACGACCCGGACGCGTACCTGCGCCGCATCCTGGTCAACGCAAGCCACCGCCGGTTCCGCAGGCGCCGGGTGGCCGAGCAGCCCGGCGACCCGCCGGAGACACCGGTCGACGGTCCCGCCGACCTGGTAGGCGAGCGGAGCGCCCTGCTGGCGGCGCTACGCCAGCTGCCGCCCCGGCAGCGCGAGGTGATCGTGCTCCGGTACTGGGCGGACCTGACCGACGCGCAGATCGCCGCCGCCCTGGGCTGCTCGGCGGGCACGGTGCGCAGCCAGCTCTCACGGGCCCTGGCCAAGCTCCGGGACAACCCGGTCCTCGCGGAAGGTGACTCATGACCGCAACCGAGGAACGACAGCTGCGGCGGGCGCTGCACGGCTCGCTCCAGTCGGTGTCGCCGCCGCCCGTGCCGCTGGGGGCCATCGTCCGGCGGGGCAGGGGCATCCGCCTGCGGCGCGCGGGGGCCGCCGTCGGCGCGCTCGCCCTAGCCGGGATCGTCGCCGTGACGAGCCTTTCGCTGCGCGCCAGCCAGCCGCCGGCCGTTCCGCCTGCCGCCCCCGCCGTCACCGCCGGACCCGACGGGGTGTTCGCCAGCGGCACCGCGGACGGGCACCCGTGGCGGCTCGCGGTGCAGAACATCGCCGACCCTGGATACCGCTGCCTGCCGGCCATCGTGATCAACGGCACCGACGCCGATCCGGTGTACCCGGACCCGGGAAACGCGGCCTCGGTAGGCCTGGGCCAGGCCGTCCGCGGCGAGGCCTTCGCGTTTATCCAGCTGCCCGCCCGCGTCGGCGGGGTCATTGTGAACGGCGACCACAACGTCCCGGCGGTCATCGTGAACGCCTGCGGGTACCGTTACCGCCTGGTCGGCTTCTCGTACTCGCTGGCCGGGGCGCTCCGGATCACCCTGGCCAAGCCCTATCCGGGCTGGACCGCCGACGTCTTCGTGCCCACGCAAGCCACGCAGGGCGGGATCACGCCGGCCGAAGGCCTCTGGATCAACACCTACACCGCCGCGGGAGCGTCGGCGTCGGCCACCGTGGCCTCGGGCACCCTCCCGGGCGGCCAGGACTGGATCATCAAGCTGCAGTTCGGGCCGGGCGGGGACTGCTACGAGTTCGACGGGCAGAACTCGCTCGGCAGCACCCAGATGGGCTACTGCGGCCCGGTCAGCACCCCGACCGGGCCGGAGACCATCATGGCCCTGCCCCTCGGCTTCGACGAGCCTGGCGCCGGCGCCATCGGGTACGCCTTCCAGGTCAGCCCGGACACCACCCGCGTCAGGGCGGTGCTCGACAACGGCTCGTCCGTGCTGGCCACGCCACGGATCGTGGACGGCCGGAAGTATGTGGCGTTCGTCGTCCCCTCGCCCCGTTCCCTGCACCGCCTGATCTGGCTCGACGCCGCCGGCCGGGTCATGGCTAGCACGACCGCCGTGCCGCGGTACGGATACACCCAGTTCCAGCCTTAAGCCTTGGACAGTCTCCATTTCCCTGACTAAAGTCAGAGAATGGAGCGTGAGATGATCGACCAGGTCCGGCGGTTCAACCGGACCGTCACGCAGCGGATCGGCGCGCTGGACGACGCATTCCTGGCCCGCGACCGGCCGCTCGGGCAAGCCCGGCTGCTGTGGGAGATCGGCCCGGACGGCAGCGACGTACGGCGGCTGCGCGCGCGGCTCGACCTGGACTCTGGCTACCTGAGCCGGCTGCTGCGGTCGCTGGAGAGCGACGAGCTGGTCCGCATCGAGCCGAGCGAGGCGGACGGACGGGTGCGGACGGCCCGCCTGACCGGCCCCGGCCGGGCCGAACAGGCCGAGCTCGACCGGCTCTCCGATGACGCCGCCGCGGCCCTGCTGGAACCGCTGAGCCCCCGGCAGCGGGACCGGCTGACGACCGCGATGGCCGAGGTCGAGCGGCTCCTGCTGGCCTCGGCGATCCAGATCGGCGTGTGCGACCCCCGGCACCCGGACGCGCGCCGCGCGGTGCAGGCCTACGTGACCGAGCTGTCGTCCCGATTCGAGGACGGCTTCGACCCGGCCCGGGGCATCTCGGCCACCGACGACGAGGTGTCTCCGCCCGCGGGGTTGTTCCTGCTCGCCACCTTGTACGCCGAGCCGGTTGGGTGCGGGGTGCTGAAGTTCCACCCGGACGCGCCGGCCCATCTCAAGCGCATGTGGGTCGCCCGCGAGGTCCGCGGGCTGGGACTGGGGCGCCGGCTGCTGGCCGAACTGGAGGCCCAGGCCGCGGCCCGCGGCGTCCGCGCGCTCCAGCTGGAAACCCACCACGCCCTGGACGAGGCGATCGGCCTGTACCGGACGGCCGGCTACCGCGAGGTCCCGGCGTTCAACGACGAGCCCTACGCCCACCACTGGTTCGAGAAGACGATCGGGACCTGAATCGCGCTACCGGGCGCCGGCCTCGCGGGCCGCGACCTCGAGCTGGTTCCGGTACGTGGCCCACCAGGCCCGGTCGCCCGACGCGAGGCTGCCGTTGTCCTGGCGCAGCCCGGTCGCGCCGTCGATGAGCTCACGGACGATGTCGGCCTGCCCGGCGTGCCTATCGGTCTCGGCGATCATGTGCACCAGGATCCGGTGCAGCGTGACCTCGCGGCGTTCTGGCGGCCACCACGGCACCTGGCCGATGGCGTCCAGGGCCAGCGCGCCGATGGTGGCGTCGGAGTGCGCCCACGCCCGGTGGTACAGACCGATGATCTCCGCTCGTGACTCGTCGGGGGTGGCCCACATGTCCGCGTTGGGCTCGGCCCCTTCCTCCAGCCACGGCAGCCGCTCGCTGAAGGGCCGGCCGAAGGTCTCGCCGAAGTAGCCCAACTCCACGCTGGCCAGGTGCTTGACCAGGCCGAGCAGGTTGGTGCCGGTGGGCACCATCGGGCGGCGGACGTCGTACTCGGACAGCCCGTCGAGCTTCCACAGCATGGCCTCGCGCGCCACCTGTAGGTAGCGCCGTAGGTCAGCCTTCGGATCCGGATCGGTCATGCCCGCCAGTCTGCCATCCGGGCACAGGTCTCTTGACCGGCAGGAGACGCGAGCCGAGGATGGCGGTATGTCGGAGCTGCCAACGTGGGCCCGCGACGCGCTCGCCGGGGTCTACGATCCCTGCTGCCAGGAGAAGGGCATCTCGGTCATCGACATGGGCCTGGTGCGCTCGGTCCAGGTCGAAGACGGGGTGGCCAAGGTCGAGCTGCTGCTGACCTCCGGCTGGTGCCCGTTCGCGGCCACCGTACTCACCCAGGTCAAAGACCAGATCCGCGGGGCACCGGGTATCCGCGACGCCGACGTCTCGATCGTCTGGGACGAGGCCTGGACCACCGACCGGCTGTCGCCCCGGGCCCGGAGCATCCTGCAGTTCCTGCCCCCGCCCTCGGCCGTCCCGGACCGGGACGCCTACATCGCCGCCCACAGTCACCCAAAGGAGTAGCGGCCATGATCGACGATGCCTTCGTCTTCGACTGCGTGGCGCACGTCTTCAACTTCGACCCGAAGAACGCGTTCGGCCAGGCGGGCCTGATGTTCGACAACCACCTGTACGCGTTCCACAATGCCCTGACCCCCGAGAGCGACCGGCACAAGCTGCCGGCCGAGGAGTTCCTGCGGGAGTGGACGCCCTCGGACATCCGCAAGATGGTGTTCGAGGAATCCGACACCGACATGCTGGTCGCGATGCCGCTCCCGCTGACCGACCTGTTCCGCGACGGCCTGTCACCGTGGGAGTCCTGCGCCGACCTGGCCAGCCGAGACCCCAACCGGACCGTGTTCTGGGGGTCGGTGAACCCGCTCGAGGGCCGCAAGGCGCTCGACCTGATGGAGCGGCAGGTCGGGGAGTTCGGCGCCCGCGCATTCAAGTTCTACAACGTCAGGTACGACTACGGGAAGCCCTACCCCTGGCGGATGGACGACCCGAATATCGCGTTCCCGATCTTCGAGAAGGCCCAGGAACTCGGGGTCAACCTGATCGGCGTGCACAAGGGCGTCCCGCTCGGCCCCCAGCCGATCGAGCACACCCAGACCTGGGACATGGACGGCGCGGCGGCCAACTTCCCCGACATCAACTTCGTGATCTTCCACGTCGGGCTGCCGTTCCTCGACGAGACCTGCTGGCAGCTCATCCGGTACCCGAACCTGTACGCCTCGATCGCGGCCACGATCAACTTTGTGGTGCGGGCGCCGCGGATGTTCGCCGAGATCCTGGGCAAGCTGCTGTTCTGGTGCGGCGAGGACAAGATCATCTACGGCTCGGAGGCGCCGCTGTTCCATCCGCAGTGGGCGCTGCGCGCGTTCATGGACTTCGAGATCCCTCAGGACCTCTGCGACGGGTACGGCTACCCGCAGCTCACCGACCAGGCCAAGCGCAAGATCCTCGGCGAGAACCTGCTGCGCCTGCACGGCATGACCCTGGACGAGGCCAAGGCCAGGACCGGCGCCAAGAGCTAGGCCAGCCCGGGCGGCAGCAGCTCGGGCGGGAAGTTCTGGTAGGCGACCGGCACCAGCCAGCGGCGGATCGCAGCCGTGCCGACCGAGGTGTAGGCCGGGACGGTGGTGGCCGGCCACGGGCCGCCGTGGTGCTGGGCCGCGACCACGGCCACGCCGGTCGGCCAGCCGTTGAACACGATCCGGCCGGCTACCTGCTCCAGCACCGCGACTACCTGGCGGGCCAAGTCCAGGTCCTCGGGCGAATCCTGGTCGGCGTGCACCGTGCCAACCAGGTTCCCGGGCAGCGCGGCGAGCACCGGGAGCAGGTCGGGGACCGACGGATAGGTGATGACCAGCCCGGCCGGGCCGAACCGCTCTCGGGACAGCACCGCGAGGTCGGCGGCGAACTCCTTCAGCGTGACCTGGAACACCCGCGGCGTGGCTCCCCACGGTCCCAGCCCCGGCTGGCCGGCGGCCAACTCGCTGACGCCCGGATGATCCTCGGCCTCGGCCACCGCGTCCTCATAGCCCCCGAAGATCCGCCCGGACAGCATCGGGCCGCCCGCCGAGCCGCCGACCGCCTCGCCGATCGCGGACAGCAGCCCCACGTCCTCGGGGACGAACAGCAGCCCGGGGTTGGTGCAGAACTGGCCGGCGCCCAGCGTCAGGGACCCGGCGTACCCGGTGGCGACCTCAGCCGGACGGGCGAACGCGGCCCCCGGTAGCACCACGCACGGGTTGACCGAGCCGAGCTCGCCGTAGAACGGGATCGGGACCGGCCGCTCGGCGCAGATCCGGGCCAGGGCCAGCCCGCCCGCGGTGGACCCGGTGAACCCGGCCGCCGTGATGTCCGGGTGCCGGAGCAGGCGCAGGCCGGCCTCCACCCCGTGCACCAGCCCGAACACCCCGGCCGGCGCCCCGGCCGAGGCCAGTGCCTGGGCGACGACCTCGGCGGTCACGTCGGAGGTGACCGGATGCGCCTCGTGTGCCTTCACCACGACCGGGCAGCCCGCGGCCAGCGCGGAGGCGGTGTCGCCGCCCGCCACCGAGAACGCGAACGGGAAGTTGGACGCCGCGAAGACGGCCACCGGCCCTATCGGGCGGTTGATCCGCCGCAGGTCCGGGATCACGCCTTCGGCGTGGGTGACCACGGCGTCCTCGTAACTGCCGCTGCGAAGCACGCCCGCGAACATCCGCAGCTGGGTGGTGGTGCGGGCCACCTCACCGACGAGCCGCTCGCCGCCCAGTGCGGTCTCGGTGTCGGCGATCGCGGCCAGCTCGCCGGCCCGGTCATCCAGCGCGTCGGCCACCGCCTCCAGTGCCTGCGCCCGCTGGGCCAGCGCGGTCCCGGCGCCCCACGCGGGCGCGGCGACCAGCGCCGCGGCCACGATCGTGTCGACCTCGGCGTCGGTGGTCTCGGCGACCGGCTCCCCCACCGGCTCTGCGGTGCGAGGGTCAAACCCCTGAATCATCGGCTCTCCTCGTTGGTTAACGACTTGAGGTTACTTCGGGTCGGGCTCCGGGTTGCGGCCGCGCCTGGCTAGGAAGTCAAAGTCGGAGCCTTCGTTGGCCTGCGTGACGTGCTCGCTGAACAAGGCGCCGTAGCCGCGCTCGAACTTCGGCGCGGGGGGCCGCCATTGGTCGCGGCGTTCAGCCATGGTCCGTTCGGACAAATTCAAAGAGAGCTCGCGGGCGGCGACGTCTAGTGTGATGAGGTCCCCAGCCTGGACCAGAGCCAGCGGTCCCCCGACAAACGACTCAGGGGCTACATGCAACACGCACGCCCCGTAGCTGGTGCCGCTCATCCGCGCGTCGGAGATCCGCACCATGTCGCGGACGCCCTGGGCCAGCAGGTAATCCGGAATGGGCAGCATGCCGTACTCGGGCATGCCGGGACCGCCCTGGGGGCCGGCGTTGCGCAGGACCAGGACGGAGTCGGGCGTGATGTTCAGGGCCGGGTCGTTGATCCGTTCCTGTAGCTCGTGATAGTCGTCGAAGACGACGGCCGGGCCGGTGTGCTTGAGCAGGCGCGCTTCGGCGGCGATGTGCTTGATGACCGCGCCGTCCGGCGCGAGGTTCCCGCGCAGGACCGCGACCCCGCCCTCGGCGGCCAACGCGGTATCTGGGCTCCGGATGACGTCATCGTTGAAGACGGGTGCGTCAGTAATATTTTGGCCGAACGGACCGTCGTTCACCGTCACCCGGTCCAGGTGCAGCGCCCCGGGGACCTTCGCCAGCTGGCCGAGCAAGGCGGGCAGGCCGCCGGCGTAGTAGAAGTCCTCCATCAGGTACGTCCCGCTGGGCCGGATGTTGGCCAGCCACGGCACCCGGCGGGAGATCGCGTCGAAGTCGTCCAGAGTCAGGTTCACCCCGGCCCGGCCGGCCATCGCGATCAGGTGGATGAACGCGTTGGTCGAGCCGCCGAGCGCGAGCACGGTGGCCACCGCGTCCTCGAACGCCTCGCGGGTCAAGATCTGGTCGGGGGTCAGGTCTTCCCAGACCATGGCGACGATGCGCCGGCCGGTGGCGGCCGCCATCCGGTAGTGGGCGGAGTCGACCGCGGGGATCGAGGCCATCCCGGTCAGGGTCATGCCTAGGGCCTCGGCGGCCGAGGTCATGGTCGAGGCGGTGCCCATCGTCATGCAGTGGCCCGGTGACCGGGCGATGCCGCATTCCAGGTCGGCCAGCTCGCACTCGCCGACCAGCCCGGCCCGCGCGTCGTCCCAGAACTTCCACACGTCGGTGCCGCTGCCCACGGCCTGGCCGCGGAAGTTGCCGCGCAGCATGGGGCCCGCGGTCAGGTAGATGGCCGGGATGTTCGCGCTGGCCGCGCCCATGAGCAGCGCGGGCGTGGTCTTGTCGCACCCGCCCATCAGGACCGCGCCGTCGGCCGGGTAGCTGCGCAGCAGTTCCTCGGTCTCCATGGCCAGGAGGTTCCGGTACATCATCGGGGTTGGCTTCTGGAACGTCTCGCTGAGCGAAGCGACCGGCATCTCGACCGGGAAGCCGCCCGCCTCGAGCACCCCCCGCTTGACCTGCTCGGCGCGCTCGCGCAGGTGCATGTGACAGGGGTTCAGCCCGGACCAGGTGTTCAGGATGAGGATGAGCGGCTTGCCCAGGTGCTCCTCGGCCTCGACGCCGAGTTGGCGCATCCGCGAGCGGTGGCCGAACGCCCGCAGCCCCGAGGTCCGCTCACCGCCGAACCAGCGGAAGCTGCGCAGCTCCTCGGGCTTCTTCACCGCATGCCCCAGGAAGCCAGGATGCCGGAGATCTGGTTCTTGATGTCTGCGGGCAGGCGGCGGCTGGGCGGGCGGACGTCGGCGCGGCACAGGCCCAGCTGGGCCAGGGCCTCCTTGACCACGCTCACGTTGTCCGCGCTGGCGTTGGCGAGCCGGAGCTCCTCGAAGCGGCGGGCGCTCTCCCAGGCCTGCATTGCGGCCTGGAAGTCGTTCTCCCGTAGGGCTTGGAGCATGCTGAGGGCCAGAGCGGGGCTGACGTTGGCCAGGCCCGAGGTGAAACCGCGCGCGCCGACCGCCCAGAACGCCGGGGCGGTCAGTTCGGCCGCGCCGGCCAGCCAGGTCAGCCGGTCCAGTCCGGCGTCCCGGGCCACCGCGGCGAACCTGGTGGCGTCACGGACGCCGTACTTGACGCCGATGACGTTCGGAGCGCGTTCGACGAGCTGCCCGATGTCGGGGCCGGTGCGGCGCTCGTCCCTTATGTAGAGCACGATGCCGAGGTCGGGGACGGCGTTCGCGATGGCGGCGTGGTAGTCGATCCAGCCTTCGGCCGACACGTACGGGTGCACCGGCTGGTGGATCATGATCATGCGGGCGCCGTGATCCTGGGCGTGCCGGGCCGCGTCGATCGCGGTCGCGATGTCGTGGCCGACGCCGGCCAGGACTTCTGCGCCGTGTTCATCACCGGTCCTGGCGACCTTGGCCGCGGTCTCCAGCGCCTGGCGCGCTTCGGCCGGGCTGAGGGCGTAGAACTCACCGGTGTTGCCGTTCGGGGTGATGACCGAGATCCCCGCGTCGATCAGGCGCGCGGTCAGCGCGCCGTAGGTGTCCCAGTCGGGGTTCCCGTCGGCCAGGTAGGGCGTGACGGGGACGACGACGGCGGTGGCGAGGGCGCGGCGCAGGGTGCTGGCTGCGTCCGGGGTAAGGGTCATTGCTGCTTCTCCTGATGTGGTGCTTCGGGTGCTGCCGGGAAGTTGCGCTGGACGAAGGAGGTGATGTGCGCGGTGAGCAGGTACGCGGCCCGGTCGCAGTCGCCGTCGCGCGCGGCATTCAGGATGCTGCGGTGTTCGGCGGCCTCGTGCTCCCAGCTGGGGACCAAGGGCGGGAACGTGGGGTCGTGCCGCCAGGCGGCCGCGCTGACCAGGGCGGTCTGGTCGCGCAGGTCATCGAGCATACGGACCAGCAGGGGATTGCCGCACCCGGCGTATAGCTCGTGGTGGAAGTCGCGGTTGGCCAGGCTGCGCTCGGCCTGGTCCGCTGAGGCGTCGGCCCGGTCCAGGGTGTGGTGCGCGGCGGACCAGTCGTAGCTGGCGGTTACCGCGCGACCAAGCGCCTCGGGCTCGAGCAGCAGGCGCAGGTCGTAGATGTGCCGGGCCTGCTCGTCGTCGAGGGTACGGACGACGGCGCCCTTGTAGGGATGCATGGTGACCAGGCCCGCGCCGGCCAAGGTCTTGAGCGCCTCGCGCACCGGGGTCTTGGAGACGCCGAGCACCGCGGCCAGGTCGGTTTCGACCAGCGGCCGGCCGGGCTTGAGCTCACCGACCAGGATCGCGTGCTTGATCGCCTCGTGTACGGCTACCGTCCGGGACGGCAGCGCGCCCGCGGCCCCGGTCAGGAACGCCGACCTGGGCGGAGAGTCTGGAATCATGTATCGCATCTCATATATGATCGGCTTCTGACCCTACGCCGCGATGGGCAATGTGTCAACGTCGCTGGTCGTGGCCAGGGGAAATGTCAGTGACCGGTGATTTGATGGGCGGCATGGAGACGTTCACCTTGGTCCCGCGGGGACCGTTCGCGCTGGCATCGAGCATCCGGTTCCTGGAGGGCTTCACGCCGGCGGCGTACTCCGGGCCGCGGGACGCCGCGTTGGAGCTGGCCTTCCCGGTCGAGGGCAGCTGGGAGACCGCCGGCGTCCGGGTCCGGCAGGAGGGCGGGCAGGTGACGGCCGAGGTCGTGGCCCCGTCCCGGCCGGGCCCCGAGCTCATGACGGCGGTGCGGGCGCAGGTCGAGCGGATCCTTTCGCTTGACGTGGACGGATCGGGCTTCCCCGCCGTCGGCGAGCGCGACCCGGTGGTGGGCCGTCTGCAGAAGCGCTACCCCGGGCTGCGCCCGATCGGGTTCTGGTCCCCGTACGAGGCGGCAGCCTGGACGATCATCGGGCACCGGATCCGGATCCGGCAGGCCGCCGCGATCAAGGCCCGGATGGCCGCCCAGCTTGGCGAGCCGGTCACCTTCGGCGACCGGGTGGTCCACGCCTTCCCGTCCCCTGCCCGTCTGGCGTCGCTGGACTCGTTCCCGGGGCTGATCGGCCGCAAGCCGGAGTGGCTGCGGTCGGTGGCGATAGCGGCGCTGGACGGCCAGCTGGACGCGGCTCGGCTGCGCGGGCTGCCCCGCGAGACCGCGCTCAAGGAGCTCAAGAAGCTGCCGGGCATCGGCGACTTCTCCTCGGGGCTGATCCTGCTGCGCGGGGCCTGCGACCCGGATGCGGTGGCCTTCCACGAGCCGCGGCTGGCCCTGGCGGTCCGGGATGCCTACGGGCTGCACGGCCCGGCCACGCCCGAGCAGCTGACCGAGATCAGCGACGGCTGGCGGCCGTACCGGACCTGGGTCACCGTGCTGTTGCGGATCCAGCAGGAAATCTCGGCGGCCGGGGAGTTACGCTGGGGTCAGCATGAGGTTGTGCCTAGGGTTCCGTCGGCCGCCCGTTTTCGCTGCGACCACAATCAGGGCGGCCGGGACTGGACCAAGCGGCGCCGCGACCCGGGAGCCGTGGGATTTGCGGTCCCCGAGGAACACCTGACGGGATAGAAGCCCTGAGGGCTCTGTTCAGCCTGCCTGAGGAGCCCCGTTGTACCCGTCGAGCACCCTTTCCCTCACCGTCACCCTTGCGGTGCTGGCCGCCGCCGTCACGCACGCCCTCTGGAACGCCATCGCGCACGGCATCAAGGACCAGACCCTCGCCTTCGCGCTGATCGGCGTGGGTGGCGCCGCGGTATCGATCCCGCTCATCATCGTGGCTGCCCTTCCCCGGTCCGCGAGCTGGCCGTACCTGCTGGCCTCGGTGGGGATCCACGTGTTCTACAACATGCTGC
>Ga0210383_10001782_pt1 | contig 19585 bp, 16 predicted proteins | sample IncBWC14OmetaG_FD_160072 | JGI IMG/M metagenome (GOLD analysis project Ga0210383, IMG submission 160072) | Forest soil microbial communities from Barre Woods Harvard Forest LTER site, Petersham, Massachusetts, United States - Inc-BW-C-14-O ...
CGCTCCTTTATCCGGCTCTCGTGGTCGGGGCAAGCTGCTGGGGTTGTGGCTGGTCAGCGGGCGAGCCGGCCGAGGTGGCCGGTGAGGGCTTCGGCGACGCGGGCGTGGCGGGCGGCTTCTCCGTCCCAGCCGCGGGTTTCGGCGTCGGCTTGCAGGTTCTGGATGTCGGTGAGCTGGTTCTGGATCGCGTCACTGAATTCGGGGGCGGTGGTGAAGTTGTCGCAGGTTTCGCAGATGTTCGCGTAGGGGCAGGCGCCGGCGGTTTCGTGGCGTGAGCAGTAGCCGTGCGCGACGCGGGTTTTGAGCATTTCGCTGTTCAGCCAGGTCACTTTGTCGGGGATGATCGGCTTGCCGGCCGGGGTGAGGGTGAACTGGCGGCGCATCTTGCCCATGGCCTCGTCGTAGGCGGTGCGCAGTGCCGGGGACGCGAGGGTGGCGTAGCGGATCGTCATCTGGGGTGTGACGTGCCCGAGCAGGGCCATCAGGGCTTGCAGGCTCATCCCGGCGTTGGCCAGGGCGGTGGCCCAGGTGTGCCTGAGCTGGTGGCAGGTGATGATCAGGACGTCGCCGCCGGGGCCGCGGAGCCCGGCGGCTTGGGAGGCGGCCAGCAGGCCGTTGCGGAGCCGGGTCGCGCCGAGGCGGCGGCCGCGGGCGGTGAACAGGAAGTCGGTGAGTGTCCCGGTCCGCGGGTGCGGGACGGGCCGGTGTGCTCCTCGTTGCGCGGCCCACTCGTCGAGGGCGGCCAGCGTGGGCGTGTCGAGGGGGACCATGCGTTCGGTGGCGAGCTTGCCGAGCGGGACCCGGAGCCAGGTCCCGGCCGGGCCGTAGCTGATGATGCTGCCGATTTCCAGGTCGAGGAGCTCACCGACGCGCAGGCCCGCGCCGCGCAAGACGGTCAGGCCGATGCGGGCGAAGGTGTCGTCCAGGCGGGCGATGGCGTTCATGACGGCTGTATCGACGTCGGGTGGCAGGGCCCGGGGCAGCGGCTGGCCGAGCTTGGGGACGTCGGCGGCGAACACCAGTCGGCGGGGCGGTGCTTCGGCCCAGCCCCAGGCGGCGATGTCGTCGAGCATGTTGCGCAGGGTGAGGACGGAGGACTGGGCCACCGCCGCGGAGATGGCGCGGCCCTTCCCGGCGGCGGCGCGCTGGCCGCGCCATGGCCGGGTGCGGTTCCAGGTCAGGTAGCCCTCGACGTGGCCGCGCTCGAGCCGGCGCAGCGTGGTGATCTCCGGGTGGCGGGCGGTCAGGTATCCGGCGAACGGGAGCAGGTCGTTGACCACGCTCTCCACCGACCTGGGGCGCAGCACCGCGGCCCTGGCCTGGACGTATCGCAGCAGCACCCGGCGGATCTCCGGGGCCATCGCGACGTCGGCGAAACGCTGGTCCAGGCTGCGTGCCCAGGGCCTGCGCCGGGGCGGGGTGTCAGTCATGCGGGTCTCGAACAGCAGCTGACGGACTCCGGCGAGCCGGTTGCGGTAGGCCCGCCGGGACGAGGGCGGGATCGTCATGCAGGCCGCCACCTCGATGTCGAACGCGTCCACCACTGCGGTGCTCAGGTCAGCGACCTGACCGCCGTGCCAGGCGAGCAGCACGGCCAGGCACTCGCCCAGCACCGTCTCGGTCCATGACGCCTTCCAGCCCAGCCGCGATCCCGCGGCCCGGGCGGCGGCAAACGCTGCCGGGTCACGGGTCTCGACGGCGCTGGCCAGCCCGGCCAGGTGCTTGGCCCCGATCAGGGGCAGATCCAGCCGGACCTGCCCGGTGCCGGCCGCGTGGCAGATCAGCGGCCAGGCACCTGTCCGTTTCAGCTCGCTGACCCGGCCGGTCACCGGCAGCGTCATCCATGCCTGCAGGTCGGGATGGCGGCCGAGGAAGTCCCTGGCGATCCGCACCCGGTCACGCACCGCCCGCTCACCCAGGCCCGATGTGCGCAGATAGCCGAGGTAGTCATGCATCAGCCCCTGCCCGGCCGGCGCGAGGGCGGCGGTCACGGCGGTCATCGCGGGCCTGCGGCGAGCGTGGCGCGCGCCGCACCGTACTCGGCGGCGAGCTGGTCCACCGACAGATGCACATACGACGCCGTGGTCTCGGGCGATGAATGCCCCATCAGCTCCCGCAGCGCCAGCAGGTCGATGCCGGCGGCGGCGAGTTCGGTCCCGTAGGTGTGCCTGAGCCGGTGCGGCCGGACCCGGGTCGCTCCCGACGCCGCCCGGTGGCGGCGGAACAGGCTGCGCAAACCCTCCTCCGTGACGGGCTCCCCCGCGGTCGGGCCGCGCAGCACCACGAAACACTCCGGCGTGGCCAGGCCGGGCGGGCGTTCCAGCCGCAGGTAGGCGGCCAGCTCAGCGAAAAACGCCCGGTCGACCGGGACGTGGCGTTCCTTGCCGCCCTTGCCGATCACCCGCAGCCGGCGCCGCCCCATGTCAGCGTCGGCGAGCAACAGGCCGCGGACCTCCGCTGAGCGCAGCCCGCCCAGCAGCATCGCCAGCGCCATGGCCCGGTCCCGGTGAGTGCGCAACGACGCCACGAACGCATCCACCTCCCCGGCAGGCAGCGACTCCGGCAGCCGCCGGGGCTGGCGCACCAGCCTGCCCCCAGCCCGCGGACGCCCAGGCCCCAGATGCCCGAGCAGGCCACGCGCCGCCGGACGGATGCCCTGACCACGCCGCGGCGACGGCACCGGGTTATCCGCGCGGGCACCGGTCATGACCAGGTACTCGAAGAACGCCCGGACAGCCGCGACCCTGCGATTCACCGTGGACGCCGCTGCGGTCCGCCGCCGCAGCGCCACGACCTTCCCGCCGCTGGCCGCGCCGTCGCGGCGGGCACCTTGCCAGTCAACCCAGGCAAAGACATCCACCGGTGTCACGCCGGCCAGGCCGATGCCCTCGCCGGTCAGGAACCGGGCGAGGTTCACCACGTCGAACGCATACGCCCGGATGGTGGCCGGGCTGAACGCCCGGGCCGCCAGGTGCCCCAGGAACGCATTGGCCGGGCCGATCCCCTCCCACTCGCCAGCGATCCGGTATCCGTCCTTACCAACTTCGACCTGAACCGTCATCGCCTGTCCCTATCTGCCGGGGTTACCCGGCAGCATCCACCCCTGCCGGACCGAACTAGCGGACCTCAGACGGCAGGCACGATCGTGTCGCCTGAGAGCCGGTTAACAGATAGCGGGTTGTTGCTCCAGATCTGCCGCCAGACCTCGCGGGGGAAGGCGGTGAAGGCCAGGATGTCGTCGCGGGCGGTGTCCAGGTGCGCGGCGGCGGCCGGGAGCTTGGCCTCCAGGGCGGCGGTGACCTGGGCGTGCTGGGCGCGGACCGAGGCGGCGTCGGGCTGCTCGAAGATCGTGCGGACCAGGGTCGACACCCATGGCTGGGCGCTCTTGGGCACCCGGGTGAGCAGGTTGCGGGCGTAGTGCGCCCGGCAGCGCTGCCAGGCCGCCCCGGGCAGCACCGCCCCGATCGCGTTCACCAGCCCGGCATGGTCATCGCTGATCACCAGGGCGACGCCGGACAGGCCGCGGGCGACCAGGCCGCGCAGGAACGCCAGCCAGCCCGCGCCGTCCTCGGAGCTGGTCACGTCGATGCCGAGGATCTCGCGCTGGCCGCCGCCGTTGACGCCGGTGGCGATCAGGCAGTGCACGTTGACGGTGCGACCGCCCTCGCGGACCTTCTGGGTCAGCGCATCGATCCACACGAACGTGTACGGCCCGCCGTCCAGCGGCCGGTTCCGGAACTCCTCCACCGTCTCGTCGAGCTCGGCGGCCATCGCGCTGACCTGCGACTTGGACAGGCCGACCACGCCGAGGGAGGCGGCCAGCTTCTCCACCCGCCGGGTCGAGACGCCCAGCAGGTAACTGGTCGCCACGACCGAGGCCAGCGCCCGCTCGGCCCGCCGGCGGTGCTCCAGGAACGACGGGAAGTACGACCCGGCCCGCAGCTTGGGGATCGCCAGCTCGACCGTCCCGGCCCGGGTATCCCACTCCCGCCGCCGGTACCCGTTCCGGGAGTTCACCCGGTCCGGCGTGACCTCCCCGTACCCCGCGTTGCAGCGCACCTCGACGTCGGCGTCCATCATCCGCTGGGCAAACTCCCGGACCATCTCCCGCAGCACGTCCGGACTCGCCGATGCCAGGGTCTCCTCGAACTGCGCGCCCGGAACGGGCACAATGTCACCTGCGGCCACTTCGCTCTCCTTCGTTGCACTGAAACCACTTCGAAGGATCGCGAGGTGGCCGCCTCGCATCACGGTGACACGCCGTACCCCGGCAAGACAGTCACATCAGTACCGGTTACCCCATACACCACTTCCGTGGACGTGAACTGAATGGTACTGAACTGGGTCGTAGGCAAGGGCATAACCTCTATCAGGTGGCTAAGGGAGTGGCGGCGAGCCGTAGGGAACCTACCGGTGATCTGAACTGCCCATCCCGCATGATCGGCAAGGACGACGAGGCCCTGGAGACGGCGATAGATAAGTACAAGTGTGCCGTGGTCGAGGAAACCACTGCGCTTCCGTGAGGTATCCCGAGGTAGCAGCGCGAGGCACGTTCTAGGCTTCGGTTTCGTGACCATCGCTGCGGCCAGCGGCCCGGACTGGGCGAGCATCATGACGGCGTTCGGGACGGTCGCCGCGGCGCTTGCGGCGGTCGGCATCGCCGCATGGTCGCATTGGCAGTCGGTCAAGAGGATCGACGAGGAGCAGCAGCGGGAGCAGCTCACCGAGGCTTACGCCGTGCGGGTCGTCCAGGGTGAGAGACCCGCCAAGGGGCAGCCTGACTCGAATCCGTCCGCGCTGGTGCTCGTGGCTATCGTCCGCAACGGTGGCCACTACACAGTTACTAGGATCGAGGTGCGATTCAGCTACGACGGCAGCAGCCTTGTGTCACCGCGGAGCAATGTACGCGTGTCAAGTTTCCCGGATCTCCCCGACAGGTTGCGGGAGCAGGGAGATACGTCCCAGGAGCGCGCCATGCACGGAGTCCTGACGCCGTGGGACACGGGGATGCGGTCCGAGAGTGATGAGGTGGGCGTACAGCACCTGAAGGGTCATTATGCGCTAGTGCGCTGGACTGACCAGTGGGGTCAGCGCTGGGAGCACCGGCTCGGCGAGGTCCGCGAGGTACGCAACGATGAGAACTGGACACCGTGACGCGCTTCCGTGACAACAGCAAGAAGCTCGCTGGGCTGCTGGGCTGCTGGGTGTGCAGGCGTATGCCATAGGTCTCCACATCAGGATTTTGGCGGAGTGCGCGAGTTTAGGGGTCAGCCGGGAACGATAGAGCCTGAGCACGGCAGGGTGAGAGGAGCCGTCATCGACACGTTGCAGGCGGCCCGCGAGGACTACGACGCCGTGGTGAAGCTGACCCGGGATCTGGTGCGGATTCCCAGCCGCGGCGGGATCGACCCCTACGAGCCGGTGCTGAGGTGCATGGCGGCCTGGCTGGCCGAGTACGGCCTGTCATGCCGTCGGCTAGCCGGGCCCGGCGGCGCGACCGTGGCGTTGACGTGCGAGGTGCCCGGCGGCAGGCCCGGCCCCCGGTTCGTGCTGGATGCCTGCCTGGACACCGCCCCGTTCGGCGACGAGGCGGCATGGACGTACCCTCCGGCATCGGGAGAGATCACCCGCGGGTGGCTGCATGGCCGCGGATCAGCCGATTCCAAGGCAGGAGCCGCGATCTTCGCCCACGTTGCCGCCCGGCTGCGGGACTCGGCGGGTGGCTTGGGCGGCAGCGTAGTGCTGCTGTTCGACGTCGACGAGCACACCGGGGGCTTCGGCGGCGCGAAAGCCTACTTCGAGGGCGCGGCCGCCGCGCGCCGGGCCGACGGGGTGATGATCGGCTACCCGGGCCTGGACCACGTGGTCACCGGGGGCCGGGGCGTGCTGCGCGCCCGCGTCCACGTGCACGGCACCGCCGGGCATTCTGGCTCCAGCCAACCCAGTGCCGGCGCGATCGCCAAGGCCGCAGACCTGATCCGGAACCTGCACGAGGTGCCGCCGCCCGGCCCAGCCGGCCCCGAATTCCCCCTGCCGGCGAAACTCACCGTCACTGCCATCAGCGGCGGCGAGGGCTACTCGATGGTCCCGGACTTGTGCACCTTCAACATCGACATCCGGCTCACCCCCGCTCTCGATGATCCGGCGGCCGTGGCATTGCTGCGTAGAGCGGCCGCGGACACCGATACGGCGTGGCCGGGCACACCGCCTACCCGGCTTGAGGTCACCACCCGGTGGCCGCCGTATGCGCTGCCGCACGGCTCGCCGCTGCGCGACGCGCTGCTTAAGGCAGCGACCTGGACCGGACTGGCTCCGACCGCGAAGATCGCCGGGCCGTCCAACATCGGAAACTATCTCGCGGGATTGGGCATCCCCGCTACCGCCGGGTTCGGCGTCGACTACCGGGGCCTGCACGGCACCGACGAGCGCATCCGCCTCGATTCGGTACCGGTCGTTCAGGCCGTTTACCATCAGGCACTGCTCACCCTGCTGCACGCTGCCTGACCTGCGCCGCGGCAGTCCTGCCGCCGGCAGCGCGACCGCAGGCAAGCCACAGCGACCCGCCAGGTTCCACGTGGCACGACGCTTACCGCCGTGCAGGCTGGCTGTTCCGGCCCGGCTGCCCACGTTGTTGCGGTAAACGCAGCTGACCGGGCTGCTGGCCAAGCGGCGACCTGAACGCGCTACGGGCCCGCGCCGACACCGGCGGCGGGCTGCCCACGCGCTGGCCGATCTGCTGGCCAAGCGTGGCGACACGAGCAGGCCGTGCAGATACTGCGCGCCTGCGGTCCGGGGTCTCAATCAGCACGACGATCAAGACGAAAGCGCCTGGCAGCGGAAAGCTTGAAGATCCAAGTCAGCAAGGGTTGCGTGATAACTACGGTTATCTGGCGAGATTGGCTCCGGCAGTACCCAGCGAGCTGGGTGGAGGTCGCCCGGCGCGCCCAGTTCGATTCCGGTTATCTGGCAACTCGGCGGATCGGGAAGGGATCGGCGCTGGTGGCCGAGTGGCTTGAGGAGCACGAGTACGCCGGACTCACATCGCTGCAGGAGGAGCTGAAAACCTACCTTGAGCAGGAACGACCCGGCGAGGCGGACGGCTAGCCTGGCTGCTGCACCGCTATCGTTCGGGTCCATGGACCACGATTCCCGAGTGACCAGCGAGCTGTACCGTCTCATGCCGCCACGGCGGCAGCGCGGAGCCGGAAACGGAGATTCCTAACGGGCAGCCATGGCGACACTGGGCCGGTATCGATCATCTCAACGCTCGCGGTCTGCCGGCCCGGGAAGTCGAGCGCGCGTGGACAGGCGTATGGCCAGTCAGCGACGAGACGGCAGACAGCGTCATCGGCTGCCCGCTGGTGGGCTCGAACTGGGGTTACGTTCATCCGGACCTTTGCCGGATCATCACTGACTGGCGGCGAGAGCCGCAGAGCAGGCGAGTTGCATTCGACACAAGGTCTGACCCAGCTCTTCAGCGAGTTATCGGCACAGGTATCTGGGTTGATATCCCTCCGGGCAGCATCGCCGATCTCCTCTAGCGGCTGGAGCCCGGATCGAGCCACCCGAATACTTCTGCGGCTGTGCTTAGGTGGCGCTGAGCCTGTTCTGAGGTCGGTTCCACGCCACGGTGAGCGACACCGTTCCGGGCCGTGATGAGAGCCCGCAGGCTATCCCACAGGGGCTCGTTGTCCTCGCGCAGCGAGCGGCCCATCACAATCTTGCACTGGTCATCGAAGTAGTGCAGGAGCGGCTTCCCGCCCGCCGTAATTTGCATGCCCAGCACCATCTTGACCTTAGTCTCGCAGGCAGTCACCGCGAGAAACACGGCGGTCTGGGGGTCCGGGTACGCGGACCAGAGCTTGCCAAAAGCCGATGACAGTAGCCGTTCGGGAAGCCCGCCATCGTGAGCGGTCTCTCCGGCGAGGATGTCAGGCAGGCTGCCCAGTAGTGAGGATCTACCCAGCGCGGATCCGCCGCCCGGCAGGCTGGCGAACATCGTGAACGGGATCGGTCGGCCAAGCGAACCCGCCCGCGCGGCGATGGCGTCCCCGGAGTCAGCGTCGGACAGCCGGGATTCGAATGGGATCGGCGTCCCGGTGGGCGCGACCCAGTACTGCCGAAGCCGAAGACGTACCCATGCGAGGAACTCACGGGCAATGACAGACGCGGTTTCCGATAGCGAGTCAAGCAGCTCGGTGGTCTCCGGACTGGATCGGGACAGGTCACTTCCGGTAAGCAGCCGTCGCCTCCGTAGAGCAGGCGCTCCGGTTTCGACCTCGATCACGAAGTGCTCGACCTGGACCAGGGCAGAGCCATCCGGATGCTTACCAGAATCGAATACCACGCCGGGCAGCCAGATCCACGCCTGGAGATCCTCGCCCCGACTGACTGGACCCCATCGGGTCGCGAGCATGTCCCGCGTCATGCACAGCCCCTCTGCGGCGAACGCGAACTGGCCCCAGACCCTTGAACCGGTCGCGCGTTGTGCCACAACCCGATACTGCCACCGCGCGGGGCCGACGGCGGCCAGACGGACTATCGCGAGCTTTAAAGTTCAGTCTCATTCGCGAGAGTTCAGCGTCGGCCGCCTGCGACCGGCTACCATAGCCGGATCCTCCATATGGCGCGGCCGCGGCCCTCGGTGAACATGGGCTACAGCGCCCTGCTGGCCACTGACGAGCGCGCGCAGGGCCGTCGCCGCGGACCTGACGGACCCCGCCGCAGTGCTCGCCGGCCCGGCGCTGAGAACGGTTATTGACTTAGGCGAGCCCGTGTGCGTGGTCCTGGGCCTCGCGCTGAATCTCCTGCGCGCCAGGCAGGCCCGCGAGGTCATTGCCGGGTACGCGCAGCTCATCGCACCGGACAGCCTCATGGTGGTCTCCTGCGTACGGTTCGAAGACGACGCGGTATGGAAGCAGGTCCGTGCCGCATGCACGTCTGCGACCCCGCGTAACCCACGCGGGCCAGATAGCGGGCTTCCTGGTCGGCCTGGAGCTCGTCCCGCCCGGTCTGGCGGCCGCGCAGGGATGGCGGGGCGGCTGGGTCGACACCCTCCCCATGTCGCCGAGTTCCGTGTACGTGCTGGCCGCGGTCGCGCGCAAGTCCTAGACCCGGAATCCGCACCGCGCGTCCGGATTCCCAGGCCTGGTTTCGGCCGGCTGACCGGAGGCCTGGATGCGTATAACGTCACGGGCATGAGGCTCGTAACCCGCGCTGCGGCGGTCGCTGCCGCTGCCGGGGTCGCGAGCCTCGCCTATCAGACGATCGCCGAGGCGCGCGACCGTCGTCGCTTCCCGCCGCCAGGCCGAGTTGTAGACATCGGCGGCCGACGCCTGCACCTGGTGACGGCGGGCGAGGGATCACCCGCCGTCGTCATTATCCCGGCGCTCGTCGACAACGTCCTCCAGTGGCTGCCTGTAGTGGAGGAGGTCGCCAGCGAGACGCAAGCCTGCGTCTACGACCGCGCTGAGGTCGGTTGGAGCGATCCGCCGCCGCGGGCCCGCCGGACGCTCGATGGCATGGCAGATGACCTGCACGCGCTGCTGCGCGCTGCGGGCATCCCGCCGCCCTATGTCCTGGTGGGCCACTCCATAGGCGGAGTCATTGCCCGCCGGTTCTGCATCCGATATCCCGGCCTGGTGGCCGGCTTGGTCCTAGTCGAGTCGAGCCACGAGGACCAAGGAAGGCGCGTCGGCGTGGTGGACTGGCGGTTCGGCCCTGCGATGCTCGTCGAGGTGGCGGCACGGCGGCAGGCCCGGATACTCGGCGTCCGCCGTCTCACCGCTTCGGTCGGCCTGATGCGCAGCTTTGACGCGATGGTCGCCCGCGAGGCACCCCCTGAGTATGCCGGTGCGGACCGCGCGATCCTGCTGTCGGCGCGGCAGAGGCGCGCCTCAGTCCGGGAACTGCTCATGGCGGCGAGGATGCGAGGGCAGCCGCCCGAGCTCGGCTCCATCCCGCTGGCAGTGCTCACCAGAGCCCGGCGGCCGGGGCGGGAACCTGAAGTCTGGGCGCAGCTGCAGGACGAGCTGGCCTCGCTGTCGTCCGACAGCGTGCACATCCATGCGGAACGAGGCGGCCACTACCTGCAGCTGGACGAGCCAGACCTAGTCGTCCAGGCGATCCGCGATCTCGTCGGGCGCTGCCGGTGAGCGCCACGCCAATCGCAGAAAAGCGGGGCGAGTCGCAGCGCCGGGACGGGCGCGTTCCCGCAGCACGACCGGAGCGCTACCGCAGAAAACACCCTGCTTGCTGCGGAAGGCAAGGCACGTCGCCACGCGGCCCGAGGCTAGGCGTGCACGTCCCACTGGCCGGTCTGCGGCCCCATCCCCGAGTCCAGCGTCAACTGCACTTTGGTGATAACCGCCTTGACGGGCACCTCGAACACGATGCACCCGAGCCCCGACGCGCCCGCGGCGATGTTCTCCGTGCCGGGGAACGACTGGCATTCCGCGGCGTTGTCGAGCGAGGACCGGTAGGAGTGCCCGGAGGCATCCACCACCTCGGCACCGTCCGACGGCGCGTCCGAGTAGGCCGCGCTCCCGGTGTCGTCGAGGCGGAACTGGACGGCGTACAGCTGGTCACCTGACTGGGCGGTGTCGAAGTCGCTGGCGGGCTGCGCGTCGCGGAACACCTGACGACGGTGACCGCGACCTGCTCGCCGGAGTCGTTGCCGGCCAGGGTGATCGCCGACCCGACCTTCGCCGTCTGCGCGGCCGCGGCCTTGGATGGCGATGATGTCGTGCTTGCCGCCGCTCCGGACGTCCCGGTCGTCACCGTGTGGTCACCGCCCCCGGATGCCGCCGCGATCGCCGCGATGATGACTACCAGGAGGGCACCTATCCCGATCAGGCGCCGCGTACCCGGTGCCTCTTCCTTCGCGGGCCCGGCTGCGGCGGCCCGTAGCCGTAGCCCGGGCCGACCGCGGCGCACGCCCTTTGCCTTCAGCGCCTCGCGATCTGCTCAACGTAGTCCCGCTGAGGACCGGCGAACGACAGCACCACATCCCCACAGCCGCCCCGGTGGGGCGCCAGGGTCTGCATCGCGGTTCTTCCGTCATGACGCCGAGCCTCCACCGGTTGCCGCAGGAGATCCCGCCCCCCTACACCCAGCGCGACTGTCCGAAAATCGATCGATTTACAACATGGCTACCGGTCGTCGGGCCCGAACGTACGGGCACGTCGGCACGATTGTGCCGTGGCCTCCATGCGTGTTGCCAGTGTTGCTACTGGGACGCATGTAACTTGAAAAGCCTGTCCATGGCTTCGGCTCCGGTGGTCAGCACCGGCCGCAGCTCGCGCCTGTAGACAACCTCGGTAGTCCTGGAGTTCGAGTGTCCCGCGAGCCGGGCGATCTCCTCGACCGGCACCCCCGAGCTGGACATCAGCGACACGAAGGAATGCGGCAGCTCCCGTGGTGTCCAGCCCTGGCCGATCCCGGCGGCTTTACAGGCGGCCTTGAACTCCCGCCGGACGTTAGCCGCGTCCAGGGCAGCACCTGTCCGGGTGGAAAAGACGAGATCACGCTCGCTCCCGGTCAGGTCGGCAGCGGCCCGTTCACCGGCTTGCCGTTCCCTGTGTGCCCAGAGCGCGGTCACTGCCATCTCGGGCAGGGCAAGCGTCCGGCGCGATTTCTCGGTCTTGGTGTCCCCATGCGATCGCACGGAGCGCCACACGGCGGCGCTGGACGGCACGGGCGGGTTAGCCACTGGGTCGCCGAAGTCCACGTGCTCCCAGCGCAGCGCCCGGGCCTCCTCGGTGCGGATGCCGGTCGCGAGGCAGAGGGCGATGTAGGCGTGCATCCGGGTTCCCTCGACGGCGGCCAGGAGCGCGGACGCCTGCTCCAGGCTGAGGCTCTTGCTGGGCCGTCCCGTTTGTCCCTTCGGGGTGTCGGCGAGCATGGCCACGTTGCGCCTGACTAGATCGCGGGCCTCGGCGTGCCGTATCGTCCGGGTCAGCGCGTTGTGGCCCATGGCGACGGCGGCGCTGGAGTAGCGCAGAGCCATGGCTGCCAGGGCCTGGTGGACGTCGTCGGCGGTCAGTTCGCGTAGTCGCTTGCCGCCGATGGTGGCCAGGATGGGCGTGAGGACGTTCTCGTTCTTCTTGATCGTTTTGGGGGAGCGGCCGTGCAGGCCTTGCGCGAGCCAGTCTTCGGCGGCGCGCCGGACTGTGTAGTTCGGCTGCGCCCGCACGCCTGTTTCGACGTCGCTGTGGAGTGCCTTGAGCCGGTCCTGGACGATGGCCTTGGTCTTGCCGGAGACCTTGCGCCGGATCCGTTTGCCGTCCGTGTCGAATCCGAGGCTGATCACTCCGCGCCAGCGGCCGTCGCAGTGCCGGTGGCGGTCGCTGTCACGGCATGGCGAATTATGCTCGAAGAAGACTCCGTCTTCGCGCCATCCGCGTCGTGAACTCATGGGTCCATAATAACGAGGATGGGGGCCATTCTGGGGGCCAACTGCCAGCCATACAGAGCCTCAGTCGGCTATGTCCAGCCACATACTTCCAGCTAGATGCGCTACCGCTGTTCCTAGTGGGCTGGTTAAACCGACTATTTCTTTCCATGGTAAGGAGAAGGTCTACGGTTCGATTCCGTAACGGGGCTCCAGCTAGACTACCATGATTCGAAAAAATCCAGACAGGGCCTTGATGGCCAGTGGGGACTAACGGCTGCCTGTAGGGATACTGGCAGCCAGGCGAGCGCCATTGTCTTTTCTTATCCGACCTGAGTCAGGCGTCGTAGGTCTGAGTCATCAGCGCGCTGTTCCTGTTGGCCTGAGTCATCGGCGCCCGCGACTATGTCCCGGACAACCACAGCAGATCCGCCGACGCCACGGGAGGGCAAAAGGCGCCTTTTCGTGCAAATAGACAGCCGCCGCCTAACCTGCGCGAAAGCCCGAGGCTAATTACAGCAATTAGTAGGCGAATGAGAACGGCTTCGTAAGCACGTCGGGCAGTGGCCCCCGCCCCATGACCGCCTGCCCTGCTGCGGTCGGGCTGAAGCGGATGGCGCCCGCGGTGACGAGCGGGTGCTCGGCGGAGCCGGTGACTCGTATCGAGTACGTGGCCACTTCCTCGGACTGCCCGCCGGCCACGCGGACGATGGTGTAGTCCATCGTCGCCAGGCGCAGTGTTCGGGGGTATGGCGTCGACCTGGTGAGGACACGGAACGTTTCCCCTGGTTGAGCCCTCGCGGCGAGATCGCGCAGGTAGGCCTCGATGCCGTGGTTCTGCAGGGTCTGATTTACGTGTTCGGGCGCGAAGAACACCCCGTAGGGACTTTCGAATCCTGTTCCCTGCCCCAGCGAGTGTGCTCGCTGGTAGTGGGGGCCCGGAGGCAGGTTACCGTGCTCGGTGGCGGTGTACATGCCGCGTTCCATTCCGGCGCGGCCGGCTGCTTCGCCGAGCGTGGACTCGTGACGGATAGGTCCGCCGACGGTATCCCGCCAGACCCTGCTGCCGTCGGGGAACTCGATTACAACCGGCGGCCCGGGTACCGTCGCGGCGGCGGTCTCGTAATAATTCGCCGCGGCCTTGTCGGCCGACACCTCCAGGATCTGCGCGTTACGCGGAGCCCTGCTTATGGCATCGACCTCGTGAAGCTGCGCGAGCCGGGACTCCAGCTTGTCGATCTTCGCCACCACCGACGGATCAATAGTCGTTGCGGACGCGAGGGTGTGCTCCAGCTCGGCGAGTTCGTTGGAGATTACAGGCCGCCGGGCCAGCACGGAGGCGAATCCCGCACGGGCATCGCCGACAGCCGCGACCCTGGCGGCCAGCGGGCCGTATTCGGCGATCAGCCGGGTATCCCGGGCGTGCTGGAGCTCGCTGGTGAGGGCGTTGACCTCAGCCCGGCCCGCTTCGTCCAGCGAACCTCTGGCCGCCTTGCCTTCGGCCTCCGTCATCCGGGTCAACAGCGCGGGGTTGTCGGCTAGCTCGCGGGCGAAGCGTTCGCGCAGCCAGGTGCACTCGGTGCAGATGACCAGGAGCCCGGACTTGGTCAGCTTGACGTCGTGTCCGGCGACAGACGCGACCCGGGTCGCTTCGCTTGCCTCCTTGCTGATCGTCTCGGTCGCCCGGGCGACGGCCCTTACCTCTGACTCGCCGGCCTCGCCGAGCAGACGCGTCGTTTCCGGCCGCTTGCGCAGTGCGGCGAGCCGGTCCAGCAGCCGCCTGCTGAGGCCCGGTTTTCCCAGTTTCTCGGTTTCGGTGGCCAGGTTGGCGGCGGCCCTGCTGGCCGCAGCCTCCTCGCTCGCCAGCAGCGCCTCACGCGCCAGCGGACGGAGCTCTCGCACGGCCTTGAGCGCGGCCATACCGTCCACGACGGCAAAGGTGACATCGAGCGCGAGCCAGGCCAACGATGGGTCCTCGGCGGCGATGGCATAGGCCCGCTTATTCAGGTCCGTCGAAGCGAGAGCCGACTGGAACTGGTATCGCTGGAGGCTCTGGACGGCTTGATAGCCGCTGAGGGCGGCCCGGCCGACGGCAACGACCGCGCCGAGGCTCTCCCCGCCCGTGGGGATCAGCAGCACGCCCGCCACCAGCAGGAGGAACGCCGACTTTATCTCCTCGTCGAACTGGAGATCCTTAATCTTCTCGTCGATGATCTTGTCCGCCATGATGTTGCCAGACGTGATCAAAGCCGCTCGGGTAAGGGCCACAATCTCCGGCAAGGTCCACAGCAGCTCCGGGTCGTGATTAACCTTGGCCCGGACCTCGTCGATGCTTGCCTGCCGCTTGTCCAGGATTAGCTCCAGGGAGCCGGCCGTTCCCGTCGGCGGGAGGATTATGCCCCCGGCCGCGCTGTGCAACTCACCGGTCGCAAGCCGCTCCAACTCGGCGGTCGCGCCGCCGCGGCCCGCGTCGTCGAGGATCGCGCCCAGGGCCGGATAGCGCAGTGCAGCGGACATCCGTGCGGCGTCGAATGTCTTCTCCAGCTCCTCTGCCTGGCGGTCGAGTTGCTGGTATCTGTCCATGTTGACGGGAGCACCCGCCCCGAGGCCCATAAGGAGGATCCCCTGCTGACGTCTGATCGCCTCGATGGGCCGCCGGATCACGAGGAGATCGTTGGCTGCGCCGACCAGGCCCGCGAACGCGACCGTTCTGCTCGCCTCGACGGCGCCCGGCGAGAGCTTCCTCAGCCCGTACCGGGCCCGCTCGGTGCCAAGCCTGCGCTCGCTTTCGGCTAGCAGGCTCTCCAGCGTCGCGTGCATCTTCTTCTCGAACAAATCTCGGAACGCCACCGCTTCAGCGTGAACGCCGGGATAAACAGAATCTACAACCGCGACTGCTTCCTCGCCGATCTCGCCGCGCACCGCGTCGTTCTCAATGTCCCGCTGCGCATCGGCCGGTCCACGGACTCGAAGGCCGCCGAATGCCCGGGCATGAGCCGAGAAGGGTATGTTGTAGGTGTTGCGGCGGCCCTTGAGAACCTCGTACCAGAGCTCGAGGCCCCGGATTCCGAAGCGGCTGACCAGCAGCTTCAGTTCGCGGCGCTGGTAGTCCGGGTCGGTCGTCATCTCGACACCCTGGAAGTAGAACGACTTCGACCGCGGCCGGAACGGTCCTCGGCCGCGGTCGTAGAAGACCGCGGGCATGGGCAGCTGCCTGCCCGCCCCCTGGTACGACGGAATCGTGTATCTGGCAGGATCCTGGAGCTCCCGGTCAGGGTTGTAGGGTTCCTGCACTTCGGCGGGGCCGGAAACCGGGTGGTCGCCTGCGGCGGTGCCGGACAGCAGGTGGCCGGCCGCGGTGGCCGCCCGCACGGTGCGGTCAGCCAGGGCGATGCGCTGGGCCACAGCCTCCTGCACCACGGCGGCCAGCCGACTGAGCTGGTCGTCGTCCGGTCTCCCGTGGATAAGGATGCGAACGGGAATGTGGCAGTGAATCTCGGTTGTCACGAGACCGGGGTGAACACGTAGCCGTAATTGGGCAGGACGGTGACCGTCATCGGGTCTCCTGTGGCGCCCTGCAGGTCTAGCGGGCCCGTCCGGTCGGCCGCGTCGATCTGCTCGCGGAAGGTGGCCGCTGACGGGAACGGGACGGTCATGGCCTGCGGGGCATCGGAGAAGTTGAGGAAGACGAGGGCGAGGTCGTTTCCCGCGGACCTGCGGTAGCCGATGATGCCGGACGAGGCCTGGGAGGACTGGTTGTAGTAGAAGGAGTCCCGGCCGCGCAGGGCGGGGCGGTCGGCGCGTAGCTGGCCGAGGATCCGGTGCATGCGGATCAGCGGTGAGCCGAGCGGGTCATAGAAGTACTCCCAGTGTGCATCGCGGCGGAAGTGAATCCGCAGGTCCCCGTTGTCGGCCAGCACGTAGTTCTCACTGAATTCCTGGCCCTGCCACAGCATCGGGATGCCGGCGTCTGTGTACTGGGCGATGATGAACGGCTGGATCTTGTACCACCGGCTGCGCTCGGTCAGGGGAGCGTACGGGTCTTGCTGGTTGCCGGTGAGGAACGCGATCAGGTGGCTGTGGTCGTGGCTGTTGACGTACTGAAACGGCGCGACCGGCATGTCGACGGGCTGCCCGGCGATGACGTGGACGGCCTTGGTCCGCGGGTTGCCGCTGAAGTCGGCGTCCAGCAGGTGAGCGAAGGCGTCGTCGACGTAGCCGTAATGGGTCATGTCCTCGGCCTTACTAACAGCCCGTCCTGCCAGGTCGTGCAGGAGTAGGTGGTGCGCAGGATCTCCTGCGGCCGGTTCAGCGCCTCCGGGACCTGGATGACCCTGCTGTACTCGCCCGCGCTGGTCCCGCCGCTGGGCGTGAAGCGGGGCAGCCGCAGGGACTGGCCGTAGACGCCGTACGCGAAGCTGGCGTATTGCACTCCGGTCGGCCCGTCGTACAGATCGGTGACCTCGTCGTAGCGGAAACCATCGACGTGGTGCTCCTCGAGCAGGTAGCTGGTCACGGTATGGACGTAGTCGCGGGCGAACTGCTGCCCGTAGTCCACCACGGGCCCGAAGGGCCCCTGGTCGCGGATCATCGGGCTCGGGACGCCGGCGTCCAGGTAGACCTGGTAATAGGGGAAGGTGCTGTCGACGTGCTGGAAGACGACGTCCAGGATGACCGCCACCCCGGCCGAGTGGCAGCTGTCGACCAGGCGTTTCAGGCCGGCCGGGCCGCCCCAGCACTGGTTGGGCGCCAGGTAGTGCAGCGGCCCGTATCCCCAGTCGAAGTCCAGTTTCAAGCTGGTCACCGGCATCAGCTCGAGGCAGGTCACGCCGAGGCTCTTCAGGTACGGCAGCCGGTCGGCCACGCCCTGGAAGGTGGCGTTGAATTCCTCGACGTGCAGCTCGTAGACCACCAGGTCGGCCAGCTCGGGAACCTTCCAGGCGTCGTCGTGCCACTGGACGGCCGGGAGGGAGGCCGGCGTGTCGAACGCCGACAGCTGGCCGACCTCGTCGGTGGCCCGGGCGAACGGGTCGGTGAACCAGGGCGTGAGGATGCTCCGCAACCCTCCGGTGATGCGGAGCAGCTGGTAACGGTACAGGTAACGCCCGGGCTGGCCGAAGCTGGTCCGCGGCTGCGGCCGTATGGTGACGTCCGCCGACCACAGGCCGTTGGGGCCGCCGGTGAACTGAAGATCGAACTCCTGCGGCTGGACGCCGGCCGTGAACCGGTCGGCGCTGTGGATGACGAGCACCGTCACCTGGAAGCCGGCCGCGATGCCGGGCAGGTACACGCCGAACCGGACCGGCACGCCGACCGGCGTCGGGTCGGAGGCGAACGCCCCGACCTCGGTGAGATCGATCACCGCTGGCTTCCCCTCTCGCGGAAACGCCGGGAACGGGTCAGTCGGTGACCAGCACGAAGACACGCGCCCCGCCGAACAGCCGGCCGGTCGCGGTGTCGGTCGTGACCAGGTCGAGCGCGTATGCGTCGCCAGGCCGATGGTTTTGCGCGCTCAGATTCACCTTGAGCTCCATTCGCTGGCCGGGCTCAACGATCACCTTCAGCAGGCCAGGGTCAGGGTCACCGTTGGGCAGGCGGTCCGGGCCCCACCAGACGTCCTGGAGCGGGTCGCCCTCGGGGCGCTGCAGTTGCGTGATCGCGAGGTCGCGAGCGGCGCGCGAGAGTTCCGGTACGTCCTGCAGTACGCCGCCCTGGCCCTCCTTCAGCGCTACCGGGCGGATCGCGACAGCTGCCTGCAGCGGCCGCCGGGCCATGGTCGGGAGGAACAGCACGGCAGGTATCTGGACATGCTGTCCCTGCGCCACTTGCACGATCTGGACGTTGCGCTGCCCGTACATCCGGTCACAGCTCGGATCGAGGAACAGGTCGGGGTTCACGCCGAAGAACTGCTGACCATCGGCAGGAGTCGACCCGTCGCCCATGGTGTAGACATTCGCACCGGTGCACACGTGGCCGCCGTTCACGGCGGCCACGCCGGAGGTTACCGTCCACGACTCTTCGCTGTGCAGGACCAGCATGCTGGCCGGATCGTTCGGGTTGGCCGGGTTCGCGGCGGCCAGAGGGCCCGCGTTGAACCCGGTGAAACTGAGCTCAGGGTTACCCGGTCCCGGGTTGGGCCCGTTCTGGCCAAGTGCGGATGTAGGGCCGACGCCGCCCATCGTGTAGTCCGCCACCCAGCCCTGAAGCTGGAGGTTGTCCCGTGGGCTGCTGGGGTCGGTGTTGCGGACCCGGACCATCATCTGGTAGGTAGAGCCGACGTCAACCTGGCCGTTCCAGTTTGCGTACGGCGGACTGTCCCAGGCTGCGGGACTCATCAGAGCTGTTACATCCGTCGCCAGGGCCATCCGGATGTTCGGGGTGGCCCAGTACGCGATGTTCGTGCCAAAGGGCCGGTTGCCGGTGTCGGTGGGGTCGTAGGCGATCAGGATGCCGGTAGTGGTTCCAGAGGGGTTACTGCACGCCATCGTTCGCTCCTTTCGCGGGTCCGGGGATGTCTCACCGGGCCTGGTAGATGATCTGGAATCCGGTGAGGTAGACGTTGTCGGCGGCGGCGGCATTGTCCAGGCGGGCCAGGATGAAATAGGACGACCCGGGGTCGATGACGTCGTTGGCCGAGCCGCCGACGGGATTCTTGGTTATGTCGAACGGGTTCGGCTGGCTGGTGACCGTGATGTCGACGACCGATGCCTGGCCTTGCCCGTTCAGGTTCTGGCCCATCAGGTCTAGGCGGAGCGAGCCCGACCCGGTGTTGTTGCCCAGCGCCCGGAACGCGGTGACCTGGGCTCCCGCGGGCAGTGTCACGGCCACCGCGCCGTACGCGGTGAGGGCTCCGGCTAGCTTCCGCGCGATCCCCGGCGTGGAGGTGTCCCATCCGGTCGGGCCCGCCGCGGTGAGCACCGGGGTCACGCTCACCGCCCGGGAGATCGCCACGCCGAGCGCGCTGACCTGCTGCTGGAGGCTGGTCAGCGCGGTCGACTGCCCGTTGAGCGCGTCGTTGACCTGGCTCACCACGCCGGAGATGGTGTCGAGCTCGGCTTCGACGCTGTGGAACTGGGCGTTGAGCCCGGTATCCCCGCCGGCCGAGACGATGTCGACGTTGTCGATCTTGTCGACGTAGTTGAACAACGTTCGGGTGTACGAGATCGTCATGGTCAGTCCTGGTTCGGTACGGTC
>Ga0210383_10001784_pt1 | contig 19577 bp, 24 predicted proteins | sample IncBWC14OmetaG_FD_160072 | JGI IMG/M metagenome (GOLD analysis project Ga0210383, IMG submission 160072) | Forest soil microbial communities from Barre Woods Harvard Forest LTER site, Petersham, Massachusetts, United States - Inc-BW-C-14-O ...
GTTATCCGAGAGCTGATAGATGATCCGGTATGAGCCGACGCGCAGCGAATACAGGCCGCGAACCCTGCCACGCAGCGGATAGCCGGCATGTGGTTCGCGTTGAAGTAGCGCAAGGGCTTCCTCGACGCGTCGACCAAAGGCCAGTCGAGTGCGAGCAGCTCCGTACGGGCGCGACGCGCGAGTACCAATCGCGCCACCGGCTATCTCGCAGCTCGTTTCTCCGCCAAATCGCGGCGCAGGTCGCTGAACTCAATCGTCTCACCGCACGCGAGCTCATCGAGGCCCGCCTGCAGTGCGTCCAAGGTTTCCGCATCCGAGAGGATCTCGGCGGTCTCCTCCAGCGCTTGGTACTCGTCGATCGGGTACGAGTGCCGCCGCAGGCCGCCCGTTGCGCGTCACGACGACGTGGTCGCGACGGTCGGCTACATCGCTGAGTAGCTCAGCGAGATTGCTGCGAAACTCGCGTACCGGGATGGCTCAAACCGGCCCAGTCCCCCGAGAGGGGGCTGGGCCTTCGGCGTCCTTGGGCGAGGATCGTGTTGCCCGGCTGGTTGCTGCGTTACTGGCCGCTCGGCCGTAGGGATGGGGTTCGCATCCCACTCTCCGGGAGCGTCGGGACGAGGTGTGAATCCCGTTTCCGACCTGGACAGCCTGCTTGAGCTTCTTATGGAGCCTGTCGGCCGGCGGAGAGCCGCGGAGGCTGTAGCGAGGGATTAATGGGGTTGGGCTAAGCCCGTGATGCCGTTACGGCGTCGGCGGGTCTGATGCGCCTTGTCTGCTGCGCGTCTCGTAGTCGGCCAGCATGCGACCAAATGCGCCGTCCTCGTTGTCCTCGTTGTCCAGCTTCTCCCGTAGCCACCTGTGGTCGTCGCGGGTCATCTTGCGCCAGATCGGGTCGAACTGGTGCGCGAACACGGCACGCTCTGCAGCGAGTGTCGACTCCGGTGGGGCGTCGCCGGGGTCCGCGTACAAGCGGGTTCCGATTGCCGTGAGGCCGACAAGCATCGTGTCACGGTCAGTCGTCCCGGGTTCCGTTAGGTCAGTCTCAGCCATCGTTCCTCCTTGTCGTCGGAGGCTCCGAGGTCGAACGCGTCGCGGCCCCACTTGTGAGCAGCCGTCGCTTCCACGGCACGCCAGCACAAGGGCGGATGCTCACCCGCGTAGTAAGGCATTATTTATTTTCACGCATGGGGACGAGGGGGTGCTATCCCGCTCGACAAGCTGGGGTGGCTGACTGCGAGACGACTGGACCGATGGCTGCGGAGTCTGTCGTAAGGCCAGCACACAGACTCGTTCTGAGAAGCATGGCTGCATCGAGCGCGTGATGATCATGGATCGGCGTTGATTGCCCGATCGCTAGAGCGACGACATCATTCCGTCGTAGCTCGATCATTCGTCCCGGCAGGCCTCCACCAGACGGGATTCCCAAGTAGATCCGATCCGAGGTTTGGGCGATGAAGTAGCCCACGATAGGCGTGCGGCCATCGACTAGAGCAGCCGCAGGCTCAGCCTCCGGATCATCGCGCGTACGGAAATACGTTGTGAACCCCATGTATGTGCCGATTGCAAGAAACGCCGAGACCGCGAACCAGGCGAAGTGATCCCTGTACGCATAAACAATAAGAATGAGTGAAGTCGTAGTCGCACTCAGCGCAACTAGAATGACGTAGTCATACCAAGCAAGCGGCGCGAACGTGGTGAGCAAGAGCTCAAGGCCCAGCAGGGGAAGCCCGAGTAGTGTGAGGCGCATCCACAGTTCTCGCCGCGCAAGCCTGCTACGCACTTCTTGCGTTTTTTGCTCAAGGCCTGGTAGTTGCTCTGCCAAGCGGCGTTCGGTCTGGTCGGCTCTTTCCTTTGCGTCGAGTAGTTCTTGCTCGAGGCGTGCGCTCGCATCTGCTGCCTCGCGTGCTGCCTCCGCATAAACCGTATTTCCTGGCGCTGTACTCAGAGCCTCAAGCGTTCCCGCCTCCGCTCGCGCCGCCGCCGCGTGGGCATCCTGTACTGCAGAGAAAGCGTTTAGCGCTTCAGAGTGAGCCGCTTTGAGCTCGGCGCTGGCCCGTACAAGGCGTTGCTCAACTTTCTCAGCGGCCCCCAAGAAGCGGTCGCGAAGAACTTCGTCATAGACCCACAACACTGCGACGGAAAAGAGAGCGAGAAGAATTGCCGAAGTCAGGAAATGTGCGCCAGTCGAAAGTAGCACCGATTTCGGAACGAGTGCAACGCCTTCGGTTGCGGGCAGGCCTGCCGAGTCGATCTCAGTCCACAAGATTGCTCCACCAAAAAACGTTACGAAGCCCAACAGGCCGATTCCGGTGCCCACGACAGTGAGCAGAGGAAGGACAGCCGCCAGCGCACCCTCGCCACCCGCTCCCCCAGGTGCCACGTGACTTACGTGACTCGATATGCCTCCGCGACTCTCCGTAGCTTTTAATTGCTCCATGCTCGACACCAACCCCCTGCATTTGCGCACAGATACAGCAGATTGAACCAGCTCAGCCACTCGAAGTGTTCGCAGCGCGGGAACCCTAGCAGTCGCACACATCGCGATGCAAGCAGCCAGCTTCGGATGCTGTCGCAGAATCGGCGATGAGAGACCTACACGATGGTGATGAGCGCGCCACAGCCGTTACAGAGACGAGTAGCGCCAGTGCGATAATTGTCTCGCAACTCATCGTGTCGCAGCGGCTCCGGGCGTCGCGCAAGTGCCGCTTTGTGTCGTGGGGGTCGGTGCTACTGGATAGGGGCAGGCATGAGGTGGGGCAGGCGCCGCACCGGGTTCGGGCGCGGCGCCTGCCGGGGTGGCGTCACATGACGTAGCTGACCAGCTCGATCTGTCGTAGCGCCGAGCGGGTGGCGAAGATGAAGCCGTCTGAGGTGCGGTGGATGAGCCCTGCTTGCTGTAGCGCGTTGATCGAATCGACCGCGTCGGGGTTGCTTAGCTCGCGGGCGATCTCCTCGACCGACCACAGTGCAGGACCTTCGTTAGGGTCGTGCCGGTGCCGCTTGGGCTTACGGAGCCCGGCAGGCTAGGGCTGAGGGCGTTGAGTGGTCAAGCTGTGGCTGTGCCACGCAGTGAGGGCGCTCAGCGGTTTGCGGATGCGGCGGCGGTCTTGTTCGCTGATCGAATGGTGCTCTCGATTTGCTCGGCGCGGGCGATCAGTTCCTCAGGCAGACGACCGTTGTGCTCAGCGAACCGCTTGACGAACTCCCACGGCTCTGACGCGCCCAGCGACGAGCACGCTTGGCTCAGGGCGCAGTCCTCGGGCCCACCTGCCGTCATGGCGTTTCGAGGGCGTGCTCTACGAAACCTCGGTCTGAGATGCGAAACTGGCGAGCTCTGACGAGTTCTTGACTGGCTCCGCAGAGCGCCCCCGCGGGACACAGCTCGGCGGCCACTCTTCGGCGCGGATTGCGGATCCCGGCGAGCGCAATCAGGCCTCCGCTGCCAACGAGCACCGCTGCTATTGCGTCCGCAACACGGAAGGCATGCACGGAGGCATCCTCAAAGGTCGCTCTTAGGAGTACTCGCTCGCCGGGAGACACCCCAGTGAGGCTTGGGGAGCCGAGTGGCTGTCGCTTCGCGCGGCTGATCGCTGCACGGCTGCCGGCAGCGAGCGCGGTCCGTCCTAGCGTCGCGTCGACGCGACTGGCAAACGCAATCGAGACGACGGCTCCCAACACGGCGACCGCGAAGAGCTGTGCGACGCGCGAGAGCGTCGTATTCACGGCCGCCGCGACGCCTGCGTGAACCTCCTCCACTGCTCCGAGGACCGTGGCCGTCAACGGTGCGACGAGCATCGCGAGTCCCAACCCGAACACGAGCAGCGCCGGCAGGACGTCGCTGAGGTAATCCGCGCGCTGATCGACGCGCACGAAGAGCAACAGGCCACATGCAGCAACCAGAGCCCCGACGCTGATCAGCGCCCGCGAGCCGATGCGGTCGGCGAGTGCGCCGAAGCGGCGGGAGAGCACAATCATCAGCAAGGTGACCGGCAGGAGGGCGAGCCCTGCCTGAACGGGGCTGTAGCCACTGACCTCCTGCAGAAACACGGGGAGCAGAAAGATCACACCCCCCAGACCGAGGTAGGCGGTCAACGTCGTGAGGTTTCCGATCGCGAAGTTGCGCTGGCGGAACAGGCTCAATGGGAGCATCGGCGCCCGCGCTCGCGCCTCGTGGGTGATGAACGCCGTCGCTCCCAGAAGCCCCGCCGCGAGCGAGCCGATCACCAGGGTGCTCCATCCGCGCGCCGGCTCCTCGGTCACGGCGAACACCGAACCTGAGAGCGCGACCGCTGCCAAGAGGGCGCCGGGGAGGTCCAGACGCCCGCCGGTGCCCGTGCTCGCGCCCCCGGGCACTCCACGAGCAATCAGCATCACGGTCACGAGCACGAGCGGCGCATTGAGCAAGAAGATCAGGCGCCATGAGCCGGCAGCGATCAACACTCCCCCGATGAACGGCCCGATCACGCCGACGATCGAGCTCAGCGCGGTCCACGTCCCGATCGCTCTGGCGCGCTCTTCTTCGGGAAACACGTGGATGATCACTGCCAATGAGCTGGGCGTCACCAGCGCCGCGCACACGCCCTGCATCGCGCGAAACGCGCATAGTTCTGGAATCGAGGACGCGATCGCGCAGAGAGCCGAAGTGATGCCGAACCCGGCTACGCCAAGCAAGAACACGCGCTTCTGATCGAATACGTCTCCAAGCGAGCCACCGAGCAGTAGCAGCGATGAGAGTGCCAGCAGGTACGCGTTCGTCACCCACTGCTGGCCGGCCAGACCGCCACCGAGGTCGCCTCGAATCGCGGGCAACGCGACACTGGTTACAGTCGCGTCGAGGAACACGACGCTCGTGCCGAGTATCGCGGCGAGCAGGGTCAGCTGCTTCTCGCGCGATGTCGCCATATGCAGCCGCGGGCTTGGGTCAGCTCGCCGCGCCAGTGGCGCCTCTCCTGACACGGCAGCTGTCACCGCGGCGGAACCAGCGGTGGCCCCCGGCGGCCTGGATCGTACTCCCATTGCCGGCAGGGCCCGCTACGGTCGCAATAGGGCCCGTTCGCTGACTGGCCACAGCGGCAGATGGCGGCGCGCGTCTCCCTTTTCCCATCTAGTTCAAGGTCGCCCTCGAGCAGCAACGGTCCGCCCTCGGGTAGCCGGATCCGCGTTGGGATCGACGGTCGCTCGGGCTCGCCCTCTCGCAGTGTGTAGTGCAGCGCGCCCGTCGGGCATCGCCGGATCACCGCTGCGATCGCGTCGGCATCGGCGGCGTCGGGGGCGATCCACGGGCGCTTGGTCGTATCGAAGACGTTCGGCAGACCGCGCACGCACTCTGCAGCGTGCAGGCAGCGCGCTGTGTCATAGGTCACCTCGATGTGCTCGCCCTCGTAGCGCTTCACAAGCCGAACTGCTTCCTGTAGGTCTCGGGAACGAGCGCCTCAAACTCCCGATGACGTTCGATGAATCCTTTGACGAACGGACAGAACGGGAGCACTGCGAGGCCGCGTGTGCGGGCATCTTCCAGAGCGAACCTGATCAGCCGATCGGCGAGCCCGCGACCCTGGAGGCGTTCGTCGACCTCGGTGTGGACGAACGCGATCAGGCCGGGGCGTGCGCGATAGGCGCTGTAGCCGACGATCTCGCCGTCGATCGACAGCTCGTAGCGCTCGCGCTCACTCGCGTCAGCCACCTCGATGCGCTCTGCGACAGCCATGCTCGGAAGATTAGAACGCAGACGAGAACTACGAGATGCGGTGTGCGAGCTGCGTGCGTGACTTCACGTCGAGCTTGCGGAACAATGCGCAAATGCTCTCGAGCGTCCAGGCGGCGCCGTTCGCGCCGAAGCCATTCCCCGTAAAGGAGGTGCGTCCGGGCGAGCTCGAGTCGCACACGCGTGCGGGCGAGGTGTCTGAGCGAGTCGCAGTACAGGGTCTCGGCGACCTGCCCCTCGCTCAGCAGTGCGCGGACGCGCGCTTCGATTCCAAGTGCCCTCTCTGACTTGATCGCGTGGGTGCGAGAGCCAACGCAGAGCGGACTCCAGCGGCGTTCGGTCAGCGACCCGCGACGCCGCCTCGGCCAGCTCGCCCACCAGCAACGATCCGTATCCGACAGGACCTGACTTGAATGCCTCCCAGGCGGCATCGCGCGCCAAGTCGTGGCGGCCGAGGCCGTTGTAGAGCACGGATCTCGCGTAGTTGTTGGATGTCCATCGTCGCGCGGCCGCTTCCTCGGAGGTGGCCTGGATCAGCTCAGAGGCCTGCGGCTCGCGCCCGCGCCAAGCGGCAAGGATCATTGGGGCGTTGACCGGCGCCGGGTTGCCGGTGGCCTGCGCGATCGAGCGGGTTTCATCGATTGTGAGCGAGGCCGCGTTCAAGTCCCCGGTAAGCATGTGGCTGCATGCCAGAAAGCTGAGCGCGAACTGGAGGTGCACGAGTGCGCTGGCGTCGCGGGCGACCTACACTTGGCGAACTGCCAGGCGATGCACGGCCTCGTCGTCCCACAGCTCGAGGGCGACGATGTTGCTGTTTCTACTGCTGGAGAGCGAGAGCCGCCGGCCGACGTCCTCTTTTGCGACATCGGGCCAAACGAGATATCCGCAGGTCATGATTTCCCGCGGGCGCACGAGCGTGCTAATGGACGTGACACCACTCGCTGCGGAACGGACGTTCACGGAGTCACTCGATCTGGTACTCGTCCTCGACCGCGAGGTGTTCTAGTCACAGAGCCTTGATCAGCAGTGTTGCCGCAACTCCGCTCAACACCCCAATCACAAAAGCGCGCTGATCGAGACGGTGCTTCTCCCGAATGCGCAGCAATCGAGCGAAGAGGTGCGAGTTGTGGTCGAGACGCTTGCTGTACAAGCCCCCGTATGAAACTACTCCGAGCAATGCCTCATGCACCACGATCAACTCCTGATTCCAAAGGTTCATCCGCTGGTAATGGTCGGGGGAGACCCAAAACAAGATCCCGCCAATAGCCATGAGGATGCGCCCAGTCGGACGCTCCTGCAGGAGGCTCCGATCAGGAGGGATCTGCGGATACTGCTCAAGTTCTTCAGGTGACACGTTACGGACGGGTTGGTTCGGAGCAATCTCGTTGAAGAGCCACTCGCTTGGGACTCCCCATCTAATGCCGCCGTTGATGTGCCAGACAACAGCATCGCCGTCGGCATGAAGCAACTGTCCCTCGACGGTTTGCACGTAGCCAGGGTACCGTTTGGTCAACCCCTGCAACCAGATCAAACCGTACCGACACCCGGTCGCCCCCGTAGATCCACTCCACACTCCATCAAAATCCTCCGTTGTGTCCACTCTCGGTTTGCGCGAAGAACGAGCGTCCGAGCAAGGACCGCGCTCGTGGTCGCTCCGGACCAGAGGCGTCTGGTAGATGGCTGGCGGCGTAGGTGGGGCTGGGAGCAGCTTCGACCCTGGCTCACGGCGCGCGTCGACCTGCCGGTTGGGCCGGTGTTTTGCGTGATCGACGGGCCGACGCGCGGCAGGCCGTGGTCGAGTGCCGCGGTGCGGAGCGAGCTTCGTCGCCTCGCTGCTCATGCCGGGATCCGGCGCCGGTTCGCGCCGCACCAGCTACGCCACGCCCACGCGGTCGAGCTCGCACGCGAGGGAGTGCCACTCAACATCATCCAGCGCCAGCTCGGGCACGTCAACCTCGGGACGACGTCAATCTACCTACAGGGGATCGACACAGAGGAGATCATCACCGCCGTGAACTCACGGCGAGCGCCGATGATGCCCGCCAGCGCCGGCCTACAGTTCTGAAAGCCAGTCAGCGAAAGCGAGAGCCCACGATGGGCTCCCCCTCCGCCCTGCCGATACAGCAACGCATCGAGCGCGCCGATACCACCGCGGCTCGTCCCTAACAGGTGTCTCGTCTCCGGCCGACGCCGCGCCTGTTTCTAGCGATTTGCAGGGCCGCGACCGTCCCCTCCGGTCGGTCCTGCTTCTGTAATTCCCCCACGCGATCCGGACCTCCTCCTGTGTCTAGAGAATGACGCCTCCAACCAGCTCGAATATGCCGCCCAAAAATACGGCGGCTATCGCCACCTGGATCATGAGCTTTCTGGAGGCAAAGTCCTTAGAGACCTCGCTGAGCTTACCCCGGAGTATTTCTCGGTTCTTGGCGCCGGCAATATTCCCCGCTTCCTCGAGGAGGACTACAGTCTCCATCTGCTCGCGTAGCTTGGCAAACGCCTCTGCAGCAGGGCCGCTTACATCGGCTGGTGCTTGTTTAAGGGCTTGCGTCGCAAACTCCGCGGCCTTCGTTTCGCCGCTCCGGTAGCGAAGGTCGATCGCCTCGAAGCCATACATAAAATCGAGAACCTTGTAAATCGCCACGGTCTGCTTCTGTCCGCGAAACGCGTCAAGCGAGATAAAGAGAGTTCCCAACACGTCCAAACCGAGACCTATCCCCAACAACACTTTGCCAGCTGACATGGCCGCTCCAGTCGATCAGAGGTGAAAGCAGACGTCGAGCTTCTTATATCCGAACGGCCAATGCAAGCGTCTGCGCGCGTACAGTCGAAGGCATCTGGGTTCCGGAACGCGCGGAAATATCCCACCGACTTACGGGTCCGACGGCCGACATATCGTTGGCGTCATATGCCGAAGCTGCCCAAGCCTCCGATAACGGCCAAGCAAGAAGCGCAGCTGCGAAGCGTCGAGCTGCCCGGTAAGTTCGCCAATCACTTGCGCGCCATCGCCCTCGGCGACAAGCCTTTGCCGGATGCGCCCGGTGAGTGCCACCACTACGTGCCGCAGATGCTGCTTCGGCGCTTCCATGCACCGCGCTCGCGCGAGGTGTTTCAGCTCGACAAGACGGACGGGACCTGCACTGGCCTCACGCCGAAAGATGCTGCTTGGGAGCCTGACTTCTATGCGGTCGAGAGCGTCGATGGCGACACCGATGGCCCCATCGAGGCCGTACTGGCGCTTGGCGAGAACTATGCGGCGGAGGCGCTCGACCGACTCTTAGCGCATCCGGAGAAGACCGAGCCGAGCGACCACCAGCACGTCGTTCATCGTCTGAATGTACACCCGCTACGGTCCCATGTGTGGCGGGCGAAAGTGCGGTGGAGTCGGTGGCTGTCGAAGCGTTCGGTGTGACCGTGGCGGTCACCGCCGACCCCGAGCACTTCGCAGCTGTTTCCGGTTTCCTACCCCCACGCGCTCGCACGGTGAAGCGCCCACCCGAGCGTGGCCGTTTCGCGCTCGTCAAGAACACCAATGACGGGCTACTGCGCGTCATCTGCGACGAACAGCCGATCGCGGGCCCGTTTGACCTGTGACTTGCGCTCGGCATCCTCGACGCCGAGCTACGGATGTACATCGCGCTGCACGCACCCGACCATGTTTTCATCCACGCCGGGGTCGTTGGCGTGGAGGACCGCGCGATCGTCCTTCCAGGGAGGAGCTTCGCAGGGAAGACCACGCTCGTGGCCGCACTCGTAAAAGCGGGTGCGGAATACTGGTCTGACGAGTACGCGGTGCTCGACGCCGACGGCCTCGTTCACCCCTACCCAAAGCCTTTGTCGGTGCGCATCAACGACACCCGCGAGACCGACGAGCAGCCCGTCGAGAGCCTCGGCGGGCGAGCCGGCGACAGGCCCCTACCCGTCGCTGTGATCGCGTTCACTAGCTACCACCCCGGAGCCACCTGGGCGCTGCGTCCCTGCACCGCGGGGGAGGGCGCCGTCAAACTCCTAGAGCACTCAATCGCCGCACGCTCACGCCCAGAGCAAGTACTCGCAGCCGTGCGGCACGCCGCGACCAACGCCCTGATTCTCGAGGGAGACCGCGGAGACGCCAGTCAAGCCGCCACCGCGCTGCTCTCCCAACAAACAGCCAGCTAACAGAGCACGCCAGCTCCACACACACCGCAAACTGCTACATCGTAGACACCACCCGACCAGGATCAGCCACACCTGATGTCTCCGACCAGCACCGCGATCGCCATCACCGCACCCGCCCCCACCGTGCCCCTGACGCCCGGCCCTTCGCTCGCTGGCGATTCTGTCGGCGGCGCGCTGGGTCGCCAGCGCGTGCAAGCGGAAGCGTTCCGGCGCGGTGTCCCACACGCCGACGCGCTCGAAGAAATCGAAGGTATGAACGCGGCTAGCGAACGCCTGGATCGTCCTTGGCCGCAGCAGTCCGACTGCATTGACAGCCGTCTCGACATGACTGCAGCCGTACTCGCGAGTATTGGCGATACGCAGTACCGCGATGCAGAGAGCAATGTCAGACTCGATAGCGGAGATGACGTTGGCAGTGACGATATTGCCATCGGCGGTCGCTGACAGGAGACGGTTGCGTGACTCGACCGAGGCGGGGAACGCGTCACTGACCCGCGTACCCGCACCCTGGCTTAGATGGCGCTCTCCCATCGTGGCGGAAGAGGCTCCAACCCTCCCCTCCCCAGTGGCGCGAGGGAGCATGTTGTGATCGTTCAATTTGTTAGGCGCAGCAGTTGCCAGCATCAGTCTGTGAGTCCCTTCTCGTAGCGTGTGTTGGCGACATCTCGCTGCATCAACGACAACCGCGGTGGGCGGCAAGTCCGTAGTTGACCGTCGTGTTCACCGTGTTCGCACCGGCATCCACGAAGGGCCTGGTCATGCGTGCTTTACCGCAGCAGGTCGGCGTGTTCCCCCGGACCGACAAGCACTCGCTAGGCCTTAGCTTGGGAGTATGGATGCGCCCCACCTCCGCTTGACTGCAGATGCGACGGATTCATATAGCCGGACGCCTCGAAAGGGGCCGGTCGGCGTGATCCTTGCCGAGGAACACACACAGATGCGCCACAGCCTACGGATGCTGCTGGATGGCGAGGAAGACCTCGATGTAGTTGCTGAAGCCGACGATCTGATCTCGGTCATTCGCCACCTGCGAAGATACCGGGCACCTGTGGTCGTCCTCGGTCTCGGCATCGCCGGCGGGTCCGTGGGTGAGGCGATCGGACAGTTGCGCGCGCCCGCGTCTGGAGCCCAGATAGTGGTGCTGACGATGGACGAGAACCCCGTCCTAGCGCAGCGCGCACTCGCCGCTGGTGCCCTTGGGTTCGTCGTGAAGGATCTCGCCGACACGGAGCTGCCCAAGGCAATCCGACATGCCGCACAGGGCAAGCAGTGCGTCAGCCCGAAGATCGCGGCGCGATTGGGAGCCTTGGATCGTGCGCTTGTGGAGGACAAGCTCTCGGCGCGTGAGGTCGAAGTGCTCAGGTTGATAGCGATCGGGCACACAAGCATCGAGATAGCTCGTCAGCTGCATCTCTCTTCACGCACGGTAGAGACTCACCGCGCGCGGATTCACCGCAGGCTGGAGCTCACCACCCGAGCCGAAATGGTTCGCTACGCGCTAGGACACGGCCTGCTGAGAATCTGAGCTGACCTCACCGGCACCGCCGCGGCGCACTGGCAGGCACGCCCTGACGAGCGTCCCCTGCTCGCCAGAGTCGACGCTGATCGTCCCACCGGCCAAACCCGCCCGCTCCTGCATGCCCGCCAGCCCGAAGCCATCGCTGCTCACCTGGGAGTCGAAGCCGACGCCGTCGTCCTGTATTTCCAGCAGCAGCTCACCGTCGGATTCGCTGATCGCGACGCGCACATGCCGCGCGCGTGCGTGCTTGGCGACGTTCGTGAGTGCCTCCTGAACCATGCGATAGACCGCTGTCTCCAAGTCGCGATCGAGACGTTCTGCGCCCGCTGAGGGTCCGGGCAGCGCCAGCTCGTCGTCGATCCATAGGTTGCTATCTTCGCGGTGACGGTCGAGTAGCGCCTCGATGGCGGTCCGCAACCCCAGCTCATCCAAGGCCGCCGGGCGAAGCTCGGTGATGATCGCCCGCAGGTTCGCGATCTCGTGCTCGATTTGCTCGACCGCTTGGCGCATCGCTGCCTGCGCGCGCTTGAGGTCTTCGCCTCGCAGTGCCGCTGACAGGAGCACGCGCAGTCCGCCGAGACTTTGCAGCGTCTCGTCGTGCAGCTCGCGTGCCCAGCGCCGTCGCTCGGCATCAGCGGCGGCCAGCGAGGTACGCAGCCGATCGGACTGCACACTCTGCGCCAGCGCAACCGCGGTGGCGGCGCTCGCGGCAAACGTACGCATCAGCTGCTCGTCGTCCTCGGCGAACACGCTCCCATCCTGCCCGCGATCGAACGCAGCCAAGACACCAAGCGCGCTTCCGCGGTAAACCATCGGCACCAGCAGGGCGGTCTGGGCGTCGGCCACCCCGAACTCGCTGGGAGCAATCCGCAGCCTCGCGGCGACGTCGGTGATCCGCTCTGCCCGCCGGTGCTCGAGTACCTGCCCGGAGGTGGAGCCGGCGATCGGCAGGCGCACGCCGCGCATGTCCGTGACATGCCCGGCGCTCGCCTGCACGACGAGCTCATCGCCCTCGCGCAGCATGATCACGAGGCTCCGGGCTCCCACTAGCGCGCGCCCGCGCTTGACGATCAACTCAAGCACATGCTCGAGCGCGATCTCACCACCGATCGCGACAGCCACGTCGCGCGTCGCCTCGCGACCGCGGCACGCCTTCTCGAGCTCCTCGCGACGACGCTCGCTAGTCTCATAGACCCTTGCATTGTCGATCGCGATCGCCGCCCAATCCGCGAGGATCGTCACGGCCTCCTCGTCGCGCTCTGAGAACTCGCCTCCCTGCTTCTCTGTCAGGTACAAGTTGCCCCACACCTGTTCACGAATCACGATCGGCACACCGAGGAAGCTGCGCATCACCGGGTGCCCGGCAGGGAAGCCGTAACTGCTCGGGTGCTGCCCGACATCTGACAGCCGTAGTGGACGTGGCTGCTCGATCAGCACGCCCAGAACGCCACGGCCGCGTGGCAAATCGCCGATCGTACGGCGCGCTTGCTCGCTGTCGATGCCCGAGGTCAGGAAGCGCTCGAGCTCGGAGCGCTGGTCGCCCAGGATGCCCAGCGCTGCGTAACGCGCACCGGTGAGATCACGCGCCGTGAGCAGCACCCGCTCCAACACCGCCTCCAGGTCGAGCTCAGTCATCAACGCGCGCCCCACATCGAGCAGACGGCGAATCCAATCCCCTTCAGATGACGAGTCCATCACTGCAGAGGTTAGCTGTCGTGAGAGGCCCAAGTGCCGCCTCTAGTAACTGACAAATCCTAGATCGTCGAACTAGGTAGGCTTACTGACTCTCGTGCGAGCGCCACAGCAGCGCTCCGCTCAACGATAGTCCGAGGCCGACCACGAGGATTGCACAGGCAATCAGCACCCAGCGCCTGCGACCCCTTCCGATGCGGACTTCCGCTCGACGGTCTTGGAGCTGTGACGAGAGCCGCGGCGGCGGCGTTTCATACCAGGCTCATACCGATCGCATCCCGGCTCTCGACCTCGCGCGGCCATTTTCTGACGGACAGATAACTCCGAACAAAGGATGAAAGAAAATGGAACGTAAGGCATTGAAGCGGCTGCTCGGCTCGTTCACCGTGCTTGGCGTTGCCGCAGCGATGGCGGGGCTGGGCACGTTTGCGACGTTCACGAGTTCGACCTCTGCCAGCCACACGATCTCCTCGGGCACGGTCTCGATCACGCTCGGAGCGACTGGAGCGTCCACCAACCGTCTCACGGTCGGTGCATCCAACGTGGTGCCTGGTGACACGATCCAGCGTACGGTCGATCTCATCAACAACGGTGGCGCGAGCGCGGACAACCTCTCATCGATCGTGCTGACCGCGACCGCTTCCCCCAGCTCGCTGCTCGACACCGAAGCGACCAGCGGCCTGCAGATGGTGATCGAAAAGTGCTCGGTGGCGTGGACGGAGGGCGGTACTGCTCCGGCCTACAGCTACACGTGCAGCGGCACGGCGTTTCGCGCAGCAATGCAGCGAACTGCGGCGTCCGTAGTTTTCCGTCCAGGCCGGCGGTTTTCTGCGGCTGGCGCCCCTGACGCTGGCAGCTAGTTTTGGGGCATGACAACACAAGGCTTTCACCCCAAACTTCGCGTCGTGATAGCAGGCGGCGGCGTGGCCTCCCTGGAGACAGCACTGGCACTGCGTCAGCTCGAGCCGGAGCGGACTGCCACAACGGTGATAGCGCCGAACGAGGACTTCGTATATCGGCCGATGACGGTCCGTGAGCCGTTCGCGTACCCCAGCGCCAGCCGTTACCCGCTCGCGCGGATCGTTCGTGATGCAGGTGCGGTGCTGCTCGCCGACGAGCTCGACTACGTCGAGCCCGACAAGCGCACGGTTCACACCAAGACTGGTAGGGCGATCGAGTACGACGCGCTCGTGTTGGCACTCGGTGCCCGCGCCGTCCCGCGCTATGAGCACGCGATCACGATCGATGACCGGTGCATGGATGAGACGCTGCACGGCCTGATTCAGGACATCGAGGGTGGCTACGTAGACAGCCTCGCGTTCGTCGCGCCGGGACGTATGGCGTGGCAGTTGCCGCTGTACGAGCTGGCGCTGATGACCGCTGGACGTGCATATGACATGAACATCGATCTCGCTACGACGATCATCACCCCGGAGGACAGCCCGCTGGCGATCTTCGGCCAGGTCGCTAGTGGCGCCCTCGCCCAGCGGCTGCAGCGAGCGCACATCAAGACGATCAACTCGGCCTACGTCGAGGTGCCGAGCGCGGGCGAGGTCGTGGTCAACCCCGGCGACCGGCATCTGCACGTCAAGCGAGTGATCGCGCTACCCGAGCTCTACGGCCCGGCTCTCCGCGGCATCCCCCTCGGCGGCCACGGCTTCGTCCCCGTCGACCAGTTCGGTCGGGTGCGCGGGGTCGAGGCTGTCTACGCGGCCGGCGACGCGATCGACTTCCCGATCAAGCAAGGCGGGCTCGGCGCGCAGCAGGCAGACGCGGCGGCGCTGTCGATCGCGTCGCTCGCCGGTGCTGAGGTGACGCCCGAGCCGTTTAACCCGGTGATCCACGGGATGCTTTTGACCGACGATGAGCCGCTTTATCTGACGGCGAGGATCACCGGCGGCCACGGGTTTAGCTCGGAGATCACCGACGCCCCCACATGGTCGCCGCCGAGCAAGATCGCCGCGAAGTACCTCGCGCCGTATCTGGATGAGCTGGATCGCGAGGCGGTGCCGGTTCGATGACGAGCGCGTCCGCGGACGCAGGCAGGCAATGCTTGGTTCTGGGCTACGACAGGACCGACAGCGCGCGAGCTTGTCGAGCGCGCAGCTGCACCTGACGGAACAGGCAACCAAGAGTCGGCGCCGCAGGCCCGTGCGGCTCTTGCGCCAGCTCACGCAGGATCCGCGCGAGTGGCGGTTCGCCTACGGGTGACCCGGTGAGGACGCGCTGATCATCCCCAACACCAAGGGCGACCCCTAAACGAAAACCGACTGGGAGAACTGGTGCAACCGCCAATGGGCGCCAGCCTGCCGGCATGCAGGGCTCGAGACGATCCCGCGCCCGTATGACCTCCGACACAGCTTCGCCTCGGTAGCAGGCTAGCTGACCGACACAGCACCGACGGCGAAAGCAGCTCGTCGAGCCCCGTATTCGCGAACACCAAGACGATCAGACGGGCAGACCGCTTCATGCGCCGCGGCCTATCGGTATGCCAAGCCGAATGGCAGCTCATCGCCACCACCCACAACCCCCTCAAGCTCTGGCGCCACCACAGACCAAACGACTGACGCCACACCGCTCAGCCAACGCACCCACGAGCACACCCGGCCAGCGATCAATAGCAGAGCCCCCACCCGAAAAACCATCACGCACTATGCGCGACAGTCTCCTTTCCAGGGCTTTCTCTGAGCGGGAGCGACGGGGGTCGAACCCTGTCCTGACACCACACGTCGAATGCCGTACTTAGCAGGCATTTTACACTGTTCTTCGCTGGCCTGACGCCTCTACGGGTCGGTCGGCTCGCGAGCTTCTACGGCTGAGGCAAGGTCGCTCATAGTCAGTTCGAGGGCTGCGGCGACGGCGCGGAGCGTACTCCAGGGCGGGTCGGACTTCCCAAGCTCTAGGCGTCCGAGCGTGCCGAGGCCGAGGCCCGCGTTGACAGCGAGGACTTCGCGCGAGACGCCACGAGCTTCGCGCAGCTCTCGCACAGTCGCGCCTAGCGCGAGGCTCGTTGAGCGTGCCATAGCTGGAGCGTCGCATACGGCACGCCAGAAAGTCTACGCGCTATCCAGCGTGCTAGAAACAGCGTGCTGGATCAGGTATCCTCGGCGAGGACATAGTGCCCCCGCGCCGCTAACGACGGCCGGGGGCCTGGCACCGGAAGCGCGAACTCCCGGCACACAGGCACCCTACTGACACGAGCCGGGTGTCTCTTTGCCAGAAGCCCGTTCTCCTGGGGCCTCCAAACGCGAAATGGTTGGAGGAACCGACATGGCTAGAACACTGATCGTCCCGCCGCAGGTCATATCGCGTCTGCGGGAGGGCGCACACCTACAGCTCGCAAACGCAGCCTACGAGATCGCATCATCAGCGACCGCGTGGCACAAGGACGCCGCACCACACGAGGAACACTACAAGATGGAGCAGCTGTGGACACTGCTGGACGCAATTGGCTGGGCCGGCGCCGTACCAGGCCCGGTCGAGCTGGACCTGGCCACACACTCGCTGGCACTCCTCGTCGCCATTGGCGAGATCGAACCGAATCTCCTGGAATGGCTCGCTGAAATGCCCGACGAGGACAAGCGCAAGCCCGGCCGCACCGATGAGCTTCACGCCGTACAACAGTTCGCAGACACAGCCCGCCGCGCAGTCGAGCGGATCGAGCGCACAGTCCCGACCGATGCGTTCGCGATCCCGCCCGCACTTATCGCACGTGTACGCGAAGGTGCCTACGGCTACTCGCAGTCGCCGCACAAGCACTCGTCCGCTCCGCGCACGCACACACAAAGCCCGACCCAACGAGCCGCCCCGAGCTGGAACGCGCGTGGACACTACTCGCGAGACTCGACTGGACGGCCAGCACGGACACCGGAGCGGCAATCGAGCTAAACATCACCGAACACGGCGTCGCAGTACACGCCGCCATCGAGACGATGATCCCACTACTCACAGCATCGCTCGACGGCCTCGACCCCAACGACACAACCCGACCCAACCGCACCGACGAGCTACACCTACTACACCAATTCGCCGAACGAGCACGACGAGCAACCACGAGCGAATAGCGAACGAGCCGGATGATCGCCCTGCCTGGCCGCTCTGAGGCAGTGGGCTCGCGGGCGCGACGGGGGGTTGCTCCATGTCCTGACACCGCCTCTGGCGGGTCTTGAGCACGGGTGACGCATCGTTCTACGCATAGGGAGTTTGTATACGGATGTGCCGCATGCCGCACGCGCCCCGTCCGTGGTCGTCAATGCCCCGTGAGTTTCTACGGGAATGCCCGCACATACGCACGGAAGGGCGCAGACCCCTTCAGCGCTGCGAGGGCGCGACGTTGCCAGAGCGGTGGTGCACGCGACAGTTCAGCCCGATCGAATCCTGCCGCGCGACACAGTGAGAGCAACGCGGCTTTATTGAAGGTCCACCAATTGGTCGGGTCTGATTTAAGCTCGCCTCCCTCGAGGAACCGGCACATGGGCAGCCGCTCCCCTGCGCGGAGATGCTCGGCCTGCGTCTCGATGATCGCCACCCCGCGCGTCACCTCCCGGAGGCGTTCGAGTGCGAGCAGAGGGTGACGCATGTGGTAAAGCACACCGAGGTAGAGAACGACGTCAAAGGTTCCCAATGCCTTAAGGTCACAATCGAGCAGGTCCCCGACGACCATCTCGACATTACTATCGAGTGCCTCGTGAGCAACATCGAACCCGCGCCGACCCGGGAGCTCGGCCGGGCGCCACACGTCAGGAAGCGAGTGAGGCGCTGGGACAGGCACTTTCCGTCCGATGCAACTATCCCAAACCTGCATGTACTCGCTCAGATCGAATGACCAGGCGTAATGGTCCAGGGCTACCACGCGATCAGCACCCAGCCTCTCGGCGGCGAAGGCAAAATAGCCATCCCAGGAACCAACGTCGAGCACGCTCTTGCCCCGCAGGTCGCCCAGCTTTAGCCACGCAAGCTCCTTCTCAAGCTCCTCTGCTGTCTTGGCTCCGGGGGTGACGATGCCACCACCCAGGTCGATCGAGTGCCACCAGGTGACGGCATCGACGCGGGAGCGCAGTTCAGAATCGGGCACGCCGAGCATCGGCCAAGTCTTCCTGTCGTCAAGCACGGGCATGAACTCTATCCGTAATCCTACGCGGCGAGCCGCAAGACTCGCACTTTTGCCAGCGCGCACGATACCCGCCGGTGGAGTCGCGGCGGCTGGAAGCAGCGCGACGGACAGTACAACCCGAGATGTCGACGTCTGGTTGTGCCAGCGAGACGCCCGGAGCCATGTAGAGACATACGGCACACCGCGGTGACCACAGCGACCTGCAGTTCGAGCATGAGCTTCACCGCTGCGACCTTACAACACGACACTTTGCAAGGGGCGCACCTCTGCTGTGCCTTGACTTCGATATGGGTGCGCTGAGCGGAATCTCGAGCTCGTGGCCTTCGTGCAGTGATCTGCTTGCCGGGGTGGGAGCGAGTGGCAGTGCCGGAGGTGCCGAGGTTACGCTCGTCGGCGTGGTGAGTGACCGCCACGCCTTCTGGGGTCAACACCCGCGCGACCTCAGGCAGATATGCCGCTTCATCCACTGGCGCGACGTGGACAAAGACGTCAAACGACCAGATCAGATCATTGCCTGATGACACGTATTCGACTTTGTCCGCCGCGACGAACCGCTCGCGACATATCGCCCGTGGCATCCACGAGTATCAGCCGTCGAGTCCGCGACTGCAACACCGCGGACCACCGATCCCGCTCCCCAGGGAACTTCTGCACGGCCACGAGCCCACGCGGCTTGCTTGAGCCGGGTGCGAGAAAAACCCCGCACGTCCGGTTCTGAGGGGGCCGAGCGCAGCAACACGCTCGGCCTCCCCGACAAGGCTTTAGCTTCCCGATGAGTAGTACGTTGATGATCCCGCCCGACGTATATCCGCGGCTCCGTGAGGGCTTGTCCGTGATGTTGGGCGACCGGTCGCCCTCGCAAGACCTTGGCTCGGTTAGTCTCATTCTGCGAGAGCGATCGATTTTGCGGTGCCCTCGAATTCATAGGGCGCGTTGAGTGCACCTTCCTTCACATAGGAGTCGCCTTCGAGGTTGATGATCCCGATGCGATTACCGGAAAGCGCGATCGATTTTGCGATGCCCTCGAATTCATAGGGCGCGTTGAGTGCACCTTCCTTCACATACGCGTCGCCTTCGTGGTTGATGATCCCGATGCGATTACCCGAGAGAGCTATCGCTGTTCCGGCGGCCTCAAATTCATAGGGCGCGTTGAGTGCACCTTCCTTCACATACGAGTCGCCTTCGAGGTTGATCAGTCCGATGCGATTACCGGAAAGCGCGATCGATTTACCGGCGCCCTCGAATTCATAGGGCGCGTTGAGTGCACCTTCCTTCACATACGCGTCGCCTTCGAGGTTGATCAGTCCGATGCGATTACCGGAAAGCGCGATCGATTTACCGGCGCCCTCGAATTCATAGGGCGCGTTGAGCGCACCTTCCTTCACATACGC
>Ga0210383_10001785_pt1 | contig 19555 bp, 17 predicted proteins | sample IncBWC14OmetaG_FD_160072 | JGI IMG/M metagenome (GOLD analysis project Ga0210383, IMG submission 160072) | Forest soil microbial communities from Barre Woods Harvard Forest LTER site, Petersham, Massachusetts, United States - Inc-BW-C-14-O ...
TGTGGTAAGAATTTCGACGTTCGGATTTTTGCCGGCTTGTAGCAAGGCGTCGACTCGGTTTGACTTCAGCCACCACTCTGCCACCAGGCGATCGGTGGGCAAACCGCCCTGCAGCGGAGACGAAGTAATTCCGTACTGATTCACACTGTAGCGGCGCGCAATGGCGCCCAGTTTCTCGATATTAAGATACGCGTTCTTGATTTCCAGCGGATCGAAGGTCCACTCGATCAACTCAAAGCCCCGGGCGAGCGCATCGTCACGCTGGAAAAGCTTGATCCGCCGTCCAAGGCCGGCATTCTGATGCTGTTTACGCACGGCCAGCATATGCGAATGCAGGTAGGAGTGTCCGCCGCGGGCACCCGGCACCGAGAGGGCGAAGCCCACCATGTCGTCGCCCGCAAATGCCCCGATTACTTGCCCTCCGACTCTGTCTGCTACGACAAACATTCGCAACGGCACGAGTTCAGCATCGGAGAAGTTCCAGACGTCTTTCTGCAGGGCGACGCAGGCTCGCATTTCTTCGAGCTCGTGGCATTTGCGAATGACGATCGACTTCGCACTCACCTGGCGCCGTGCTCCTGTTCCTTCGCCGCCTGCCATAGGGATTCGAGTTCTTCCATTGACGCTTGCTGCGGTGTGCGCCCCGCAGAGTGCAATTGCTCCTCCATAAATTGAAAGCGGCGCTTGAATTTACGATTGGTTTTCTTCAGGGCTGATTCGGGATCGAGCGAAAGATAGCGGGCAATGTTTACCAGCACGAAGAAGAGGTCACCTACCTCGCCTTCCAACCGATCGCGCAAGTCATCGCTGATCCCGGGTCGGCCCGATCCGGCGACCCCGCGCCCCTGAGGTTGCGGACCGGGAGTAGGGAATTCCTGGAGATGCTCTTGCAGTTCTTTCGTCTCCTCATGGAGTTTTTCGAAAAGTCCCTGGATATTTGGCCAATCAAAACCCACATGGGCGGCGCGGGAACTGAGCTTGTGAGCTTCGAGTAAACCCGGCATCGAGGGAGAAACTCCGGCCAGGGCGGATTCTGGCTTGTCGCTTTCGGCGCTCACCACGTTCCCGATTGCCGGATTGGCGCTAGACGACTTTCCGTCATTTACTTCCGCCCGCTTTTTCTTTTCTTCCGCTTTGAGCGCGGCCCAATTCCGGAGCACCTCGGACGATGTTTCTGCCTTCACGTCTCCAAAGACATGGGGATGGCGGTCGATGAGCTTATTGGAAAGCCGGTCCAGAACTTCATCGATCGAGAACGTGCCTTCATCCTTCGCCATCTGGGCATAGAACAGGACTTGCAGCAGCAGATCGCCGAGTTCTCCGGTCAATTCGTCCCAGTCGCGATTGTCAATGGCTTCGAGGACTTCGTAGGTTTCTTCGAGAGTATAAGGCTTGATGGAGTCAAAGGTCTGTTCGCGATCCCAGGGACATCCGCCCGGACCCCGCAGGCGGGCCATAATTGAAACCGCGCGTTCAAAACGTTCTCCAGTCGTGGGCATGGGCGCAATCACTTTAAATGACTTGTGCGTAGGCGGGCAATGAGCGCCATCACTTTACCCGGATCACGTGGCCCCGGACGCCTGGTCCGGAACCGGCCAAGTTCGAACTCGCCGGGACGAGGCGTCCGGGGCTACGTGATTCTTGATTGAACCCAAAAGCTGGGTTGAAACTAACGTTATCTGTTTCTTGAGGAAAGAAATAGGAGAGACTAGAAAGTAAGATCTGCGTACTTCCCAAACCATGGGCGTGCATCCAAATCCCCGCATGAATTCGCGATCGTCGCTGGAGAACGAGCGCTTTCAGGTGATTGTGATCGGTGGTGGCATCAACGGAGTCGCCATCGCGCGGGAATGCGCGCGCGCAGGACGTCGTACCCTCCTGGTCGAGCAACACGATTTCGCCGCTGGCACGACCAGTCGGTCGACCCGGATCATTCACGGAGGATTGCGCTACCTCGAGCACGGAGATTTTGGACAGGTGCGAGAGTCGTTGCGGGAGCGGCGGTGGTTACTTCAGCGATATCCCCATTTGGTCCATCCTTTGCAGTTTCTTCTGGCCCTGGATAGTAAGAGCCGCCGCAGCGCACTTGCCGTGCGCACCGGCTTATGGCTTTATCGAAAGATGGGAAGCGCCAGCCTTGGAGTTGATGGCGGCCGTGCAGAACAAGACAAATTAGAGTATCTGTTGGATAAAGGCCGTCGATTTTCGGTCTTTGCTTTCGATGACGCACAATGCGAATTTCCGGAGCGTCTGGTTGCGGAATGGTTGGTGGAGGCGATCGAGGCCGGCGCCGTGGCGCGCAATCACACCCAGGTTCTGGCCATAGAGATTCATAATGGTCGCTCTACCGGGGCGTTGCTACGCGATCTGATGAGTGGGAGCGAGGAGCGCGTCGAAGCTACCTGGATCATCAACGCCACAGGGCCGTGGGCGGACAGCATCTGCCAGAGCTCAAACATTCAGACCGGGAACCCGATGGTCGGTGGAGTCCGGGGATCGCATATCGTGCTGCCCAGGTTCGCCTGCGCTCCCGAAGCAGCGGTCTATACCGAGGCCGTGGATGGCCGGCCGATTTTCGTGATCCCGTGGAACGAACAAGTGCTGGTTGGGACGACCGAGATCGTAGACCAGAGCGATCCAGGACGCGTGCAGCCGTCGGCGGATGAAATTGAATATCTGCTGCGGTCTTTGCTCCATTTATTTCCGCAGATGAAGGTATCTCAGAATGACATCCACTACGCGTTTGCCGGAGTGCGGCCGCTTCCCTTCTCGCCCGCGAAGACTCCATCCGCGGTAAGTCGGAAACATTATCTCCACGACCATACCGCGGACGGCGCGGCCCAGATGATCTCCGTGATCGGCGGAAAGTTGACCACGGCGGGCAGCCTGGCGCGCGAGTGCGCGGCGAGGATTGGGTTGAAAATCACGCCGCCGGCACTTGCCATTGCTTCCGAATGCAGCCTTGATCCGATCCTGAATCAGTGGGCGGTCGAGACCGCGGAGGCAGGCGGGATCAACGCCGATGCGGCGCGCGGCATTGTCGACTGGTACGGAAAACGAGCGGTGGCAGTGGCTCGCAGCGCACGTGACAGTGCGGAAATGTGTATGCCGTTGTGCTCGCATTCGACCCACATTGTGGCAGAGGCAGTAGACGCATTCATCAACGAATGCGCATGTACGCTGGCAGATGTCCTGCTGCGGCGCGTGCCTGTGGCCCTGGGTGCGTGCTGGTCATCGACGTGCAGCCGCGAAGCTGCAGCCCGCATCGGCGCTGTCATGGGATGGAGTGCGGAGCGAATGGCTCTGGAACTGGGGGAATTTGAGAGCGAATGTGCCGGGTTTCTGCGGAAGGCTGTCCAAGGGGCTACTCTCGAAGCAAAGGCCTAGGCGCTAGTCCGAGCGCCCGTGGCAAGGCACGATTATTTCCGCTCGGATCCCTTGAAGGTCTGCACCAGCAGTTCGGTGTCGTCAGAGATAATTCCATCAACTCCCCAATCGGCGAGGCGCAGCATCACGTCTCGGCTATTCACTGTCCACGAAAGCAGCTTACTGCCTTCATGGTGAACCTCTAGTACCAGCTTGGGAGTGACCAGCGAGTAGTGAGGAATTACGTACTCGACACTGGTTTCGCGCCAGCACGCCAGAGGTCCCGGCTTGTCGCAGATGATCCCTGCCTGAATCTTGGCGCTGCGGGTCTTCAACTCTTTCACCACCTCGGGCAAGAAAGAAGAGACCACATAGTCCTCTTCCATCCTATATTCGCGCAATGAGTCGAGTACCTTCGATTCCAGGCCCGGCACCTTGAGCTCGATATTAAGAAAGGCGTGCTGACTGTAACGCTGCAGCACATCCCCCAGGAGCGGAAGATGACTCAACTGATCGGCAGTTGCCCGGGAGACGGTGATGCCATCGACTTTGGCATCGTGACAAACTACCGAACGCCCACAGCCGGTCAGACGCACATCGAATTCGAAACCGTCGCATCCGTGTTCGAGTGCGAGGTCGAAAGACGCGGGGGTGTTTTCTCGGACCGATGAGGACACGCGAGCGCCACGATGACCGAGTAGTAGGGGAAGTTCGGACATCGGGCTGATTTTACATTCGATTGTGCGGCGGTGCGCACATAAGAATTCCAGCAGGTCAGAAATTCATCCGAATTTTACAATCGGTGAAAATTCTTGCACTCAGTTCGAACCGGATGTTCTCAAGTTGGGCTAATCCAGATCGAAATCGCGAATGGGCTTGCCGGTATCGGGAGACTCCTTGGCCTTCTTAACCGCTTCCTGAAACTTCTTCTCCAGAAGGTCTCCGGCGTGCTTCTGGGCCTCCACCGATTGCCGAAAGATGGATTCGCGGCGGCTGTCTTGCTCTTTCATGGCCTTGGCAGCGGCCTCGAAATCATTGAACATCTTGGGCTTGACGGCAGCAGTATGGGCGATGACACCTTTGGCCGTGGGATCGACCTTCAGCACCGCGCTGCAGCATGGGCAAGTGATGTCGAAAGCCGATAGATTCTCCGCCATACAGTAAATCATAGCGCAAATGTGCTTTCCTTGATCGGGAAACTCAATGGGGCTGGATCTTGATGGGGAAGATGTGGAATATGGATAGCATTTCCCATCCCAGGAGAACCACAGAAACGACAGTTACGGTAATGGCCAGCATTTCGCCAAACTGAAGGTTGCTGCGCCGAGGCTCGAAGCGTCTCGCGACTAAGCCCAGAATATTCAGGGTTGCAAAGCCAAACACCAACACCCAGAGGATGTTGTAGACGTTGTCCTTTTTGCCGTTCACCTGATCGGACAAGTGAAAGTCGGAAAACTGGAGCATGCAGAGCAGTAACGATTGCAGAGCCACAATGCTCGGCCGCAGCAAGCTGCGTGAGCTAACTCGCGCCAGTGCAGTGGCAAAGGACAAAACCATGGGCTGTTGCGGTTCCTCCGGCAGATTTTCCGATCACTGCTGAAAAGGACGATATTACCTCTTTTGGAGCGGGAAAGTCAGCGTGAAAACTGTTTTACTCTCCCGCGTCCGTCTAAACCCTGCTTTATAATAAAAGATTCCGTATGCCCCCCGGGACCGCCAGAGAACCCGGCGACGCGGAATTATGCAGAAGCATGCCTCCAAGGTGGTGCGGAGGCCGTTTCACTGATGTTCCATATCTGATGTCCACGGAAACTATTGTTGTTCGCGGTGCGCGAGTACATAACCTCAAAAACATAGACTTTGAGATTCCGCACAACTCCCTGACGGTAGTCACCGGAGTGTCGGGATCGGGCAAGTCTTCGCTTGCCTTCGACACAATCTATGCGGAGGGCCAGCGCCGTTATGTAGAGTCGCTATCCGCCTATGCCCGCCAGTTCCTGGAGCGCATCGAGAAGCCGGATGCCGACATTATCGACGGAATCGCCCCAGCCGTGGCTATCCGGCAGAAAAATAGCACGCGAAATCCTCGATCCACCGTCGGCACGGCGACCGAGATCTACGACTACCTACGCCTGCTCTTCGCCCGCATCGGCCGCACCTACTGCCTGCAGTGCGGCAAGGAGGTTAAGAAGGACACGGTCGACGAAGTTGCCGACGTGCTGATCAGGCTGGACGAGGGCACGCGTCTCAATGTGCTGTTTCCGCTGCAAAGGTCTGTGCCGCAGCCGGCGGCTGGGCCGGGCGCACCTTCCCCAGTTGCCAAGCCCAAAGGCAAGAAAAAGGCGAAGGCGGACGCGAAGAACCTTCCCGATCAACTCAAAGCCCGCCTGCTCGATCTCCGCACTCGCGGATTCAATCGTCTTTATCAGAGCGGACAGATCTTCGAGTTCTCCACGCCCGAGTCGCTGCTGAACATTAACTTTGCAGAACCTGTTTTTCTGCTGGTGGATCGGCTCGTCGTATCGGCGGACTCGCGCGCCCGCATCGTGGATGCGGTTGAGATCTGTTATCGCGAATCTGGTGAAGTCATTTTCGAGACCGCCCCGCGCGAAGGACCTTCCGAGCGTTTTCTTTTCTCTCAGCGATTCGAATGCAAGGCCTGCAATATTCGCTATGAGGAACCCGAGCCAAGACTGTTTTCGTTCAACAATCCTTATGGTGCATGCCCGCGCTGCCAGGGATTCGGAAACACAATTGACTTCGACCTGGACCTGGTAATTCCCGATAAATCATTAACCCTGAACGAGGGCGCGATCGAGCCTTGGACCAAGCCCAAATACCGCTCTTTATTCGCTGACCTGAAACGCTTCGCTCGACAAGCCGACATCCCCTTGGATGTGCCCTGGAACGAACTGGATCACGGCAATCAACGGCTGCTCATTGAAGGCCAAGGGCGCTTTCTGGGGGTGCGTGGTTTCTTTAATTACCTGGAGCGAAAGAAGTACAAACTTCACGTCCGCGTATTTCTGAGCCGCTATCGAGGATATTCCGTATGTTCCGTGTGCGACGGAGCGCGCCTGCGCATCGAGGCGCGGCAAGTAAAGATCAACGGGAAGAATATCTGCGACGTATGCCGCATGACCGTCGAAGCCGCATCGAAGTTTTTTGATGCGATGGCGTTAACAGATCAGGAAAAGGGCATCGCCGACAGGTTGCTGCTGGAGATTTGTGAACGCCTGCGCTTCCTGAATGAAGTAGGGCTGGAATATCTGACTCTCGACCGGCTGGCGTCCACGCTGTCGGGCGGCGAAGCCCAGCGCATCCAACTGGCCACATCGCTCGGCTCGCGCCTGGTAGGAACGCTTTATGTGCTCGACGAGCCGTCTATCGGATTGCATAGCCGCGATACACATCGCCTGATCAAGATCCTGCACAATTTGCGCGACCTCGGGAACACGATTCTGGTGGTAGAACATGACCGCGATGTGATGCAGGCTTCCGACACGATTCTCGACCTCGGGCCGGGCGCCGGAGAAAATGGCGGCAAGGTCATTGCGGCAGGAACTTACGATCAGATTCAGAAGATGCCTGGCTCGCTTACCGGGCGCTATCTTTCCGAAGAGCTGCGCATCCAGATACCGGCCGTTCGTCGCACTCCCGGACCGCAGCAAATTAAGATTTACGGCGCTCGCGCCCACAACTTAAAAAGAATCAACCTGGAGGTTCCGCTGCGGATGCTGGTGGCCATCACCGGCGTATCTGGGTCCGGCAAATCCACACTGTTACACGATGTGCTTTACCGGGCGCTGTCGGTCGCAAAGAGACAGCCTAATGAAGTGCCTGTCGCTTCCCTGTGGGACCGAGTCGCGGGAGCGGAGTTCATCGACGAAGTCGTGCTGGTAGATCAATCGCCGATCGGACGAACACCGCGTTCAAATCCCGTCACTTATACCAAGGCCTTCGACGGCATCCGCGATCTATATGCGTCCCTGCCCGAGGCTAAAAAACGCGGCTTCACCGCCGGGCATTTCTCTTTCAACATTCCGGGGGGACGCTGTGAGACTTGCCAAGGCGACGGGACGGTCACGGTCGAAATGCAGTTCCTGGCGGATGTCGAACTGATCTGCGAAGAGTGCAAGGGCGCACGCTACAAACCGCAAGTTTTGGAGGTTCGTTATCGTGGAAAAAATATTCACGAAGCCTTGAACCTGACAGTCAAGGAAGCGTTGCAATTCTTCGCGAGTGTACCCAAGATTGTGGATAAACTGCGCGTGTTGGAGGAAGTCGGCCTGGGTTATTTGCGGCTGGGGCAATCGGCCACGACGCTCTCAGGCGGTGAGGCGCAGCGAATGAAGCTTGCATCCCACCTGCAGCCAGCGGCGCGCGAAGCAAGACGACTGTCCTCCACCGCAGACGGACCTCGTCGCAAACCGCACATCTTGTATATTTTTGATGAGCCGACCACCGGGCTGCATTTTGACGACATCAGCAAACTACTCTCCGCCTTTCGCCGTCTAATCGACGCAGGGGGATCGATCCTCGTGATCGAGCACAATCTCGAAGTGATCAAGACCGCAGATTGGGTAATCGATCTCGGTCCTGAGGGCGGTGAGCGTGGCGGCCACATCGTCGGCGCGGGTCCGCCGGAAGCGATTGCCGGCTTGCCGAATTCGTACACGGGAAAATTTCTGGCAGGTATATTGAACGGAAACGGATCCTCGCGGAATGGGGCCAAATAAGCCAACCCGGGTTGGGCTGCTCGTTCTGGGGCTTTACCTCGGGGCGACAGCATTTGCGCAGAGCACCGGCCAGACCGTACGTCATCATAGAATCGCCGAGCAGGATTCGTCAGCGCCCCCCGAACTCACACAAGCCGAGAGCGCCATCGAGAAACACGATTACGCGTCGGCCGAGCCGCTGCTGAAAAAGGTCGTCGCCGCCGACCCCAGCAACTTTCAGGCCTGGTTTGACATGGGATTTGTCTACAACGGCCTGGGAAACGTCGCCGAATCCATTGCTGCGTATCGTAAATCTGTATCCGCCAAGCCCGATGTCTTCGAGTCCAATCTGAATCTCGGACTCATGCTGGCGAAAACTGGCCAACCGGATGCGGAACAGTTTCTGCGTGCGGCGACCACGCTGAAACCTACCGCCAATGTAGACGAAGGCCACGCTAGCGCATGGCTGTCTCTGGCGCTTGTTCTGAAAACGACTAAGCCCGACCAAGCCATCGAGGCTTATAAGCAGGCGGCTGTTCTCGAGCCCAAAGATCCAGAGCCTCATCTTTCGGCGGGATTGTTGTTGGAGAAGGAGAATCGTTTTGCGGACGCGGAGCAAGAATACAGGCGAGCGCTGGCCCTCGACCCGGCCTCCACTGATGCCTTAACCGGTCTGGCAAACATCTACATACGTGCACAGCGTTATCCGGATGCCGAAGAGATCTTAGGCAAGATAACTGCGATGCACCCGAACGATCTGTCTGCCCGATTGCAATTTGCGCGCGTCCTTACCAGCGTGGGAAAGAATGATGACGCAACCGCTCAATTGCAGGCGGCGCAGAAGCTCGATCCTGCAAATTCCCTCGTGCAAAACGAACTCGGCGACCTTTACATGCAGAGCAAGAAATACGATCAAGCCGAAGCCCTCTACCGCTCCATGGTGGCCGGCGAACCGAACAATGCTCAACTGCACCATTACCTTGGGGTGGCCCTTTTGCGGCAGCGGAAGTACGGGGACGCGCAACAGGAATTGCTGATCGCGGTCAAGCTCAAACCCGATTTCGGCGAGGCCTACGGCGATTTAGCCGTCGCCGCCGATGAGAACAAAAGTTACGCACTCGCGATTAAGGCAGCGGATGCGCGCGCCAAGTTTCTACCCGAGATTCCCGTCAGCTATTTTCTTCGCGCCAGCGCCTACGATCACTTGCGGGACTATAAAATGGCGGCACAGAATTATCATCGCTTTCTTGAACTGGCGAACGGACAATATCCTGATCAGGAGTGGCAAGCTCGGCATCGCCTGATCGCGATCGAGCCCAAGAAATAAAAGAATATGCGTTTCGGTATCCCAATTACCGCGATTCTCCTGGCGACTGCACTGTCGGTATTCGCCTCTAAGCCGGAATCGCTGCAGGACCTCATCGCACGGGCGGATGCGGCCAAAGTTGATGATCGCCCAGCGTTGTATGTCGAGATCGCCGAGCGTCAGCTCAAATCTGCCGACGACTCGTTCACCTCGGGCAAAGTCGAGAACGCCCAAGCTGCGGTGAAAGATGTGGTGACCTATTCGGAAAAGGCGCACGATGCCGCCATTCAGTCCGGCAAGAAACTCAAGAATACGGAAATCGAATTTAGAAAAATGGCGACCAAGTTGCGAGATATTAAACGCACCTTGAACTTTGACGATCAGGCACCGGTCGAGGCCGCGGCGGATCGCCTCGAAAGCTTGCGCACCGATCTGCTGTCCCACATGTTTGGCAAAGCAAAATGATTTCCACCTCCGGTAAGCTCGCGCGTTTTGTGTTGGCGATTTCGCTGCTCTCGACGGCGTGGTCGCAGCGGCGCCGTGACCCGCTCACGCAAGTGGAAGCCGACCAGTTGCGCGACGCCGCCCAGGAACCCAGTGATCGCCTCAAGCTGTACATCGAGTTCGCCCGCACCCGCCTGGCCTCGCTCGAACAAATCCGCGCCGATCCCAAAATTACCGATCGAGCTGAGCAGACCCACGATCGGTTGCAAAGCTTTCTGGATGTCTACGATGAAATGAACGATAACATCGATACCTTCGTGGATCGGAAGTCTGACCTGCGCAAGCCTTTGAAGGCGGTCATCGAAGCCGACACCGAATTTCAAGCCAAGCTCCGCGCTCTGAAAACCTCGCTCGACGCGAACAAGAAAGAAGCCAAGCAATACGATTTCCTGCTGACCAGTGTGCTCGATACCGTAGACGGAAGTTTGCAAGACCACCGGCAGTTACTAAACGAACAAGAAGAAGCATTCAAGCACAAAAAAAAATGAACCACCTATGCGGCGGAATTAACAACGTTTAGTCTTCGTGCTCTGCGGAGCGTCCGCGCTCTCTGCGTTTTTAAGATTTCGTCCGTGCTAATCTAACCGCAAGGTGAGAGACGGGCTGCTGCACATCTTCCAGGAAGCCTATAGCGAACTGCGTCCGCGCGCGCCCATGCCGGAGCTTGCCGTTGAATTCTTCGCCTTCGTGAACATCAACAACACCATCCGCATGCGTGAAGGAAAGTTGTTTGTCCGACTTTCCGATCTTCTGGAGGGAGCTCCAGACCCGGTGTTGCGCGCCATCGCGCACATCCTTCTGGCCAAAATGTACCGCAAGCCCATCGAGCGGACACAGGCGACGCGTTATCGCCGCTACATTTCTGGCCACGACATCACGAAGAAAGCTCACCTCGTCCGACAGATGCGTGGGCGCAAACGAATCGAAAGTGCACAGGGTCGAGCCTACAATCTGGAAAATGTTTTCGAGGACCTGAACACGCGATTCTTCTACGGCCTGTTGGCCCGACCCCAGATGACCTGGAGCCGCGACCTCTCTCGCCACCACCTCCGCCATTACGATCCTGCCCACAATGCCATCGTGGTGAGCCGTGTGTTCGATCACCCGCGAGTTCCCCCTTACGCCGTGGAATACATCGTCTATCACGAGATGCTGCATCTGAAGCATCCCGTGAAACTGCGTGGCAGCCGCCGCTGCGTGCATTCGAGCGAATTTCAGGCGGAGGAAAAACTCTTCCCTCACCTGGACCAAGCGAAGGCCTTCCTTAAACTTCTGTAAATCTACGCGCACGACAACGGCATCTGACTAAGAAAACGTGATTCAGATCACAATTTCCAGTGATGTCGCGCGTTGACGCCGTAGAAGGCGAAAGACTATCCTAGATAATGAAATTGAAATTCATTTTCAATATCGTGATCCAATACTAGAGGCCATTTCTTAGATGTTAGAAGCATTCATTGTCACTTTGCGAGAAGGGGTCGAAGCCGCCCTGATCGTCGGAATTACCTTGGCGTATCTTTCCAAAATCAATCGCCCGGAGCTGCGCAAGTCCGTCTACGCGGCCCTGATCTCCGCCTTTATCGGCAGCCTCGGAGTGGCCGCTCTTCTCTCCCGTACCCGCTGGAATCAGGACATTTTCGAAGGGTGGGTCATGCTGGCCGCCGCCTTCTTCGTTATCACCATGATCGTTTTCATGATGAAAACGGGCCGCAAACTGAAGGGCGAGATCGAGGGTAAAGTTGGGCTGCTGGCAGGCCGCAACGCGTGGTTTGGGTTGTTCGCCTTCGTATTTCTAATGGTGCTGCGCGAGGGCGTCGAGACTGTTCTGATCCTCTCGGCCGTCTCCCTGAACTCGACCGAACTGCTCAGCTTCCTGGGCACGTTTCTTGGTGTGATTGCGGCAGTCGCGTTCGGCGTGATGTTCGTCAAAGGCAGTGTCCGCATCAATCTGCAAAAATTCTTCCGAGTCACCACGGTGATTTTGTTCTTCGTGGCTGCGCAACTGGTCATCTCCGGCCTGCACGAGCTTTCCGAAAATGGCGTGCTTCCTTCTTCGAAGATGGAGATGGCGATTATCGGCCCGATCGTGCGCAACGATCTCTTCTTTTTCATTACGATTTTCGCGCTGGCCGCACTCATGGTCCTGTTCGAGGTCAAGCGCCGCGAACCAGGAACTCAATTCACCTCGGCGGCTGAAAAGCGAAAAGCGGTCTGGACCGCCCGCCGCGAACGTTTGTGGATGGCGTCCGTATATGCCAGTTCGTTTGTATTTATCGTTCTAGTCACTGCCGAGTTCATCTACACCAAGAGCGTCAGTGCGTTGTCGCCAGCCGTGGAAGTTACTTTTGTAAACGGTCAAGTCAGTATTCCGCTCACGCAGGTCCAGGACGGCGATCTGCATCGCTTCGCTGCCCAGGAAAACGGCACGACCGTGCGTTTCTGGCTGTACCAGAAGCCTGACGGCAAGATCGCCACGGTTCTGGATGCCTGCGAAATCTGTGGAGCGGTAGGCTTTTACAAGGGGCCGAACGGAGTGGTCTGCAAGAACTGTGCAGCGCCCATCAATCCGCAATCGGTCGGAATGCCCGGCGGATGCAATCCCGTGCCACTAAAGGCCCAAGTCACAGCCGACGCGGTCATCATCCAGGAGACGGACATTGCGGCAAAGAGCCGGATGTTCCAGCCATAACCATGTTCGGACGCCTGGTCTACGAATCCTTTCGGCGGCAGAAACGCCGCAAACTGCTGGCCGGCGTCGCAATCACTCTAGGCGTCGGCGTCGCGACGGCGATGATCGCGGTAGCCACCGACATTGGCGACAAGATTAGCCGCGAACTGCGTACCTATGGCGCGAATCTGATCGTCACCCCGCAGGAAGATACCCTTGATGTTCAGATCGGCGGTGTAGATCTGAAGCCGCCGAGCGACGGCGCCTATCTCAACGAAGGTGACTTGCCGAAGATCAGAGGCACGTTCTGGCATCACAACATCGCCGGATTTGCTCCGATGTTGCCGGTTAGCGTTCACGTTGGCAACGACTCTGCGGCAAATCTCACCTTGCTCGGTACCTACTTCTCAAAGCAGCTCACTTTCGGCAAAGAAGACTTTCGAACGGGAGTGCGTATCACTCATCCTTGGTGGAAAGTGCAAGGCGCGTGGCCCGATGACAACTCGTCCGACGTATTGCTCGGCGAAAACTTGGCCGCGAAACTCGGCCGCAAGGCGGAAGACGAAATCACAGTCGCCGGTCAGTCCCATCGCGTTGTCGGCATTCTTTCTACCGGCGGAGCGGAGGACAATCAAATCGTCGCTCCCCTCGGGCTGGCCCAACAGATTCTCGGCAAGCCGGGCGCTGTACGCCGCCTCTACGTGAGCGCGCTCACCAAACCCGAAGATGCGCTGGCCCGCCGGGATCCAAAATCGATGAACCCGGAGATGTTCGACCGCTGGTATTGCTCGCCCTACGTGGCCTCCATTGCGTACCAACTACAGGAAGCGATTCCGCACTCACACGCGGAACAGATTCGCCAGATTGCCCAGAACGAAGGCACAGTGCTCTCCCGGATTAAAGGCTTGATGCTGTTGGTGACGCTGGCAGCGCTGTTCGCTTCTGCGCTAGCGGTTTCTGCCGCGATGGCCACGGCCGTTTTTGAGCGCCGCGGCGAGGTTGGCCTGATGAAGGCTTTGGGGGCGGGGAGTATTTCCGTTGCAGCCTTGTTCTTCGCGGAAGCTCTGCTGCTGGCGCTGATCGGCGGTGTCGTGGGTTTCGCCGGCGGCGCGCTGCTGGCTCGTCAGATCGGCCGCTCGATTTTCGATTCTCAAATCACTATTGAGCCTGTTCTCTTCCCCGTGATCCTGGCGATTGCTGTGATCGTAACCTTCGCCGGCAGCGCGATGGCGATTCGACGCGCCGTGAAATTTGATCCCGTCTACGCGCTGAAAGGTGAAGCATGAGTTCGAACCAAAACTCGGACCTCATCAACCGTCGCGCTGGCAAGCCTCACACCTCGATGTTTCTGCGCATGTTGATGCGCGCCGCCGTGCTCCGTCGAGGACGCGCCGCGTCTGCCCTGCTGGCCATGGTAGTTGCCGCCGCCGTTGCCACTGCCATGCTCAATCTTTACGTCGATGTGCAAGCCAAACTGCGCAAAGAGTTCCGCAACTACGGCGCAAACATCGTAGTAGTCGCGAAAAATGGCCAGGAACTTCCCGCCGACGCAGTCAACAAAATTGACGCCGCTCTCGCTGGGCACGGTCTGGCTGTGCCCTTCGCGTATGTGGTGGCTCGCACGCCTGACGGGCAGTCGGTCGTCGTTTCCGGAACTGATCTCGATCAGGTTCGCAAGCTGGATAGCTGGTGGTCCGTAACCGCTTGGCCAAACGCGTCGCACGACGCGCTGGTTGGCACGCTCGCAGCCGCGGTAATCAGCCCACAAGGAAAGTCTTTCGACCTCAGCTTCCAGGGACGTACTATTCACCTTAACCCCGCAGGAATCCTGCGAACTGGAGCCTCAGAAGACAGCCGCATTTATCTTTCATCCAAGGATTTTGAAAACTGGACGGGAGTCAAACCTTCGACGATAGAAATGGCGTCATCCGGCTCATCTGAAGAAGTCAACGCTTTCATCCAAGAACTGTCGCAAGCCCTTCCCACCGCAGAGGTCCGCCCGATCCGTCAGATCATGGAAGGCGAAGCGCGTGTGTTGGGAAAGACTCGCGCCACGCTTGCCGCGGCCGCTGTTCTGATCATCGCAACGGCGGCTCTGTGCGTGCTCTCGACGTTGATCGGGTGGGTCTTTGACCGGCGTCGCGACTTTGCCATCATGAAGGCTCTGGGCGCGTCGGAAGGGCTGATCGGTGGGTTCTTCGCCGCCGAAGCCGCCGCTTTGGGAGCAGTGGGGGCAATCGTCGGTTTCGGCATCGGCGTTGGAGTCGCCGAGTGGATCGGCCGGGTAAATTTTCATGCGCCTGTGGTGCCGCGTTTTAACGTGCTGCCGATGGTCTTTGTAGGCAGCATTGCTGTGGCCTTGATTTCAGCCGTGCTTCCGATTTTTCTGCTGCGGCGCGTGCAACCCGCTATGATCTTGAGGGGGGAGTGAGATGATCAAGCTGAAAAATGTCAGCCGCGTATACCCGGCCAAGGCTGAGGCCAACGGCGGTGTCATCCGCGCCCTCGACGACTTTTGCCTGAACGTCGATCCCGGCGAGTGGATCGCGATCATGGGCCCTTCCGGATCGGGCAAATCTACATTAGTAAATCTGATCGGCTGCCTGGATCGTCCGACCTCGGGAGAGATTTGGCTGGATGGTGAAGACGTGGCCAACATTTCCCCGAGCGAATTAAATCGCGTGCGAGCCGAAAAGATCGGCTTCGTGTTCCAGCAATTCCACCTGATTCCCTATCTCACCGCCCTCGAAAACGTCATGCTGGCCCAGTACTTCCACAGCATGACGGACGAGCAGGAAGCCCTCGAAGCGCTGGAGCGCGTGGGATTGAAGGAGCGCGCCGATCACGTTCCCTCGCAGCTTTCCGGGGGCGAGCAGCAACGCGTCTGCATCGCGCGTGCCTTGATCAACGATCCCAAGATCGTGCTTGCCGACGAGCCCACGGGAAACCTTGACGCGGTGAACGAAGAAATTGTCCTGCGCCTGCTTCGCGAACTGCACCAGCAGGGACGCACCATTGTAATGGTGACCCACGACCCGGTCGTCGCCCGCCTCGCCGACCGCCGCATCGAACTACACCATGGCAAGATCGCGGTCCAAGAAGTCTTCGCCATGGCCGACGAGGAACAATTCGACGAGGTACTCGAGGAACTCTGGGCCCTGGAAGAACACGGCGAAATCGCCGAGGTCGGCCGCATGGAAGTACACGGAGCGCTCCCAGTAAGCATCGCAGTGGAAAAGATGACGGCGCTGGGCTTGGTCACCGCGAAGCCGCATCCCCCCGAGCCCCACGACCACAAGCCGTTTGTGAATCCGTGCCACGACGCTCTCAAGCCAACCGGGGTCTCCGTCGGCGATGGCAGCCTGATCGTGGAGTTCACGCCCCGCGGCCGTCAGCGCGCCGCCGACATCATCCGTCGCCACCGATTGGCGGAACGCCTGTTCACCGACAGCCTTGCCATGGACAGCGAGACCGAGATCGAGCAACAAGCCTGCAAGTTCGAGCACATCCTCTCCCCCGAAGCCACCGACAAGATTTGCGCGTTTCTGGGCCACCCGCGCACCTGCCCGCACGGCGCACTGATTCCTCCCGGACCGTGCTGCGACAGACGCGAAAACCTCGCCGGTGCGTCTTTGTCGAACTCCGAGCGGCATGCCTGATCTTTTCATGAGCACCCGCAGAACTTCCATCGGCGTTTTCGACTCCGGCTTTGGCGGCCTTACGGTCCTCAAAGCGCTGCTACGGCTAATCCCCGACGCCGATTACCTCTACTTTGGCGATACCGCCCGGCTACCCTATGGTTCAAAATCCACCGAAACAGTTGCCAGGTACGCTGTTGGCGCCGCACACTTTCTCGAACAGCAAGGCGCACAAACGCTGGTCATCGCGTGCAACACAGCCACGGCTTTGGCGTTCGACAAGATCACCCAAGCGGCGAAGGTTCCTGTTGTCGGTGTGATAGAGCCGGGTGCTGATCGCGCCGCGAGTGAGAGTGAAAACAACAAGATCGTCGTCATTGGCACCGAAGCTACCGTCAGCAGCCATGCTTATTTAAAGGCGCTGGAGGCCCGAGGGGTCCAAGCAAAAGAAAAGGCCTGCCCTTTACTGGTGCCTCTGGTAGAAGAAGGCTGGATCGATCATCCGGTGACCAAAGAAGTGGCCGACATCTATCTCAAAGAGGCCTTCGCCGACGGATTCAAATCGGCCGATGTGCTTCTGCTGGGCTGTACCCACTATCCATTACTCCGGTCTGTGTTGCACAAGGTCGCTCCGAAGCATGTGAAGATCGTCGACTCCGCCGATGCCACTGCTGATGCCGTCTGCCGGCTGCTGCGCCGAACTTCCCTGCCCTCTGCGCTCGAAGCCGAACCCCACAATCTGCCTCGCCTGAAATGTTTCGCGACCGACTCGGCAGAAAAATTCCGCCGCCTCGGAGCACAGTTTCTCGGACATCCCATCGATGATGTCCTGCATGTGGATCTGGCTGAGTAGTCCGTGAATCCAATCCCAACGGAAATCCATCTCTTAATTTTTGGATTTTGAAAGCAAGAGTCGGATAGACCGCAGCGCCGCGACCAAAATAATCTGATTTCCGTCACTCAGGCAAAGCCCGCCGGGAAACCCGCATGCACACACTGGACAATCCGATCTGGCAGGCGTTGATCAGCAATGACGCGCACTTCGCGGAAATCCGCAACGGCGCGCGGAAGTTCCCTCACCAGGTAAGCGTGCTCGCAGGTTTTTGCGAACCGACGCCAGCGAGCTACCAGTCACTCGCCGATCTGCTTCACCCCGACGAACGAGTTGGACTTTTCCTGGAGCAACCGCCCGACCCACCCGCTCCGTGGATCGTAGATCGGAGCACACCGTTACTTCAGATGCTCTGCGAGCGTCACATCCCGACCTGCGTTCAGCCCAATCCGGCGGTCATTCGGCTAACCCAAGCCGATGTGCCCGAGATGCTGGCGCTCACGAAACTGACCAATCCCGGCCCTTTCGGCACACGCACCCGCGAGATGGGGGATTACTTTGGCATCCGCGTCGCCGGAACATTAGCGGCCATGGCGGGCGAGCGTCTCAAGCTTTCCGGCTACACCGAGATCAGCGCCGTGTGCACGCATCCCGACCACCTCGGCCACGGCTATGCCAGCGTCCTGATCGCCACACTGATCGACCGCATCTTCAGCCGCGGTGAGCAACCCATCCTGCATGTCCTTCCAGAAAACACTCGCGCCATTCAAGTGTACGACCGTCTGGGATTTGCGAAACGTGCCATGCTCCATCTGGCCGTGCTTCGCCTAGGCGCTCCATAGTACATCCGGAAAACTCGCACCAAAACAAAACGACCGCGATTTCTCGCGGCCGCTTTTCCAACAACAACCAAAAATCAATACAATCGGAAGGTTACTTCCACATTTATCTGCACGGCAACCGGCTTGCCATCCTTCATCGCGGGTTCAAATTTCCAGGTTTTCACCGCTTCCATGGCCTTCTCATCAAGTCCAAGGCCTAGAGTACGAGCCACCTTTATGTCACGCGCCCGACCGTCCGGACCGACGACTAACCACAGAACGCACGTTCCCTGATACTTTGCCTTGCGCGCTTCCTCAGAGTATTCCGGATCAGGCGCGTAAATTGCTTTCGGCGCAGATACTCCTCCGCCAACTTTGAACGCTCCGCCGCCAGTTCCGCCGCCGTGGCCGGGACCAAACCCTGGTCCTTCGCCCGAGCCCACGCCACCGCCGTTACCCGATCCGATTCCACCGCCTGAACCCGTGCCATTGGATGGCGGTCCCGAAGGCAAGTGCGACATCGGATCGCCCAAATTCGGCATGTTGTTCATCGCCAAGTGAACTTCCGGCGGGATCACGATCGTAGGTTCGACCGCTAATTTCGGATGATCGTTGCGGACCACCACCATCGGCGGCGTGATCTGCTGCATCGACAGTTTGGGCAGCCTGCCCTTCGACGCCTGGAATTTGTCGCGGTCACCACCACCGCCGCCGCCGCCAGACTGCGTTTTCGAAGGCTCCAGCGGAGGAATATCGTCAGGCGCGATCAGCGTGACCACTTCGGCTGGTTTCGTGATCTGCTGCACCACCCGCCGTCCCAGTATGGTTCCACCGATAATCAGTACCACCGCGACCAGGTGCACTACCGTCGAACCCAGTGCGCCGTTTTTCTTGTAATCGTAGAATCCCCAAATATCCCGTACCGGAATCGGCTTAGACGTCAGCACCAGCGGCGGCTGTTTCTTGGGAAAGAACAACTCATCCAACCCCTGAAACAGGGACTTCCACAGCGGCTGATCCAAGTCGCTCTTGGACAGCAGCAGATTCAGTTCGGGCTCGCCTCCCGGCATGGGCTGAGTGTTGTCTGTTGCCATATTTGACCCGAATCCTCGCGCAGCGGCCGAAACGCCACCCAACTAAGCTTGATGAGCGCAAAACGCTACAAGTTGCTTAGCGGCGCCAATAACTAATTCTATACTGCCAACTCGTCCCTCGGCCGATTCAGGAATGTGGCCTCTTGCAGTCATCGTTTACTTAGATGCTGAGGCTGAGGAAACGGCATGTAACAAAATTGTACACTTTTCACTCCCTTTTCCACAGTGGTTTTTGAGCTTGCTCACCCAAGGTACCCGGGACGTGATGGACTCGCGACCTCGCGCTCCCTATAATGAAAAAAATCAACCATTTGGGAGTTACCGACCGAGTGCCGCTCGACGTTAGAATTCACTTGCAATCCGCCTGCAACCCCCTTTCGGTCAAGCTGGCATTGCCGGATTCCCCGGATTCCGTCCGCCGCGCATCCCGCAGCCCAGGATCTGGTAGACATCAATGAGCGATCACTACGGTATCCGCCGGTTCCATTTCCTGATCGCCTTCGCGGTGGTTTTGCTGGATCGCGTCACCAAGTGGGTGGTCGCGAAAAACATCTCACTGCACGATGGCAGGCAGGTGATTCCAGGGTTCTTCCGAATTACGCATGTGG
>Ga0210383_10001787_pt1 | contig 19549 bp, 15 predicted proteins | sample IncBWC14OmetaG_FD_160072 | JGI IMG/M metagenome (GOLD analysis project Ga0210383, IMG submission 160072) | Forest soil microbial communities from Barre Woods Harvard Forest LTER site, Petersham, Massachusetts, United States - Inc-BW-C-14-O ...
GGTACGGCACCGGTTCTCGGATACGTAACGGTCGTCGAGGCTCAGCTGCTCGCCGGGCTCGCCCACCGCCAGCTCGGTGACCAGCGCGCGGCGAACCAGGCGGTGGAACGGGCCCTGGCCCTGGCCAAGCCTGACCGGCTTGTCCTGCCGTTCGCGATGACGGGCTCCCGGGAGCTCCTCGAGGCGCTGCCGCGGCATGAGACAGCGCACGCCGCGCTGCTCGCCGACATCCTCGACGTCCTGCACGGCTCATCTGTGACCCCCCAAGAGCACCCCGCGCCGCTGGCCGAGGAACTCAGCGCGGGCGAGCTCAGGGTGCTGCGATACCTCCCGACGAACTTGTCCCGGCCTGACATCGCAGCCGAGCTGTCCCTCTCGCCGAACACCGTCGGCACACATGTCCGCAACATCTACGTCAAGCTGCAGGTCCGTGACCGCTCCTCGGCAGTACGCCGCGCCCGTGAACTGCGGCTCCTCTCAGCCGACCGCACACACTAGCGCTACTCGGTCTCCCAGGCTTTTAGCATGAGGCCCGGTCCAGCCCCGGACCGCCCGGCACCCTGCAAATCCCGCAGATACCAGTGCCCGGCCCCGACCGGACCGGGCAGCTGACTGCGGCTGAGCGAACTGCGGTCAGCCGCGACGTCCGCCCGGCGGACCGGTCCGCGATATCTCGTTGCTGTCGGCCCAGCCGGCGGCCTAGCCTCGGGCTGTGCGCGAGCGCCCGGTGGATATAAGCGATAGCGATGTCGCCGCCGCGCTGGATCACCAGTGGGCGCTCACGGCGCAGGACATGTCCTACTTGTCCGTTGGGTTCGGCGGGTACCACTGGCGCGCGGTCGACCGGACGGGCTCGCGATGGTTCGTGACCGTCAGCGATCTGGCCTCGCCGTGGGTGCCCGACCTGTCGGCGGCCATGCAGACGGCGGCCTGGCTCGCGACGCAAGCCGGGCTCGACTTCGTCGTCGGTCCAGTGCCGACGAGGGCTGGTCAGGTCGTCGGCTCGCTGGACAGCCGGCATGCCCTGACGCTGTTTCCCTACCTCGACGCCCCGCCTAGCCACTTCGAGGACCCGGTCGACGACGGCGACCGGGCCGCGATCATCGACATGCTGGCCAGGCTGCATACCGCAATCCCCAAGGGCATCCAGGTGCCCACCCGGCCGCTGGAGCTGGCCACCCGCCCGGCCATCGACCAGGCCCTGGCCAGCCTGGGCATCCCCTGGACCGGCGGGCCGTACGCCGAGCCGGGCCGTGATCTCCTGGCCCGGTACGAACGGCCGCTGCGCCAGGCCTTCGAACGATTCGACGGCCTGCTCGACCGGGTCCGGGGGGCCGGCGGGCCCTATGTCATCACGCACGGCGAACCCCACCCCGGCAACCTGCTGCACACGCGGGCCGGACTGCGCCTGATCGACTGGGACATGACCGCGCTGGCCCGGCCTGAACGAGACCTGTGGCGGGTGATCTCAGGCGACCAGGACGCCGCACGATACTCGCGGCGAACTGGCTGGACGGTCAACCAGGACGCGCTGGCGCTGTACCGGCTGCGCTGGGACCTGGACGACACAGCGGAATTCCTGTCCCAGATCCGGGGTCCGCACCAGCAGACGGCGGACACGCTCATGACCTGGACGGAACTCCAGAAGACCCTGGAGGCAACCGCGGAAGGGCTGAAAACTCCGTAACGGCAGGCTGGAGCACCGCGGTAGCTGTGGCCAGCCATAATCGTCTTGCCCGCGCCGGGGTGACCGTGGGCCGCATCGGACAGCGGGCTACCCACCGCCCGCATCGATGACCTCCCCTCGGCGCGGCTGGCCGTTATTCGCCCTTGGCGTTGACTAACGAGATCAACTGGGTAGTACTGCCGGGGGATGTCGTGGTTGTGTGGTCATCCGGCAGGGTGGCGGGAAGTGGTCCAGTACGGCCGGACAATTCCGCAGTTGCCCGGTGGCCTTTCGGCGCAGATGGTGTACCTGACCGCACAGGAGGGACGCGGAGGGCAGATGCAGTCATGACGCGTGAGCTCGCAGCTTTGCCGTCCGGCCGAAGGAGGCCAGGGCGACTGCGTCAACATCTCAACCGGAGGCTTTCATGAACATCGTGCAGCAGACGGTACGCCGGCTGGAGCGGCTCGAGGCGCTCGACAAGGTGGCTAGGCCGCTGGCCGGGGCGGTCGGCCGCGCGGTGCGGCCGCGGGTGGTGCGCAATCTGCTCAGCGGCACCGACCTGGGGCATCCCCTGCACCCGGTGCTGACCGACGTGCCGATCGGAGCGTGGGTGATGTCGGCTCTGCTGGACGCCGCTGGCGGCCCGGCCGCCGAGGGGGCCGCCGACCTGCTGGTCGCCGCCGGCGTCGTGGCCGCCGTACCGACCGCGGCGGCGGGGCTGAACGACTGGTCCGATACCGTCGGGCCGGAGACCCGGGTCGGGCTGGTGCACGCCGCGCTGAACACCACCGCGCTGAGCCTGTACCTGGCCTCCCTGGTCGCGCGCGCCCGGGGACGACGGCGCGGCGGCAAGGTGCTGGGCCTGGCCGGGCTGGGGGTGCTAACCGGCGGCGCGTACCTGGGCGGGCACTTGTCCTTCGGTATGGGCGTGGATGTCAACCGCACCGCATGGGAGCAGCGGCCGCACCAGTGGACGCCGGTGCTGGCCGACACCGAACTGGCCGACGGACAGCACCGCAGGGCCGACGCGGGCGGCGTGCCGGTCCTGCTGTACCGGACCGCGGGAACGGTGTACGCCCTGGACAGTACGTGCAGTCACATGGGCGGCCCGCTGGAGGAGGGCACCATCAGCGACGGCTGCGTCATCTGCCCGTGGCACGGCAGCACCTTCCGGTTCGCCGACGGCACCATCGTGCGCGGCCCGGCCAGCACGCCGGAGCCCTGCTACCAGACGCGCATCCAGGACGGGCGCATCGAGGTCCGCGCCATCACATAACCGTTGCGTATCCTCGGCGTGAGACCTGCATGGACCGCTGAGGTCAACCATCGGACGCCGTGTCCCCTGGCTGCTCGTCCGCACCGATCCTGGCCATCGCCAGATCGGGAAGGGCTCGATGTTGCTCAAGACGCGTGAGTAGGCCCGCATGAAGGAGCTCAATCCCGCGCTGAAACGCGGCGTCTCGTCCGCGGCGGCGCTTCGGCTCGGGATGGAGTTCGGGACGGACGAGCGCGAAGACCATCTCGCTGAGCTGCTCATGCAGTTCTTCTGCCTCGATCGGAGGGAAGCCGGCGCGGCGAAGCGTACCGAGAAGCGCCTCGCCGAGTTTGACTGAGTGCGGGCCTGCGAGCGGGCGCGAGAATAGTGGCACGGTAGCGGGATGCGCGAGCAGGACGCGACGCACGGAATGGGCAAGAGCGGCGAGCTCGGACCACCAATCTCCCTCAGGCTCAGGAACGTCGAGTTCGGCGTAGAGCAGGTCGGCCATGCCGTCTAGCAAGCCGCCCTTGCCCGCGACATGACGGTATAGCGCCATCGGTGTCACGCCGAACCGGCCGGCGAGGCGGCGCAGGGTGACCGCGTCGAGGCCGCTCTCATCAGCCAGCGCGAGCCCGGCGCGTAGCACGGAGTCGCGGTCCAGCCTTCCCATAAGAAGAGTATACAGCGTATACTCCCTTGTATACGATGTATACAAGGGAGTTCGTGATGCTCACAGACCTCGCAAAGCAGCGCTACGTCAGCCTCACGACGTTCCGGCGCGACGGGACCGCCGCCTCGGTACCGGTCTGGGTCGTCAGCGACGACGGCGAGCGCCTGCTCGTCTGGACTGGCGCTAACACTTGGAAGGTGAAGCGGATCCGGCGCGATCCCCGGGTCCTCATCGCCCCGGCGGACTACCGCGGCCGCGAACTCGGGCCGCATGTCGAGGCGCAGGCGCGCGTGCTCGGACCCGAGGCCGAGGCCATCGTAGTCCCGCTCCTGCGCCGCAAGTACGGGTGGCAGCGACGCGCGCTCGAGATCCAGGGCCGACTCAGCAGCCTGCTCAGGCGGAAGCCGCTGGCTGCCCCGGTATACCTCGAACTCAGGTAACCCCATCGCGGTCGGCCGCCGCAGCTCATACACCGCCGCCGAGCCAGGCACCCGCCAGGGTCGAGTTGCGCCATTGTCTTCGGCACGGGGATGGGCCCGATAACCGACATGGTTCCAGGCTCGGGATTACGGGCATGCGCCGGATATGGTGGCGTTCCCTCGCGGCGAGGGCGAGCTGGTGTCGGTGCTGGAATGGTGTAGCGATGCCAGGGTCGGGGCGTTCCCGTTCGGCGGCGGTTCCAGCGTGGTCGGCGGCGGCGACGAAGGAGGAAGGCGATGAGCGGCGCGACTTTGGAGACATCCGGTGTGCCGGGACCCGGAGCGGCAGCGGGCAAGGTGTTCCGTACCGAACTGAACCCGGTCGATTTCCTGTACCGGGCGGCGTACATATACCCGGAGAAGATCGCGGTCGTGGACGGCGAGCGGCGGTACTCCTACCACGAGCTGGCGGAGCGTTCGTGGCGGCTGGCCGGCGCGTTGCGGTCGGCAGGGCTCGGCAAGGGAGACCGGGTCGCCACCCTGCTGTTCAACTCGGCGGCAATGCTGGAGGCGCACTTCGGCGTGCCCGCGGCGGGCGGGATCCTGGTCGCGGTCAATAATCGCCTGTCCAGCGTCGAGGTCGGCTACATCCTGGGGCACAGCGGCGCGCGGTATCTGCTGCTTGACGTCAGGCTCGAGGCGCTGGCCGCGGCGGCTGACCTGGCCGGAGTGACCGTGATTCGGTACACGGGCACCGGCGAGGCGGATCCCTACGAGGAGTTCCTGGCCGCCGCCTCGCCCGAGAGGCCCGCCAGCTGGCTGGAGCACGAAGAAGAGACGATCTCGATCAACTACACCTCCGGCACGACGGGCCGGCCCAAGGGGGTGCAGTACACCTACCGCGGCACGTACCTGAACGCGCTGAACGAGGTGATCGTGGCCGGCCTGGGCGGCGATTCGGTGTACCTGTGGACGCTGCCGATGTTCCACTGCAACGGCTGGTGCTTTCCCTGGGCCGTCACCGCGGTGGCGGCACGGCACGTGACCATGCGCGCAGTGGACCCGGAGCGCGTGTGGGAGCTGATCGACCGGGAGGGCGTGACGCACTACAACGGCGCCCCGACCGTCCAGCTGATGGTCCTCAACCACCCCAGGGCGCACCGCCTGGAACGGCCTGTGACCGCGATGGTGGCCGCCGCCCCGCCCTCGCCGACGCTGTTCGCGCGGATGAGCGAGCTGAACTTCCGCGTCGTGCACGTCTACGGCTTGACCGAGACCTACGGCCCGATCACCGTGTGCCCGGAGCAGGAACCGTGGCGCGAACTCGCGGTAGAGCAGCGCGCGAAGTACCTGGCGCGCCAGGGGCAGGCCTACCCCTCCTCTGACCTGGTCCGGGTCGTCGACGAGCAGATGAACGACGTACCGCGGGACGGAGCGACCATGGGTGAGGTGGTCATGCGCGGTAACAACGTGATGAGCGGCTACTTCGATGACGAAGCGGCCACCAGCAAGGCGTTCGCCGGCGGCTGGTTCCATTCCGGTGACCTAGCCGTGTGGCATCCGGACGGGAACATCGAGCTGCGTGACCGCGGCAAGGACATCATCATCTCCGGCGGCGAGAACATCTCCAGCATCGAGGTCGAACAGGCGATCGTCGCCCACCCTGCCGTGCTCGAGTGCGCGGTCATCGGGATCCCGGACCCGCACTGGGGGGAGCGGCCCAAGGCGTTCGTCACCCTCAACGAGGGCGCCGCGGCGACCCCGGAGGAAATCATCGCGTTCTGCCGCGAGCGCCTGGCCCACTACAAATGCCCCGATCAGGTCGAGTTCGGGCCGCTGCCGAAGACCTCCACCGGCAAGATCCAGAAGTTCGTACTGCGCGACCGCGAATGGGCCAGCCAGGACAAGCGGGTCGGCGGCGTGTAACGCTCCTGACCTGGCTCAGACTCGCGCGGTGTCCTTACTGAATCGCCAGACCGCGCCCACGACGAAGATCGCCAGCCACGCGATGACGTTGACGACCCACGTCCAGTCCACGCCGCTGCCGAGCAGCGGCGCGTGCACCAGCTGGTTAAGCCCGTACTCAGGAGACCATTTGGCGATGTCCTGGATGGTCTGCGGAAGCAGGCTGATCGGGATGAACAGGCCGCCCACGAAAGCGAACAGCGACATGATCAGGCCAAGAAGCTGCGGGACGGCATCGGCGGGCACCAGGAAACCGATGAACAACCCGAACGCGGCGAAAAGCAGCGAGCCGATCCAGACGCACAGGGCGCTGACGATCCACAGGTAGACGGGCATCGAGGCCTTGTGGGTCAGGATGCCGCCGACCACGTTCACGACAGCGATCGGGACGAGCCCGAGAACCAGCGCGGTCGCCACCTTCATGCCGATGTAGCCGCCAGGCGATAGCGGCGTCAGCCGGAGCTGCCTGCTCCAGCCCTGGGCGCGCTCGACGGACACCCCCGCGCCCGTGTAGGTGGTCGAGAATATGGCGCCATAAAGCGCAAGGCTGACCAGAACCCACGCCGCGTAGTTCCCGTGGCCGTAGTCGCCTGTCGTGTTAGTTCTATTCAGCCCGAAGGCGAAGAAGAAGATGACCGGGACGATGACCGTGATGATGACGGCGCGCGGGTTACGCCACAGGCGGCGGATCTCCAGATTCAGTGCGGTCAGGTTGAAGCCGCCGAGGGCCGGAGGCCGCCGGCCGCTCAGATCTGGCACTGACGTTGCGGTCATCCGATTGCTCCAGTTTTCACGCTGCCTGGCTCGGCGTCGTCGCCGGTCAGTGCGAGGAACGCGTCCTCGATGCCGCGAGCGGTGATTTCAAGGTCCCTTGCTGAGGTGCGCGTCAGCAGATACCTGGCCACCGCGTCGCTGTCGTTCGCATGGATGAGGACAGTCTCGCCGCGGATCTCCACGCTGTCCGCGCCCGGAATGGCGCGGAGCTCGGCCTCGCTGGCGTCGGCCATGGTGACCCGCACGGTACGGCCCGCCGACATCGCCTTGATCTCGGACGCGGTGCCGTCGGCGATCTTCTGCCCGTGCCGCAGCAGGATGATCCGGTCGGCATAGGCGTCCGCTTCCTCCAGGTAGTGCGTGGCGAACAGTACCGTCCTGCCCTGCTCGGCGTCCTTGCGGATCGACGCCCAGAAGCTGCGCCGCCCCTCGACGTCCATCCCGGTGGTCGGCTCGTCCAGAACAAGCAGTTCGGGGTCGGAGACCAAGGCCATGGCGAATCTGAGCCGCTGCTGCTCGCCGCCTGAGCACTTTCCCACCCGGCGGTCCGCGATCTGGGTGATCCCCGCCCGGTCCAGCACCTCGGCGGTCGGCTTGCTCTGTGCGAACAGGCTGGCGGTGTACTGCACGGTCTCCTTAACAGTCAGGTCCTTCAGCAGCCCGCCCGTCTGCATCACCGCCGAGACCAGGCCGCGCGTGACCGCCTGCCGGGGTTGCATGCCGAAAACGAGCGCCTGCCCAGACGTCGGCCGGGACAAGCCGAGGATGATGTCGATGGTGGACGTCTTGCCTGCGCCGTTGGGCCCGAGCATCGCCACGATTTCTCCCGACGCGATGCTCACGTCGACATCCCTGACCGCCTGCACCCGCCCGAAATTCTTCCTGACGTCCTTCAGCTCAACGGCGAGCGGGACAGCACCTGTCATGGCTCAAGTCTGGCATCCCCGGGTTAAATACCGCGACTCGATAGAATCACGCATTATGGCCTACGTCCGAGAGGCCATTGTGGCGGATGCGCGGAGATCGCGGCGGTGTGGGGAGGTCTGGTAACCAGATCTACCGGACACGCCCGGTGGCGGGTACTGTTCACCGGATGGCCAGGATCTGCGCCGTTCTGGTTGATGTGGGTGGCACTCTGTGGCCAGACCGCTGGCCCGCACACCCTGGTGACGGCGCCCAGCGGCGAGACCGGCTGCGCGCCGCATTTCCCGGCCTCGGCCCTGAGCAGGCGGCGGCCTGCGCGGCTGAGCTGGACCAGGCAGGTGCACAGCTGCCCGGAACCCTGACCCAGGACCCAGGTAGCTTCATCCGGCCGGCCCTGCGGCGTTACGGGCTAGGCGGCGGTCCTGACCAGGTTGCCGCGGCGCTGTCCGCGATGTGCCTGCCCGCCGCGTCCCGGCTGCGCCTGTTCCCCGGCGCCGCCGGCCTGCTGGCAAGCATCAAGGACCACGGCCTGCCCTGCGTGATCTGCAGCAACGCGATATGGCGGAATGCCGCAGCTTACTGGCACGACTTGCACAGCCTCGGGATCGCTGACCGGATCGACGCCGTGGTGTCCTCGGCCGACACCGGTTTCCGCAAGCCGCACCCGGCGATGTTCCTGCGGGCTGCCGCAGCGGCCGGGGTACCCCCGCAGGCGTGCCTGATGATCGGCAACTCCGAGGACAACGACATCCTCCCAGCCTGCTCGCTCGGCATCCGCACCCTCCGGGTCACCATCGAGGAACCAGCTCCGGCAGTCAGCGCAGCCAGCCGGGTAGCCAGCTCACTACCCGAGGCCACCCGCATGCTCCAGGCCCTGCTCGCTGATTAAGACCGCCACGACAGTCCACGGGACAGGCCCTAACCAACGACCAGTTCAGCAGTCAAATCAGACACTCAAGCACACACGGCAGCACACAGTCGCATAACACCAACTTTCCGTTCCCGTGGTCTGCAAGGTGTTGCCGACGAAGACCACCGACGCCTCCGCGTTCCTCGAAGGCATGCAGCGGCAAGAGCATGCCGGGATGGAGCACCGCGCCGGGCGGGAACACGGCAGCATCTGGCTCGCACCGTGACCGTACGCTCACGCCGTCGCCTAAGGCAGCAGGACGATCTTGCCGAGAACGTGGCCCTCCGCGAGTCGCCGGTAGGCGTCCTGGACCCGATCCAGCGGGAACGTCGCCGCGATGGGCAGCTCCAGCTCGCCAGCCGCGATCAACTCGGCGAGTTCGGCGAGCACGCTCGCGGCGGACGCGGCCGCGTTGCCCTCGGCGTTGACCCCGTACCGTGCGACGGCCTCGAAATTGACGATCGTGTCGATGCGGGACGGCTCCACGCCGAGCTCGAGGGCCAGCTGCACGTAGCCCGCCCCGAACGTGTCGATGAACGCATCCACCTTGCTGGCCGCCTGCCGGATCCGGTCCGCCATCGCGTTGCCGTAGGCCACCGGGATGACACCATGCCCGGCAAGCCACGAGTGGTGAGCCTCGCTGGCCAAACCGATCACGGTGGCACCGGCCTGCCGGGCCAGCTGGACCGAGATCGAGCCGACCCCGCCCGCCGCCCCGGAGACCACCACCGTGTCACCCCCGGTCAGGCCGACCGCGCGGACCGCGGCGTACGCGGTGGTCCCGGCCACGAACAGCGCCCCGGCCTCCTCCCACGGCACGCCGGCCGGCTTGGCGGTCAGGTGCTGCTCCTCGACCGTCACGTACTCGGCGTGGCTGGCCCGGTTGTCGGTCCAGCCGATGACCTCGTCGCCGGCCGAGAAGCTGGTCACGCCCGGGCCGGTCTCGACCACGATCCCGGCCAGGTCGCTGCCCTCGCCGGACGGGAACGTCGCGGGCCAGCGGGCGTCGTCCAGGCCCACGCGGATGTTTGCCTCACCCGGGTTGATCCCCGCCGCCTTGACCTGGACCAGGACCTGTGCCGTCCCCGGCACCGGGCGCGGCACGTCCACGACCTTCAAGACGTCGACCCCACCGTACTCATCGAACCGCACTGCCTTCACTGGCGTGCCTCCTTTCTCGAGGGGATTCCGACCACGGACCCCCGGCACTTTCCCGGCTAAGCCGACCGCCCGCCGGGTACGCTCCTTCGTCTCCAGATCGCCTGGATCAGGGTGATTGCGTCCATGCGATTGTCAGCTGGGCGGGGCCGCGGCCGCTTCCGCCAGTGCACAGGGCAACTGGCCAGGGTTTGGCCTGGCGGGGGCTAGGCCTAGACCAGGGTGGCCGAGGGGCTAGCGCGGTCCGGCGGTATCCCGGTCAACGGGCAGTACGCGACCGAGCTGGCTGCGGGAGGTGATGCCGAGCTTGGTGAAGACGTTGCTGAGGTGGTACTGGGCGGTGCGCGGGCTGATGAACAGCCGGGCGCCGATTTCCGGGTTAGACAGGCCCTCCCGGGCCAGCCGCGCCACCTGGGCCTCCTGCGGGGTCAGCGCCGCACTGGCCCCGGCAGCGCGGGCGGCAGGGACGGTGCGCGTGCGGGCGGTCTCCCCGGTAGCTCGCAGCTCGCGGCGGGCCCGCTCGGCGAACCCCTCCATGCCCATTTCCTCCAGCATCCGGTGGGCGGTGCGCAGCTGCTCCCGCGCCTCGGTGCGGCGCCGCTCGCGGCGCAGCCACTCCCCGTACAGCAAGTGCGACCGGGCCAGCTCGGCGCGGACCCGGGTCCGGCCCAGCCTCTCGACCGACTCCCGGTAGAAGCCGTCGGCGGCCGGGCCATCGCTGAGCAGAGCGCGGATGCGGGCCTCGATGCCCAGCACCCACGCGGTCGGGGTCACCCGGGTGCGCTCGGACAGCCAGTCCAGCGCCGCCTGAACCTGCGCCACCTCACCGGTTCTGGCGGCCGCCTCGGCCAATTCGGCTACGACCAGGTAGCCGAATATCACATCGTCCCGCTCGAAGACCTGCCGGGCGGCATCCCGCGCGGCCTCGTACCGGCCCAACCCGTTGTCCAGTACAGCGCTCGCGTACGCCGCCGAGCCGGCCAGGATGCCTGTACCGCGTGGCGTCGCCTCCTGGATGGTGGCCTGGATCAGTTCGGAGGCCTCCTGTTCCCGGCCCTGCCAGGCGGCGAGCATCATCGCGGCATATCCGACCGGCGGGTTGCCGGTCACCTCCGCGATCAGGTGATCTTCTTCGATCAGCCGCTCCGCCACGCTCAGCTCGCCGGTGAGCAGGTGGAGCAGGCCGAGGAAGTTGAGCGCGATCTGCAAGTGGACGAGGGCGCCCGCCTCGCGGGCGACCTGAACCTGGCGGGCGGCCAGGGCATACCCGGACTCGAAGTCCCACAACTCCATGGCGATGATGCGGCTGGCCCGCCCGCCGACCAGCCAGAGCCAGCGGCGGGCTTCTCCGGCGCCGGGGTCCAGGGTTACAAGCAGCTCCAGTGCCCGGGTCAGCGCCGCCGCAGCCGCCGCGTGCCCCTCCGTCAGCCGTAGCGCGAGCGCGTCGAGCACGACGTCGACCGCGCGCGGCGGGTCGGGACTGGGTGGCGCGGCCCGGGCGGCCTGGGCCGCCTCCCGCACGCCGCCGGGCCGCTCCAAATCGCCGGCCACCAACGCGGCTCCAAGCGCATCCAGGTGCATCTCGCGGGCCAGGCCGGCATCGAGCGGCTCAAGCAGCCGGGCCGCGCGCAGCAGCAGCCGGGCCGCGTCGCTGCCGCGGTATTGGTCAGAGGCGATCTGGCCGCGCAAGCTCTCCATCTCCGCGGCCTGGTGCGGGTCCAGCGGTCCGGCCTCGGCCGCGACCAGCAGCCCCAGCGCCGCATCCGGCTCCCCGGCCTCGCGTTTGGCCCGGGCCGCGGCCAGCAGCCGCTGCGCACGGCGGCCGGGCTCGGGGGTCAGCAGCGCCGCCCGCTCCAAGAACGCCGCCGCCGCGGCCAGCCCACCGCGGTCCTCCGCCCGGCCTGCAGACCACTCCAGCTCCGCCGCGACCTCCTCATCCGGCCCCGGCGCGGCCTGCGCCCGGTGCCAGGCCCGCCGATCCGGATCAGCCGCCGGGTCGGTAACCTCTGCCAACGCCCCGTGCACCTCCTGCCGCTCCCGCAGTGACACCGACCGGTAGGCCGCCGACCGCGCCAGCGGATGCCGAAACCGCACCCGCGCGCCGAACTCCACCAGCCCCGCCCCTACGGCCGGTGCCCCGGCCTGTGCGGCGATCCCCATCCGCGCCGCGGCCCGCCACACCAGCAGCAAGTCACCCGACGGATCTGCCGCCGCCAGCGCCAGCAGCCGCCGCGTCTCGGCCGGCAGACCCTCCAGCTGCCGCCGGAAACTGTCCTCGATCCGCCCCGGCAGCGACACCGCCGCGGGCAGCCCGAACCCGCCCGCCAGCTCCGCCGATCCCAGCCCCCGCGGCAACTCCAGCAGCGCCAGCGGGTTACCCCGCGTCTCTGCCACGATCAAGTCCCGCACCCGCGCATCCAGCGGCCCGGTCAGCGCCGAATCCAGCAGCGCCCGCGCATCCTCCTCCCGCAGCCCCGCCACCGCCAGCTCCGGCAGCCCGGCCAACTCCGCCCCCGGCACCCGGGCCGCGAACACCAGACCCACCGGCTCGGCCGCCAGCCGCCGCGCCACAAACCCCAGCGCCTGCACCGACGCCCGGTCCAGCCACTGCTCATCATCGACCACGCACACCAGCGGCCGCTGGCCGGCCACCTCCGACACCAGTCCCAGCACCGCCAGCCCCACCAGGAACCGGTCCGGCGCCGGGCCGCTGCTGAGGCCGAACGCGGTCCGCAGCGCCTCCTGCTGCGGCCCCGGCAGGCCCTCCAGCCGGTCCAGCACCGGCGCCAGCAGCTGATGCAGCCCGGCGAACGCCAGCTCCATCTCCGACTCCACCCCCGCCGCCCGCACCACCCGGCACCCCGACGCCCGCCCGGCCAGGTAATCCAGCAGCGCGGACTTGCCTACCCCCGGCTCACCGCGCACCACCAGCACCCGGCTGCCGCCCGCCCGCACCGCGTCAATCAGCTGATCCAGCACGCCGCGTTCACCGCGCCGGTCCGTCAGCCCGCTCGCGCGTCCCCGCCATCGGGGATCCTCCCCCATCGGCCTGGTACTACCCATCCATGGCACCCCAGCCGGCTATAGCGCCCCAACCGCAAAGACACCGCAGGGATGCCGCACCCCGGCCGCCCAGCCAGGTACGCGGAAGACCTGATGGCGGGCCACCGATCCTGGCCACCTGATAACGCACGGCGGCCCCGGCGTTGACTTGACCTGACTGCCGACCCGGCGCGAGTCCCGGCCATCTTGATCGTCGCCTCCAGGAGCGGCTCGTCACGCGCAAGACGCCGCTGCTGGCCAGCTTAACGAGCAGGTAGTTATCGACGCCACGCGTGCAGCGCCCCAAGCACAACTGCGCGCTCGCGGTGACCGGCAGCCCCGGGGCACCGCGATCCCGGGCGACCCGGGTCCCGGCCCGGCAGGCAGGCGCCGACCGGATTTGCGGCGGGATAAGCAGGCTGCAGGGTCAGATCTGCCACCAGGCTTCCTCAGTCTCAGCCGTATCAGCCAGACAATGTCCTGAACCACAGGCCTCAGAAATGCAAGATCAACCAGATATGCGTGGCCTGGTCATTGGCAGTTTCCAACTGTGCGGGGGCAGGGCTGCCCCGTCATGCAGGATCCTCGATCGTGCTCCTGGCCATCCGGATAAAGGCATGAAACTCGCTGTCGGTGAAGTGCTCGAAGCGCTCAACCTCCTGGAAGCCGGCCAACACCGTCCGCTGTTCCCCCACTGGGAATGGCAGCGCCTCACCGGCGGATCGATAGCTCCGTGCTGCCCTTAAGGGGCAAAGGCATGCTGAGGAAGCCGTTGGCGGGGTTGCGGACGTAGGCAATGTAGTCTTCCTCGCCATTGTCGTTGACGACGATCGCGCCGGGACGAAGCTGTGGGGCGGTGAGCTCGATGACAGACCGGGCGAGGGTAGGCCCACGGTCTGTCGGCCAGCCGTCCACGAGCAGGAAATCGATCGGGCCGCCGAGGTCGGCGAAGGTCTGCCGCGCGTCTCCGATCCGGATCTCGGCGAACTCGGCCAGGCCTGCCTCGTTCAGGTTGGCGCGGGCCTGCTCGGCCTTGGCGGCCACGATCTCCGAGCCGATGACGATCCCGCCGCCGTTGTCGCGTACCGCGGCGGTCAGGTAGAGGGTGGACACGCCGAGCGACGTGGCGAATTCCGCGATGCGGGTGGCACCGGTCGCGCGGCAGATCAAGTACATGAGGTCGCCTTGCTCGGGCGCGACCGGGAAGGCGCCGCGACCTGTCCTGGCGCGTTCGATGACGGCGTGCACGGCGGGGTCATGCAGCGGACTGGCAGACGTTTGCGGCATCAATGTTCCTCTCTGAACAGATGTGACAGCCGGGCGAGCCGGGGCTACCCGGGCCGATGCCGGGCATCTTCCACGCAGCTAGGGTGGCCGCCGGCTCTTCTGTCTCCCGGGCCCGCTAGGCTGCGAGCAGCATCGCATACCCAACCGGCGGGTTGCCGGTCGCCTCCGCGACCGGGCGGTCCTCCTCGATCAGCCGCTCCGCCCCGCCCAGCTCGCCGACGAGCAGCTGATAAAGCCTCAGCGGTGCAGGACGCCCTCCTGCGCGAACAAGGCGAGGGTGGGGGCCTTGACCGGCGCATTGCCGAGTGCCGCGTCGATCGCGGCCAGCACGTCGCCTGTGAGTTCTACCCCCGACGCCTGGGCATTGGCGTGCACCTGCTCGGGGCGTGACGCTCCGGTGATTGCCGATGCCACCTCGCCGCGGCGCAGCACCCAGGCCAGCGCCAGGGTCGGCAGGCTCAGGCCGGCGCTCTGCGCCACAGGGACGAGCCGTTGCACGGCCTCCAGGGCCTCGTCGTTGTAGACGATGTCCTGGGCGAAGTTCATCGCATCGCTGGCGAAGCGGCTGTCAGCGGGGAGCGGCAGCCCGGGCTTGTACTTGCCGGTGAGCACGCCCTGCGCCAGCGGAGACCAGACGGTCTGCGAGATGTTGTTGGCCGAGCACAGCGGGAACACCTCGGCCTCGGGAGCCTGCCACAGCATCGAGTACTGGGGCTGGGAGGAGACGAACACGCCGGGTCCGGCGATATCGATGGCGGCCTGAATCTGCTCGGGAGTCCATTCGCTGAAGCCGAGGTAGCGGGCCTTGCCCTGCTGCACGACCTGCTGGAACGCCTCGATCGTGTCCTCGATCGGTACGGTCACATCGAAGCGGTGGGCCTGGTAAAGATCGACATAGTCGGTCTGCAGGCGCTTCAGTGAGGCGTCAATCTGCTTGGCGATCTGGCCTGCCGACAGACCCTGGTCGGTCTCCGACATCTGCCCCCAGACCTTGGTGGCCAGGACGTAGGAGTCACGAGGGTGCTTGGACAGGATGTCGCCCCAGGCGGACTCGGCCGCGCCCTGGCCGTAAACGTTGGCGGTGTCGAAGAAGTTGATGCCCACATCAAACGCCGCTTCGGTGCAGGCTCGCGTCTGCTCGGCCGTCACGCCCCCGGCGAAGGTGAGCCAGGAGCCGAGAGAGATCTCAGACACCTCCAGGTCCGAGCTTCCCAGCTTGCGATACTGCATGATTGTTGTCCTCCGTGGTTGCCGTGATGAGCGTCTTGGTTGCCTGCAACCCCGATGACCTGGCTGATCGCTTTGATCGGGTGATTGCGTCTCTGCGATTGTCATCTGGGGAGGGTCGCGCTCGTATCCGTCAACCGCGCACGCAACTGGCCAGGATCGGCCTGGGAGCTTGCCGGCCGGCCGGCTGACCGACGGGAGTTACCGCGGCGGGACGGCGTCGGGGTCGCCGGGCAGGACGCGGTGCAGCTGGCCGCGTGGGGTCGCCTCCTGGATGGTGGCCTGAATCAGCTCGAAGGCCTTCTGGTCCCGGCCCTGCCAGGCCGCGAGGATCATCGCGGCTCCCTCGAGCTGCCGCCGGAAACTGTCCTCGATCAGGCCCGGCAGCGGCCCCGCATCGGGCAGCCCGAAGCCACCCGCCAGCTCCGCCGGGGAAAGGCCACGCGGCAACTCCAGCAACGCCAAAGGGTTACCCCGCGTCTCGGCCACGATCAGGTCCCGGACCCGTGCATCCAGCGGCCCGGCCAGCGCCGACTCCAGCAGCGCCCGTGCATCCTCGTCCTGCAGCCCCACCACCGCCAGCTCCGGCAGCCCGGCCAGCTCCGCGCCCGGCACCCAGGCCGCGAAGCTTACCCACCTTCGAGAGAATCTCGCGGCAGCTGAGCTGGAACTCGACGCTCGAGCCATCGACGCCATCGCGTGACCGTCGTGCTCGTCGTTGAAGGTGTGGCCGGAGGGTGTCCATGACGCCTGAACGGCGGCGGGACGGCCCGTCGTCGTCCGCGCCGGACTATGGGATTCCTAGATGCGAGCCGGGATCGCCCGGCACCAGAATGGCTCGTTACTGCGACACGAATCCAATGACAACCGTCATCGCCAAACTCGTCGCCCCCGGCTATTGCCCACGAGCCCCGAGTGGGCAACATCAGTTCGTCATAGCCGCGTTCGAGGGAGTAGGCATGGGTGCCCACCGCGTGATCAGCCTCGTCCGAGAAGTACCAGACCTGCGGTTGACGCGGGCCTTCTACACCGAGTTCGGCCTGCGGGAGACGTCGCCCGGCAGGTTCGCCACCGAGGTGGGGGGCGAGCAGCTCGTCCTGCGTGCCGGTGACGCGCCTCGGGTCGTCGAGCTGAACATCGGGGTGGACGCCGAAGCCGACCTCGATGCGATCGCGCAGCGATTCGGGGGGCTGGGGATCGCCTCGACGCGCACCGCCGCCGGGCTGGAGGCTACGGAGCCGGTGAGCGGAGTGCTGGTGCACGTCGCGGTGGCGGCCCGGCTGCCCAAGGATCTGCCGCCGAGCGCGCCGACGTCGATCGACCGTAACGAGCTCGTCCTGCGGGAACCGATCCGGCCGCTGCGGCTCGGGCACGTGGCAATCGGCTGCACCGATGTGGAGGAGGCCAAGCGCTTCTTCCTCGACGGAATCGGGATGCGTCTAAGCGACTATGTCATCGGTGGCCCGTTCATGCGGTTCGAGACGGATCACCACAACGTCGTCCTGCTGCCGGCCCCGATGACGCTGCTGCACCACACCGCCTGGAGGGTGCGCAACGTTGACGAGATCGGCTACGGCGGCTCGCGGATGATCGAGAACCACCCGGAGCGGCACGCCTGGGGCCTCGGTCGGCACGCGGCGTCGGCGAACTACTTCTGGTACCTCAAGGACCCTGCGGGGGCCTTCTCCGAGTACTACTACTCAGAGATGGACGACCTGGCCGACACGCCGTACTTCTGGGATCCCAGTCCGTACAGCGAGGAACTCCCCGTCGCGGCTTGGGCATCGCCGGCGCTGCAGGATCGGCCGCTGGTCCCGGAGGCCATGCGGGCGCCGATCCTAACCGCAGGTGAGTGACCAGGATGGCGTACGACGTTCTGGTCATCGGCTACGGCCCGGTCGGCATGGTGCTCAGCGCGCTGCTAGGTCAGCGCGGACGGCGGGTCGCGGTCATCGAGCGCTACGCCGGGCTATACAACCTGCCGAGGGCGGCGACATTCGACGACGACGCCATGCGGCTGCTGCAGAAGCTCGGCATCGCCGAGTCGGTCGCCGCCGGCACGCGGGTGCAGCGGACCTACGACTGGTGCAACGCCGAGGGTGAGGTGCTGATCGGCAACGAGTTCTCCGACTTCGGCGCCTCCGGGTGGCCGGAGTTCAACATGATGTTCCAGCCGGTCCTGGAGAGCGAACTCGACGCCCTGTGCCGCCGCACTCCTGGCGTCGAGATCATCCGGGGCTACGTGGCCACCGAGTTCCGGCAGACCGGCGACGGTGTGGAGGTCGTTGCGCAGCCGGCGGATCAGCTGGGGCGCGTCGCGGGCACGCCGCACGGCGAGGCGCGGACCTTCGCCGCCCGGTTCGGCGTCGGGTGCGACGGGGGGAACAGCAAGGTCCGATCGGATCTCGACATCAAGATGGACGACTACGGGTTCCAGGAGCCGTGGCTGGTGTGCGACTTCCGGCTGAAGCGTGACGTCGACCTGCCGATGGCGCTGCAGTACGGCGATCCCGACCAGCCGACCTCCATCATCTCCCTCGGACCTCACCACCACCGATTCTCGTTCATGCTCGACGAGGTCGTCTCCTCAGCCGAGGCCGTGGACCACGACGAAGTGTGGCGCCGGGTCTCCCGCTGGATCACGCGGGACGACGCCGAGCTGATCCGGGCCGCGCCGTACACGTTCCGCTCGACCGTCGCCCAGGAGTGGAAACAGGGTCGGATCCTGCTCGCCGGTGACGCCGCCCACCAGATGCCGCCGTTCCTCGGCCAGGGCATGTGCTCCGGGTTCCGGGATGCCCACAACCTCGCCTGGAAGCTCGATCTCGTGTTGCAGGGAGCGACCGAGGACCTCCTGGAGACCTACGCCGCCGAGCGGTCGCCGCACGTCCGAGCTATCACCGAGAAGGCGGTCGAGCTCGGCCGGGTCCAGACCGTCCGCGACAAGCAGGCGGCCAGGCTGCGCGACGAGGAACTGCTCCGCCGCAAGCGCAGTGGCCGACGCCCCGAGGGCTTCCGCTTCCCCGGCTACTCCGAGGGCTTCCTCGCGCCGGCGTCGCCCGACGACAATGCCCGCGGCCAGCTGTTCCCCCAGGCATGGGTCGGGCACGGCTCGGGCCGTGCCCAGCGGTTCGACGACGTGTCCGGCGCCGGCTGGGTACTCGTCGTCCGGGACCCGTCCGCGCTCGCCGACCGCGACGACGACCTCGTGGCCTGGCGCGCGGCGGGCGGCACGCTGGTCATGCTCGACGCGCCCGCGGAGGAGCGGGCCGAAGCCTGGGCGACGGTCGACGATGTCGACGGCGCCTACCAGCGGTGGTTCGACGGCCACGGGTGTGCTTCGGTCATCGTCCGGCCGGACTGGTACGTCTACGGCTCCGCCGTGTCGCCGGATTCGCTCCGAAACCTCCTGCGCTCGTGCCTGTCGGACCTGCGGCCGGTGGTGCCTGAGGCGAAGCCGCGCACGGCCTCCCGCCGCTTGGCGTCGGCTGACCGCCGCCCGGTTCAGGGCGAGGTGCACCCTGCGGCCGAAGTCATGTCCGGGCCGGCCAGCTGATCAACCCATCCACCACACAATGAGCGGAACGAGACATGCGGATCGCAAACGCCGCCGGACGTGCCGTTATGGCGCACGGCAAGGAGCCCATCGACGTCTTCGAGGCGAGCGGCGGCCGGTTCGGCCCCAGCCCATCGGCGGTCTTCGACCGGTGGGCGGAGTTCCGGGCCTGGGCAGACGTCGAGTACGGGCCGGTTCCGGTCGTGCGCGACCCGGCTTGGCTCGCCGACGAGCACATCGGCGCGCCGAGCCCGCATCCGCGGCAGGTGTTCGCCATCGGGCTGAACTACGCTGAGCACGCGCGGGAATCGGGCTACGGCCTCCCGACAACTCCGGTGGTGTTCACCAAGTTCCCGTCGTGCATCGTGGGACCACAGCACAAGCTTTCCCTGCCGCACGGCAACGTGGACTGGGAGGTCGAACTGGTCGCCGTGATCGGCGCGCACGCCTACCGGATCGACGAGGACCAGGCCTGGGCAGTGGTAGCCGGTCTCACCGTCGGGCAGGACCTGTCCGAGCGCATCATGCAGCGCTCCGGCCCGGCGCCCCAGTTCGGCCTGGCTAAGTCTTTCCCCGGCTTCGGACCCACCGGCCCGGTCCTTGTCACCCCCGACGAGTTCCCTGACCCCGACGACCTCGAAATCGGCTGCCGGCTGGGCGACGAGACCCTGCAGCTGGACCGGACCTCCG
>Ga0210383_10001788_pt1 | contig 19526 bp, 14 predicted proteins | sample IncBWC14OmetaG_FD_160072 | JGI IMG/M metagenome (GOLD analysis project Ga0210383, IMG submission 160072) | Forest soil microbial communities from Barre Woods Harvard Forest LTER site, Petersham, Massachusetts, United States - Inc-BW-C-14-O ...
AGATCCCGCCCGAGCGGCTGGCCCGGGTCAGCTCGCTCACGCTCTTCCCCGCCTACGGCATCGGCGTCATCGGGTACGCGGTTGACGGCCCGCTCGCCGCCGCGCTGGGGCCCGCCGTGGTCTTCGGCGTGGGCGCCGTCTACGGGCTGCTGAGCAGCGCGGTCGTGCTGGCCCTCCCGGCGGTCCGCGCCGTCCGCTGGCGCGACAAGGACCCTGTGGCGTCGGAGCCCAAGCCGGAGCCTGAGCCTGAGCCGGCGTCGGAGCCCGAGCCCGAGCCTGAGCCGGCGTCGGAGCCCGAGCCGGAGCCGGAGCAGACGCGCGTGGCCGGGTTACCGCTGCTTGCGGGCCGCGGCGCGCAGGGCGGCGAACGCGGCCAGCCGCGCGACCACCGTGATGACCACCGCGATCGGCAGCATCTGCGCGAGGTCGAGTTCGGGCGTGAACGCGACGATGCCGAACGCCAGCGCGACTCCGCCCAGGGCCAGGGCGAGCGCCGCCGCGACCCGCGGCGCGCGCAGGGTCCGGCGTACCACCCGGCGGGCCTCGGGCGGCAGGCGCAGCACCATCCAGGCGAAGCCCGCGGCGGTGATGACGCCCAGCGAGCCCAGGCCGATCGCGAACGGCAGCCGGTTCACGTGGCTGACCGCCGGGACCCAGATCAAGATCAGCGCGATGAGCGTGAACACGTAGATCGTCCGGGACACCGTGCGCAGGATCACCACGTCGATGTTCCTGGCGTAGATGCGCTCATCCGGCGTAGCCCGGGCCGCGGACAGGAAGTGCCGGATCGCGCCGATCGGGTCGTTCCGCCTGAGCCGGATCCGGCCCAGTTCGTTCATGGCGCCGCTGTGCGCGGGATCCAGCGCGAGGGCGCGCTCTTGATGCTCGCGCGCGGCGGTCAGGTCGCCGCGGCTCAGGCTCACCTTGCCGGACAGGAAGTGCACGTCGGGCTCGTTGGGGGCCAGGGCCCGGGCCCGGGCCGCCGCGTCGGTGGCGGTGTCCAGCCGCTGGGCGGCCAGGGCGGCCTGAGCCAGGCACACGTGGGTCTGCCAGTAGCTGGGCGCGAGCCGGCACGCCTCGTGCGCGGCACGCAGCGCATCCCCGTGGTGGCCCAGGTGGACCAGCGCGTTGCTGGCCAGGCGGTGCGGCCACTCGTCTGACGGGTCCAGCGCCACCGCCCGGTTGGCCACCTCTATGGCCTCGGTGTACCGGTCCGCGCCCAGGTGCGCGCGGGCCATCAGGCACCAGGCCCGGGCGCTCTCCGGCTCGGCGGCAACGATGCGCGACAGCAAGGTAGACGCCTCGTCGAACCGCTTGACGTCGAGCATCGCCGAAGCGCGCGCCAGCTCCTGCCTGAGCTCAATCACCTCTGGCACCCGGAGGGTTCGGGGGGGTATGGGGGGGTCGTCCCCCCGAGGCCAACACTGCTCACAGTAGGTGCCGTTTGCGCAGGTAGGCGGCCAGGTCGTCGTAGGTTCCGCCTTCGTTGGCGAACAGCGCGACGTTGCGGGCGGTGTCGAACCAGGCGCCCAGCGACGGCTTGACTTCACCAATCGCGGCTTCGAGATCACCAGGACCGATCATCCGCGGCTCGCCGCGGCGGACCGAGTCCATCAGGGCCTGTTCGGCGGCCGTCTCGCAGATGTGCGCGATGTCGGCGCCGGAGTACCCGTCGGTCTGCTTGGCCAGCTTGGCCAGGTCGATCCCGGCCACCGGCCGCTCGCGCAGGTGATAGCGGAACACCCCCTCGCGGGCGGCCGCGTCCGGCGGCAGGACCAGCAGCGTCCGGTCGAACCGGCCCGGCCGGCGCAGCGCGCTGTCCACGTCCCACGGGTGGTTCGTGGCGGCCAGCAGGAACACGCCCTCGTTGTTGCCCGAGACGTCATCCAACTCCAGCAGCAGCTGGTTGACCGCGCTACGCATCGGGGTGTGCCGCAGCTGGGAGCGCTTCTGCCCGATCGCGTCGACCTCGTCCAGGAACAGCACGCACGGCGCGTTCCGCCGGGCGATCTCGAACAGCTCGTGGATGTTCCGCTCGCTCTGCCCCACGAACATGTCGATGATGTCCGCGAACGACACCGCGATGAACCGCGCGCCCAGCTCGCCCGCCACCGCGCGGGCGATGAAGGTCTTGCCGCAGCCCGGCGGCCCGTAGAGCAGCAGCCCGCCACGCAGCGACTTGCCGTACAGCCGGCGCAGGTCCGGGTTGCGCATCGGGGCCAGGAACGCTGCCTCCAGGCGCTGCTTCACCTCGGTCATCCCGGCCACGTCGGCGAGCGTCAGCCCGGCATGCTCGGCATCGTACGCGTCGGCTGCGTCGAGGCCCGCCGCGGCCGAATCCGCCGCGTCGCCCTCGCCGACGAACATGGCGGGCAGCACGTCGCGCAGCTCGTCCTCGGCCTGCGACCAGTCATACTGCGGCGGCCGGCCACCAGCCGCGTCACCACGGGCTTCGGCCGGGCTGGCCGATCCGGGACGAGCCACGCTCCGTTCGGCAGAAAAATCTGTTGGGCCTGCGGCCTCAGCCGGCGTGGGACCGTCCCGGAGCAGACCCAGCGCCGCCGCGTTGCCCGGGTCGCGCTGCAGGGCCGCGCCCACGTGCCGGATGGCCTCGTCGCGCTGGCCGGCGCTCAGCAGCAGCGTAGCCAGGTGCACGCGGAGCGGGACGTCGTCGGGCATGGCCTCGACCGCCCTGCGGAGGCTGTCCAGCACGGTGGATTCGGGTTCCATGCATCCGTCCGGGTTCTTCGCTTGTGTGTCGGTTCGCTCGCCTTTATAGGGTAGTGCGGTACGTCCGGCCCCGGTGCGGATCAGCGCCGGCGATCAGGTCCACAGCGACGTCAGGCTCACGCCCAGCTCAGCCAGCAGGCGGCGCAGCAGCGGCAGCGATACGCCCAGCACGGTGCCGTGATCGCCGTCGATCCCGTCCACGAACCAGCCGCCGCGCCCGTCCAGCGTGAACGCGCCGGCCACCGCGAGTGGCTCACCCGAGGCGACGTAGGCGGCGATCTCCTCCTCCGACGGGGTGCCGAAGCGCACCCGGGTCGCCGCCACCGCCGCGGCTCGCTGACCGGTAGCGGCGTTGATCACGCAGTGCCCGGTGACCAGCGTCCCGGTCCGGCCCGACATCTCGCGCCAGCGCGCCGCCGCCTGGATGGCCGAGGCGGGCTTGCCCAGCGCACGCCCGTCCAGGTCGAGCAGCGAATCGCAGCCGATGACCAGCCCGTCTGCCTGGCCGCTGGCCACCGCGGCCGCCTTGGCCTGGGCTAGCAGGCCTGCCAGCCCCGCGGGCGTGGCCGCCGTGAACGCGCTCTCATCCACGCCGCTGACGACGACCTCGGGGTCCAGCCCGGCTCCGCGCAGCACGCCGAGCCGGGCGGGGGAGGCGGAGGCGAGAACGATCCTGGTCACGCGACCCGACCATAGCGGCCCGGCCCGGGCCGGTAGGGGGCCGGTAGGGTGCTGGGGTGATGATGACGACCACGCTGGGCCGCGGCGGGCCGGTGGTGTCCCGGGTCGGCCTCGGGCTGATGAGCATGTCGGGCATCTACGGGCAGGCCGACGACCAGGAGAGCATCGCCACGATCCGCGCCGCGATTGATGCCGGGATCACCCTGCTTGACACCGGTGACTTCTACGGCATGGGGCACAACGAGCTCCTGCTCCGCGATGCGTTGCGCGGCAGCGGGATCCCCCGGGACAGCGTGTTCATCCAGGTCAAGTTCGGCGGCCAGCGGGATCCGTCCGGCGCGTTCGTCGGGCACGACGCCAGCCCGGCCATGGTCAAGAGCTCGCTGGCCTACACGCTGACCCGGCTGGGCACCGAGTACGTCGACCTGTACCAGCCGGCCCGGCTCGACCCGGACGTCCCGATCGAGGACACCGTAGGCGCGGTGGCCGAGATGATCCAGGCAGGCTACGTCCGTTACCTGGGCCTGTCGGAGATGGGCGCGGACACCATCCGCCGCGCGCACGCCGTCTACCCGGTATCTGAGCTGCAGATCGAGTACTCGCTGATGAGCCGCGGCATCGAGCGGAGCATCCTGCCTGCCGTCCGAGAGCTCGGCATCAGCATCACCGCGTACGGCATCTTGTCCCGCGGCCTGCTGAGCAGCGGCACCGCTCAGCTGGCCGCCAATGACCCGCGCGCCCGTTTCCCCAGGTTCCGGGGCGAGAACCACGCCCGGAACCTGGAGCTGCTGGCCGCGCTCGAGACGATCGCAGCGGCACGCGAGGTGACCGCCGCGCAGCTGGCCATCGCCTGGGTGGCCTCCCGCGGCGACGACATCATCCCCCTGATCGGGACCAAGCGCCGCGACCGCCTCGACGAGGCACTGCGCGCGCTGGACCTGACGCTCAGCACCGACGAGCTGGCCGCGATCGAGGCCGCCGTGCCGGCCGACGCGGTCGCGGGGGACCGCTACGACGCGGCTCAGCTCACCATGCTGGACAGCGAGCGTTGATACCGGCTAGCGCCGGTACTCCTCGGCCAGGTCGCGCAGCCGGGTGTGCGCGTCCTGCATCACAGCGGCCTGTATCACAGCGGACGGTCCCAGGTAGCGCTTGGGCATCTTGGCGATCGAGGTGTAGTTGGTGTCGCACACGTTAGCCAGCGGCGACTCCACCGCCTGGGTGACCAGCTGGTAGGCGTCCAGCGGATCGAGGCCGCACAGCGAGGCCACCCAGCTGACCATGTCGTGCTGGGCGATGCGGAACGCGTCCTCCAGCGGCCGGGCCGAGCCGGCCGACATGATGTGGGTGTCCGACTCCAGCCGCGGCCACGGGCAGGGCACCCCTTTAATGAGGTCCACCACCAGCACGGTGTTCATCGCGCACTCAACGGCCACGCCGCACGTCTCGCCCTCGCCCTGCCGGGCGTGCCCGTCGCCCAGCGAGAGCAGCGCACCGTCAACGTTGACGCCCAGGTAGCAGGTGACCCCGGCCCGCATCTCCGGGGTGTCCATGTTCCCGCCGAACGCGTCGGGCACCAGCGCGCTGCGTACCTCCAGATTCGAAGGCGCCACCCCGACCGTGCCGTGCATCGGGTCCATCGGCAGGTCCGCGGTGAACGAGCCGCGCCGCGCGGTGAACCGGCAGGTCCGCGCGGCGGCATCGAGCTGCCACAGCCAGACCACCTCGGGCAGCGGGTCGTTCAGCAGGGCGGTCAGGTGCGTGCCGGTGAGCGCGCCGAACAACGGCACCGTCGTGGACGCCGCCCAGGACCGGGCCGGCTCGATCGACACGAAGTGCACCGCCACGGTGTCGCCGGGTGAAGCGCCTTCGATGTAGAACGGGCCGGTCTGGGGGTTCAGGAACGGGAACTCGCACACCTGGGAGACCAAATCGGTCTCAGCGCGCACCCGCCCGGCGAAGCAGTCCTCGGTGTAGACCTCGAGCACCGCGGGCGGCCGGATCCGCGCCACCGGAGCCGCGCCGCCGAACGTCCAGGCGTACTGGTCAGGCGACGGCCGGAACGAGACGACCTGCAGGTCGCTCATGTGGTCTCCTCGAGTGCGTCCAGGTGCACGAGCCCGACGTCTTTGATCCGGCCGGGATTCGTCCGGTACAGGTACAGCATGTAGATCACGCCGAGGACCATGAACCCGCCCACTCCGGGGGCCATGTAGGACAGTGGCGGGGCCAGCGGGGTCACGAACGAGAACACCTTGATGCCCGCCGCGGTCAGCCAGGCCGGGACGAACGCGGCGATGCCGAGCAGCGGGATGACCAGGTGCGACAGCCAGTTGAACCCGGTGCGGCGGCGTGCGAAGTACCCGATGCATGCCGCGCACATGATGATGTAGATCGCCACCAGCACGATGACCAGGCCCGTCCCGACCATCGCGAACGCCACGGTCGGGCCGTACCCCAGGCCGAGCCCCAGCGTGACCGCGATCGTGATGACGAAGGCGACCAGGATGCTGTTGACCGGGGACCGGTGCTTGGGGCTGACGATGGCCAGGGAGCGCGGGAACGCTCCGATCCGGCCCATCGCGTACGCGGTCCTGCTCGACACGTTCACCCCCGCGTTGGCGTTGGCGATGGTGGAGTTGACGATGGCCAGGAACACGAAGAACCAGAACAGCCCGTACAGCGACCGGGCCAGGCCCACCCACGACGCGTTGCCGGTCTCGCTGGCGAAGGCGGTGAAGCCCTTCGGCCCGTAGGCGACGTCCACGGCGTAGGTGGTGAACACGTACAGCGCGCCGATCAGCAGGGTGGCCAGCAGCACCGCGCGCTGGATGGTGCGCCGCGGATTCCTGGCCTCCTCGCCCAGCGGCGCGGCCCCCTCGAAGCCCCCGAAGGCGAGCAGCGTGAACACCGACCCGCCGATCACGCCGGTCAGGCCGGTGGGGGAGTAGTGCGTGGTGAAGACCTGCGCGGTGTTGCGGCTGCCCGCGTGCACCACGAAGAACACGGCCAGGACCAGGAAGACCGCGATCTCGGAGATACCGAGGATGGTGCCCAGCCGGGCCGAGGTCCGGATGCCGTAGTAGCCGGCGGCCAGCACGATCACCGCGCCGGCCAGCGCCCACGGCCACCACAGGTTGGCCGGGTAGCCATGGAACTCCGAGTTGATCGTGGACGCCGTGGTGAACCCGAGCTGGAGCAGCACCAGTGGCGGGATCAGCCAGCCGACCAGGACGTAGCCCCAGGCCACCAGGAATCCCACGGCCGAGTGCAGGCCCCGGGCCGCGTAGGTGGCCAGCGACCCGGCGGCTGGCATCTCCCGGGCCAGCAGGCCGATGCACCACGCGCCGAGCAGGCACGCGACCAGGGCGAAGACCACCGACAGGGGTAGCGCCCCGCCGGCCAGGCCGGCCCCGGCCGGGATGGAGGCCGCGATGGCGGCGCCAGGGGCCATGTCCGTGATCGACTGGAACAGCACCTCGCGCAGGCCGATTGCGTCGCGGCGCAAGCCGACGGCGCTCCCTGCGACAGCCCGGTCAGTGGTCGCCATGGCGTCATGATCGCATGGACATTTCCCTGTTTACAGATGTGACCTGCGCGCTTTCCGAAGATTTACCGGACCGTAGCCTCCGCATCAGGCGCTGGGCGGCCAGCACCGCGGCCACCAGGAGACCCGCGGCGATGCCGTCCAGCCAGAAGTGGTTGGCCGTCACCACCACCACCAGCAACGTCAGCAACGGGTAGCCCGCGGCCAGCCAGCGCCAGCGGCTCCGTGACACCGTGATCACCGCGAAGGCCACGATCAGCGCCCAGCCCACGTGCACCGAGGGCATGGCCGACAGCTCATCCGGGTCGAAACCGCCGTGCCAGGAGTACACGGACTGGCCGTACCTCACCGCGGTGTCGACCAGTCCGGTGCCGGGCAGCAGCCGCGGCGGGGCTACCGGGATGAACTGGATGAGCAGGCTGGCCCCGGTGAACAGGGCCACGGTCGTCCTGATCCGCGGGTACCGGTCACGGTGCCGGACGTACAGCCAGACCAGGCAGGCGCCCAGCAGGGTGAAGTGCAGGGTGTCGTAGTACAGGTTGAACGCCTGGATCAGCAGCGGGTGCGGCAGGAACAACCGCTGCACGCTGGTCTCGCTGGGCAGGTGCGCCCACCGCTCGGCATGCCAGAGCCAGCGGGCCCGGGGCAGCGCCCCGTCCGGGCTCATGACCGTGAACGACCCGGCGAACATCCACAGCCCGTACAGCGCGAACAGCAGCCCGGCCTCCCAGGCCACCCCGCCCCACAGGTTCCAGCCGGTCCAGGTCCGTGCGACGCGCGGCACGCGGCTCAACACCGTGACGATGACCAGGCCGCCCGCGATGATCAGCGCGTAGTGCCAGGACAGCATGAGATGTGGCATGGCCCGAGCCCCCGGGAACGTCAGGTGATCATCTCAGCAACAACCCACCGATAATCCTGACAACCGGAGGCTGGCCCCGTTTAGTCCCCGTTCGGCTCCCTGCTATCCGCTGTTCAAGCCCCGTTCCGCCGGACGCGGGCGTCCCCTCCGACGCTAGCGACCATTGCGGCTCAGAGCCGCGGGGTCGGGCTCGCCCTCCGGCAGCGACACGTCCCCGCTCACGTCCGCGGCCAGCCGCACCCGGTCCCCGTCGACCAGCCGGACCTCCGCGCCGGGCAGCACCCGGTCGTCGTTCACGTACGTGCCGTTGGTGGAATTCTCGTCCTTGATCGAGGCGTGCCCCGAGTCGTCCACCTGCACCGTGGCGTGCCGCCGGGAGACGTTGTCGAAGTGCGCGAACGCCGCGGCCACGAGCGATTCGGCAGGATCGCGCCCGAGCAGGACCGACGTCCCGGCCGGGATGTCCACGTTGCCGGTCGGGAAGGTGATCCGCATGACGACGGGCGAGATGCGGCGGCGCCGCCCGGTGGGCAGCGGTTCCCCGCAGGTGGTGCAGACCACGTCCGCCGCGTCGGATACTGGCGTGCCGCAGCGCGGGCAGCTCGCCGACGGATCCTGTGCGATGAACTTCTGCGAAATGGTCGGTGTCAGCATGTCGTCGTCGGGACCGCTGACGTGCGGCAGGTTCGCGCCGCACCGGAAGCAGATCAGATCCTCCGGCTGGACCTTCACGCCGCAATCGGGGCAGCTCAGGCTGGCCATGGCCTCACTCTCAGATAGGAATACAAGCCGACGCTAGATTACCGCCGCCGCTGAGTCTTTGGCAGCGAGCTCGTTTTATCCTGGGGGGATCCATCTCCAGGGACCCTATGGAAAGCGGCTCATGGTCAGTTATCAGCTCGCGCCGGAGCAGCAGGACCTGCGGGACTCCGTCGCCCAGTTCGCCCGCGATGTGGTCGCGCCGGTCATCGGCGGCTACTACGAACGCGGCGAGTTTCCCTACGACCTCGTGGCCCGGATGGGCAAGCTCGGGCTGTTCGGCCTGCCGTTCCCCGAAGAGTACGGCGGCATGGGCGGCGACTACTTCGCCCTCTGCGTGGCGCTGGAGGAACTGGCCCGGGTCGACTCCTCGGTCGCGATCACGCTGGAAGCCGGGGTGTCGCTCGGCGCGATGCCGATCTACCGGTTCGGCACCGAGGACCAGCGCCGCCGGTGGCTGCCCGAGTTGTGCGCGGGGGAGCGGCTGGCCGCCTTCGGCCTGACCGAGCCGGGCGGCGGATCCGACATCCCGGGCGGCATGCGGACCACCGCCAGGCTCGAGGGCAGCCACTGGGTGATCGACGGCAGCAAGGCCTTCATCACCAACGCCGGCACCTCGATCACCTCCCTGGTCACGGTGCTCGCCATTACCGGTCGCGACGAGCAGGGCCGCAAGGAGATCTCCTCGATCATCGTCCCGGCCGGGACGGCCGGGTTCGTGCCGGGCCCGGAGTACTCCAAGGTCGGCTGGTGTGCCTCGGACACCAGGGAGCTGTCCTTCGACAACGTACGGGTCCCGGCGGAGAACCTGGTCGGCGAGCGCGGTCGGGGCTACGCCCAGTTCCTGCGCATCCTCGACGAGGGCCGGGTGGCGATCGCCGCGCTGGCTACCGGCCTGGCCCAGGGCTGTGTGGACGAGTGCGTCCGGTACGCCCGCCAGCGCGAGGCGTTCGGCCACCGGCTTGACCAGCACCAGGCGATCCAGTTCGCCATCGCCGACATGGAGGCGCGGGCCCACACCGCCCGGCTGGCCTGGTACGACGCGGCCGCCCGGCTGGTGGCCGGCCAGCCGATCAAGAAGGAGTCCTCGATCGCCAAGCTGACCGCGTCGAACGCGGCCATGGACAACGCGCGCGCTGCCACCCAGGTCTTTGGCGGGTACGGGTTCATGAATTCCTCGGCCGTTGGGCGCTTCTACCGCGACGCCAAGGTGCTGGAGATCGGCGAGGGCACGTCCGAGGTCCAGCGCATGCTCATCGCCCGCGAGCTGGGCCTCGGCGGCCCGAGCTAGGCCTCGGCGGCCGAGCTAGAGACCGAGCGGGCCTGAGCCAAGGCCGAGCGGCCTGAGTCAAAGGTCGGCGCGAGCCGGATAATCCCAAATGATGTGAAAATAAGCGGCAATTTACATCATTACGGACCCATTAACGGATCCGCTAGCCGCGCCCATCATCTTTACCGCGGGGCTTAGCAAGTGACACCAGAGAATCCGCCAGGCTCACGGGTAACCCAAGCGAGCCTGCCCAGGCCTCCCGCCGGGCGCGCCCGGGGCGCGACCGCCCGTATGCGCCAGCTGACCCGACGGGATCAAAGGCTCTGAGAACGCTCTGGACGGCTCAATCGTTACCACAGGGAGTGACTCTTTAGTCACCCATTGAATCAAGGATCGCGCTCTGGCGCGGCCCCCGAGGCCACGGCGGTAACCTACTTCGTGAAGTTCTCGACCCGTTTACTGGCGAATGCCCCGTGGCGCCCACCCAGAAGATGATTATATGTCCTTACCCGTTTTGTAACGCGAGAGTGTGGCCTTGGCTGCCCTGTAAACCCGGGCTGCGACGGTCGTTGGCGGGGCGATCGTCAAAGGCGGGAAAGAGGGGTGCGTATGTCGTGCGGCTTCTTCGGTCGCGGCCCGACATGCGTCCAGGCCGGGTCGGCCAATGCGAGGTGCGAGCGTAGTGCGTAGACGATCGGTGACGAATCCCGGCGACACCGCTGGGTCCGTCAACGGAGGACAGGCAGACGGGGGAGGTCCAGGGCTTCTGGCCGGAGGCAACGCGGACGGTTCACCCGGGACCAGACGGGACACCGCTCAGCAGGACCCGCCCGCCGCCGCAGGCGGCCAGTCCGGCCCCGCCGCCGCAGGCGGCCAGGCTGGCCGGGCCGCCAAGGGAACCGCAACCCAGGCCGCGCCCGCCGCGCAGCCCGGCTCTGCCCTGGTTCCGGTCGCCCTGCCCGGCCCGGACGGAACGGGCGGCCCGGGCGGAACGGGCTCCTCGGCCCGCTCGGCGACGGTCCGCTCGCGGCGGCCGGGTTCCGGCCAGTCCCGCTATGCGCTGGCCAACTGGCGGGTCCGCTACCGGCTCGCGGCCGTCATCGCGGTCCCGACGCTGATCGCGGCTTCCCTCGGTGCGTTCCTGATCTACGGCGACGTGAACAACTGGATTGCGAGCGGGCGCATCCAGCACGTGGCGCAACTCAACGCCTCGGTGGTCAAGCTCACCCAGTCCCTGGAGGACGAACGCGACCTGTCCGCCGGGTACACGGCGGACCGGAGCGGCAACGCGGGCCTCATCGCTCCCCTGAAGCAGGCGCAGAACGCCACCAATGCCGACGCCCAGAACGTCGCAAACGAGGCGGATGGCGTCACGGTCGGCGCGGGCTACGACCCGGCCACGGTCCAGGACCTGACCACGCTCGTCGCCAGCTTCAACGACCTGCCGCCTCTCCGCGAGCTCGTGTCCGGATCCGTGCCCCTGGCCAAGGGCCATTCGGGCCGTCCACCGGTTGGACCTGTTTATGGCTCCGCCGAGCAGATCATCCAGGCGTACACGAGTAACATCCTCTACACCGCGAACACGTTCAGCGCCTCGGCCGGCGCTGGCGCCGACGACAGCAACCTGCAGGCCAACGTCAACACCCTGGCCTCGCTGCTGCTGGTCGAGAACGAGATGTCGCTCCAGCGGGCCGTCCTGTTCGCGGCGCTGAGCTCCCCGACCAAGACGTTCGGCCCGACCGACGTGGCCACGCTGGAGCAGGCCTCGGAGTCGCAGCAAGCGGACGAAGCCGAGTTCAATGCGGGCACCAGCCAAGCCGAGCAGGAGTACTTCAGCAACATGATCAGCGGGTCGCCGGAGAGCACGGCGGCCTTCCAGGAGAAGCTGGCGGAGCAGATAGCGGCGCAGAATCCCAACGCGCCACTGGCTGCGCGTAACACGGGCGTGAACGCCCAAAGCTGGTACACCAGCCAGTCGGGCACCGTCGACGGGACCCGCACGGTGGCTGACGGCTTGGTGCAGACCATCACCAGCCGGGCCAACGCCCTGCGGTCGCAGGCCACCCAGACCCTGCTGGTCACTAGCTTGGTGACCCTGGTGCTGCTGTTGCTGGTGCTGCTCATCTCGACCGTGGTGGCCCGCTCGCTGACCCGCCCGCTGCGCAAGCTCCGCACCGATGCGCTCGACGTGGCCGGCCAGCGGCTGCCGGAGATGGTGCGCAGGCTCAGCCAGAGCGAGGGCACCGACGAGAGCGTCGACATCGAGCCGATCGGGGTCACCTCCACCGACGAGATCGGTGAAGTCGCGCGGGCCTTTGACCAGGTTCACCGCGAGGCGGTGCGGCTGGCGGCCGACGAAGCGATGCTGCGCGGCAACCTGAACGCCATGTTCATCAACCTGTCCCGGCGCAGCCAGTCGCTCATCGAGCGGCAGCTGTCGCTGATCGACTCCCTCGAGCAGAGCGAGCAGGACTCCGGCCGGCTGTCCAGCCTGTTCCGCCTGGACCACCTGGCCACCCGCATGCGCCGCAACTCCGAGAACCTGCTGGTTCTGGCCGGTCATGAGGTCACCCGGCGGTGGAGCCAGCCGGTGCCGCTGGTCGACGTGCTGCGCGCCGCGATCTCCGAGATCGAGCAGTACGAGCGGGTCGTTCTCAACGTGCAGCCCGGCATCGTGGTCGTCGGCCAGGCCGTCAACGACGTCGTGCACCTGGTCGCGGAGATCGTCGAGAACGCCACCACGTTCTCTCCCGAGGACACCCAGGTCTACGTCTCCGGCCAGCCGCTGTCCAGCGGCGGCGTGCTGCTCGACATCACCGACAACGGCGTGGGCATCTCGGACCAGGAAATGTCGCACGCCAACTGGCGGCTGGACAACCCGCCCGTGGTCGACGTCGCGGTGTCCCGCCGGATGGGCCTGTTCGTGGTCGGCCGCCTGGCCGCCCGGCACGGGGTCCGGGTCCGGCTGCGGCACGCCCAGGCCGGTGGCCTGACCGCGCTGATCTGGCTGCCCGACACGGTGGCCGCGCCCGAGGTCGCGCCGCCGCTGGGTCGGCTGCGCCGCTTCGAGGCCGACGATTACGGGCCGGTGCCGTCCCTGTCCGCGCCGCCGCAGGCGTCCGACACGGGCGCGCAGGCCGCCACCCTGGCCGCGCGGATCCCCAGATTCACGTCCATGTCGCCGTCGGCCTCACCGTCCTTCACCCCGGCCGCAGACGCTGGACAGGGTGCCGGACCGGACGGGACCGGGCCGGATCCCGCCGCCGGGAACGGCTGGGACGTCGATTCGACGCAGACGCTTCCAGCGCGCGGCAAGTCCAACGGCAACGGGGCGCCCGTGGACGGCTCGGCTGACGCGGACGAGATCGCCCCGGGAAGCTCCGGCGGCCCGGGAGACTCCGGGCCCGGGCCCAGCAGGCTGCCCGCGTTCGGCGGGCGGGTGCCGCCGCAGGCGCCCAGGATCCCCCCGATCGGCAGCCAGGACATCCGCGGCGGCGACGGCCCCAGCGCGGGTGGTCCCGGCGCGAACGGCGCCCAGGCGACCGGCGGCGCGACCGATTCCGGCCAGGTGACGGTCCCGCCGCCTGGCGTCCAGGAACAGCGGCTGCCGATCTTCGACTCGCTCGAGTCCGACTGGTTCCGCCGCAGCGGCAAGAGCCTCAGCGCGGCCCGCCCCGCCCCGGGGACCCCCGTCGGCGCGGTCGCCGGCCAGTCGTGGACCTCGCCTTCCGACGAAGGCTGGCGTGCCGCCCGGGCGCTCGCGGCGCCGTCGGCGGGAGATACCACCCAGGCGGGTCTGCCCAAGCGGGTGCCACGGGCTAATCTCGTACCCGGCTCGGTTGGTGGCGGAGGCGGCGACGCCGAAGCCGACGCACCCACCAGATCGCCGGATGTGGCCAGAACCCGCATGGCCAGCTTCCAGCGAGGCGTGCGCGAGGGCCGCGCCGCCACACCCCAGAACGAGGAGCCGTAGGACCGATGGATCTTAAAGTCCCACGCACAACCAGTCCAGGAGGAGGAACCTGTATGAACGGGCGACGAGAGGAGTGCCCATGAGCACGCCAGGGCGCCCCGCGCAGGACCTTAACTGGCTGATCACCAACTTCGTGGAGCGGGTCCCCGATGTTGCGCATGCCGTCGTGGTATCCTCCGACGGCCTGCCGCTGGCGTTCAGCGCCGGTTTTCCCCAGGAACGGGCCGATCAGCTGGCCGCGGTGACGTCGGGGCTGACCAGCTTGACCCAGGGCGCGTCGCGGGTTTTCGAGGGCGGCGCGGTCGTGCAGACTGTGGTAGAGATGCAGCGAGGTGTGCTGGTGATCATGGCGATTAGCAATGGCTCAAGCCTTGCTGTGCTCGCCGCGTCCACTTGCGATCTCGGTCTCGTAGCCTACGAGATGACCCTGCTGGTTGAGCGGGCCGGACGGGTACTGACGCCCGCCACCCGTAGTGTCATGCAAGCAGCCATCCCCGGTGACGGGCGAAGGTGACCGGAGGTTTTAGTGGCGGGCCAAGGGCGAGGTGACGACCGGTCACCATTCGTGGGCTTGCCCGGTTCCTGGCAGGGTGCAGGGGCCCGGGCGGGCCTGTGGGATGAGGGGCCGGGGCCGGCGCGGTCCGGTTTCGGTTTCGCGACCGAGGAGGACGGTGCCACCAGGCTCGTCCGCCCGTATACGGTTACCGGTGGGCGCACGCAGCCCCGGTATCAGCTCGCCATCGAGGCTCTGGTGACCGCCACCGTCCTGGAGCCTCGTGATCTATCCGTGCTGGCACCGGAGTGCCAGGCGATCCTTCAGTTCTGCCGGGACTGGAGGTCGGTGGCGGAGGTGTCGGCGGTACTGCGGCTGCCGCTCGGCGTGGCCAGGATTCTCATCGCGGACATGAGTGCGGACGGACTGGTTCGCATCCACCAGCGCGATGACTCGGAGGGCCGTCCGGACCTCCATCTGCTCGAAAGGGTGCTTAGTGGACTCCGTAAGATCTAGCGTCGCCCAGCCCAGGTCCGACGCTCCCGCCATGACGTCGGTCAAGATCGTGGTGGCTGGTGGATTCGGCGTAGGCAAAACGACCTTCGTGGGCTCGGTCTCGGAAATCACGCCGCTGACCACCGAGGCCGTGATGACCGTGGCCAGCACCGACGTCGATGACCTGTCGCACGTGCCGGACAAGTCCACGACCACGGTGGCGATGGACTTCGGGCGGATCACGCTGGACAAGGACCTGGTGCTGTACATGTTCGGCACGCCGGGCCAGCACCGGTTCTGGTTCATGTGGGACGACCTGATCCAGGGCGCCATCGGCGCGGTCGTGCTGGTCGACACCCGCCGCCTGGCCGACTCCTTCCCCGCAGTGGACTACTTCGAGGCGTCCGGGCTCCCGTTCGTGATCGGGATCAACGGGTTCAACGGGCAGTTCCCGCACCGCTCCCGGGACGTCAGCGAGGCGCTGGCCATCTCATCCGACGTGCCGGTGATCCCGTGCGACGCGAGGAACCGGGAATCGACCAAGGCGACCCTGGTCACCCTCGTCGAGCACGCGATGTCGATGCAGACGGCCGGACGGTACTGATACGTGCCCGCTGCCGCAGGCGGCCAGGCTGGCAGAGCCGCCGCAGGCGGCCAAGCCAGCACTGCTGGTTACTACTCGACCAGCGCAGCATTTCTCGAGGCCCTGGCCGAGGCGGGCGTCAGCTATGTCTTCGCCAACCTCGGCAGCGACCATCCGGGCCTGATCGAGGCGTACGCGCAGGCCAAGGCGCAGGGCCGGGAAGAGGCGTACCCCCGGCTCATCATCTGCCCGCACGAGATGGTGGCGCTGTCCGCCGCGCACGCCTACGCCAGCGTGACCCGGCAGCCGCAGGCCGTCATTGTCCACGTCGACGGCGGGACGCAGAACCTCGGCGGTGAGGTCAGTAACGCGATGCGGGGCCACATCCCGGTGCTCATCTTCGCGGGCGCCTCGCCGTATACGCTCGACGGCGAGCTGCCCGGCAGCCGCAACGAGTTCATCCACTGGATCCAGGACGCCCGTGACCAGCGCGGTATCCTGCGCGGCTTCGTCAAGTACGACAATGAGATCCGCACCGGGCGCAACGTCAAGCAGCTCGTGCACCGGGCCCTGCAGATCGCGCGCAGCGATCCGGCCGGGCCGGTGTACCTGGTCGGCCCGCGCGAGGTGATGGAGGAACCGCTCGAGCCGTACACGGTGGATCCCGCGCAGTTCAGGCCGATCGAGCCGGCCGCGCTCACCGCTGCGGTGACCGGGGAGATCGCCATTGCGCTGGCCCGCGCCCGGCACCCGCTCATCGTCACGTCCTACCTCGGCCGGAACCCGGACGCGGTGCCCGTGCTGGTCGAGCTGGCCGAGATGCTCGGCATCGGCGTGCTGGAGTCGGCCGCCTTCTGCATCAACTTCCCCGGCGACCACCCGCTGCACTGCGGCTACCAGTTCACCACCACCGACCAGAACCCGGCGCTGGCCCGGGCCGACGTCATCTTGGTCGTCGACAGCCACGTGCCGTGGATCCCGGCCACCAACCGGCCCTCGCCGGACGCCGCCATCTACGTCATCGACGTCGACCCGCTCAAACCCACGATTCCCATGTGGCAGATCGCCGCGCGCCGCTTCGCCGCGGCCGACTCCAAGGTGGCCCTGGAGCAGATCGCCCGGCTCGTTCGGGATGAAAATCTGGCCGAAGCCCAGGTGGTGGAGAACCGCCGGGCGGAGATCGCCGCCGCCACGCAGGCCCGCCGCGACGCTCTCGACGCTCTCGAGCAGCCCGAAGCCGGCGTGATCACGCCCCGGTACCTGACCGCGTGCGTGCGCGACCTGCTGGCCGACACCGACTCGATCGTGCTCACCGAGACGATTACCAACTACCAGATCGTGGCCGAGCACCTGCGACGCGCCACGCCCGGGTCCTATCTAGGGTCCGGCGGCGGTTCTCTGGGCTGGACCGGCGGCGGCGCCGTAGGGGCTAGGCTCGCTTCTTCTGCCGAACGGATCGTGGTATCCCTGGTCGGGGATGGCTCTTACCTGTTCGGGGTGCCATCCTCGGCCCACTGGGTCGCGCGCCGGTACCACGCTCCGTCGCTGACCGTGATCTACGACAACCGTGGCTGGGCCGCGCCCAAGTTCTCCACGCTCCGGGTGCACGGCCACGGCGCGGCCGCGGCGGCGGACGACTTCCACGTCTCGTTCGAGCCGGAGGCCGACTTGCCCGCTATCGCCGCCGCGGCCGGCGGCGCCTACGCCGTCACCGTCGACGACCCGGACGAACTGCCCCAGGTCCTCAAGGACGCCCTAGCCGTCGTCCGCGGCGGCCGTTCCGCCGTCGTCAGCGTCCACCTGCCGCCCGTCTGACGCTGGCTCGTCCGTCAGGGTGGTCAGCAGGTCGTTCAGGCGGGTGACGAACGCCGCCGGGTCGTCGATCCGGGCTCCGAGGGTGAGCACCGCCTGGTTGAACAGCACCGAGGCCCAGTCAGCCAGGCGCGGGTCATCCTGATGGCGGTTGAGCCGTTCCACCAGCGGATGCTTCGGGTTGATCTCGAGCACCGGCTGGCTCGGCAGCCCCGAGCCGCGCAGCCGCTGCACCAGGTTGATGTCGGAGGTCGGCTCGTTGGCCACGATGCAGGCCGGCGAGGTGGTCAGCCGGCTGGTCACCCGCACGTCCCAGGCCTGGCCGTCCAGGTACTCCTTCAGCTTGGTCGCCAGCCCGGCGAACTCGGTGCTCGCCTGGTCCTGGGCGGCCTTCTCCGCCTCGTCCTCCATCCCGCCCAGGTCGGCGGTACCCTGCGCGACCGACTGAAGCTGCTTGCCCTCGAACTCGCGCAAGGTGGTGACCAGCCAGTTGTCCACCACATCGGCCAGCAGCAGCACCTCGACGCCCTTGGCCCGGACGGCCTCCAGGTGCGGGCTGCTCCGAGCCGCGGCCAGCGTCGGCGCCAGCAGGTAGTAGATCTTGTCCTGGCCGTCCTTCATCCGCGCCACGTAGTCGGCCAGCGGGACGTCCTCGCCCTGGGTGGTGGTGAAGCGCGCCAGCCGGGCGATCTCGTCCCGGTTGCCCAGATCCTCGACGATGCCCTCCTTCAGGACGGCGCCGAACTCCCTGGTGAACGTGGCGTACTTGTCCGGCTCCTTCTCGGCCAGGTCCTTCAGCAGCTGCAGCACCTTCTTGACCGCGCTGGAGCGGATCCGGTCCACCACCCGGCTGCCCTGCAGCAGCTCGCGTGACACGTTGAGCGGCAGGTCGGCGGAGTCGATCACGCCGCGGATGAACCGCAGGTAGCGCGGCATCAGCTGGCCGGAGTCCTCCATGATGAAGATCCGCCGGACGTGCAGCCGGACGCCGCGCGAGGAGTCCAGGAGCCATAGGTCGTACGGGGCGTGGGCCGGGATGAACAGCAGCAGCGTGTACTCGTAAGTCCCCTCGATCTTGCTGTGCACCCAGCTGAGCGGATCGGCGTAGTCGCTGGCGATGTGCTTGTAGAAGTCGGTGTAGTCCTGGTCGCTGATCTCGCTCTTGGGCCGCGTCCACAGCGCCGAAGCCTGGTTGACGGTTTCGTCGCCCGCCTCCGCGTCCTGCTCTGTTCCTTTCTCGGGCGGCATCACGATCGGCAGGCTGATGTGATCGGAGTACTTGGCGATGATGGCGCGCAGCTGGTACCCGCTCAGCAGGTCACGATCGTCGTCCCGGAGGTGGAGCACCACCGTGGTCCCGCGGCCCGGGCGTTCGGCCGCCTCCAGCGTGTACTGGCCCCGGCCGTCAGAGCTCCACCGGACGGTGTCCTCCGGGGCCAACCCGGCCCGCCGGGTGGTCAGAACCACCCGGTCTGCCACGATGAACGCGGAGTAGAAGCCCACCCCGAACTGCCCGATGAGGGTTGCGTCCTTCCGCTGGTCGCCGGTCAGGGCCTGGAAGAACTCCCGCGTCCCTGACTTGGCGATGGTGCCGATGTGCTCGATGACCTCGGCCCGGCTCATCCCGATCCCGTTATCGGCCACCGTGATCGTCCCCGCGTCCCGGTCGTAGGACACGCGGATCTGGAGCGGCCCCTCGTCCTCCGGGCTCTCGCCCTGGGCCAGCAGCTCCAGCCGCAACCGGTCGATGGCGTCCGACGCGTTCGAGATCAGCTCGCGCAGGAAGATCTCCTTGTTGCTGTACAGCGAGTTGATCATCAGGTCCAGGAGCTGGACCACCTCCGCCTGAAAGCCGAACGTCTCCTGATCCGCCACCGTCATCGCCCCTCCCGCCTTCACCGAAACCAATGCAAACCCTAGCCTGCCGGGCCTGCCCCTGGCCGCGTCGACGGCCCGGGACCGACTGGTGTAGTGTGCACCCGATGCCGGGGCGGTAGCTCAGCCGGTCAGAGCAGCGGACTCATAATCCGCCGGTCGTGGGTTCGAGCCCCACCCGCCCCACCAGCGGTTTCGATACCCGTGACCGGCGAGCCGTGGACCAGATTGTATACCGATGTCGGCGGGCGATGTCCGAACCACCGGTCCGCATTTGGTCACATAGAGTAGCTGTCGAGCGGGTCTGGGGTACCGAGGCGTACGGCGGGAAGGACCGGACTGGCTGCTTGCGTGGCTCGCCAAGAGTATCCGGGACTGGACAACGAGTGCTGCCGCCAGCTGGCTAGCCTGGCATGACGCGCCGTGGGTGGTCTGACCTGGGGTTC
>Ga0210383_10001791_pt1 | contig 19512 bp, 15 predicted proteins | sample IncBWC14OmetaG_FD_160072 | JGI IMG/M metagenome (GOLD analysis project Ga0210383, IMG submission 160072) | Forest soil microbial communities from Barre Woods Harvard Forest LTER site, Petersham, Massachusetts, United States - Inc-BW-C-14-O ...
GAGTTCGCCAGAGCCGCGGGCGGCGAGTTCCGCGTGGTTCTGCTGTCCGGTGAGGCCGGAGTGGGCAAGAGCCGGCTGAGCCGGGAACTGCTCGCCCGCCACCCGGAGGCGGCCGGGATGTTCGCCCGGGCCCACCCGCTCGGCGTGACCGCGGCCTTCGGGGTGTGGGCCGAGGCCATCGACCCGCTGCTGCGGAACCGGTCCGACGCGCAGGTAACGGCCGCGTGCGGCGGGCTGCTTGACGACCTGGCCAGCTTGTTCCACCGCGTGGCCGTCATCAGGGGATCCCTTCCCGACCGGGAGCCGCCGCTGCCGCGGCTGCTGCAGGCCCTGGCCGCCCTGCTGCGGAACCTGGCCACCCAGGCGCCGTTGACCGCCGTCCTCGACGACGTGCACTTCGCCGACGCCTCCTCGTGGGAGGCGCTGCGCTACTTCGCCCGGCACCTGGACGACACCCGGCTGCTCGTCGTGGCCACCAGCCGGCCCGCCGATCTGGCCGCCCAGGAGGTCGCGGCGCAGGCCCTGTTCGAGCTGGACGAAGACGGGTTCCTGCAGCGGCTCGAGGTGAGGGCGCTGGACCGGAACACGACCAGGGAACTGGCCGAGACGATCGTCGGCCAGCCGGTGCCTGCCGCGCTCGTCGACTGGGTGGATCAGCGGGCGCGCGGCAATCCGCTGTACGTCATCAGCCTGGTGCGCGCGCTGCTCGAGGAGCACGCGGACCTGTCCGCACCGGGCCTGCACCGGCTGCCCGAGAGCCTGGCCGAGCGGATGGCCGCGCGTACCCGCGGAGCCGACACCACCACGCGGGCGGTGCTCGACCTGCTAGCCGTGGTCGACCGCCCGGTGCCGCTGGCCGATCTCGCCGTGCTGACCGGACTGACCGCCGAGCGACTCGACCCCATCCTGGCCACCCTGATCGCCGGGCGGGCCGTCGCCGAGGGACGGCGGGCCGGCGAGCTGATCTACGAGATCCAGCATCCGCTGCTGCGGGACGTGATCTACCGGCAGGTCAGCGAGGCGCGTAAACGGGTCCTGCATCGCCAGGCGGCGCGGTCGCTGCTGGATTCCGGCCGGCTAGCCGAGGCGGCGCTGCACTTCGCCCGGTCCGCGCAGCCCGGCGACGACGAAGCGGTCCGGGTCCTGCTCGATGCGATGCGCCAGGCCGAGCAGCGCGAAGCGTTCCGGGAATCGCTCGACCTGCTCTCCGAACTCGTCGACATCCTCCCGCCCGCCGACCCGCGCTGGCTGGACGTGCTCGAGGCCATGTACTGGCAGGCGGAATGGGTGGTCGACCACCGGGCGGAAACCCGGACACAGACGGCCATCCGGGCCCTGCGGGCCATCGACGGGCTGCTGGCGGACTCGGCCGACGACGCCCGGCGGGCGACGGTCAAGTTCCGCCTGGCCAATTTCCTGGCCTGGGGCACCGGCGAGCTGCCTGAGTCAGAACAGGCCTGCCGTGCGGCTGTCCGGTTGTACGAAGCGGCCGGAGCGAGGCGCCAAGCCTTGCTGGCCCGCCGCGAGATCGCCTGGATCCGTTACCTGCGCGGCGACATCGCCGGCATGGCCGAGGAGTCGGCGCAGGTAGTAGCCGCTGCCGAGACCAGCGGAGATCGGTTCGTCGCGATGCAGGGCCTGGTCACGTTCGGCTACAGCAACATCCTGCGCGTGCGTTTCGCCGACGCCGAGTCGGGGATCCGCCACGCCGTCGCGATCGCCGAGCAGGACGCGAAAGCGTACCGGCTGACCATGGCGTTGAGCCTGCTGGCCGCCGCGGTTGCCCTGCAGGGCCGCAGCGCGGAGTCCGCTGCGCTGTTCGAGCAGGCCAGATCGGCGAATCCGGCCTTCAGGGACACGATCCTCATCGAGCTGGAGACGTTCGTGCACTGGGTGGCGGGCGACTTCACCTCGGCGGTGGCCACCGCGCGTGAACTCGCGGCCTGGGTGATCGGCGGCCCCAAGCGGCGGGCGCTGGGCCTGGCCTGCGGGGGCCTGGCGGCGGTCGAGACGGGCGACCTGCGCGAGGCCGAGCGTCTGCTCGGGCGGGCCCGGCAGGGTCTGGACGGTCGCGACTGGGCGTACTTCTTCCTCTATACGCGCTACGGCGAGGCGGTCCTGGCCTGGCATGCGGGGCGCGCAGCCGAGTGTTCGGACACGCTGGCCGAGGTGGCGGCCGCGCTGCTCGGCATGGACGCCACGGCCGTGAGCGTCTTCGTGCTGATCGACCTGGCCGAGTCGGCCGCCGACGCCCACGACGGGCGCACCGCCGCGGCAGCCGCCGGGCAGCTCGAGGACGTGGCCCGCGCCGCGGGGCTCGCGCCGCACCGGGGTCTGGCCGCCGCCGCCGCGGCCTGGACGGCCCTGGAGGGCGGCCGGCCGGACGTCGCGGTGACCCGGGCCACTGAGGCCGTAGGCCTGCTGTCCCAGGCCGGATGGCGTTCGCACCTGGGCCGTGCGCACGACGTTCTCGGCCGGTCGCTAGCTGCCGCCGGGCGGCCTGGAGCGGTCGCCGAGCTCGACCGGGCGGCGGTGATCTTCACCCAGTGCGGCGCGACCTGGCGCCGGGATCGGACGATCCAGGCGCTGCGGCGGCTGGGCAGCGGTGGCCGCCGGGCCGCGGCGGCCACGCTGGGCCCAGCCTCGCTCACCCGCCGGGAGCGGGAGGTGGCCCGGCTGGCGGCGCGCGGGATGAGCGCCAAGGCCATCGCCCAGGCTCTGTTCGTGGGAGAGCGGACGGTAGAGAGCCACCTGAGCAGTACCTACGCCAAGCTCGGGGTGGAGTCCAAGGTCGACCTGATCCGGCGTGCGGCCGAACTAGGCCTGTCGTGATGGGTGCCCTGATGCGTTACCGATTTCCGTACCGGATTCCGGGTCGGTACGGAGGAACCGGGCCCGCGATCTCCGTACGGTGCGCATAAGGATGACCCGTGCGCACGCACCGGAGGACAGGCATGAACGACTACGAGACCGTGAGGCAGCGGCACGTGGCCGACGCGCTCGCGGTGGCCCCCCTGCTCATCGAGCAGCTGGACTGGCCCGCCGACCGGCTGGCCACGCACCGGACCCGCCGGCTCCGCGAGCTGGTGCGCACCGCGACGGAGCGGTCGCCCTGGTACCGCAAGCGCCTGTCCGGAGTGGACATCGACCACCTGGACGAGAGCACCCTGGCCGAGCTGCCCGTGCTGACCAAGGCCGAGCTGATGGAGCACTTCGACGACATCACCACCGACAGCCGCCTGTCCCTGGGCGGGCTGGAGGCGCACCTGAACACGGTCGAGACCGGCACTTACCTGCTCGGCCGCTACACCGCGCTGACCTCCGGCGGATCCTCCGGCCAGCGGGGCGTATTCGTCTACGACTGGGACGCCTGGGCGGTGTTCTGGCTGACCTGTTACCGCACCCTGCTGCGGGCCAGGAACTCCTACCCCGACCTGGACCCTGTGACCGGCCGCCCGGCCGTGATGGCCAGCGTGACCGCGGCCCACTTCAGCCACGCCACCGCGGCCATGGCCCGCACGTTCAGCAGCCCGCGGATGACCACCGTCCGGCTCCCGGTCACGCTGCGCACCGAGGAGATCGTGGCCGGCCTGAACAACCTCCAGCCGGACTTCATGACCGTCTACCCGTCTGTCCTGCACGCGCTCGCGCACGAGGCGGCGGCCGGCCGGCTCCGGATCGCGCCGCGCCGGGTCCTGGCCGGAGCCGAGCCGCTACTGCCCGAGATCAGGGCCGCGGCCGAGCTCGCCTGGGGGGTGAAGGTGATCAACATCTACGGCACGTCGGAAGGCGGCGGCACCGCGGTAGGCTGCGACCGCGGAAGCACGCACATCAGCGAAGACCAGCTCATCGTCGAGCCCGTCGACCTGGCCGGCCGTCCCGTTCTGCCGGGTGAGCGGGCGGCCAAGATCTACCTCACCAACCTGTACAACCCCGTCCTGCCGCTGATCCGCTACGAGATCACCGACGAGGTCACGGTGCTGCCCGGGCCGTGCCCATGCGGTTCGGCCCTCCGGCGGATCGCCGACGTCCAGGGACGGCTCGACGACGTGTTCACGTACCAGGACCGGCGGGTGCACCCGCACCTGTTCCGCACGGCGCTCGGCCGCGAGGCGGGCATCGTCGAGTACCAGGTCCGGCAGACTCCGGCCGGCGCCGCCATCGCCGTCCGCTGCTCCGCGCCGGTCAGCCTCGACGGCCTCCGGGACCGGGTCGCGGCCGGCCTGGCCGGCGCCGGACTGGAGCGGCCCCAGGTCACGGTCGAGATCGTCGACCGGTTCGAGCGGCCTGGCGGGCCGGCCAAGCTCAAGCGGTTCATCCCGCTCGAGGCCCCCGCTGGTCATACTCGGCACTGAGTGAGAAACTGGGATCGTGGATAGTGACGAAGGCAAGCCGGGCCAGCAGTTCCGGGCGTCCTGGCAGGCCGCCTCGGACGCGCTGAACGAGTGGTCGAAGCGGGTATCCGAGGCGACCCACGAGGCGATGGAAAAGATCGAGCCGGCGCTCCGCAGCGCGGTCGAGGCCGGGCGTTCGGCGATGACCGGGGAGTGGCGTAACTGCCGCTGCCATTGCGGCACGGCGCACCCGGCTGACGCGGGCGTGTGTGACGGCCGGGCGGTCATGACCCGGAGCATCGGCGGGGCGAATGTCTCGCTGTGCGCACCCTGCGCGGTGGCGCAGGGTGTCGCGGAGATGAAGCTGTAGCTCCCGCCTTAGCGGGCCGGGAGGGTCACGGTGAAGACCTCCTGGCTGGCCTGGGTGGCGAGCGAGCCGATGCCGGTCACCGCGTTGCCGGACGGGGCCAGCGCGCTGATCTGGTAGCTGCCGCCCGCCTGGGGCCCGGTCAGGCCGCCGATCGGCGTCGGCGTCCACGAGGTCCCGCTGGCCGAGGTCCAGGCCGCGACCTGCTGCTGGCCGGGCTGGCCGAACTGGCCCGCGGCCGTGAAGCCGCCGGAGCTCGCGGTCAGCGCGGTGAACGTGGTGTCCGGTCCCGGCGAGCTGAACGGTACCTGCTGCCAGCTGTTGCCGCCGTTGACCGACAGCTCGGCGAGCGGCACGGTGCCGGCCCGGGTGTAGGCCTGGCCCAGCGCGGCCACGCGGTTCCCGCTGATCGCGATCTGCTGCAGCACCGCGGACGTGGCCCCGGCCGGCGCGGGCAGGACGATGGTCTTCCAGGTGCGGCCGTCGGTCGTGGTCCAGACGGCTGGCTGGCCGTTGTGCGACCCGACCGACACGAAGCCGCTGGCGTCCGCGGCGACGGCGAGCACCTGGCTGGAACCGGTCACGTCGTTCACGTCGTGCGCCCGGGTCCAGAAGGTCAGGTCCGGCGACCACCACACGTCGGCCACGCAGCTGCCGCCCGCCGCGACCAGCTTGCCCACGATGACGTAGCCGTGCGGCCCCGCAGCGGTCGCGACGGCGCCCACGCCGGCCAGGTCAGCGGTGATCGAGCCCGGGCCGGTGACCGACTGCCAGGTCGTGCCGTCGGCCGAGGTCATGACGATCGGGCCGGGCGCTCCGACGGCGAGCCAGCCCGACAGCCCGTGGGTCACCCCGGTCAGGGCCTCCAGGCCCGGGTTGGCGGAGACCTGCGAGAGCGACGTGGCCAGGGCCCACGATCCCCCGCCCACCTCCCCATGCCCACTTCCTGCCTTGCGCCACACGGCGGGGTAGCCCTCGGTGCTGCCCACCGCGATCTGCTGGCCGCCCGCGACGGCCAGGCCGTTGACGGACAGCTCGGGGATGGCGCCGCCCGCCAGGCCGGCCAGCGAGACCGGCCGCACGCTGCCCGTCGCGCTGGCCATCAGGAATACCGGCTGCTGGCTGACCTTGCTGGGCGAGGTGTACCCGACGGCCACGATGGTGCCGGCCGACGCGACCGTCGCGCCGACCACCGACTCGGTGTCCGCGTTGCCCAGGGATCCGGTCTGCTGCCACGCCCCGCCGGTGCCGGTGCTGGTGAAGGCCACGAGCTGGCCCGCGACGCTGACCCCGGCCACGACGAAGCCAAAGTCACTGCCCTTGACCAGCCCGGGGTTCCACCCCGCGGACGCGCCGATGGTGCCTGCGTACTGCCACGCCGTTCCGTTCGGCGAAAAATAGGCCACCCCGTCGGGGGTGCCGCTGGCCGAACGGCCAGGCCGTACGGCGAGCAGGCCGGACGCGTCCGAGCCGAGGCCGGTGATCGCGGTGCTCGCCCCGTGGTCGGCCGGGACCGTCACCCGGGTCCAGGTGGAACCGCCGTCGGTGCTCAGCCATACGCCCGCGTAGGTGGCGCCGTCCCTGGTGACCTGGCCGGACATCACCGTGGCGGTGCCGCGCGAGGTGATGTAGGAGATGCTCTGCACGGTCTCGCCGGGTCCGGCCAGCCCGAGCTGCGCGGCCGTCTTCCGCTGCCAGGTCACCCCGTCACGGGAGGTCCAGATCGCGGCCTGCGTGGCGTGGTTTCCGCTGGCGGCCACGCCCGCGGCCAGGAACCCGTCGGACGTGCTGTTCAGCACCCACATGGCGTCGCCGTTCAGCATCGGGGTGATGCCCTTGGTGGAGGCGAGCGTCCAGGCCAGGCCGTTCGGGCTGGTCCAGATGGCTTGCGGGCCGACGGCCAGCCAGCCGCCGGGGCCGCCGGCCAGCCGGGCGGCCGGGTATCCGAGCGGAGCCTGGACCTTTTGCCCGCCCGCCGCGTACACCGGGGCCAGGCGCCAGGAGGCGCCGCCGTTGGCGGAGACGAAGAACTGCTGGCGGACCACGCCGTCGCTGGTCTGGGAGCCCATCGTGACGATGGTGTTCCCCGAGGCCACGATGCGGTTCACGGTCTGGAAGACGCCGCGCTGCTGCTGCCCGGGGTACATGGCGATGGTCAGCGCCGACTGCGCCGACGTGCCCTGGTTCGGGGCCCGGTTCGCCTGCTGGCTCGAGGTCAGCTGACCGAGCTTCGGGCCGTGCCCGGTGAGCAGGGCCAGGGCCAGCACGGCCACCGCGACCAGGACGATGACCGGCACCGCGATGGTAGCCGTGCGCCGGCTGACCAGGCCGCGGCGGGTGCCCGGGCGCCAGGTCCAGGGGAGTTCGGGCTCCAGGAGCAGGCTCTCGGTCTCGGTCCCGGTCCCGTTCCTGGTCCCGGTCCCGGTCCCGTTCCCGGTCCCGTTCCCGCCGGACTGGTGACCGGCGGCGTGCGGACGTTCCTGGTCGTCCGCCCAAAGAGGGGGCGCGGCGCTGGGGGCGCGCCAGGTGTCGTAGCCGGCGTAGTCCGCCGGTGGCTGGTCCTCTTCTTCGGTCAGCACGCTGGCGCGCGGCTCGGTACGCGGCGCGGTGTACATCTCGGGCCAGGCTTCGTCGCGCGGCTCGGGCCTTGCTGCGGACCTGGCGTCGGGCCGGGCTTCGGGCGTGGCCTCGGGCCTGGCCTCGGGCCTGGCCTCGGCTCGGGGCTCGGCGAATACCGGTGCGCTGAGCGGGACTCGCATGTTGCCGGGCCAGGCGCCGTTCGCCGACTCGGGCGGGAGGGAGCCTGACCTGATGTGGCGGCCCGCGGGTTGGCGTTGCGGGGACCACTGCGGGGACCGCGGCGGCGGGATGACCGGGCGTGCTTGCTGGGGCGGCCAGGCTTGCTGCAGCGGCCGGGGCTGCTGGGGCGGCCAGGCTTGCTGTGGCGGTTGGGGTGGCGGCTGGTTGCGATGCGGGGCCGGAGGTCGCGGGTCGGGCTCGGGACGTCGCGGGCCGGGCTCGGGGTGTCCCGGGTCGGGCGGGTACGGCTGGTCACCGGCGTCTGCTGGATGCTGGTCCCAGGGGATCTGCGACTCGTTCCACAGGCGCTGCGAGGTCTGCCACGGGGACAGGTCAACCGGAGCTTTCCGTGACCCGGGTCCGGGGCGCCGCGGCGGCAGGCCCGGACCGCCGGGGCGGCCGCGCAACGCGCGGGTCGGGCTGACTACCGGCTCGGCGGCCAGGATGGACCGCCGGGAAGCGCCGGGGCCCGCAGGCGCTGACCCGTTGCTCGCGGGGGGCTCCGCGGCGGGCTGGACGGGCTCTTCGATAGCCGGGGCGGGTAGTTCGGCGTCCGGCTCGGGGTCATCCATGCCCTCGTACCAGGAGATGGGAGACTCACCCGGTTCGGGCGCCGGCGACGCGAACCACTCGCCGGTGACGCCTTCTTCCGCGTCGGCGGTCTGCAGGCTGTCGACCGGGCGGCTGGCCGGGGAGCGCAGGAACCAGCCCGCCGGAGGGGACACGCCGGGCAGGTCATCGTCGTCGCTCGCCGGCTCGGCGTCCGCGGGGATGGCATCCGGCCGCTCCGCATCCTGGGCCACGGCCTGCGGCGCGATCAGGCCGGGCGGCACCGACCAGGGCGACACGACTTGGTCCGGCCAGCCCGGGCCAGAGGTGCCCGCACGCTGCGGTTCTTCGGCCGATGCGAGCTCTTGATGACGATTCTCACTCAATCGATCACTTTCTGTGCTCATCACAAGCCCCAGTTCAGCCAAGTTTCGGGCGAGATGTCACGATCCTCGCCGATCTCTACTAATTCGTACGGGTCGTCCCGCGCTTCGATGTTACCCATTGAGAGCGAGAGTGTACAGAGGGCTATTTTTTGGACCTGCCGGGACCATTTACCGCGATGCAGGTGATGCCGGGAAAGGTTCCCGTGGTCGCATTAGCGCGGGTCGGGCCTGGGCGCGGTCTCCTGGGCTTGGATGAGGCCGTAGCCGATGGCCTGGGCCGTGGTCAGGGACCGGCGCCGCCGCGCGTCCTCGCGGATCTCGTCCGTCTCACGCCCGGTGACCTCGGCCAGCCTGAAGTAGAGCGTGTCGAGCATGCGGGTCATCTGCTCCTGGCGGGCGGTGATCGCAGTGACGGTGCCGCCGAACTCGAGCCTGGGCTCGGCCAGGGTGAAGGTGGCGTTCGGGTAACCGGTTCGCTGCGCGCAGCTGGCGAGCACGCCCAGGGCGGGGCCGCTGATCTCGCCGCTCACGCACCCGTGTACCGGAACGCGCAGGACATCCAGGATCCCCATAACGGTGAGAGCGGCGGGTAGCTCGGCGCGCAGGTTCTGCAGTTCCAGCCGGATCGGCTCCTCCCCTTCGGCGTCCAGGGTGAGCAGCTGGGCCGAGAGCCGCGCGGTGGCCTCGTCGTCGACCGGGCCGGAGGCCAGCACGATCCGCTTCTTCAGCAGCCGCTCGTACAGGCTGGCTTGCCAGTCAGCGAGCGGGTCGATCCAGACCCGGACCGGCGAGGCCGGCTCGGGCCGGACGGGCGCCGGGGTGGACGGCCAGCCCGGGGTGAGCGGGGTGCCGGGCCAGCCGGGCTCGCCCGGCCGGGGCGGGATTCCTGGCAGGTGCGCGCGCACCGGGTCGTGCGTCATTCGCTGGCTCCTTCCGCTTCCGCGGGGCGGTCGAGTTTCCAGGTGATCTGGCCGCCGACGGCGGCCGCGTAGCGCTCGAGCGTGGAGGCGCGCACGTCGGCCGTGCCAGACTCGAGCCGGGCCACCGCGGACTGGGAGGTTCCCATCCGCGCCGCCACCTCGGTCTGGGACAGGCCAGCCGCCTGCCGCTGCCCAGCCAGCTCACGGACCAGCCGGCTACGGTCTTCGGCCATCCGAGTCGCCTGCTCGTCCGCCCGGCGGCGCAGCGTGATCTCACGGAAGCCCGGCATGACCGGCAGCGACCCGGCTTCCAGCCCGGCCGCTGGCCCGCCCGGTGCCGACTCGCTGTGTGGGCTGCTCATACCGTTAAGGGTATCTCATATTCGAGATACCCTTGCTGTCCGCCTGCAGGTGGATGCGACAATCCGACCGGAACGGGGCGCGGTTCCTCCGGAAAGCGGCTTGTGAAGATTTTCACAAAACGCTTCCGCGGAAACGTCGGCGGCACGCGGCCGCGCTGGGCTCGCTACTCTTTGCTGATGAAGCCCGCCAGCACGCGTGGCCGATCGGCGAGATGGACTCGCGGGCTGCTGTCCTGCGGCCTGGCTGCCGGGCCGGCCTTCATCACGACGTTCCTGGTCGAGGGCACCACCCGGTTCGGGTACCGCCCTTCGCGCCATCCGGTCAGCTCGCTGGCGCTCGGGCCGCGCGGCTGGATCCAGACCGCGAACTTCGCCGTGACTGGGACGCTAGTCCTAGCTGGCGCCGTCGGCCTGGAGCGCGCCGGTGACCCCGCGCTCAGCACGCGGGCGGGACGGGCCCTGATCGCTGCAGCGGGCGCCGGGCTCATCGGCGCAGCCGTCGTTGCTACCGATCCGGTTAGCGGCTACCCGCCAGGAACGCCCGCCGCGCTCATTTCGCCCAGCCGCACCGGCATGATGCATAACCTCGCAGCAATCCCGGTGTTCCTCGGCCTGCCTGCCGCTGCGTTCACTAGCAGTTGGCGGTCCGTCCGGACCGGCCACCGCCGATTCGGCCTGTACTGCGCCGCTACCGCGACGACCATGCTGGTAACCACGGCGCTGGCCGGTGCCGGCTTCGGTCAAGCACCCCGGCTGGTCAATCTCGCCGGATTGTTCCAGCGAGCCAGCATCGTGACCGGCTTCGGCTGGCTCACGGCCCTATCCGCGCAAGCGCTCACCCGCGGGCTTGCTGCCTCACGGCCATTATGTGGAATCTGAGGTCGCGTCAAGCAGTCCCTGATTGCCCTCTGGGCGTTGCCGGGCGACACGGCAGGCACCGGCGAACTTGAGCGGCTGGCCCTGCCCGCCCTGCGATGTCCACTATCCGCGGCCGCGGCCGAACAGACGGTGCATGCTGAACCGGCATATGCCGCAACCGAGTAATAGAGGGCATGAGTGATCCCGTGAATCCTGGTGGCACCTCGCGCCCTCAGACGGCCGCGGCGAGGCTGCCTCCCGGCCGGGGCAGGTGCCACGGTAAAGGTGAGCGTCTTTCGCAACGTGGAGACCGACACCGAAGGCGATCACGCCGGATTTTCCGGTTATCAGCCAGGTCACGCGCTTGTCCGGGTCTTCGAGGCCGAGATTCCCGGCGGCTGCGGCAGCGACCCGCAGAACTTCGCCGAGCTCGAGTGAGCCGGTGACCACCGAGGCCAGGCGTTATCCGGGGCCGTTGCGTCCGCCGGTCTGGGTGCCGCGGCTGAGCGACGCCAGTCCGGTCTCCAGCAGTTCCGCGGCTTGGCGTACGTCGCCGGCGACCGCGTCGCGCAGCTGAACGCCGCGCCGGCCGGCGCGGATGTGACGCGCCCGCGAGTCCATGTCGACCTGGACCAGGCCGGCGAGCGCCCAGCCGGCGACCGTCGGCTCGGGATCGGTGGGCTGGGTCCCCGCCTGCAGGGCGAGCTGTTCGGCGGCCACGCGGGCGAGGCGGTCCTGGATCTCCAGCCAGTGCGCGTGTAGCGCGGGCGTCTGCTTGACCATCGCCGCGAACGTGGTGGCGACGTAGGCGGCGAGCTCGTCGTCGAGCAGGTCGAATCCGTACATGCTGGCCTCGAGCGCCCCGACGAAGGCATCTGTGATCGACGTCCCGGCCTGCCGGTCGCGCAGCGCGGCCGCCAGGTGATCGATGAGCTCGTCGGCGTCGTCGAGCACCATCGATTCTTTGGTCGGGAAGTAGTTGTAGAGCGTCTTCATCGAGACGTTGGCGCGGTCGGCGATCTCCGACACCTTCACCGCGTCGAAGCCGCGACTGGCGAACATCGCGGTTGCGGCGTCGGCGATGAGATGGCGGGTGATCCGGCGCTTGCGCTCGCGCAGCCCTTCGCCGGGATGCTCGGCGCGGTAGCGCGTCTCTTCGGCGTACCGCACGCGGCGCAGGCTGTCGATGATCTCCTCGCCCACCTCCTCGGCGATGACGCCGTCCAGGACGCGCTCGTCGGGTTCCCCGGGACCGATGACGCCGGAGCCTGGCTCGCTCATATGCCGAACGATACCTCAAAAACTTCACCTTGACGCATTTTTACAATATATGTATTTTTATAGACGTTAGAGAAATCGCCTGCCCAGGCCGAGGAGCCCGCCGATGACTGAGACCCTCACCGCCCTCGAAGGAGGGCACGTGCCTGACCTGGCGCCCGGTGCGACGCCCGCAAGTACAACACTTCGTTTCGATCGTGAGGACGGATGATGACCAGCTCTCAGATGCCGCTCACGGCCAACAAGCCGGCTAGGGAGATTGTCTTGTCCGCCACACCACCAGACTCCGGGCAGTTGCCTCGGCAGGTCAGTAACGCGGCGGCGTCAAACGCCGCTGCGACGCCAAGCTCAGGCGCCCCGCAGCGGCGGCTGGGCCTGGCGCTCGCCGTCATCGCGACGGCTCAGCTGATGGTCGTGCTCGACGCGACCATCGTCAACGTCGCCCTGCCGCACATCCAGACCGCACTGCACTTCTCCGGCACCAACCTGGAATGGGTCGTCAACGCGTACGCGCTGGCGTTCGGCGGGCTGCTGCTGCTCGGCGGGCGGTCCGGCGACCTACTGGGGCGCCGCCGGGTCTTCATCGCCGGCATCTTGCTGTTCTCGCTGGCCTCGCTGCTCGGTGGGTCCGCCACCGATCAGGCGTGGCTGCTGACCGCGCGCGTGGTGCAGGGCATCGGCGGCGCGTTCGCCGCGCCCACGGCGCTGTCGCTGATCGCGGTCACGTTCCCCGAGGGCCCGCCGCGCAACCGCGCGATGGGCGTGTACGCCACGATGAGCATCTCCGGAGCGGCGGTCGGCCTGATCGCGGGCGGGCTGCTCGTCCAGTACGCCGACTGGCGCTGGGTGCTGTTCGTGAACGTTCCGATCGGCCTGGTGGTCGCGGCCCTCGCGGCCCGGGTGCTGCCGGAGTCCGGGAGGCGGCGCGGACGCTTCGACCTGCCGGGCGCGATCACCGGCAGCCTCGGCCTGGCCCTGCTCGTCTACGGACTGTCCAACGCCGCGACCAGCGAGAACGGCGTCTCGCACTGGGGTGACACCAAGGTGATCGTGTCGCTGGTGGCCTCGGTAGTGCTGCTGGTGGCATTCGGGATCATCGAGGTGCGGAGCAAGCACGCGCTGGTGCCGATGCGGGTGCTGCGCAGCCGGGACCGGACGGGCGCCTACCTGATCAGCTTGTGCGTGGGCACCGCGCTGTTCGGCATGTTCTTCTTCCTCACCGTCTTCGTCCAGGATGTTTGGGGATACAGCCCGCTGCGGACCGGTATCGCCTACCTGCCGATGGTCCTTACGATCATGGTGGCGTCCGGGATCGCCTCGCAGCTGGTAGCCCGGATCGGCGCCCGGCCGCTCATGCTGGCGGGCAGCGTCATCGCCACCGGCGGGCTGTTCTGGCTGTCGCGGCTCAACGAGCAGAGCCACTACGTCTGCGGGCTGATGGGGCCGATGATGGTCACCGCGCTCGGGCTGGGGCTGATCTTCGTGCCGCTGTCGCTGGTCGCGCTGGCCAAAGTGGCCGACAGCGACGCGGGCGTGGCCTCGTCCCTGCTAAACACGGGCCAGCAAGTCGGCGGCTCGATCGGCCTGGCGGTGCTCGGCACGGTGGCGTGGAGCGCGGTGGCGAACAACATCAGGTCGCAGGCGGCCGCGGCCGCGAAGCACCACGCTGCGGTGCACCTGTCAGCGGCCAAGGCCGCCGCGTTGCAGAAGGCGGTGACCGACCACGCCCTGTCGGTCGGCTTCGCCAAGGGATACGAGGTCTCGGCCGGGATCGCGCTGCTCGCGCTGATCGTCACCGTGGTCGCGATCAGGGTCAAGCGGTCGGACCTGGCCGGGATCAACCCGATGGCGGCGCCAGTCGACTGACGCTCTGCGCGGAGCCCGGCTTCGAGGTAGCGGATGGAGCATGCCGACCGTGCGCGGCGTCTATAGATATCTGAACAAGAAACCGAAATGAACGGCGCACAGCTCGCGTCGAAAGTGAGGAAAATGATGAAAGCAGCGCAATTCAGCCGGTTCGGAGGTCCCGAGGTCCTCGAGATCGTGGATCTTCCCGACCCGCATCCCGGTCCCGGACAGATCCGGATCGTCGTGCACGCGGCCGGCATCAATGCGACCGAGTGGAAGCTGCGCAAGGGCCTGTTGAACTTCGGCGCGGGGCTGCCGCAGACTACGGGTCGCGACGTAGCGGGCGTCGTCGACGAGGTCGGAGAAGGTGTTACAGATGCCGCTCCCGGCGACCAGGTATTCGGTGTCTCCGACGATGGCGCCGGAGCGGCCGAACTGGCGCTGCTGACCTATCGGGCGCCGATCCCGCCGTCCCTCGGCTTCGTCGACGCCGCCGCCCTCCCCGTCGCGCTCGAAACGGCCACGCGGAGCCTGGACGAACTCAGCGTCGGCCGTGGAATCAGCCTGCTCATCAACGGCGCCGCAGGCGGGATCGGCAGCACCGCCGTTCAGCTCGCCGTCGCCCGCGGCGCGCGCGTGATCGGCACCGCCAGTACCGCCAACCACGACTACCTTCGACTTCTCGGCGCAGAGCCCGTGACGTACGGCGAAGGCATGGCCGAACGAGTCCGCACCCTCGCGCCCGATGGCGTCGGCGCCGCGCTCGACGTCGCCGGAAGCGGCGTGCTACCCGAGTTGATCGATCTCGCCGGCGGCCCGAAAAACGTGGTGACACTCGCCGACATCGACGGAGCGAAACAGCACGAGGTGCGCTTCAGCAACGGCTATCAAGGCCACGCCTTTCACGCGCTTACTGAAATAGGAGCGCTCATCGAAGCCGGGCGCTTTTGGCTTCCCGTCGAGCGAACCTACCCACTCGACGAGATCTCTGAAGCACACCGCGTCAGTGAGTACGGTCACGTTCGAGGCAGGCTAGTGTTGGTAATCGACTAAAGGCCGCGATCCATGGCCCGGACTCCCCGGAGGCGCTCCACCGTGGCGACCTCGGGCAACTCCACGCCGACGGCAAGGCATTCCCCGCCGGACAGGCCGCCCGCGGCGAACCTCCTGACTCAGGGGCTGCCGCCCAACCGGCTGACGATTTCGTCGCGGGTAAGGCCGCGCTGCTGCATCCATGGCACGAGCCGATCGATATCAACCGGATCAGGCAGGTCCCGCGAGGCCTCGTCAGCTAGGTCTGGGCGCTGCAGGGTATGCAGCACGTCGAGCACGTGCTGCTTGCTGTATTGCTGCATGGCGATCCCCAAGCCCCTGTGTCGGCCCAACGCCACCGTCGCGCATGCGTCAGGAGGGTGGCGGCCCGTAGAAGCGGACGGCTTCCTGTGACTACCCTTGGCCTGAGCCTAACCGGTTGTCGCTCTGGCCTGGACGGTGCTCCTGGTCGTAGCAATCGGCTTATACCGAGGCTAATCATGGCCGGAGGACGCGGTTGCCCCACGTACTGGTGGGGGTCACCCGGATGAAGTGCGCAGGCACCCCCTCGATCCACGGCTCAAGCCCGGTGCCGATGAGCGGCGCACGCTCGGCCTCGGTATCCAGATGATGCGCCGCTCCCCGCACCAGCACGATCCACCCCTCGCGCGCCTCTAGATCGAGCTGGTCGGCCTCCACGGCGACCTGGTACTCGGCGTGCGCGATTCCGGTACGCAGGTCTTCGTCAAAGAGGGCGGGGTCCCACGTGCCCAAGACCACCGACTCGCCGTCGATCCGGTACACGGTCGGTAGCGCTGTAGGCCCATACCGGCTGTTGTAGACCAGGCGCCCCAGACCGCCGTTAGCGAGCAGTCGCATACATTCGGCCTCACTCAAGGGCTCAAGCACACGCATGGCACTCATTCCGGGGTCGGACGAAGCAGAGTCGGACGAAGCAGAACCGCTGGGAGACCTGAGATCGGCTTCCTCGTCTGGCATAGCTCCAACCCTAGTCACCCGGTCCGGCGATGGCACGCGGGCTCGGCACGTCAGGTGAGACAGTCACCTCACGTCGTCGGCCGGTAAAAGCCGATCGCGACGCTGACCGGTATATCGCCCGCCTCGGCCTCGGCTATCTCCCGCGTGACGTCCGCCAGCCGGGCACGGATCCGCTCCGCCGCCTCACGGCTGACCCGGTCGTCGAAGACGAGCATGACAGGCTTGTCCGGCCCGTCCGATTGCCAGTCCTCCTTGCGTGCTCGGTCGAAGACGCCGGTCAGGAAGGCATCGAAGGCGGATCGGATAGCCGCCTCGCTCTCGTCGGCGTGCCGTTGGAAGAGCGCCGCGGACAGCCGCAGGTCGCGCTGCCGAGCCCGGTAGCGCTGCTCCAGGATGCCGGAGACCATCCGCGTCGCGGCGACCTCGATCAGCCCCGCGGCTTCGAGCTGCTTCACGTGCCGGTAAAGCTTGGTCTGGGGTTCGCCGAGGTGCTGGGCTAGTTCCTTCACGGACATGACCGGCAGCGCACCGTCCGGGACGCGCGTGTCGAGCGCGGACAAGATCGCGAGGCGGACCGGGTCCGCCAGTGCCCGCAGCCCCTCGACGCTGTCGATCTCCCGAACTCCAGGCTCTTCTTCCATGCCCACCATCTTGCCACCTTTTCACGATTCTGCCATCATTCATGTAAACGTGAACATTTGCGATCAGGTGAGAGTGCGATGACCGATGTTGTAATCCCCCTACGGCGCAACCTCCACTTCCAGACGTTCTGGACCGGCTCGGTGAGCGCGACCCTCGGCCAGGCGGTCGGGGACATCGCCTACCCGCTGGCCATTGTCACGATGACCGGCTCGCCCGGCAAAGCGGCCCTGTTCTCGGCGGTCCAGATCACCGGGATGCTCGTCGCGGGTCTGCCCGTCGGCTCGCTGGCCGACCGCTACGACAACCGGCGCCTTGCCCTCGTGGCGTACGCCATCTGCACGATGGTGGCCTGCGTGGTCGCCATCGCCCTGGCCGGTGGCTGGCTGAGCCTGCCCCTGCTGGTCGCCGCGGCCGTGGTCCTCGGCGCTGGCCAGGCGCTCAGCGGCGCGGCGAACATCCTCCTGCTGCGCTCGATCGTTCCCGGCGAGCAGCTGACCCTCGCGCTCACCCAGGACGAAGTGCGGATAAACGGCGCCACCCTGGCCGGCCCGGCGCTCGCTGGTGCCCTCTACGGCCTGCACCACGTCGCCCCCTTCACCTTCACCGCCGGAGCTTTCTTCCTCGCCCTCACCGCAACCGCCCTCCTCCCCGCGGGGGCCGCCCGCCCCGCGCCGAGCGAGGAAACGGCCGAAGGCGGCATGCTCGCCGGCATCCGCGAACTATGGGGACAGCCGGTCCTGCGCGCCGCGATGATGCTGATCATGGGGCTCAACACGGTCGGCGCGGGCCTCGAGCTCGTGGTCATCGTGATCCTGCGGCACCAGGCCGTCCCGTCCTACGCCATCGGACTGGCACTCGGCATCGGTGCCGCCGGCGGCCTCGCCGGTGCGCCGCTGGTCAAGATCCTGCACCGGCTCCCGCCGGGTGTCCTCCTGCTGGCGGTCTGCGGGATGGAGGTACCGCTTTTCCTGCTCCTGGCGGTCCCGTTCGGTCCGTGGTGGGCAGCGGGCGTGCTGTTCGCCGGCCTACTCGGCGTGCCCGCGCTGCGCGTCCTTTTCGACATCCTCGTCATCCGCCAAGCCCCGCCGGAGCGTCGTGGCCGCGTCGTGGCCGCGGCCATGACGCTCATCGCCCTGGGTATGCCCGTCGGTGTCGGCGCCTGCGGCCTGCTCCTGCAGTACCTCCCGGCCCAGATCGCGATGCTCGCCCTCGCCGCGGCCATGGCCGTCGTGGCCGCCTACGGCCTGTCCAGCCCCGAACTCCGTCACGCCCGCTGGCCAGAGGCTAACCGTTGAACGACAGCGGCGACGGGATGGACTCGGTGGCAGGAGCAGGCGCGTGTAACCTCTGTTCGCCGGGGAATAGCGCGTGTTTACGAGCAACTGAGGAGAGGACCAGCATGAGCATCACCAGGCCGGAGATCGATTTTCCCGGCGGCGAGCCGCCGGCCGAACTGCAGATCACCGACATCTGGGAGGGAGACGGCAGCCCGGCAGGCCCGGGCGACCTGGTCGAGGTTCACTATGTCGGGGTCGCGTATTCCACCGGGGAGGAATTCGACGCGAGCTGGAACAGGGGTGATCCTCTGCAGTTCCGGCTCGGCGCCGGGCAGGTCATCGCCGGCTGGGACCAGGGCGTGGCGGGCATGAAAGTCGGCGGCCGTCGTCAGCTGATCATCCCGCCGGGTCTGGCCTACGGAGACCGGGGCGCCGGGCACCAGATCGCGCCGGGCGAGACCCTCATCTTCGTGTGCGACCTGGTTTCGATCTGAGCGGCGGGCGCTTAGGCGGCGGGGTCGGGGGGAAGCGGAGAGGAACGGGGGATCCGGAGTCGGCGGCGGGAGGGCTTGCGGGCGGTGTCCTGGTCGGGCGTCGGGACGGGGACAGGCCAGCAGGATTCGGCCCAGACGGTGCGGCCGGGGTGGGCGTCGGCGTAGCCCCAGCGGTTGGTGCAGGCAGCGACCATGGCCAGGCCACGGCCGCCCTCGGCCATCAGGTCACCGGACCCGGCGGCCGGGAGGGACGGGCCGCCCTCGTCGGTGACCGCGATCCGGGCCACGCCCGGGCGCGGGAGGTCGACCTCGACGATGAACACGCCGTCGTTCCCCGAGTCGGTGTGCTCGATGGCGTTCGCGCATAGTTCGGAGACGCAGGTCATGAGCACTTCGCGGGCCGGGCAGCCGAGCAGTAGCTCGGCCACGAGCCGACGCGCCTCGGGTACGGACGCGGGCGTGCCGCGGAACGTTCGGGTCCAGGGACGCGTCGATCGGACGGGACTTCTGGGGTCCACGGACCCGAAGGAACCCACGTGCAGCACCGGATAGGCACCAGTCACTGTAGGTCACCTCCTGACATTTGACTCCTACCCTGTGTGACGCGCAACGCCGCCCGTCGGTTCATGCGGACTTTCTTACAAACTGCGGCACCCAGAGCGGGCAACCGCCGGCGCCGGCCGGAAAAATAGCTGGTCTGATCGACATTTCGCATCTTTTGCCCCTTCCGTACCGCCCGGGTCGGAGGGACACTATGGGGACGGAGACAGTAAGGAGGAAAACATGGCTGTCGAAGGTACGCCGGGGCTCAAGCGATCTCTGTCGATCTGGGCTGCGGTCGGCCTGTCCGTCGCCTTGATGGCGCCGAGCATGGCGGCAAACATCAACCCGCAGGGGAGCTCGACCTACGCGGGCCGCGCGGTGCCGCTGACCTTCCTCATCGCGGCGGTCGGCGTGCTACTGGTGTCCTACTCCTTCGTCCGGCTGTGCCAGTACTTCCACCACGCCGGCTCGGTGTACGCATTTGTCGGCGCGACGCTCGGCCCGCGGACCGGGGTGGTGGCCGGCTGGGGCCTGCTCGGCACCTACACCTTCTACGCGGTGGTCACCTCGGCCGCGGCCGGCATCTTCGGCACCGCGTTCCTGCAGGAGGTCGGCATCTGGCACAACCCGCCGACGTGGGCGCCGTTCGTCCTGCTCGCGGTGGCGCTGCTGCTGGCGCTGCTGCTGGCGATCATGCCGGTCAGGCGCGGGGGGCACGTGCTGCTGACCGTGGAGGGCACCACGGTCGCGCTGATCCTGATCGTCACCGCCGTGGTGCTGGTCCGGCTGCTGGCCGGGAACGCGCCGGGCGGGCACACCTTCAC
>Ga0210383_10001794_pt1 | contig 19497 bp, 15 predicted proteins | sample IncBWC14OmetaG_FD_160072 | JGI IMG/M metagenome (GOLD analysis project Ga0210383, IMG submission 160072) | Forest soil microbial communities from Barre Woods Harvard Forest LTER site, Petersham, Massachusetts, United States - Inc-BW-C-14-O ...
AGCAGGAGTCGAGAAGCCTGCTTTTTTCTCTTCAGCTTTGGTCTATTGTTGGCGATTCCGCCAGGAAAGGGAAGAGTACGTTCGGAATGCTAGAATCAAATAGGTCAGGCATCGGTCCCGCGCGACGCACTCCCGCCAACCCCGCCAGGTCCGGAAGGAAGCAACGGTAACGGGCTCTTGCGTGTGCAGTGGGTCGCCGGTGTCTGGCTTTTTCATCTCGCTGTATGCCGTTCAGTGACCGGCTTTGCAGCTTGAACTCAGATCGCCTGCTTTGAGTTCATTCCGTTGGACATTGCTGTCTCAGTACGTCAGAATGGCACGTTCATATTTCATGCTGGAGAACTCATAGAGTGAGCCAACCTGTGCGCGCCGGCGTTGCCCGAGCGAAGATTAGCGCCTTAGGAACTTACGTCCCGCCACGCCTGCTGACCAACGCCGACCTCGAGAAGATGGTCGAAACCACCGATCAGTGGATTACGGAACGCACCGGAATCCGCGAGCGCCACATCGTGGACAAGGGCACCGCCACCAGCGATCTCGCCGTAGAAGCTGCGAAGATGGCCTTGACCGAACGGGGCATCGAAGCCTCCGAACTGGAAGCGATCATCCTCGGAACAGTCACACCGGACATGTTTTTCCCATCGACCGCTTGCCTCGTGCAACACAAACTCGGGGCCAAGAACGTCTGGGGCTTCGATGTTTCCGCCGCGTGCTCGGCTTTCCTGTACGCGCTGCAGACGGGAGCGCAATTTATCGCGACCGGGGCTCACAAAAGGGTTATGGTGATCGGCGCCGATACTATGTCCTCGATCATCGACTACACCGACCGCGCCACCTGCATCATTTTTGGCGACGGCGCGGGCGCAGTCATCCTCGAACCCGCCGCCGATGATGATCTCGGCATGATCGACTTCATTCACGAAGTCGATGGCGCTGGAGGATGCTCGCTATATATGCCTGGGGGCGGCAGCCTGAATCCCGCGAGCCACGAGACCGTCGATCAAAGAATGCACTACGTTCATCAAGACGGAGGCGCAGTATTCAAATATGCCGTTCGCAAGATGTCCGAGGTCTGCGAGAAACTGCTGGAGCGTAACGGATTGAAGGGCACCGACGTCGAGGTGTTCATTCCGCACCAGGCCAATCAACGCATCATTATGGCCACCGCTGATCGTCTGGCTATGGACCCGGCACGCGTAGTCATCAACATCGACCGCTTCGGAAACACCACCGCCGGAACAATTCCGCTAGCCATGGAGACCGCTCGTCAGGAAGGCAAGCTCAAGAAAGGCGATTTGGTGCTTCTGGCATCCGTAGGCGCAGGATTCACCGTAGGGGCGACGTTACTTCGCTGGGCTTACTAAAATTATCTTCGGAGACTCGCGCCATCAGACACGTCGTCATCAGCGCCCTTGTCATCAGACGCCCTTGTCATCCCGAGCAAAACGAGGGATCTGTTGTTCGCCCGCGCCACCAATCTCTCGCCCTACATTCCGTTCGCGGCGCCGCCGGGTTTCGGCTGCTCGTAGGCCTTTTGCAAATACTTTCTCGCTTCCTCCAACGCACCCTGTGTGTTGTCGTTAGTCTGTAGAGCCTGCCGATACTCATTGGTAGCGCGTTCGCGCTGCCCGGTAACGTCGAAAATCTTGCCTAACTGGATGTGACTCCAAACCTCGGTCCAGCGCGGGTCACCGTCGCCGTTGAGCGCGTCACGATACGCATTGGCGGAAGCTTGATAATTCTTTTGCAGGAAGAACACCTCCGCAATGCGGTAGTGCGCCAGCGAACTGTTCTTGTTGACTTCAAGAGCCTTGTTGAATTCCGTGAGCGCCCCGGCAAAATCGCCCTGCTGAACTAAAGCCTGTCCCCGCTGAATTGAAGCTCGCAGCTTGATGTCGGGCGAGTTCCTCAAGACCCGGTTATTCGGATCAATCGAAATCTTTCTCGGCTTGCCGAAAGTTTCCACCGTAAACGCTGAATCCGTACCGACAACTTCAAGCCGCTTTTCTTCAGTTTTGCCGTCGGTATCGATCTTCAATTCCACCGGCATGCGGAACAGATCAAGATCCTGTGTAATCTCTCCTACGACGCGAAATCCCTTGTTGTTTCCCAACCGGTAAACCGTGTACTTAGTTTTGAATTCGGGAGCGCCCGTCGAATCGAGCCACTGGGTGAAAAACCAGGTGAGTTTGTCCCCGTAGGTCTGCTCCGCGATGGTCTCGAAATCATCCAGCGACGCCGACTTTCCCGCATACTTCGTGGCAAACGCCCGCATCGTCTGATCGTACTTCTGATCTCCGACCACCCAGCGCAGCATATGCAGAATCATCGCGCCCTTGTCGGTGGCCAGCGACTGGAACTCAGGAGAGAACATATCCAATTTGCCAATGGTTGCTAGCGGAACCGAATCGTAAGCCAACGCGCCGACGGACATGTCTTTCACCACTTCGTCCAAACCATTGCTTCCGGCGGCATTCTCCACATAGCGAGCTTCTGAGTAGCGGGCAAAGCCGTCGCAAAGCCACCAGTCGTCGATCGTGGCCGGGCTTACCGAAACTCCCCACCACTGATGCGCGATTGTATTTGCCAGCAAGCGGTAATTCACTTTCTCAGTCACTGCGCGGCTCGCGATGGCCGCCATCTCCGGAGCCCACGCGGACGGAACCGTGTCATCCGGAAGCTCGACCACCCGCAATGTTGTTGAAGGCGCAGCGCCGTAGAGAGTTACATAGTAAGTAAACTCCTTCATCGCGGTCTCGGCGTACATAGCTCCCAAATTCTGATGCACCGGCTTGAAGAAGACGTGGAGATCGACACCAGCTTCGTCGCTCTTGAATTCCTGAAACGTTCCAGCCACGATGGTCCCTGGAAAACTAGGTTTATCCCAGACGAAGCTGAACGTCTTCGTGGGCAACGCACTCGCGGACGATTTCTTCGACGAAGAAGTGCCGCCGGTTGTCTCCTTTCCGCTGCCGATGACCACCATGTGCGCCGGCACCGTGATGTTCATCGTCGCGGTGAAGCGATTGATGCCATACGCATTCACCGGAAACCAGCGTCCGGCATACAGCAGATAACTAGTCTCATCGTTGATCGAGGCCAGCTTGAGCCCCTGCACCGGGCTGTCGTCGGCGGATTCGAGAGTGCCGTCGTATTCAAAGGTGACGCTGGTCGAACTGTCTTTGGTGAGAGGTTTTGACAACAATACTCGCACCGTAAAATCCTGCGTGATGCGCTCGGTGGTGAGCGACTTGCCGGCGTCGTCCGTAACCTTGGTGACGCGCAGTCCGTTGTGCAGTTCAAAAGTGGCGGCAGTGATGTCTTCAAGAGCGGTGAACTTGACCTTCGCCCGGGCGGCAATCTTATGACTGTGCGGCGTGAGTTCGGCGTCGATTTGATAGTCGTCCACCCGCACCCGGCTCTTCTCGGCTGCCCAAGCAGGGAGCGAAACTAACAGAAGCAACGAGGCAAGAAAGATTGTAAGGGCTCGACGCTGGCGCCGAGGTTCAAAGAACATTCAGAAACGTCTCCCGGGAAATCCCGCAGGTCTCAAATCAGTCTGATGAAGATTGTGACGCAAAAGATGCTGCTAGGACAAGGCTTAGCCGCTTTTTTACATGCTCGCCCTTACCGCAGCCCTCCACACTTGTCATTCCGAGGAGCGAAGCGATGAGGAATCTGCTTTCCCCGGCCAAGCGAAAACCCGCCGCGTTCCCAACCACATCAACTCCGCAGCAGCCCCAACACCGCCTCAGCCGCCCGTTCCGCCGGATGAAGCCCATCCTGACTCGGCCCCCGGAGCAGGGCTCTCACTTTGGCGAAGCCATCGATCATGCGATCGCGAGCAGAGCCGTCGTGAAGAATCTCGCCAAGCCGCGCGACCACCTTCTCGGCCGTGAAGTCGTGCTGCACCAACTCGGGCACAATCTCTTTTCCAGCGATCAAATTCACCATGGCAAAGTGCGGCACTTTGACCTGCGACCGTCCCAGCAAATAGGTCAGAGCAGACACACGATAAACCATCACGAACGGAGTACCCATCATCGCGGCTTCAACGGTAGCCGTGCCGCTGGCAATGATCCCTGCGCGAGAGTGCGCCAGCGCCGGCAAGGCATCATGAACCAATCGGATGGGACGTCCACCAATCAGCGATTCCAGAAAGCCGCGATCCAGCGTAGGCGCGATTGGAAGCAGAAATTCATACTGCGGTCCCAACTTCGCAGCCGAATCCAGAATCGTCGGCAAATTCATCCGCACTTCTTTCCTGCGGCTGCCGGGCATGAGGGTGACCCACGGTTTCGCGGCGTCCAGCTTGTTGCTCGCAGCGTAGGCGTCACGATCAATCGGAGGGACAGAAAGATCGGCCAGAGGGTGGCCCACGAAAGTCGCGTCGACGCCGCGGTCGCGGTAGAACTTCTCTTCGAAGGGAAAGATCACTAGCGCCTTGTCGACGTACTTGCGCAGCAACCGCACCCGCCCCTGCCGCCACGCCCAGAATTGCGGGCAAACATAATAGACGACGGGAACCCCGCGCTTGCGCATCTGGCGGGCCACTCGCCAGTTGAAAGCCGGAGAGTCGATGACGACAGCAAGATCCGGCCGGCGCCGGTCGGCTTCCGCGATCAGTTTGTGAAACAGCCCATAGATTCTAGGAAGATGGCTGACAATCTCGGAGATGCCGACCACGGCGAGATCTTTGGCGTCGACGATGGTGTCGCATCCCGCGGCCCGCATGCGATCTCCGCCGACCCCAAAGAATTGGATCTCCTGCGTGGGGACAGCCGCCCCCGGCTGTCCAGCGGAGCGAAGCTCTGCAGCCGACCTGAATGTTCGGCGCAAAGCTTCGATGAGCTGCGCCCCATACATTTCACCCGAAGCCTCGCCGGCGGAGATGAGAATCAGCACGGGAGCATTGTACTTGGGACGGGACGTGTGGCGGCTTCCCCACCTAGGGCCTGCGGGGCTTTGCTCCGCTGGGACGGGCGAGGCTCCCGTCCCTAGACGAGTGTTGCGCGGGGTTAAGCGTCGGCTTGGGCGGTTACTTGCTGGTTGGCTGTTGCTTCCTGGTCTTTGTATTGCAGTTGGTAGAGTTTGTAGTAGATGCCGTGCCGGGCCAGGAGTTGTTGGTGGGAGCCCATTTCGCGCACTTTGCCTTTGTGCATCACCACAATTTTGTCGGCCCGCTGGATGGTTGACAGCCTGTGCGCAATCACCAGCGAGGTGCGGCCTTCGACCATGCGGTTCAAGGCGTCGCGGACGCGGAATTCAGTTTCAGTGTCCACGCTGGACGTGGCTTCGTCGAGGATAAGGATTTTGGGATCGTGAGCGAGGGCGCGGGCGAACGAGATGAGTTGCTTTTGTCCGGTCGAAAGGGTGCTGCCGCGCTCGCGGACTTCTTCCTGAAAACCATTGGGGAGGGTGTGGATAAAGTCGGCCAGGTTGACGTCTTCGGCGGCTTTTTCTACGTCTTCGTCGGTGATGCCTTCGGTTCCCAGGCGAATGTTACTGGCCACCGTGCCGCTGAAAAGGAACGGATCTTGCAGGACGACGCCGAAGCGGCGGCGAAGATCGGCGATGTCCATTTCTTTAATGTCGACTCCGTCGATTCGGATTGCGCCTTTTTGTACGTCGTAGAAGCGCATGAGGAGCGAGATGATGGTGGTTTTGCCGGCTCCGGTGGCGCCTACGAAGGCTACGGTTTCTCCGGGTTCGATGGTGAAGCTGACGTCGCGGAGGATCCAGTCTGGACCCGAGGGAGTCGAGCTTTGCTCGACTGGACGGCCGGGGGCGGCGGTCCCCACGCGGGTGTCGGCTGGGATCGAGCGGTAGGCGAACCAGACTTGGTCGAATTCTATGCGGCCTGGGCCGGTGGGTGACTTCGTGACTTTGGGCGAAATAATGTCGGCTGGGGTGTCGAGTAGCTTGAAGATGCGCTCGCTTGACGCCATGGCCGACTGTAGGGTGTTGTACTTCTCGCTGAAGTCTTGGATGGGGCGGAAGAAACGCTGCGCGTATTGGATGAAAGCTACCAGCACGCCGAGCGTGGTTACTCCGGCAAGCACGCCACGGCCTCCGAACCAGATCACGGACGCGATCGCAATGGCGGAAAGAATCTCGACCGCCGGATAGTAGACGGCGTGGGCCATGATCGCGTCTTTAAATGCGTCCATGTGGAGGGCGTTGACTTCGGAGAACTTTTCGAAGGCGCGCTCTTCGCGATTGAAAAGCTGCAAAACGACCATACCGCTTACGTGCTCCTGCAGGTATGCGTTGATGCGGGCGATAGCGACGCGAATACGCCGGTAGGAGTCGCGAACTTTGTCTCGAAAAATCTTGGTGGCGAAGCCAATCACGGGCAGGACGGCAAAGGTGATCAGGGCCAGCCTCCAGTTCATTCGCAACATGATTGCAATGATGGCGGCCAGCACGAAGATATCCTGAAAAATCGAGACCACACCGGAGGTGAACATTTCGTTCACCGCATCCACATCGGTGGTGACGCGCGTGACCAGGCGGCCGACGGGATTCTTGTCATAGAAGCCGATGTGCATGCGCTGCAGGTGACGGAATATCTGGGCGCGCATATCGAACATGGTTTTCTGTCCCGCCCACTGCATGTAGTAGGTTTGGAGATATTCCAGCAGGAAGCTGAAGATCAGCAGGCCGGCATAGACCGTGGCAATCTGCGCGATCCCAACCAGCGGCTGATTGCTTAAGAAGCGATCAAAAAGGGTACGCGATCCGCGGACCGGCGCGAGGTATCGGTCGACCACGATTCTGGTGAGGTAAGGGCCAAGAACGTCCGCGCCTGACTGGATCAGAATGGAAGCCAGGGCGATTCCCACCTGCCACTTGTAGGGACGCAGATAGGTGAGCAGCCGTTTCATCAAACGGCTGTCGTAGGCTTTGCCTAATACTTCTTCTTCAGAGGCCATGGGAGCGGTTATTCAAAGATACCTTACATAGATGGGAAAGTAGCTCGTGGGGATTGAAAATGTGGCACGCGGTGTTGGCAGGGCCGAGGAAAGCAGATTCCTCGTCGCTGCGCTCCTCAGAATGACAAATTGCGCGAGATGGCGGAGTGTGGGCTGTCGTTGGGTAGAAACATAGCTAGCTATGTTTCTACAGTCGCAGAGGGTCGGGTTGTAGGCTAGGCGATTTTCTTTAGGACCAAGGCCGAGTTCTTCGAGCCGAATCCTACGCAGTTGCAGATTGCGTGTTCGATCTGAGCTTTGCGGCCTGCTTCGGGCACGTAGTCGAGATCGCATTCGGGGTCGGAGACGTCGAGGTTGATGGTTGGAGGAATTTTTCCATGCTCCATTGCGATCAGGGTAGCCGCTAGGCTGGCCGAGCCGCAGGCGCCCTGGGCGTGTCCGATCTGCGACTTCAGTCCGGACATGGGAATGCGACTGGCGTGCGCTCCCAGTGCCAGCTTTACGGCATGGGTCTCCACCCGGTCATTCATTTCTGTGGAGGTGCCATGCAAGTTCACGTACTGGACATCCGCGGCGGTGATGCATGCTTCCTCGAGAGCGAGGGCGATTGCGCGAGCCGGTTCCTCGGGCGAGTCGCTCATTCGGACCCGGTGGAAGGCTTCGCAGGTGGAAGCGTAGCCGCTGATTTCGGCGTAGATGCGAGCGCCCCGCGCCCGTGCGTGTACGTAGTCCTCGAGGATAAACATCCAGGAACCCTCGGCGATCACGAAACCGTCGCGGTCGGCGGAAAAGGGTCGCGAGGCGCGATCCGGTGCGTGATTCCACGATTGGGTGAGGGCTCGGAGCAGCGTGTAGCCTTTGATGATTCCGGGAGTGATGGGCGAATCGACGCCCCCGACCAGAAACATGGGCTGCACACCGGCTTGAATATGTTGGTAGGCGTAACCGAGGGCGTCGGTTGAGGAAGTGCAACCCGCGGTGACGACGTGGCTGTATCCGCGGAAGCCGAAGCGCATGCTGATTTCGCTTGGAATCGTGCCCATGGTTCCGCTTGGAATGCAGAACAGGCTGACTTGCTTGATGTGTCCGGAATGCCAGAGCCGATATTGTTCTTCGGAGAATTCCTGAGCCCCGCCGCCGGTGCCGAGGATGACGCCGATTTCGCGTTTCTCGTCCATGGACATGGATGCGGGGTCGAGGCCGGCGTCTTTGATGGCCTCACTCGACGCTGCCACAGCCAGGGGAACAACTCGGGAAACGTGCTTGCGCTCGCGGGCATCGACCCAGGCGAGTTCGTCGAACTCGGGAATCTCGCCGGCGATGTGAACGGGCAAGTCGGAGGGATCGAAGCGAGAGATGCGCTTCACACCTGATTTTCCTGCGAGAATGGCAAGGCAGAAGGCTTCTTTGCCGATGCCGTTGGGGCTGACCACGCCCATTCCAGTGATAACCACCCGGGGAAGCGTCATTAGTTTGTCGTTCTCACTCAGTTTTGTAGAGCCCGTCCCGACAGCTGTCACGGTGCGTCTGGCACCCACTCGTCGGGGCTAGATGCGATTGCGACAGCCGGCAAGATGCCGGCGCTACTAAGATGTCCGCCGTCTCCCACCGAAGTGGGATAATCGTTCGGATGACTCTGGGTCTTTATATCTCGGTGCCGTTTTGCCGCACCAAGTGCAGCTATTGCAACTTTGCCTCCGATGTCTTCTCCCGCTCCGTCTTCGAGCGCTATGTAGAGCGGGTATACGCTGACATGAAACGTGCCAACGAGACTGTAGCACAGATTGGCGGGCGCTTTGAGCGCATTGTCGACTCCGTCTACCTCGGCGGCGGAACTCCTACTGTACTGGAAATAACGCAGTTGCGACGAATGTTTGTTGCGATTTCGCAAAATTTCGAGGTTCGCCCGGATGCCGAAGTCACGGTCGAATGCGCTCCGGGAACCTTGACGCCTGCCGTAATCGAGGCCTTACAGGGCTGCGGGGTGAACCGCGTGAGCCTGGGAGTGCAGTCTTTTGTCGATTTGGAGGCGGCTTCCGTGGGGCGTTTGCACACTCGGACGACGATTCTCGATGACATTAGCAACCTCCGGGCCGCCGGAATCACGAACATCAATATCGACCTCATCGCCGGATTGCCGCATCAGACGCTCGATACCTGGGCGATTTCGGTTGACCAGGCGATTGCCACTGAAGCGCCCCATGCCAGCGTTTATATGCTCGAGATAGACGACGACTCCCGCCTTGGCCGCGAATTAATCGCTGGCGGTACAAAATACCACGCTCACTTTGTGCCGGACGAAGACCTGACGGCAGACTTTTATCTGATGGCATGCGAGCGGCTGGAAGCGGCGGGGGTGCGGCAGTACGAGATCTCGAACTTCGCGCGGCCGGGATATGAATCGCGACACAATCTTAAGTATTGGACGCGGCAGCCTTATCTGGGATTTGGTGTGGACGCGCACTCAATGTTGTGGGATTCGGTGGATGGAAAGGAAGCGATGCGATTTTCTACTCCGGATTCGCTGGAGGCGTATGTGGCTGGAGGTCAGCTTCGTTGCACTCCGGTTTCCGCGCCCGAGGCGCTCGAAGAGACATTCTTTCTGGGTTTGCGCCTGAATCGCGGGGTTGATTTGCGAAAGGTTGCGGGCGAGTTTGGGGAAGACGCGGTCGCCGGCTTGAGCGAAACCCTTGCCGACTTAACGCGAATGGGGCTGATGGAGAAACAGGGAGATGTCGTTCGTCTCACGAGGCAGGGCCGGCTTCTTTCCAATGAAGTTTTCGAGCGGTTTATTGGGGTTAAGACTTAACCGTTTTTTACGCCCATCCTCACCGATCTCTGCGTTGCAAGATTTGTATTGGCCCGACGTCAGCTCTTAAGACGCAGAGGCCGCTTCGAGCAGGCGCATAGGGCGCTGAGAGATTCGGCCCAGGGTAACTTCCAATCCCTCTTCCCCCTATGTTCTAATCAAATGTTTTGCAGTCGGCACGCGCGCATTGAATTGTGTCGTGATACTGCTCGACCGGAGGCGTCTTGGATTTCCTACTGAATGAAGAACAGCTTCACCTGAAGAAGAGCGTGCGCGAGTTTGCCGAGCGCGAAATCCTCCCCAATGTCATGAAATGGGACGAGGCCGGCGAGTTTCCTCTGGCCACAGTTAAGGAGCTTGGCAAGCTGGGACTGCTGGGCACGGTGTTTCCCACGGAATACGGCGGCGCGGGAATGGGCTACATCGAATACGTCACGGCCATCGAGGAAATCTCGCGGGTGGACGGTTCGGTGGGCATCATCGTCGCGGCTCACACTTCGCTTTGTTCGAATCATATTTTCATTGCCGGCAACGAGGAGCAGAAAAAGAAGTACGTCAGTAAGTTGGCTACCGGAGAGCACATCGGGGCATGGGGATTGACGGAGCCGTCATCTGGCTCTGACGCGGGCAGTGCGCGGATGACAGCGGTGCGCAAGGGAAATACCTGGGTGCTGAATGGAACCAAGACCTTTTGCACCAACGGCCATTACGCGGACACGCTGGTGGTGATTGCAGTGACCGACCGCGCGGCGCATACTCACGGGCTTTCGGCGTTTATTGTCGAAAAGGGCGCGAAAGGATTTCGTCCGGGGAAGAAGGAAAATAAGCTGGGGTTGCGCGCGAGCGATACGGCTGAGTTGATCTTCGAAGACTGCGTGATTCCGGCGGAAAATCTTCTGGGCAAAGAGGGCGGTGGTTTCATCGATGCCATGCGGGTGCTCGACGGGGGACGCATTTCAATTGCGGCGCTTTCGCTGGGCATGGCTGAAGGCGCGTATGAAGCGGCGCTAAAGTATTCCAAACAACGCAAGCAGTTTGGCAAGGCCATCAGTGAATTTCAGGCGATCCAGTGGAAGCTGGCGGACATGGCGACCGAGATCGAAGCGGCCAAGCTGCTGACCTTCCGGGCGGCATCTTTGAAAGATGCGGGATCGAAGAGCACGCTAGAGTCGTCGATGGCGAAGCTATATGCCAGTGAAGTCGCGGTGCGTTGCGCCAATGAGGGCGTGCAGATTCACGGCGGATACGGGTTCATTAAAGACTATCCGGCGGAGAAATTCTATCGCGATGTGAAGCTGTGCACGATTGGCGAGGGCACAAGCGAAGTGCAGCGGCTGGTAATCGCGCGGCAGTTGCTAAAGGACTGATCCAGTCGCCGCGCTAATTTCCGGCGCCCTACTCTCGCGTCTCTTCGGGCACAATCTTCAACTCCAGTTTCTCGGTGTGGCGCAGAACCGTGAGAACGCTTGGAGAACCGACTCGCGCGTCGGTGAGCAGGCGGTGCAGATCGTCGACGCCGGCGACCGCTTTGTCGTCGAGAGCGATAATCACATCGCCTTCGCGCAATCCAGCTTTGTGAGCGGGGCTGGCACTCGCAACCGAGGCAACGATCACGCCGCTTTCGCTCGGCAGATCGTAAAATCGCACGATGCGGCGAAGCAGAGGAACAGTCTGGGCTTCGACGCCAATGTAGCTGCGACGGATTCGGCCTTCGCGCAATAGCCGTCCCGCAACGAACTTCGCGGTGTTGATGCCAATCGCGAAACACAATCCCTGCGCGCCCATGATCGTGGCCGTGTTCACGCCCACCACACGACCGTTTGAAGTCACCAAGGGCCCGCCGGAATTGCCTGGGTTGAGCGACGCGTCGGTTTGAATCACATCTTCGATTAAGCGGCCGGAGTAGGAGCGCAATGAGCGTCCCAAAGCGCTGACCACGCCGGCGGTGACCGTGTACTGAAAGCCATAAGGATTGCCGATAGCAATTGCCAGTTGACCGACGCGAAGGCGCTGCGAGTCTCCGAGAGGCGCGGCTACGAGATGGGGAGCATCGTTGCTGGGCCAACCGATGCGGATCACGGCCAGGTCAGTGGCGGGATCGTCGCCGATGATGTGGGCGGGGAAGCGCTGTCCATCGGGAAGTGAGACATTGATGCGCGTCGATCCGTGAACTACGTGGCTGTTAGTCAACACCAGGCCGTCGGGAGTGAACACAAATCCGGAGCCGCCGCCTTGACGTTCGTGAGGTTCTCCCGAACGGCTTCGGCCGGGCTGGGCAACATCGATCTTGACCACAGACGGGCTGATTGCCTCAGCGGCGCCGACGACTGCTTGCGAATAAGAATCGAGCAAATCTGCGTCGCTGAGGCTTCTTACTTGCGAGGGTTGACTTATCGCTTCCGAATAATCTGCCAATGGAAAAACGTTTTCTTGCCGGTCCATAGCTGGTAGATGAAGCAAGATGGAGTCTGGATTCAACCGGGTCCTCTGCGGGTGTTAGGTGAGAATGGAAAGATTTTAAAACGCGGAGGTCGCAGAGAACATCCGCAGAGGGCACCGAGAGGTTCGGCGGAAATTGCACGTCTGTGGTGCTTTGGACTAAGCTGGCCTCACTTGGGGCAACTTATGCTGCAGCACTCCTGTTTCCCTAAATCCAGGGAGGATTTTCTTATGCAACTTTGGATGTCGTTTTTGCTCGCCCTGCTGTTATGCGTGCCGTCTATTGCTCAGGACCATTCCACTCATGGTCAGTCGAAGCCCGCGACCCTGATGACGGGAGTGGGAACTCTTCATCATCCAGTTTCTACGAGCAATTCCGAAGCGCAAGCGTTTTTCGATCAGGGTCTGTGCCTGATTTACGATTTTAACCATGATGAAGCCGCACGCTCGTTTCAGCGCGCGGCTGAGCTTGATCCCAAACTCGCGATGGCGTACTGGGGAATCGCAGAAGCGGTGGGCCCGAACTACAACGATCCGGCGAGCGAGGAACGCTTTCGGCAGGCGCACGAAGCGATTCAGAAGGCAGTCGATCTTTCTGCCAACGGGTCGCCGAGTGAGCAGGCTTACATTCAGGCGATGGCAAAACGCTTTCCGGCGGACCCGAAGGCAGATCTAAAAAAGGCGGCCGAGGAATATCGCGAGGCTATGCGCGAGGTATCGAAGAAATATCCTGACGATCTGGATGCGGCAACGCTGTTTGCCGAGGCGAGCATGAATCTGCATCCCTGGGGCTTGTGGCATGTGGATGGAACGCCTGAGGCGGGAACGGTCGAGATTGTTGCGACGCTGGAGTCTGTGATCCGGCGCGACCCGAACCACCTGGGCGCGGTTCACTACTACATTCACGCCACCGAAGCTTCGCCAAATCCCGAGCGCGCGCTGGCATACGCCGACAAACTCGCGGCGATGGCGCCGAACGCAGGACACATCGTGCACATGCCGGCCCACGTTTATGTGCGCACCGGCGACTACGACGCGGCCGTGAAGACCAACGAACAGGCCGCAGCTGTGGACCGCGCGTACATCAAGGCGACCGGCGTGCAGGGGATTTATCCGATGATGTACTACAGCCACAATCTGCACTTCATCGCGATGTGCGCCAGCATGAACGGCAATTATGCGGAGGCTAAGAAGAACGCGGATCTGCTGGTCGCGAACGTCGGTCCGCATGTTAAAGAGATGCCGCCGCTCGAAGGGTTCATGACTATTCCGATGGCGGTGGATATTCGCTTTCACAAATGGAATGAGATTCTGGCTATGCCGCAACCGGATCCGGAGATGAAGATCACCAACGGGTTCTGGCATTTTGCCCGTGGGATGGCGCTCGCGGGAACTGGCAAGCTGAATGAAGCCGAGGCGGAATACAAGATTGTCTACGAGGCAGAACAGAACACACCGCCTGACGTGATCTTCTCGCCGCCGATCAATAACAAGGCGAAAGACATTTTGAAAATCTCCGAGGATGTTCTGGGAGCGAAGATCGCGATGGCGCGAAAAGATTACTCGCAGGCGATCTCCCTGCTGACAGCCGCGGTTGCGATTCAGGATACGTTGAAATATGGCGAGCCTCCGGATTGGTTCTTTCCGGTGCGCGAATCGCTGGGCGCGGCGTTATTGATCAATGGCGACGCAGCGGCGGCCGAGAAAGTCTTCCGGGCTGACCTTGAGCGCAATCCGCGGAATCCGCGTTCGCTGTATGGACTGCAACAGGCGCTGAAGGCGCAACACAAAAACTATGACGCGGGGTTTGTCGAGGCCCAGTTTCGTGATTCGTGGAAAGGCGGGGAAGTGAAGATGGAGGATCTGGTCTAGACTTTGTCATTCCGAGAAGGGAATGCGACGAGGGATTTGAGTTCTTCGATCCGCTTAAAGAACCAAATCCCTCGCTTTGCTCGGGGTCACAACTCCAGCGATTACGGGGTTTTCTTGCTGGGGTCATCGTTGGGATCAACGTAGTTGAACTTCAACGGCGACATGCCGTGAATCTGCACGATAGTATCTCCGCTGCTCATCGCGTAATGATGCATGCTCGGATCGAGGTAAGCGAAGCTCGTGGCGGGAAAGCTCATCATCTTGCTCTCATCGAACTTGTCTCCCATGCCGACCTTCAAGGTGCCGGAAATGACGGTTACGTTCTCGCGTTTTGGATGCCAGTGCGGGGCGATCTTATATCCATCGGGAATCTTCAAGCGGACCGTGTAATCGCCGGTTGCGCCCATCGGATTACCCTCGAGAACCGCGAGTGCGGCCCCCGGTTGGAGGAATGCGGGTGCAGGTCCGTATGGAATCTGGTCGGGAGTGAACGCGTTCTTAGGCGCCGGCTTAGCGGCGGATTTGGCGGCGGCATGCGGCGACGCAGGCTTCATGTTGTCTTGCGCCACGACCAAAGCACAAAGCAAGACGACGGAAACAAAGAAATAGTTTTTCATGGTCTTCACCTCCGAGACGTTGGCGAGATGGATTGAAATCCCCGTACGGCGGCATTGTACATGACCAGTCTGTTCAAGGCTTGGAGCGAGGGCGGGTCGCTTCGTTGGGCATGGCGCACGCCTGTGATGCGTTCTTCAACGCTTCGTCCAGTGCGGAACCCATCGTGGCCAGGTCTTCAGAGGTCATGACTTTCTGCAGACCCTCGAAGAGTTGGCGTTCTTCTTTGCGGATGTGTTGCACGAGGCTTTCACCAAGAATTCTAAGACTTTGCTGGTCGAGCTTTCGCGCGGCCGCCATGACGAAATATTCGCGGAGAAAATCGTGTTCGGCGCGAAGTTCGGCAACCACCGCCTGCAGGTCGGGGAATAGGGCCGCAGCTGGAAAAAGCTCCTTATCCTCAGCGTCGAAATGGATGGCGATCTCGGTCTCGAATTGCTGTTGGATCTCGGCTTGCCATGCTTCCAGATCAATTTGCCCCGCTTGGATTGCCCGGTCGAGGCGAACGCAGAGTGCGAGCGCGTGCTGGTGTTGGCGGGAAAGCGGGATCAGGTTCGGGTCGCGCAGCATGCCGCCATCATAAATGATCGCGCCACAGCGTAAGATTGTCGCGGTGCCGGGGCGCGGACGCCCGCGCCTACATTGACAGTTTGGTTAGAGGCTCTTTGGTGACGCCTGTGGGCGACCAGGCACTTCCGTCTGAGCGCAGGGTGAGCCAGTCGGTGCGGACGCGATCCCATTCTTGAATCAGCATCCCGCGGGATTCGAATAATCGGCGGATGCGAGGCCTGTCCCAGCCGACGACGTCCTCGAGGATGGGCGCGAGTACGGCCAGGGCGTTGGTGCTCAGGATGGTTCGCTTCGCTACCTGCGAAACGTGTTTGGCTTCGGAAACTGCAATGGTGAATCCGTCGCGCACGTTGACGTGTAGCATAACGTGAAGGTCGGAACTGCCGTCTCCGACGTAAATGATGTGGTCCGGTCCAACTTGCTGCTCGGCCTGTAACTGGTCGAGCATGGCCACTTTTCCGTAGCCAGCGGTGGCACGAGTAATGGATTCAATCTGCCCGGCAGCGTTGTAGCAGAATTCAGTTCCGTAGATGTGGCTGGGCGGAACGATTCCCTCGAGCGCAGACTGAATGACTTCCACCGGCGCGGCCGAGAGCACATAAAAATCGAAATGATAGCCGTCAATGCCGCTCTTGAGAATTTCATAGAGCAGCGAGATGTTTTCTTTCAGCCGAACTCCCTTGCCCGCCTCATACAAATGTTCTTTGCGCACTCGCGTCTGGAACTCCGGGTCGTGCAAGAGCAGGTAGGCAAGTTCAGCGCCTTGCTGCACCAGGTTGAGCTTCGCCATGCCCTTGGCCTTGCGCTCGAACTCTTCCGTCGGAATGCCGACCAATTCGCTGAGCACGTAGCCAGAGTCGTTGAAGGTCAGCGTTTGATCGAAATCACTAGCAAAGATATAGCGTTTAACGGGTTTCTCACTCATCTTGCGATTAGATGCTATGGAAGGTCAGAAGGCCAATTAAAAACATTGATAAGGGCTATCACCTTTGAAATTTAATTTGCTATTAACAATTGATGTCGCGGCTCCGTTTGCTGGCTTATTTTGCGGGCTAACTGAATGGACCGTTACCTTTGTTCACGGCCCTGCCTTTACTAATTTCTTTACACCGTTGAGAATAGTTGGGTTCGCCTCTTGCGGCGCTTTTCGCTGAGAGATGAACGCATAAGCAGCATCGCCCGATTGCGGGCCACTGGAGAAAGAAATTCTTATGGGAACTTCCGGAGAGCTGATTCGCCTGATCAATTACGTGGACGACATTACGACCACCTTGCGCCGTATCAGCGCTTTTGTCGCCGGCATGGAGAGCGACGAGCGCAAGCGTCTCGCTGAGAGCCTGAAGGCCGCGGGCACCAACCTTGATGCCGTGGTGGCACGCCTGGAAAAGGGCGGGCAGTAGTGGCCGAGGTCCAAACTATCGCCGTGATCGGCGCCGGGACTATGGGGCGGGGCATTGCCCATGTAGCGGCGTTGGGCGGCTATCACACCATCCTGGAAGATCTGCTGCCCAACGCTCTGCGGCGGGCGGAGAGTGAGATTCGCGATAATCTTGATAAGGCTGTCGAGATTGGCAAGGTTTCGGCCGGTGATGCGAAGGCTGCATTCGGCCGATTGCGCTACGCGGGAAGCGTAGAAGAAGCGGCGCGCGAAGCGGATCTTGTGATCGAAGCCGTGCCAGAGGAGATGGAATCGAAGATCGAGATCTTTACCCTTCTCGATAAGATCTCCCGGCCGGGAACCATTCTCGCTTCGAATACTTCTTCGCTCAGCATTACTGAAATTGCCAGCGTAAGCTATCGCGCAAAGAAATGTGTGGGGATGCATTTCTTCAATCCTGTACACAAAATGAAGTTGCTGGAAGTTGTGCGCGGGCTCGAAACCGACGATGACACGCTCGCGACCGCAGCCGAGGTCGGCAGGCGGATGGGTAAAGAGGTTGTGGTGATCAAGGAATCTCCCGGGTTCATCACCAGTCGCATCAACGCGATGATTGGCAACGAAGCGTTCTATATGCTGCAAGAGGGAGTTGCCTCCGCGCAGGATATTGATAAAGCTTTGAAGCTGGGATTGAACCATCCGATGGGACCATTCGAGTTGGTGGATCTGGTTGGATTAGATACTCGCCTGCACATTCTCGAATACATGCAAAAGAGTTTAGGAGAGAAATATCGGCCGGCGCCGCTGCTGGTGCAATATGTTAAAGCTGGACGTTTGGGACGCAAGTCGGGGCGCGGGGTTTACGAGTATCCGGAACAGAAGACGGCTAAGGCCGGAGACTGAGGACGGGCCGAGGGCCCGTCCCCACACGATTCTGGTTCTAGTTTTTGTTGATGTCTTGCCCGGCTTCCAGCTTTTTCACCAACGGCACAAAGAAAATCTTCTGGTTTTCCGGAGCGCCGGCGAGCGTGATCTTAATCTCCTTCAGCGCGTTGCTGTAGTCGCCCTTTGACGAATAGATTCGAGCCGTGCCGTCGTGCACCACCCAATCGTTGGGGTCCTTTTTGGCGGCTTGACGGAACAATTCGAATGCCTCATCCTGCTTGCCCTGGCCTTGAAGCTGGCGGCCGTAATAGTAAAGCTGAGCCGCAGTGGCGCGATCGAGTGCGCTCTTTTTGGCAACCTCAGCATCGTCTTTCCGGCCCATCGCTTCCAGGATCTGCGACTTGGTCAGGTAATTATCGAAGCGTGGCTCGGTGCGGATCGACGTTTCTTCGTACTGCAGCGCTTCATTCAGATCGTATTTATTGGTCAAAAGATAGGTTGCGGCGTCGTCCCATCCCTCCCACGTGTATTGCGATAGCCCTTGAAGCTGGTTGTGCAAGCTGGTCTGCACAATGTCATGCACATTCACTTCGACCTTGAAAGGAACCGCGACCTTTTCCCAACGCAGCGTGGCCACGGCGGAATCCGCCTTTACGTCGTCGAAGTCGAAAGCCAGTGCCTCGTGGGGATCTGACGCTTGCGGTTTCACCGTCACCCGTAGCGCATCGTCAGCCTGGTTGTAGGTGAAGCTGCCCCATGCGGTGTGGACTTTCGAGAAAATGACCGTCCACTGGTTTTCTCCTGGGATGGTGAAGAGCGCGTAGACGCCCTTGGGGAGCGCCTTACCCTCGATCATGACATCATCCGTGAACTTGATGGTCGTGTTTTCATTCGCCCCGGTGCGCCAGACTTCGTTGTAGGGGACGAGCTTGCCCCAAATGGGCCGACCCTTTACCAGCGGGCGGGAATAGGTGATGGTGATGTCGGTGATGCCGATGCGCTGTGTAACCGCGGAATGCTGGCTATCGCGAGGCAAGTCCAGAAGCGCGGATTGCGCATGGCAAAACGAACCCCCAAACGACAGAACCACAATTGCAGTTAGAGAAACGAGCACTTGCTTAGACATTGAACATCCCTCCTCTTGTGATTTCGGTTTCGGATTAGTATTCGAACTTTCGTCCATCTCTGGCCTCGATGGACGCATTCTCGATCATGCGCTTCACGTACCTTTGAAACTTTTCGTTCAAAGCCTTGTCGTCGTGTGTGAACTTCAAGCGTAGCGGCTCGACGTCGACTGCCTTCTGAATCTCTTCCACCGTTACCGCGCCCTTCTGCGCGGCTGCGCCGACCTGGTGGACTATGGATTCGAATAGTTCTGCTTCCAGGTTGAGGAATTCTTTGTCGTGCAAGGCCGGGCCGTGCCCAGGAATAATAACGTCGGCATCGAACTGCGCCAGCGTTCGCAGACTTTTGGCATGCTGGCTGAGCGGTGGAGTGAAATATGGTATCGGGTAAGAAACCACGTCCCCGGTCACGAGGATTTTCTCTTTCGGAAGAAAGAGGACGGTCGTGCCCTCTGCATCACCGATCACGCTTATGAAGCGAAACTCGCGCCCGCCATGGCGAAATGTCAGCCGGTCGCCGTAAGTAATCGTCGGGTACGTCCGCTTCACCGTCATGGCCTCGGCGACGAAGTCACGCTCAAGCCGCAGGTCGTTCTCCTCTTTCACACGCTGTTCAGCGGTCAGCGATGTTCCGTCCGGCAACTTTCCTGCAGCTGCTTCCTTGTCGAGTACCGCCTGATCTTTGCGCAAGTTGTTGGTGAAGACGGCGGGCCATGCGTTGGCGATGTTCAACATGAACTGACGCGATTGCTCGCTGGAGATGATTTCGAGATTGGGGAAAGCCTGGGCGTAAACTTCATTGCCGGACCAATGATCCGGGTGATGATGCGAATTCACCACGTAACGTACGGGCTTGTCTGTCAGCTTGCG
>Ga0210383_10001796_pt1 | contig 19486 bp, 17 predicted proteins | sample IncBWC14OmetaG_FD_160072 | JGI IMG/M metagenome (GOLD analysis project Ga0210383, IMG submission 160072) | Forest soil microbial communities from Barre Woods Harvard Forest LTER site, Petersham, Massachusetts, United States - Inc-BW-C-14-O ...
ACCGGAAGTTTGGCCGATGCTCTGGCTGAAACCCAGAAGCGTTGTGCCACTTGCAGGCGCGACCGCAAAGCTTCCGCCGAATCCGCCGCAAGATCTTGATCCGCCGGCGCCAGTGCACCGCCGCTCCCAAATGAGGAGCCGATTTGGACGCGGTCGCCAAGCGCTTGCGAGACCGAAGCCGCAAACCCGGATCGCTGATAACTGCCGGCATCGAAAATGCTGTTCTGGGACGATGTGTCCGGGAGCAGATCTCCGGGAGCGAACACTCCCGCCGGCGCAACCAGGGTCATCGCAGCGTTGCTGACCCGTTCGTGATATGCGCTCAGGTTGAATGTAGTATCGCGAATCTTCTTCTCGTAGCCGATCTCGGCGTTCTGAGACCGCTGAATGGCCGCATGCCCGTCCAACAATGAAAGGCGCGGCAGCACCGCCAGTGCGGCTAAATCCTGCGCCAAAGCCTCCGAGTCGCCGGGGACGCGTCCTTCGCCGTCGCGCGGCTCCATGGCCAATTCAATAGGAGGCGCGCCCGCGCTGAGTGCGACCTTCACCTTGCCGGCCGCGCCAAAATCGTATGTAAGGCGCGCGAATTGGTTCAGCGAGTTCACATGATCCATGTAGCTTACCGAATCGAATGAGCCGCCGTAGTCCAGCCGCAGATTTTCGGTTATCGATTTACTGTCATGGATGGAAACCGACATCGTTCGCAGCGCTGGCCCGCCATCGGGCTGTCCCGACATGGTGGCGACACTACCGCGTGCCGGCAGGTAGATCTGTTGCACCGTCACCGCTACTTCCGGCAGTCCATCGCGGCTAAAACTCGTGCGGAAGCCGGAGGTGGGCAAGCCGGTGTGCGTGCTATAGCCAACATTGCCGCTCAACTGCAGTTCGTTGTGGCCGAACAAGGAGGTTGCCAAAGCGAACGCCGTTCCCAAATCGGTTTGGGCCGACGTGGAACCGAGCGATCCTGGATCGCCGGCTGAAAGATTCAGCACACCTTTGGTATCGGAAAAAACGCTGCCGACGGCAGACTGGCGCTGCTGGGGATCGGATGCACTATCGAGCGGCACCAGTCTCAAAACCGGCCGGGTGGCCGCGGATTCCTTCAGAACCCACTTCCAGTCGTCGCTCATCAAAGCGCCCTCGCCAGGCTTGGCATAGACCAGTTCGATGGAACTTAAAACGCTTGCCAAATCGACATACAGCAGGCTCTGCATACCCGGCTGGACGGCGATCTTTTGCCTTACCGCCGGGACAAAGCTGGCGAGCGAAACCCGCACCGAGTAAAGATCGGGAGTAAGAAGGCCGAACCCGAACAGGCCACGCTCGTTAGTCATGACGCGTTGCATGAGCTTTTCCGAGCGATTGAAGAGGAAAACCGTAGCGCCCATCTGCGGCGCCCCGCTGGAGTTGCGAACCACGCCAGCGATGCTTCCCGCCGTTGGGATGCTGGTTGCCGGTAACGCCAACGGCGCTGACAAGATCAGCGCGGCAATCACGCTGGCAGCGAGTTTAGGCTGACCCGTCTTCATTCCGTACAGGCTATTGAGGGGACGGTAATACGACACCGTCCACCTAGGAACTACTTTACCGTAAAATTGGCGCTTGGGGTTAACACCTGATTACTGTTGTTGTCGGTGACCTTCATCTTTAAGGTGTATTGCCCAGGCTCCAGGGATTGCAGTGGTAGAAGCTTTTCAACGGTTACCTGCTGAGACGAAGCCCCAGGAATCGTGTTCAGTTCCTCGGTATAGTGTAAAACCGGGTCTTTCGCGCCGCTCTTGGTGATGTCGTATTCGATTGATCCGTTGGGCTTCATGGTCTTTTCGTCGGGCGAGAAGTTATAAAACTGGGTATAGATCCCCAGCTTCTCGGCACGTTCGAACGTATCGGTCAGGCGAGGCCGGACCTTGGTGTCGCCGATCACGAACTGACCGGTCCCAATGCTCTTGGTCGGCACCTTTTCGATCAGGTCCGCCAGGATGAGGCTGCTCGACGCCAGCTTCTCATCGTCAAAATGGGGCACATTCAGCGCCATCGGATAGGTGGTCATGTTACCGCCGGTGATGTCTTTGCAGACCACGTTGAGCCGGTACATTCCCGGCGCCAGCGGAATCTCCTTCTGATAGATCGACGCGCCGTCCAGAGCCTTTTGCAGCATGTCGGCTGGAACCTCGATGGTCACCGGATCTTCAAAGGTGTTCACCACTTTGCCGGTAATAGAGGTGATGCGGCCAAAAATATTAACCGTGGCTTTCGAAACGTTGTCCTTCTGCTGGAACTGCAGGTCGCGGCGCTGGAACTCAATAGTGATGGTTGTCAGGATCGTCGAATCGGTGATCTTGATATAGTCCGCGCGAGCTTTGAAAGGCAGGTTGTTGTACCGGATGCTGGAACTGACCACCGCTTGTAAGTCTTTGAACTTCACTTGGGGCGCCTTCTGCAGATTGGCGAACTGCGACAGCCGCTCGAACTCATCCATGCTGGCCGGCAGAGGCTGACTGCCGGTGCCAAGCGTGGTGCCGTCGGTGCGGGTGAAGCGCTGGGACTGATCGGCCAAGCCCATCTGCTCATACAGCGTCAGGCCGGCGCCGGGGACATAGGTTAGGGCGTCTTTTTCCGACGGATCCATGGTCATGCGGAATTCGCCTGACATGCTGGGATCCACGAATTCGATCTTGATGTTGCTGCCCACGCCTTCGATATAGCGATAGGTCCAATCCACGAACGGGAAGGTGGATGTCGTTCCGCCGCCCTCTTCAATAGGACGGTCGTAAGTGCCACCGGAGGAGTGATCGTCGATTTCATCCGGCGGGCCATAAACAATGTAGATACGGCCGCGGTCCGTTTTCCATCCAGGAATGCCCGAAGCGAAGCGCTCGTTGGCGTAAGCGATACGCCGGTAGTGTTCTTCTTTAAACTCGTTCTCTTCAGTATCTGGGGTAGGATCGCGCCGTAGCCAGAAAGCCTCGATGAAATTTTCGCGCTCGTCGTCGGTGCTCAGCCGCTTGAATGCCTTGCGCTCCTCGTCGGTGATGATGTAGGCAACGTCTTCATTCATCCACTTGCGGTAAGGCGTTTCCAGTTCCTTGCGGAGCTTGTCTTCCTGCTTTTTCTTCTGCTTCTCGCTCATAGGCTTCGCCACGGTGTCGCGTTTCGAAGCGGGAGCTTTCTGATCGTCTTTGTCCGGCTGAACGGCGGTTTGGGGCGCGGCCACCAGGTAAACGCCTAAAAACCCCATCGCCAGCAAGCTGGACAACGCTGAGAAGTGCTTTAATTTCATACAATTCACCGCCAGACGAGAATCGGATCTGATTATCATTCTAGGCCCTAAGCGAGAATCGGTCAAGGGAGAGACGTGCTACTGCTTCAATACGTTCCGGGAAATCGGCTACTCCAGCACCTGAGGATGAACAGTCCAGCTTACCGAACTAACCCCGGCTTCGAGTGACAACCTGACCACCAGTTGCTCGAGCGCATCGTCTTGCCGCCCCAGCCCTTTGATTTGAGCCGCGACTTTCATTTTGGGCGTACCTTCGATGTCCTCGCTGCGGAGCGCCGTCAGCGTGAGGGGACTACGCGACATGGCTTGGAGTAGCAAAGCGCGCATGTGCGCCTCGTCGTCCTGCCGGCAAGCCAGTTCGAATCCATAGGTAACTTCTTGCTCTTCGCCGGAAGCATGCGCCGGATAGAGCCGATATGCCAGGGGACGAAGAATGACGTTGGTCACTAAAACGGCAGCTGCCAGCACGAGCGCGTGCAGGGGACGACCCAAACCGGAAATCGCGCCGATGGCAGCCGAGCACCAGAGCGTGGCTGCGGTATTTAATCCGCGTACGCTGCCAGCGTCTTTGAAAATAACCCCAGCGCCAAGGAAACCGACTCCCGACACGACGTACGAAACAATTTGCGCCTCGCTGCGCGTAGGATCGCGCACCATGAAGGCGCACATCACAAACGCGGCCGCGCCCGCCGATACCAGTGCGTTCGTCCTTGTTCCCGCCATCCGCTGGCGCCACTGGCGCTCCAATCCAACGCACGTCCCTAGAAGGAGCGCGGCACCCAACCGCAGGACGAAGTCAAGGAGCGGCATAGTGGCTGAGCGGCCGCGCTACTTGCCGCCCGCTTTATAAACCTTCTCAAATTTGTTGCGTTGGTTCCACACCGTGAACGACCCGTTTCCGTCGGCGGTCAGTTTTAGATATTGCCCGGCATCCTGCTCGTCGACATTGGCAATGAACGAATCGGCCACATTGTGTTCCTTGGCGCCCTCGACTGCATAGTGCAGTTGCCACAAGTCTTCCAAGCCAGGTGAATCCTTGACGATCTGCCATGCGTCCGGGCTGGCGCCCTTGCGAGCGCCGTTGTTCATGATCGCGACGCGCGGATGCACGGCGTCCACCAGCGCAGGCGAGTTGGATTGATTCAGCCCATGATGGGAGACCAGCAAGACGTCGACTGTTCCGATTGGATTATCGGGACACATCAAAGCCAGCTCTTTGTTCCACGTCAGATCGCCCAGGTCGAGGAACCGAAACTTCTCGAAAGTTACCAACACGCCGGTGGATTGGGCGTTTTCAGTTGGGTCAGCATCGCGTTTGGGTGTGGTTGCACAGAAGGGGTTCGGCTGGCCCGCGCCTGCAAGCGGAGCTGAAATATGATCCCCGGCAGCCGTAAGCACTTTCACCGCGAGGCCTTTGATCGGCACTGTGTCGCCCGGCTTCAACACCGTGTGCTCGCCGTGCTGGATGGCCTTCACGTAGTCGCTGTAATCTTCTTTGGTCACCTTCGAGTCTTCGGTGTTGGGCCCATGATCCAGGAAATTTACGATCTTCATGCGATCGGCGAGTTGTGGCACGCCGCCCACGTGGTCGCGATGGTAGTGGGTAATGAGCAAATAATCAATCTGCTTTACCTTCGCCGCCCTGGCCGCCGCGACAATACGGTCGGCATCGCGCCCCTCGAATCCGCGCCATCCGGTATCGATTAACAGCGACTGCCCCGACGGGCTGACAATCAGCGTGGACTGCCCGCCCTCCACGTCGATGAAGAAGATTTCGAGCGGCCTGGCGACTGCGCAGGGCGCCACGGAGATCGACAGCAGAAGCGCACAGAGGGCCCAGCGTGGGCTAAGGGTTGGCATGTGCCGCATCGTATCACAGGCCTGTCACATTGCCGGAACATAGCGCGAAATCGTAACGTAATAATGGTTAGGAAGCGAATGCCCTACTGCTGCCAATGCGGGAAGTCTGTCGGGAACCACGACTCGTACTGTGGCGTGTGCGGAGCCCGCCAGGCGGCCGCTGCTTCGGTGCCGCCGATGGACTATATCCACGGCATCAGTCCGCGCACGGCTTCCCTGCTCTGCTACATCCCGATTATGGGCTGGATCGTCTCCATCGTGGTGCTGGCTTCGGCGCGCTTTCGCGCCGATCAGCGCGTCCGCTTCCATGCCTTCCAGGGTCTCTACCTGTTCGTCGCCTGGCTGCTGGTGGATTGGGTTCTCAGCCCCATGTTTGGCTTCGCCTTTTGGGGTCCGCCGTTTCACCAGGTTTTTCCCGGTCTTATGAAGGCCGTCATTTTTGGCACCTGGATCTTCATGATGGTTAAGACTTCGCACGACGAGATGTACAAGCTGCCGATTCTGGGCGATCTGGCGGAGAAATCCGTCTCTGAGCAACGCTGATTAATTCCAGCGTTTCACTCGCGGCCAGAACTCCGCAAGCGGAGGGTGCAATCCCTGGCAGTAGAAAACATCGAAGTGCTGGTAGGGCATTGAATAGGGATGAAAGACGCTCGCGGCTTTTTGGACGCTGCTGAATAGCTTCTGGAGATTTTCCAAACGGTCGTCCATCACGATCATGCTTTCTCCGGTGTAGCCCCGTGGTCCCCAAAGAAAATAGCTTTGATGCCCGCTGATGGCCGGCGGTAGACCATACTTCGGACCGAACAGATCGATTGCTCCGGCTTGTCCGTAGGTTTGCGCGAAGATCGCCGTGCGCGCGCGAACGTCCGTCGGCAAGCTGTTATAGACGTGCGCCACTTGGGCCGCCATCTCTTCCCATCCGAATTGATCGGCAAAGATTTGCGGCAGTGGCCCGAGCTCGTGATTCTCGATCGCGGGCTGTTTCAGGCCGATCGCCTTGGTATAGCGTATGTAAGTTTCGGGCGGCAGCAGTGGTATCGCAAGCGGTGCCAACACCGCGCCGCCGATCAGCATCAATGCCGGATATGCCACCTTCGTCCATGCCAGTTTCGAACTCGCCAGTAACTGTTCCCAGAGCACCCCACCGCCCGCGAAAAGCACTGGGAATGCGGGAAATAGATAATAAACCCGCGGGCTTAAAACAACGATCGCCGCCGCTGTGAAAATCCAGGCCCATCCGATGGCGCGAAAGGCCCGGCCCGCTGGGCTGAAAAAGAAGAACCAAATACCGGCCAGCCAAATGGGCAGCGTCAGCGGATGCATCAATAAAATCTCTTGCCCAAGGAAGGCTATCGGCCCTAGTGGAACATCCCGGTGATTAGCGCGAATGTTGGCTTGGAGTTCGAGGAAGGGAAAGTGGTGCTGCATGTTCCAGATCAGGTTTGGCAGGAAAATCAGCAAAGCGGTCGCGCCGCCCACCCACAGCCACCGGTTCGCGAGCAATCGCCGTTCGGTGGTGACTAAGAGCCCCAGCACTAATCCTGCTCCGAATATGAGCATCGAATACTTGTTTTCCAGGCCGAATCCCGACAGGATCCCAAACCAGATCCACAGCTTCGTGTTGTTTGTTTTGATCAAGCGGATCAGCACGTATGCGCAGCCCATCCAGAACAGAGGTTCGAAGGCGTTCATTGTGAGCAGGCCGTCGGCCGCTAGTATTCCTGGCGCGACCAGAGCCGCCATCGCAGCCAGAGCCTGTGCGAAACGCTTGCCGCCAAGTTCGCGGGCTATTAGAGCGGTGAGGACAACCTCGGCGATTCCAGCCAGCGCCGGGAACAGGCGAAGCGCCACGAGCGAGTGGCCGAACACCGATCGCCAGGCCCAAGTGATGAGTGCGATCAGCGGCGGCTGGTCTACGTAACCCCAGTCCAAATGCCTGCTGCACGCCAGATAGTACATCTCGTCGACGAAGTAACCGTAGTGTCGACCGTCGTACAAATGAACCAGCAGCTTGGCCGCCGCAATCGCAAGCAGAATCGCGCCCGCGCTACCTGCCCAACGCGCTTCCATGAATGAGGCTCAGTAAGCAGCTTCGAGCAGCGCGAGCACTTCCTGCTCCGTCATGGGCCGATCCACCACACCATTGTGCTCCAGTTCGCGCGCGATCGGCTTCACAATCGAACCGATCTCTGCACGAGGCACGCCCGCGTCATGCAAGGTTCGCGGCACATCGAACTGCGCGATAAATTCGGCGGTTCGATCGGCGCACTCCATCGCGGCTAGCTTCGGATTGGAAGGATCGAACGGAATCTTGTAGCCTTCCGCAATGGGACCAAAACGTTCGGCGGCTATCTCCGCCATAAATCGCATGGCGTGCGGCAGCGTGATGCAGGAAGTAATGCCGTGCGGCACGTTCCAGCGCGGCCCGATCTGATGTCCCAGCAGGTGCGAAAGCCCGAAGCGCGTGTTCATCGCGCCATAAATCGAATACCACGAGGCGAACTGGCAATGCCCGCGATGCGCGAGTTGTTCATCGCCCTTGGTGGTGATGGATGCTTTCAAATGCTCCACGAACAGCGCGATTGATTTCGCCGCTAGGGCGTCGCTGATGGGCTGGTGCCGGATGGCGTAGGCGCATTCAATAGCGTGGTCCAGCGCGCGGATGCCGGTGGATACCCACAGCCAGTCCGGCGTAGAAAGCGTCAATACGGGATCGTTGATCACTGTGCGCGGCAACACCCGCATGTCGTATACGCCACTTTTCACGCGCGTGCTCTCGTCGGTAACGCCGCCCGCGTGCGTATATTCGGCGGCAGATAAAGTGGTTGGCACAGCGATGTGTATTAACTCGCGTTTGTCGAGCAATCCAAACATCGCTACTTTTGCGGAATCGATAGGGCTGCCGCCGCCCAGGCTCACCAGGCTGTCGGCGTCCACGCGTTCGATCTCTTTTTGCAGATCGTTCACCGTTCCGCGCGGAACGTGCTGGATGATTCCGGCGAACACAGAGGCGCAACGCGAGCCCAGTGCATCCGTGACATCCTTTAATATCGGGAGCGCCGCTACTACGTCGGTGGTCACCACCACGGCGCGTTCTAGCCCTCGCCGCTCCATCTCATCTTTCAGCGCCGCGATCTTGCCTGGGCCGTAAATTACGCGCTCCAGCTTGCTTAAATTGAATTCGCCCGCGGGCGCTTGAAGGCGCAGGCGACGAACTTCGGGGGATGCCATGCGGCCATACTATCAAATCATTTGATATTGACAACAGGGATAGAATGAGCATCATGCACAGTCACTCCCTTGCCTTTCGCTCACTGTTCACGATCGCCGCGACAACCCTATTCGCGAGCGTCTTTTCCGTAAACGCTGCTTCGCCTGATCCGAAGGTCCTGGCTTTCACACTGCCAGACAAGATTCCATGGACCGAAAACCCCGGCGGCGCCAAACAAGCGATCCTTGCGGGCGATCCGTCCAAGCCGGGCCTCTATGTAGTGCTGACCAAATGGACTCCGCACCACATGAGCCGTCCCCATTTTCATCCCAATGATCGTTTCATCACAGTGATCTCGGGCACGTGGTATGTCGGCACCGGCACCAAGTACGATCCCGATAGCACCACGCCCATCCCGGCCGGAAGTTTCGTCACACACTACGGCAAGCAGATCCACTACGACGGCGCGAAGGATGAAGAAGTAACGCTCGAGATTGTCGGCATGGGGCCGGCCACATCCACGCCCGCCGAAGTGAAGTAAGGCAGGCGAAGCAGCTACTTCTTGGGATCGTTCGGCGCGTCAAGCTTCGGGTCCCGGCGTGAGAAAGATCTATTGTCGATCTTCCCTTTCTCGCCTATGCGCCAGTACCCTGGCGTACGCTTCGAGTGCATTCCGAGCGGCGTCCGCCACCGTCCCTTGTTCGGGCGGTTCTACACTAGAGACAGTCGCGTGATCGGACAGATGTTGTTTGATCGTTTCCAGTTCAGTCCCGGTCCAATCAGGGGTTCCCGCTAAAGTGCTCAGGGCCCACCATCTGACTCCTGGAGAAGGATCGGACAGCGCCTGTATCAATGCTCTTGTTGTTCGCCGGCCGTGATGCACATAGGTAAGCACCTCAGCTGCCAGTTCTCTCGTGTTCGCACACTCGTCCGTTAACAGCGCGTGTGAAACCGCCCGTTCCGCGCGTCGATCCTCAAGGGATCTTATTGCATCCAGCGCGGCTTGGCGGCGCGTATCCGTTATTGCATATCGAAGTTCCTCTATGAGAAGCCGGGTCGCGCGCCTTGAGCCGATGCATCGCAAACCAAACATTGCAGCATCGGCAGTAGCTTTGTCGTGCTCCTTGGCGAGCCGCAACAGAAAGGGGACGATTTTTTGGCCGTGAATCTGAGCTAAAGCTCCGCACGCTCTGAGCCGGTTATGCTCGCTTTGCTTTTTATCATGGCAGTAGTTTAGGAGTGCTTCTTCCGAATCTATGCCGAGCTGGTCCATCGTCTTTCGTGCGCTCGCGAGTTCGACGGCGGACTGTCTGCGTCGAACTTTTTTGCTCGATTTAACGATCATGTCTCACTAGTCGTGGCAGACGCCCGGCCCGACGCGAGGGCGCTGCCGAGGATCAGGAATGTTTTTCTATTCCACGTAGCTTGCTATTCTATAGGAGACGGACTTTCCTCCGCACCTTCACTCGTGAAAATTGGTTTTGTAAGTCTCGGATGCCCTAAGAACCTCGTGGATACGGAGGTGATGATGGGCCAGTTGGCGGAACGCGGCCACGAATTGACGTCGGAGCCGGGCGACGCCGAAGTCTTGGTGGTAAACACCTGCAGCTTCATCGACCCTGCCAAGCAGGAATCGATCGACACGATTATCGAAATGGCGGAGTTCAAGAAATCCGGCCGGGCTCGCAAACTGGTTGTAGCGGGTTGCATGGTGGAGCGCTATCGCGATCAGATTCGCGATCAACTTCCGGAAGTGGACGCCCTCATCGGCACCAACGAACTCTCCAGGATTGTCGCGGTGTGCGAGGGGCTGGAGCCCGACGCCGGTACGTTGGAACCCTATCTGTATCACGACCTCACTCCGCGCGTGCTCGCAACCGCGAACCACTTCGCATATATCAAAATCGCCGAGGGTTGCGACCATCCCTGCTCCTTTTGCGTGATCCCGCAATATCGCGGCAAGTTTCGCAGCCGGCGCTTCGAATCGGTGATCACCGAGGCTACACGAATGTTCGCCAGCGGTATCCGCGAGATCAATCTCATCGGCCAGGACACTACGTCGTACGGCGAAGATCTCGGACTCAAAGATGGCCTGGCGAATTTGATGGCGCGCCTGGCGCAGATTGAGACCGAGCGCGAAAAATGGATCCGTTTTCTTTATTGCTATCCGAATCGGATCACGCAGAAGCTGCTGGATACCATCGCCGAGTACCCGGCTCTGGTGAAATACATTGACATGCCGCTACAGCATGCCAGCGCGAACGTGCTGAAGCGCATGAAGCGCGGATCGCACGGCGATTATTTCCTGAAGCTGCTGGAACGCATTCGCGCTACGATTCCAGGCGTCGCCATCCGTACCAGCATGATTGTGGGTTTCCCCGGCGAGACGGACGCGGATTTTGAAATTCTGTGCAATTTCGTCCAAGCAGCGCAACTCGATCGATTGGGCGTATTCGCGTATTCCGATGAAGACTCGAGCGTCAGCTATAACCTGGACGCGAAGGTGGATGGACGCAGCATTCACAATCGCAAGCAGAAGTTGATGGCTTTGCAGCGGCGCATTTCCAAGGCGGGCAATCGACAGATGATCGGCCGCGAAGTGGATGTCCTTATCGAAGGCCCGTCAGCGGACACCGACTTGTTGTGGCAAGCCCGCATGTCCACCCAGGCGCCCGAGATTGACGGCTTCTGCTACGTGAACGATTTCGCGGGAGCGCCTCCCCGGCGCGGCGAGATCCGGCGCATGCGTATTACCGAGGCGCACGATTACGATCTGATCGGCGCGTTGGACGCGGCTTCCGAAGAGCCATTTCCCATTCCGGCAGCCAACGCTTTCCAAATTCTTGCTACAGCGCGATGAAGTGTCCGATCTGCAAAAAAGCGGTTTCTCCCGACGATCCCTTCTACCCCTTTTGTAGCGAGCGCTGCAAGATCATCGACCTCGGCAATTGGGCCAGCGAAAAATACGTGATATCGACGCCGGTGCAACCCGAGGATGAGGATCCGGAACGCGAAAGTGAAAGCCAGGAATAAGGATGCCTCGGCGAAATCCGGGAGCGTTTCTGATTGCGACTTGGTTTGGCGCCGGCTATGCACCTGTCGCGCCCGGGACTGCTGGATCGCTGGCCGCCATCGTCATAGCAATCGCTCTGCATTACGGTGTTGGATACACAGCCGGCTATGAACGCGCCACGCTGCTGTTGTTGACTGCGATTCTGCTCGCACCCGGAATCTGGTCGGCCAGCGTGGTGGCGCGTGAAACGAACAAACCGGATCCGCAGATTGTCGTGGTCGACGAAGTGATCGGACAGTGGATCACCCTCGCAAGCGCGGCGACATTCAACTGGAAGACCTGGCTAGCCGCGTTCGTCTTATTCCGACTGCTCGATATGTGGAAGCCCGCTCCGGTGCGGCAGTTCGAAAGTTTGCCGGGTGGTTGGGGCATCGTCGCTGACGACGTGATGGCGGGGCTTTACGGCGCGCTTGCTATATTCGTATTAGATAGGTTGCATCTCTTTCAACATGGCATCTAAAAAGGACTCGAATGGCCGTCCGCAGATTTCTACCGTCACGCCCGAAGCGGCCATTCCGGGTGGTGAGTTTCAGATCCGCGGCGCTGGCTTGGCAAAATCCGAACGTCCGCGCGTCACCATCGGCGATATGGAAGCGCCTATCGTCATTGGGTCAGATACCTGCGTGATCGTGCGCGTCCCGGAAGGTGCATCAGCGGGCGAGCTCGTAGTTGCCAACGGCGCTCTCAGCAGCCAGGCGTGGACTTGCGACATCGGAATCCAGATCGCCGACAATCTCTATCCCGTCGGCAACCCCGCCGTTGATTCCTTCGGCAACATCTACGCCACGTTTAGCGGTTCGCGTGGGCAGAAGACGCCGGTTTCGGTTTACAAGATCGATCTCAACTACAACTCGAAACCGTTTGCCAGCGAAATTATGAACGCCACAGGTCTGGCTTTCGACCGCGCCGGGACGTTATACATTTCCAGCCGGTACGACGGCATCATCTATCAGGCCACGTCGGCCGGAAATGTGTCGGTGTATGTGGAAGGGATGGGCGTCGCCACTGGTATCGCGTTTGATCCGGACGAAAATCTTTACGTGGGCGATCGCAGCGGCACGGTGTTCAAGATCAGCCGCTCGCGGCAGATTTACGTTTTCGCCACGCTGGAACCTTCCATCGCGGCTTATCATTTCGCCTTCGGAAACGACGGTTATCTTTATGTAGCGGGGCCAACGACATCGAGCTACGACTCGGTGAATCGCATTTCTCCGGCGGGCGAAGTGGAAACCTACTATCGCGGCTTGGGCCGTCCGCAAGGCCTGGCGTTCGATGCGGAAGGTCGCTTGTATGTGGCTGCCTCCCTCGGCGGCCGGCGCGGCGTTGTCCGCTTCGATCATGATCGGAATCCGGAGCTGTTTCTGTCCGGCCCTGGAATCGTCGGCATGGCCTTCACGCCGTCGCGCGCGTTGGCGGTGTGTACCAACAACGCTCTTTATCGCGTGGATGTTGGCATCGCGGGCAGATCCCTCCCTTACTGAGGCTCGACACCCAGAAGATGCCGGACGCCGAAATCATTGCCGTGGGCTCGGAATTGTTGACGCCGCAAAGGCTCGACACCAATTCGCTGTATCTTACCGATCAGCTCAATGCTTTGGGAGTTGAGGTGGTGCGCAAGACAATCGTCGGCGATGAGCGCGAACGGCTGACCGATAGCATTTTGGGCGCAGCCGCGCGATCGCAAATTGTAGTGCTCACCGGCGGCTTGGGACCCACCGAAGACGACTTGACCCGCGACGCGGTGGCCAGCGCATTGGGGCGCGCGTTGATTTTTCAACAGGACATCTGCGATCGAATTGAAACGCGACTGCGATACTTTGGGCGCAAGATGGCCGAGATCAATCGCCGTCAGGCTTATGTGATCGAGGGCGCGGAGGTTTTGCCGAACGAGCGCGGCACTGCGCCGGGACAATGGATTACGAACGACGGCGTTGTTTTCATGCTGCTGCCTGGGCCGCCCATGGAAATGAAGCCGATGTTCGAAGGGCAATGTCTGCCGAGGCTCGAAAAACTTTTGCCGCCGCAGGTGATTCGGACACGCTGGCTGCGCGTGGTTGGTATGGGCGAGTCTGACCTCGATCAATTAATTTCTCCGGTGTACAAGCGCTACCCCAATCTCGCGACTACGATTCTGGCGGTGTCGGGTGAGATCCACGTGCATCTGCGCGCGCGCTGCTCGACGGCGCAGGAGGCTGAGACTTTGGTGGCTCAGGCCAGCGCCGAGATCGAACCGTTGTTGGGCGATCGCGTCTATTCCTGTAACGGCGATTCGCTCGAACAAGTTATAGGTGATCTGCTGCGCGCCCGACATGCCACGTTGAGCGTGGCCGAAAGCGCGACTAGCGGCCTGCTGGGCGGCAGAATTACGGCGGTGCCTGGGGCGTCGGATTACTTCCGCGGTGGATTCATAACTTATTCCGATCAGATGAAAACGCGTTTGCTGAATGTTCCCACCGAACTCATCGCGGAGCATACCGCTGTTAGCGAGCCGGTAGCAAAAGCCATGGCAGAAGGCGCGCGCGCCGGAACAGGTTCGGAGTACGCGTTGTCCATTACCGGCTACGCGGGCCCGGATGGCGAAAAGGTTGGGCTGGTGTTCCTCGGTTTGGCATCGCCCGACGGCACGGAAGTTCGTCGAGTGCAATGGCCTGCGGATCGCGAGCGCGTGCGGGCGTTCTCCACCAACATCGCGCTCGACATGCTGCGCCGGAAACTGCTAAGCACTGTTACATGAGGCGGCTATGCCGTTCGAAGTTTTAAAAGCGCAGGCCAGCAGCATTCTCAGCAAAACCACCGGGTTTATCGCAGAAGCTGGGTTCACGCATTCCCTGACGCCCGCGCGCAATTGTACGTTTGGGTGCAGCTATTGCTACGTTCCCACCATGGGCATTTACGGCGGACTGAAGCCGGAAGACTGGCGGCGTTGGGGGCAGTTCACCACGTTCAAGAGCAACGCTGCGGAACTATTGCGGCGGCAATTGCGCCAGGATCAGGTGATTTATTGCTCGCCGCTGGTCGATCCATATCAACCCGCTGAGGAGCAGGAGCTGATGATGCCGCGCATTTTGGATGAGCTGTTGTTGAATCCCCCAAATATCTTCGTGATCCAGACCCGCGGACCGCTTATCGTTCGCGACTTAGCGCGCTTGGTTGAATTGTCCGAGCGGACGACGGTGCGGGTGAGTTTTTCGATCACCACCAATCTCGAGCCGATACGCAAGCTCTATGAGCCGCACTGCGCGACCATCGAGTGCCGCTTGAAAACGATTCGCCAGTTACGCTCGGCCGGAATTACAACATTCGCGACATTAGCGCCGTTGCTGCCGTGCGACCCCGAAGACCTGGCTTCTCTGGCGCTCGATGCCACCGATCAAGACGTTATCGGCGATGCGCTGCACGTCCGGTCCGTAAAACCGCGCGGGGCGACAACACGCCAAGCAGTTTTTGCGATTTGTGAAAAACATGGGCATTCGGCCTGGCTGGATCCACAATTTCAGAGCGAAGTGATCGAACGTATCCGATCGGTGGTCCGAAGAGCGAGACGCGGATTCGCGACGGGAACGGAGGGGTTTGGATGGCTGGCACGATCTTAGAGCGCCTCAAAGTCACATCAGAAACCGGTGAGCCGACGATGGCCTCCTTCAACCCCGCCGATGGCAGCGAACTAGGACGAGTGCGCCTTGCTTCCGCCGAAGAGTACGAGAGCAAGATGGCGCAGAGCATCGAAGTGTTCCATCGATGGCGCATGTTCCCTGCCCCCAAGCGCGGCCAAATCGTGCGTGAAATCGGCGACGAGCTGCGGCGGTTCAAAGACGATCTGGGTATACTCGTAACTCTTGAAACGGGAAAGATTCTGGCCGAAGGCAAAGGCGAAGTGCAAGAGATGATCGACATCGCCGATTTTGCCACTGGCCTATCGCGCCAGCTTTACGGGCTGACCATCGCAAGCGAGCGTCCGGAGCATCGCATGTACGAACAATGGCAGCCGCTGGGCGTCGTCGGTGTCATCTCGGCGTTTAACTTTCCCGTGGCTGTCTGGTCTTGGAATGCGTTGCTCGCCGCCGTCTGTGGCGATTGTGTCCTCTGGAAGCCCTCGCTCAAGACTCCCTTGACCGCCATTGCGGTGCAGAACATCTGCGATCGGGTGCTCGACCGCCACGGCTGGCGCGGCGTCTTCCAACTGATTATTGGCGACGACGTTACCATCGGCAAGCGCTTAATCGAAGATCGCCGCGTGCCATTGATCAGCGCAACGGGTTCCACTCGCATGGGGCGCATCGTCGCTGAAACCGTCGCCAGGCGCCTGGGCCGCACGCTGCTGGAACTGGGCGGAAACAACGGCGTCATCGTGATGAACGACGCCAATCTCGATCTAACGCTACGCGCCGTGCTCTTTGGCGCTGTAGGCACTGCCGGCCAGCGCTGTACCAGCATCCGGCGGCTTTTTCTTCAACGCGGAATCGCACAACAGATGACGCACAAGCTGCAGTCCGCCTATGTCCACATTCGAATTGGGGATCCGAGGGACGAAAAGACCCTGATGGGTCCCCTGATTGACCGGCAGGCCGTGGAAACGATGCAGGCCGCATTAGCCCGCATCCGCGCCGAAGGCGGCGAGATCATCTACGGCGGCGAGCAACTAGGCGGTTGCTTTGTGAAGCCGGCGCTGGTGAAGGCTCGCGCGGACATGCCGATTGTGCAGGAGGAAGTGTTCGCACCAATTCTCTACCTGATTGAATTCGACACGCTGGACGAAGCAATTGATTGGCACAATGGCGTTCCGCAAGGACTCTCGTCAGCGATGTTCACCACCAATCTGATCTCGGCTGAAACGTTCTTGAGCCCGCGCGGCAGCGATTGCGGCATCGCCAATATCAACATCGGCACCAGCGGGGCGGAAATCGGCGGCGCATTCGGCGGCGAGAAGGATACCGGCGGCGGCCGCGAATCTGGCAGCGACGCGTGGAAAGCGTACATGCGACGGCAAACTGCCACCGTCAATTGGTCGCAGGATCTGCCGCTGGCGCAAGGAATCGAATTCGAGATCTGATCCGCGTCGGATACCATAAGAGCTGTGACTCGTTATCCGGTGTTGCTGCTGGTGCTCGCAACTCTCGCCAGCGCGGAAATTCCGCTCGAGAACCATGGCAAACCGTTGCTTGTGGCTTACCAGTGCACACCGGCAGACACACAAGCCGCGGGTCTGGGATGTTCAGAGGAAGACCCGTGCCCGGTCTATCTCGAGCTCGCGAACGTGGATGCAGTGGGCAACAAGATCTTCCTTACCGGAAATCTTCACACTCCAATGGCCACGCTCTATTCCATCCTGCTAGGGTCGGAAGACAGCGGGAGTACCTGGACCGAACCCTACGCGCGCACCCGCTCTTCGGGCCTCGACCAAATTCAGTTTGTGGATTTTCAAAATGGTTGGATCTCCGGTGCGAACTTGCAGGGAGCGCCGCGGGATCCGTTCTTGCTCATCACTACCGATGGCGGCAAGACTTGGCGCGAGCATCCCATCTTTGACGAAACCCGCGTCGCCGCGATCGAACGCTTTTGGTTCGATAGCCCCGCGAACGGCACAATGCTAATTGATGCCCGGCTCGATAGCGGCAAGCACGAATTGTACGAAACACTCAATGGCGGCGAAAGCTGGACGGCTGGACAGACCTCTGCGGATCCAATCGCGATCCCCAAAGACAAGCCGTCGAACGCACCGGCCTGGCGCGTGAGGACCGACGCGGCTACGCACAGCTACGTCATCGAAAAGTCCGGCAATAATCGCTGGCAAAAGGTGGCCAGTTTTTTGGTTGATATCGCAAGTTGCAAAGAATAATGAAGACCGATCCAATTGAATTGGAGCTGTTCCGGCACCTGCTCGCCTCCATCGCGGAAGAGATGGGCGCGGTGCTGCGCAAAACGTCTTTTTCAGCGAATATCAAAGAACGCCGCGATTATTCCTGCGCCGTTTACGATGACAAAGGCGAAACGGTGGCCATGGGCGATCACATGCCGGTGCATCTGGGCGCCATGCCTTTGTCGGTGCAGCACGCCCGGGAAGCGTTCCGGCTTGCACCCGGCGATGTCGCGATACTCAACGACCCTTTTCGCGGCGGAACGCATCTTCCCGACATCACTGCAGTCTCCGGCGTGTTCTTGAAAGGCGGCCGCCAGCCAGCGTTTTATTTGGCCAATCGCGCTCACCATTCTGACGTCGGCGGAATGAGCCCCGGTTCGATGCCGCTGGCCCGCGAAATCTATCAGGAGGGAATCCGGATCCCGCCGGTTCTTTTGGTGCGAGGAGGACGCACCGATCGGCCGATGCTCGATCTCATTCTGGCCAACGTTCGCACTCCGGTGGAACGCGAAGGCGATTTGCTGGCTCAGATCATGGCTATCAAACGAGGCGAACAGCGGCTTCTTGAGCTAGTCACCAAGTACGGCTTGCCTACTCTGCGGCGCAACATGGAGGCGCTCAAAGATTACAGCGAAAAGATGCTGCGCGCTGCCATCCGCCGTCTGCCCTCCGGCATCTATCGCGCCGAAGATTATCTCGATAACGACGGCCTCTCCGATCGTCAGGTCAAGATCGCGGCAACCGTGACGATTCAGGACGACCAGGCCACAGTCGACTTCGCAGGGTCTGACCCGCAGGTGGAAGGTTCGGTAAACGCCAACTTCGCAGTCGCCGTTTCCGCCGTCACGTATGTCTTTCGCTGTCTGGTGCGCGAGGACATTCCCTACACCGCCGGCGTGCTGCGTCCTCTGCGAGTGCTGGCTCACGATGGGCTCGTGGTCAGCGCCAACCCTCCAGCCGCGATGGCTGCGGGAAACGTCGAAACATCGCAGCGCATCACAGATGTAATCCTGGCCGCGTTGGCAAAAGCTGCACCCGAGGTGATTCCTGCCGCGAGCTCCGGGACTATGAACAATTTGACCTTCGGCGGATGGGATCGCGCTCGCGGACGCGCCTTTGCATACTACGAAACGATTGCCGGCGGCATGGGCGCATCGGCGGTCTCCGATGGCCTGAGTGCCACGCACACGCACATGACGAATAGCTGGAACACCCCGGTGGAGGCGTTCGAACATCTCTACCCGTTACGCATTCGGAGCTATCGCATTCGTTCAGGCTCGGGCGGTCGCGGAAAGAATCGCGGTGGCGATGGAATCGTTCGCGAGTATGAATTTCTGACAGGGGCCGACGTTACCATTTTGTCGGATCGCCGCAATCGAGCACCGTACGGCCTGCTGGGCGGTTCTCCAGGGGCTCGCGGCAGAAATTCACTCTTGCGCGGTAATCGCACCACTGCGATCCCGGGCAAATCTCGTTTTGAGGTGAAATCCGGCGATGTGCTTCGCATTGAATCGCCCGGCGGAGGCGGATACGGCGCTCCCGAGTGAGGCACCCGAAGTGGTTTCAAGCGTTGTCATGCGCCAGACGTGGAAAAATCTCACGTTCCTGCATTGGCGCTGCGAGCCCGATTTAATCCGGCCCATCATCCCAGCGGCCCTTACTCTTGATACCTTCGATGGCGAGGCCTGGGTCGGACTGGTTCCATTTGAAATTCACGGTACGCCGGGCATCCCCCATTTTCCCGAAACAAATCTGCGCACTCACGTTATTGGACCCGATGGCGGCCGCGCGGTTTGGTTCTTCTCCCTGGACGCCCCGCGCTTGTTGGCCGTGCTTGGCGCGCGCATCGGTTATCATCTGCCTTATTTCTGGGCAAAGATGAGCGTGCGCCTGGTAGATGGCGTTATTCGATACCGCAGCCGGCGTCATTGGATGCATACGGGGGGCGGCATAACCGACATAACGATCGAGCCCGCCGAACGATACCATCCGGCCGAGCTTACGGATCGCGATCATTTCCTGACGGCTCGTTATCGCCTTTATACGATGGCGCGAGGAACGCTGCGGCACGCACAGATCGAACACGCGCCGTGGCCGCTGGCACGCGCGAAGGCGGTCGAAATACGCGAGACTCTGTTTCAGAGCGCGAGCTTACCACCGCCGCGAGGAGTGCCACTGGTGCACTACGCCGCCGAGACTTCC
>Ga0210383_10001797_pt1 | contig 19481 bp, 16 predicted proteins | sample IncBWC14OmetaG_FD_160072 | JGI IMG/M metagenome (GOLD analysis project Ga0210383, IMG submission 160072) | Forest soil microbial communities from Barre Woods Harvard Forest LTER site, Petersham, Massachusetts, United States - Inc-BW-C-14-O ...
TGTGGAATGCCAATCTTGTAAGAATGGATTGGCTGTGGTCGAACGCTTTGGACGGGATCAAGTCGTGCGCGAGAGTGATGCTGAAGATGCGAGGATACTCGACACAACGATAGATGAGGGTGCGAGCGACGCGTGAATCCGCACAGGTGACGGTGCCTCCATGAATTGGCGGAACGCCTTCCTTCCTGCGTCAGGACAAGCAGAAGGCGATCCCTACGTAAGAAAGAGCAACCCAGGCCACAACCAGGAATGAACCGCGCCGCTGACCATATCTCATGTGGTTCGTGTAGGCTAGTGGGAGCAGCCAGTGCCCCTCGACATTGTGGAGGTATGAAGTGGCTTATCGGGATTTGCGGGAGTTTGTGCGTGAGTTGGAGCGGCAGGGTGAGTTGAAGCGCGTAACGGCGGAAGTGGACCCCGTGCTGGAAGTTACCGAGGTAGTGCAGCGTGCGCAAGCTCTGCCTGGACCTAAGGGACGGCCGGGCGGCTACGCGTTGTTGTTTGAGAAGCCGAAAGGCTCGCGTTATCCGCTGCTGATTAATGCGTTTGGAAGCGTGCGGCGAATGGAGTTGGCGTTCGACGTGGAGAAATTGGATGACGTGGCGGCGCGGATTCGCGGGTTCCTGGATATGCAAACGCCGCAGGGATTGTTCGACAAGATAAAGATGCTGCCTAAATTGGCGGAGCTGGGCTCGTTTTTCCCGAAGCAGGTGAAGGATGGACCTTGCAAGGAAGTGGTGCGCAAGGGCAGCGACGTCAACCTGTTTGATTTTCCGATTTTGAAGTGCTGGCCACAGGATGGCGGCAGGTTCATTACGTTTCCCCTGGTGTTTACGCGAAATCCTGAAACAGGCAAGCGCAATGTGGGGATGTATCGCATGCAGATTTATGACGAGCGAACCACCGGCATGCATTGGCAGACGCAGAAGCACGGCGCAGAACACTATCGCAGGGCCCGCCAGAAAAACCCCGATGGACGAATCCCGGTAAACGTGGCCATCGGCTCCGACCCGGCAACAACGCTGGGTGGGATTTTACCGATTCCGCCGGACCTGGATGAAATGATGTTCAGTGGATTTTTGAAAAAGGAACCGGTGGAGATGGTGAAGTGCGAGACGAACGATCTGGAAGTGCCGGCGAATGCGGAGATCGTGCTGGAAGGTTACGTGAGTTTGAACGAGATGCGGACGGAAGGACCGTTTGGCGATCACACCGGATTTTATTCGCTGGAAGGAGAATATCCGGTTTTTCACGTGGAGTGCGTGACGCACCGCAAGGATCCGATTTACCTGACGACGGTGGTAGGCCGACCGCCGCAGGAAGATTTTTATATGGGATACGCGATTGAACGCGTTTTCCTGCCGCTAATGAAGATGCAGCAACCAGAGATTGTGGACGTTTCGATGCCGGCGGAAGGCATCGTTCACAACCTGATGATTATTTCAATTCGGAAATCGTATCCCGGGCAGGCGCGGAAGATCATGAATGCGATCTGGTCGCTGGGGCAAGCGATGTTCACGAAGGTGATTGTGGTGGTGGATCACGACGTGAATGTGCATGACTACAAGGAAGTGGTGTGGAAAGCGCTGTGCGCGATCGATCCGGAAAGAGATGTGCAGTTTACGTTCGGGCCCGTGGATACTTTGGATCACGCAGCGCGAATGCAGGATTTCGGGTCGAAGATGGGGATTGATGCGACGCGGAAGTGGAAGACGGAAGGATTTACGCGGCCCTGGCCGGACGAGATGGTGACGGATGAGGCGACGAAGGCAAGGGTAGAAGCATTGTGGAAGAGTTTGGGGATTTGAAGGTAAGGGAAAGCCCACACCCTGAAGAATGCAGAGTGGCACGCAATGGAGGCAAAGCGGAATTTGGAGAAGCAAGCAAAAGCAGGAGTAAGAAAAGAGGGGATTTAGGATGGATGAGGAAGAAGGTCGGAGGATTGAACACTAAGGATAACCGTCCGCAGGTACAGGGTGCAAAGAAAGAAAAAACGCAAGAACTTGTGGTGTTAGCGCCTGCCCGATACTATTAGTAGAACTGGAATTCGACAATACGGGGTGTATTACCGGAAATTGCCTGTAGTTTTAGGAAACACAATACGAGAATCGCTTGACGCTTTACCCGCCTCAATGACATAACTTTGCCACGGGCTGCACTCCAAGGCTCCGAAAAGGAGTTTTGCGAGTGCGGGTAGAAACGAATCCGGGGCGAAAGAGAAATAGGGTGGGCATTCCTCGTGAGCGAATCGCGCGAAGTGATGAATGTGCGTCAGGCGTCACAGTATCTGGGGATCAGCCCGGATACCCTGTACCGGTACATCACAGAGGGCGAAATACCTGCGTTTAAGTTGGGGAATCGTTGGAAACTTAGAAAAACGATCCTGGACCGATGGATGGAACGCAAGATGAGCCAGTCGGTAGCAAGACGCCGCTAGGCTCGCTCCGGTGTGAGGGAAAGAGGCCGCGATATGTGGTTACCTGGGGGAAAAAAGAGCCGGCAACTGGTGGGGCTGGATATTGGATCCAGTTCGATCAAAGCCGTGGAGCTGAAGTCGACGAAAGCCGGCTACGAACTGGTCAGCTTCGGCATGGAACCGCTAGCGCAGGACACCGTTGTTGACGGCGCGATCATGGACGCTCCGCAAGTGGCGAACGCCATCACAAAGATTTTCGATGCCGAAAAGATCAAAACGAAGAACGTGGCGACCTCCGTATCGGGACACTCGGTAATTGTGAAGCGAGTACCGTTGCCGCTGATGACCGAGGAAGAGTTGTACGACCGGATTCCTTCGGAAGCCAGCCAGCACATTCCGTTCGATATCACCGACGTGAACCTGAGCTATCAGTTGCTGGAAGCCATGGATGCGCAGATGGACGTGCTGCTCGTGGCGGTGAAGAAAGACAAAATTTTAAACCACACGAACGTGCTGGCGCAGGCAGGAAAGACGCCGGTGGTGGTGGACATTGACGCTTTCGGGTTGCAGAACTGCTTCGAAGTGAACTACGAACCGGATGCGGGGCAGACGGTGGCGCTTTTGAACATTGGCGCCAGCGTAATGAATATCAACATTGTGCGCGGCGGAATTCCGCTGTTTACGCGCGACGTCAGCGTGGGCGGGAACCAGTATACGGACGCGCTGCAGAAGGAACTGGACCTGAGCTTCGACGACGCCGAGCGGTTAAAGAAGGGCGACACCCTTCCAACGGTGACGGACGAGCAGAAGGGGCAGATTCTGCGCAGCGTCTCGGACATTCTGACGCTGGAAATTCAGAAGACTTTCGACTTCTTCCGGGCGACCGCTAGCGGGGAAAACATCCAGCGGATCATGGTGGCGGGCGGAACAGCCCGTGTGCCAGGACTGGTGGATCTGCTGCGCGAAGAATTTGCGATGCCTGTAGAGGAATTGAACCCGTTCCGGAAGGTGCTGATCAACCCGGGCAAACATAGCGAGGATCAGATCCGAGAGCTGGCTCCGCGGTTGGTGGTTGCCGTGGGATTGGCGCTGAGGAGTTTCGACTAGCCATGATCCGCATAAACCTACTTGGACAAATCAAGCCGAAAGCGACACGGCGGCCCGTGGATACGGGAGCGGCAATGCCGCTGCTGTTCATCGCTGCGGGACTGATATTCGGCTTCGCGATTCTTTTCTACTTCTATCATTCGTGGCAGACGCAGTTGAACGACGAGAACAAGCGGATTCAGCAATTGCAGGCGCAGAAAACGGAACTGGAGCAGATCAAGCTGCAGGTCGAGGCATTCGACAAGCAGAAAGTGGTACTGCAACAGCGCGTGCAGACTATCGAACAACTGCAGCGGGACCGCACCGGCGGGCAGGAACTGCTGGACGAAGTGGCCAATACGGTTTCGCGCGCCGAGAACCTGTGGTTGACGTCGATGACCAAAAAGGGCTCCGACCTGACATTGCAGGGAGCGTCGGCGTCCACCAATTCAGTTGCCAATTTCATTACCGCGCTGAAGCGTTCCGGATATTTCCAAAAGATCGAGATTAAGGAAGCCAAGCAGGACGACAAGGCAACCGGGGTGCAGACATTCTTATTCACGATAAATGCGGAAATCGCCCCGTCAGGCCCGGCGGCCGGCGCGCCGGCGCAAGCGCGGCCGGCCAGCGCTCCGACACCGGGAATGACAACTCCACCGGCACCGGCGAAGAAAGGATAACGAGGAACCATGGCAAATCCTTTCCGAGATATGTCGGTTGTGATGCAAGGCCTGGTCGCTTTGGCAATCGCAGTGATTCTGGTGCTTGCCGGTTTGTATGTGCCGATGTCACCGGTAGCGCAGGAACGCTCGGATTATGACAAAGCGGTGCAGAAGCGCGCGACTCTGAATCAGGAAGTGCAACAGCTTTCGGTGTACAAGCAGCGCTATGGCGAATTGAAGCAGCAGATGGACGCGTTGAATAAGCAGCTGGATACGCTGAAAACCATCGTGCCGGAAGAGAAGGAAGTGGACGAATTTATCCGGCAGATACAGGGCGCAGCGAGCGCGTCGAATGTGCAACTGAGGCGCTTGACGTCGTTGCCCATCGTGCCGCGCGACTACCACTACGAAATGCCCTTTGAAGCGCAAGCGGATGGACCGTACTTCAATATGCTGGACTTCTTTTCGCGGCTAAGCAGGCTTTCTCGAATCATCAACGTTGGCGATCTGCAATTCGACGATCCCACCGGAACGACGATGAAGGGTACGAAGTACGCGATACGGCCCGGGACCACGGTGAGCGGAGTATTTACGGTAACGACTTTCTTCACGAAGCCGGCTGACATTACCTCGACAGCGGGGGCAGCAGGCGGACCCAAGGCAGCGGGTCAGGCGGTGAAAAAACCGTGAGCAGGAATGAGCGAGCCATGCGCCTAGCGATAACCATAGCGATCGGGATGATGCTGGCGGCGTCCGGAAGCGGACTGCACGGCCAGAGCACTCCAGCACCGGCGGCCCCCAAAACCGGAGCGAAAAAGCCGGCCGCGAAGCCCGCGACAAAATCCGGCGCCAGCAAGGCGGCGGCGAAGCCAGCGGCAGAAGGCGCGTCGGGAGACGATCAGGGGAAGGTCTCGCGGAGGGATCCTTTCGAATCATTAACCAGCCGGCAGGACGCGGCGGCGAAAACGGCGGCGAATCTGCCACCGGGCAAGCCGGGACTGCAAATTGGGACTTTGCGGCTGGATGGAATTGTGCGGTCACCGAACGGGATGATCGCCGTGGTCACCAACCCGCAAGCGAGAACGTATTTTCTGCGGGAAGGGGACAAGCTTTACGACGGACAGGTAGAAAAGATTGCAATGGACGGAGTGTCGTTCCACGAAATTGGCAAAGACGCTTTCGGAAAGCCCGTGGAGCGGCAAGTAAACAAGAGAATTTACTCGAGTGCAGGAGAACAGCAATGAAGACGAACCGGCCGGCCTTTCGGTGTGGCTGCCTGATCCTTGCGAGTGCGTTGCTGGGCGTGAGCCCCGCGGCGGTTCGCGGGCAGGAGACCACGGCCGCGAATACCAGCGCGGCGGTGATTTCGAGCGTGGCCCTTACGCAGGATCCGCAGCGGGCAGCGGTCCGCATCGAAGGCGCGGGGAAACTCGAGGTGCATGCAGCGCGGATGCAGAACCCAGAGCGTTTGGTGCTGGATTTCGCAGGCGCGCGGATGGGCGTGCAGAAGAATTCGATTCCGGGTGGGTCGACTCCGGTGCAGTCGGTGCGGATGGGACAATTCCGCCCGGACACGGCGCGCGTGGTGATCGACCTGACGGCGTCAGCACCCTATCAGATTGCGCATGAGGGCGATTCGGTGGTGGTGTACCTGCAGAAGCAGAGCGTACCAACGATGGATGCTCCGGTAGTCACGCCGGTAAGCTCCGCGGCAGTCGTAAATTCTCCGAAAGAAATTACGTTTGATGCCGCCGCACCGCGCGGCAACGTGCATGCTCACAAAGTTTCGAATGTTGCGGCTCCTCGGTTCTCGTTGCCCAACGAACTGACCCAGCCCTCTCTTGTCCACGCTTCGTTTGTGGATAAGGAGGAACCAGTTCGGCCGGCGGCAAGTTCCCAGCAGGCGGCGCAACAGGCAGTGCAGCAAGCCAACTCCGCGGCATCCACCATGGCGGCGCAACAGGGAAGCACCATGTCCGCTCCAGTGACGCAGGCGGCGGCCGGACGGTACACGGGAGAGCCGATCTCTGTGAACCTGAAGGACGTGGATTTGAAGGATTTCTTCCGGTTGATCCACGAAATCAGCGGCTTGAACGTAGTGCTGGATCCGAACGTCAAGGGCACGCTCACGATTGTGCTCGATGAGGTTCCCTGGGATCAGGCGCTGGACATCGTGCTGCAGAACAACGGTTTGGACAAGCAGCTCAACGGTAACGTGCTTCGCGTTGCCACCCGCGACACCTTGAAGAAGGAAGCGGAGACAGAGCGCGACTTGGCGAACGCGCAGGCTCAGGCCGTCGCACCGGTCACGGTCACGCGTGTACTGAGCTACGCCAAAGCCGCGACATTGAAAGATGTGCTGAAGAAGTTCCTGTCGCCGCGCGGAGACATCCTTGCCGACGACCGCTCGAACCAACTCATTATTCGCGATATTCCCTCGGTCATTCCCACGGTCGACAACCTGATTCGCCAACTGGACCGCAAGGCCCAACAGGTGGAGATCGAAGCGCGGGTTATCTCGGCTTCGCGTTCGTTCGCGCAGGACATCGGCGTGCAGTGGGGCTTTGCGGGAACCACCACCAGCGGACGCACGATTTTCGGCGGACCTGCAAGCGTCGGCGTGAGCCCGGTGGTTACCGGGACCGGCATTCCTGCTCCACCACTGATCGGATCACCGACTTCAGGATCCGGATCGACCACCAACGGCCTGCCATTGAACGTGAACCTTGGCGCAGGCGTCCCGACCAGCGGCTTCTATATTGGACATCGTTCGCCGAATTTCGCGGTTGACCTGTTCATTACCGCCGCGGAATCGAAGGGCGTGGGCAAGTTGCTTTCGAAGCCGAAGGTCATTACGCAAAACAACGAAAAGGCGACCGTCAAACAAGGTACCAAGATTCCAATCCAGACCACCATCAACAACACGATTTCGGTGCAGTACATTGACGCGGTGCTGAAGCTGGAAGTAACGCCGCAGATTACCGCCGAAGGAACCGTGTTCATGGATGTGCTGGTGGAAAACACGCAGATCGATAACGGTATCCCGCGGGTGCAAGGTATTCCCGCGTTGGATACGCAATCGGCGGAGACCAAGGTATTGGTTGCCGACGGTGGCACGGTGGTGATTGGCGGGATCATCGTGACGCAACAGCAGACGGACATCACCGAGGTGCCGATCGTGGGCAGCTTGCCGCTGATTGGGCGGTTGTTCAAGCGCACCAATATCAGCGTGCAGTCTCAGGAATTGCTGTTCTTCCTGACGCCGCGAATCATTCCTGGATAAGTCCTCTATAACCCAAGACCCACACGGAAAACCGGCGTGCGGGGCGCACAGCGCAAGAGATAAAAAGTTCGGGTAAACTGGAATCGAGGAGGCGTAAGTCTCCTCGATTTTTTTGTGGGCGGCATTTTACGGAAAATGGCTGTGGACATGGACTACGCAAGACGGCGGCGCGAACTGCAGAAGCGTTTAAGAGTCGGCAAGCTGGACGGTTTGCTGGTGACGCACGCCGCGAATTGGAAGTACCTGACGGGGTTCACGGGCGAATCTGGCGCGCTGGTGATCTCGCCGCATGGGACCACGCTCATTACCGATGGAAGATTCACCGTGCAAGCGAAGGAAGAGACCCATGGAGTGCGAGTGGAGTTGCAGCACGGCGGTTTGTATTCCTCCACTGGGGAATTTCTCCGGCGAAACAGGGTGAAGCGGATTGGATTCGACCCTGGACAGACCACGGTGACGCAGCAGAAAACGCTGCAAAAGGCAACAGGAGGCAAATGCAAGTGGATTGAAGCGCCGGGGATGACGGAAGGCCTGCGGATGCGAAAAGACGCCGCAGAACTGGCCAGAATGCGAAGAGCGGCCATCCTGGTGGGGGAAGTGTTCGAAAGCGTTCTGAAATTTATAAAGCCAGGTCTATGGGAAAACGAGTTGTGCGGGGAACTGGAATATCAGATGAGGAAGCGGGGCGCAAGCGGGCCATCGTTTCCGACCATTGTGGCCGGTGGAAAACGGTCGGCGTTGCCACACGCGCGGCCAACCGCAAGAAAGCTGGGGAGAAATGAGTTGGTGGTGCTGGACCTGGGTGTTATACTCGCCGACTATTGCAGCGACATGACGCGCACGGTGCATGTGGGCCGAGCGCCGCGGCGCATCCGAGAGTGGTACCGGGCAGTGCAGGAAGCCCAACAGGCTGCGGTTGCTGCGGTGAAAGCCGGAACAACCTGTGGCGCGGTGGACGGGGCTGCGCGGGAAGTCCTCCAGAAACACGGCCTCGAAAAATTTTTCGTGCACAGCACCGGACACGGCTTGGGGCTGGAAGTGCATGAAGATCCGCGAATAGCCAGGGGGCAGGCGGTTCGACTCGAAGCCGGAAATGTGATTACCATAGAACCGGGCGTGTACGTGGAAGGCGTCGGAGGCATTCGGATCGAAGACGACGTCGCGGTGCACGCTGGAAGAAGCGAAGTCTTGACCCGTGTTTCACGGGATCTCATCGAACTCTGAAAAAGGCATGAAACGGAAAAAGGCGTCGAAGGCGAGCCCTTCGTTTGCAAATCCTGAAATCGAGCAGATCGAGCAGTTGCTGCGATTCATGAGCGAACACAACCTCGAGGAGTTCGAATACTCGAGGGGGGATTTGCGCATCCGGCTGAGGAAGCCCAGCGCGAATGTGATGATTGCGGCGCCGAGGCTTGCACCGGAGATCATCGTGCCCGGCGCGGTACCGCCGCCAGCAGCGGCCGAGACGGAAGCCGAGAGTGCTTCGGATGCGCATAGCGGCGAGGATCTGCATCTGGTGAAATCGCCAATCGTGGGGACGTATTACGAGTCGCCCAGCCCGGGCTCCGAAGCGTTCGTGAAAATTGGAGCGCATGTGGAATCCGGACAGACGCTGTGTATTGTGGAAGCGATGAAATTGATGAACGAGATTGAGTCCGAAGTCAGCGGCGAAGTGCTTCGGATTTTCGTCGATAACGGACAGCCGGTGGAATATGGGCAACCGTTGTTCGGCATCCGGCCAAGCCGGAAGCGGTAGCCGGTCCTTCAGACTATGTTCCAGAAAATTCTAGTCGCCAACCGCGGGGAAATCGCCCTGCGAGTTATCTGCGCGTGCAAGGAACTGGGCATCGCCAGCGTTGCGGTGTATTCGGAGGCGGACCGCAATTCGTTGCACGTGCGCTATGCGGACGAAGCGGTCTGCATTGGGCCGCCACGCAGCAGCGAAAGCTACCTGAATATTCCCCAAGTGATCAGCGCCGCGGAAATCACCAACGTGGATGCGATTCATCCGGGTTACGGGTTTCTGTCGGAGAATGCGAACTTCGCGAAAGTGTGCGAAGCGAGCGAGATTACGTTCATCGGTCCGAAGCCGGAAGTGATCGAGATGATGGGCGAGAAGGATCGCGCGCGGCGAGAGATGAAGACCGCGGGGCTGCCGACCATTCCGGGCAGCGATGGGGTGGTGGAGGGCGAGGAGCAACTGGCGAAGGAAGCGGAGCGCGTCGGGTTTCCTTTGATTTTGAAAGCGGTGGCGGGCGGCGGCGGACGAGGGATGCGGGTGGTGCGCTCCACGCAGGAATTGCTGGCGGCTTACCAGGCGGCGCGCAGCGAGGCGCAGCAAGCGTTTGGTACACCCGATGTGTACATGGAAAAATTCCTGGAGCATCCGCGGCACATTGAGGTGCAGGTTCTTGGCGACCAGCACGGGAAGGTGATCCATCTCGGCGAGCGCGAATGCACCATTCAGCGGCGCCATCAGAAGCTGGTGGAAGAATCGCCGTCACCGGTGATGGAGCCCAAGCGGCGGAAAGAGCTGGGAAGCAAGGTTGTGAAGGCGTTGACGGACATCGGCTACACCAACGCCGGCACGGTTGAATTCTTGATGGACGATGATGGGTCGATCTATTTTATCGAGATGAATACGCGCATTCAGGTGGAACATCCGGTGACGGAATTCGTGACCGGCGTGGACCTGGTGAAGGCGCAGATTCGCATTGCAGCGGGCGAGCGGCTGGAAGACGCGGCCGGAGAGATACAATTCAACGGGCATTCCATCGAATGTCGGATAAATGCGGAAGATCCCGAGACGTTTGTGCCGTCGGCGGGGCGGATTACGACGTTTCAGGCGCCGGGCGGCACCGGCGTGCGCGTGGACTCGGCGGCGTATACCAACGCGGTGATTCCGCCGTACTACGATTCGCTGATTGCCAAATTGATCGTGAAGGGGCGGGATCGCGGCGAGGCCATTGGGAGAATGCGGCGAGCGCTGGAGATGTTCGCGATTGAGGGAATCAAGACGTCCATTCCGCTGCACCGGAAAATATTGGCGCATCCCGATTTTGCCGCTGGGAAATTTGATACGCATTTCGTGGAGAAATTGCTGGGGACCAACGGGAAGTAGACTGGCGGAAGCAAGGGGCGGGAAGTAACGAAATCGAAAAATAGCGCGAAAATAGGCGCGTTCCGCCTTGTGGTACGTGCGGCGGATATGATATTACACGCTACATGTGGACGGGGCATTTTGGCGGGCTGAACCACATTTTCAAACCAGGACGCCACATCCAGCGTTTACGCACCCGACGTGCGGTAACGGACGTCACAAGAGACAGGCAAAGCTCGCGCAAGACTCATGGTTCGTGCGGACATGGGGCGCAGCAGTGCTGCGCCCCTACACGGACGGTGGCAATTTTCGTTCGCTTCCGGGGCATTTATTGTGTTTCAACCCCCTTAAGGCATCCGACGCATGGCTGATCTCCCGTTGGATATACAAGCGCAGACCAAAACCAGAGAGCAAGGATTCGTTCAAGCCATTGGATTGTTCGATGGGACGATGATTGTGGTGGGCTCGATGATCGGGTCCGGAATTTTCATCGTGTCCGCGGATATTGCGCGACAGACTGGTTCGCCGGGCGGATTGCTGCTGACCTGGATTCTGACTGGGCTTCTGACCATTGCTGCGGCGCTGTCTTACGGGGAATTGGCTGCGTTGTTTCCGCATGCGGGCGGGCAATACGTATATCTGCGCGAAGCGTTTTCGCCGCTGTGGGGATTTTTGTATGGGTGGACGCTGTTCCTGGTGATTCAGACGGGAACCATCGCAGCGGTGGCGGTTGGGTTCGCGCGTTACATCGGAGTGCTGTTTCCCGCGATTTCACCAAAGACGTGGGTGATTCCGCCAATCAATTTTTCCTCGAAATTTGCGATCAGTTTATCGGTGCAGCAGCTGGTTGCGGTGCTGATGATCGTGTTCCTAACGTATTTGAATACGCGGGGCGTGAAGCTGGGGAAGTGGATCCAAAACATTTTTACGTCGGCGAAGATACTTGCGCTTCTTGGATTGATTTTGCTTTGCGTGTTCGTGGCGCGGAATGCCGCGGCGATTTCGGATAACTTTTCGCATTTCTGGGAGGTCCGCGGGGCACAACCGATTGAGCCCGGAGCGAATTTTTTGAAGAGTTTGCTGCCGACGGTTTCGGCGGCGTCGGGTTTCTTCGGATTATTGGTGGCGTTTGGCGTGGCTCAGGTGGGTTCGCTGTTTTCGGCGGATGCCTGGAACAATATCGGGTTCACCGCGGCGGAGGTGAAGAATCCAAAGCGCGACGTGGCGCTCTCTATGGCGTTCGGAACGGTGATCGTGATTACGCTGTATTGCCTGGCGAATCTCGCGTATTTGTGCGCGCTCCCGTTGAGTCACATCCAGAATGCGCCGGATGATCGCGTGGCTACAGCGGCGCTGTCGGCGATCTTTGGAGCCAAGGGCGCGGTCGTGATGGCCATTGCGATCGTCATCTCGACATTTGGATGCAACAACGGCCTGATTCTCGCGGGTTCGCGGGTCGCTTACGCGATGGCGAAAGACGGATTATTTTTCAAAGCCACCGGAAAGTTGAACGACAAAGGTGTGCCGGGAATCGCGCTGGCGTACCAGGGAATCTGGATCGTGGTGCTGATTCTGATGCGCACGCGAAAGGCGGACGGCACGTACGGAAATCTTTACAGCGACTTGCTGGATTATGTGGTGTTCGCGGCGCTCCTATTTTATGCGCTGACCGTTGCGGGAATTTTCGTGCTGCGATCGAAGCGGCCGGAGATCGAGCGGCCGTACCGGGCATTTGGGTATCCGGTGGTGCCGCTGTTGTATATAGTGGCGGCTGCCGGAATCATGTCCGTGTTGGTGCTGTACAAAACGCAGACGGCGGGAGCGGGGATCGTGATTGTGCTGCTGGGCCTGCCGGTGTATTGGCTGTGGTCCCGGCGGCGTGCGGCGTAGTGGGGCGCGTGCTTCGTATTTTCTTAAACGTTTCTTAGTTTGGGCAAGCGGTGAGGAGGAGTTGGATGGGCAACCCGTTATTCGCAAAAAAGCCAATCAGCGCGCTCCTTGCAGAGGCGAAGGAAACCGGCGAGCACAGCCTGAAGCGGACGCTGGGACCATTTCAACTCACGGCACTGGGCGTAGGCGCGGTCATAGGAGCAGGAATTTTTGTGCTATCGGGCTTGGGAGCGCACTACGCTGGGCCGGGACTGATGCTTTCGTTCGTGCTCTCCGGAATGGGTTGCGCATTCGCTGCGCTGTGCTACGCGGAATTTGCGGCGATGATTCCGCTGGCGGGCAGCGCATACACTTACGCGTATGCGACGCTGGGCGAGTTGTTCGCGTGGATCATCGGCTGGGACTTGACTCTGGAGTACGCGATGGGCGCGAGCACGGTGTCCAGTGGCTGGTCGAATCACTTCATCGAGTTGCTGAATATATTTAACATCAAGATGCCTTTGTGGCTTGCCTACGATCACTGGACCGCGATGGATACGGCGGAAAAGATTATCGCCAGAGACATGGCGCGGACCTCGGATCCGACACTGGTGGTGGGAACGCAGGCGTTTCTGGACAAAGTGGCCGCCATCGCGACCGCGCATTCAACGGAACTGGTGCAACGAGCACACGACCTGGTGAATGCGCCGAAGATTTTTGGCGTGGAGATCGGCTTCAATCTCCCGGCGTTCATCATTGCGCTGGTCATCACGGCGATTCTGGCGATTGGTATCAAAGAGAGCGCGCGCTTTAACGCCACAATCGTGGTCATCAAAGTGGCGGTAGTGCTGTTCGTGATCGCGTTAGGATTGCGGTACGTCAATCCGGGAAACTGGGGGCACGACTGGCATTCGTTTGCGCCGATGGGTTTCGGCGGGGTAGGAGCCGGCGCTGCATATATTTTCTTTGCCTACATAGGATTTGACGCGGTCTCGACGACGGCGCAGGAAGCGAAGAATCCGCAGCGAGATTTGCCGATTGGCATCATCGTGTCGTTGGTGGTCTGCACCATACTGTACATTCTGGTGGCCGGTGTGCTGACGGGAATGGTGCCATGGCAGGAAGTAAATATCGAGGCGCCGATCGCGCGGGCGTTTATGGATCGGGGACTGTCGACGGCATCGCACATCATCACACTTGGAGCGCTGGCGGGGTTGACCAGCGTGATGCTGGTGATGCTCCTGGGTCAGACTCGCGTGCTGTATTCGATGGCGAACGATGGGCTGCTGCCGCGGAAGTTTTTTGCGGATGTTCATCCCAAATTTCGCACGCCGTACAAGAACACCATCGCGGTGGGGTTGCTGGCGGCGGTCGTGGGTAGCGTCACGCCCATTGACCAGATTGGAAAAATGGTCAACATAGGGACGCTGCTGGCCTTTGTAATCGTGTGCATTGCGGTGATGGTGCTGCGGCGCACGAATCCGGGCCAGGCGCGACCTTTCCGCACGCCATTCGTGCCGGTGGTACCGGTCCTCGGGATTATTTTCAACGGTTACATGATGTACAAGCTCGGCTGGGTGAATTGGGCGCGGCTGATCATTTGGTTGATTATTGGCCTAGTCGTTTATTTTACGTATGGGCGGCATCACAGCCGGGTGAGCAATCCGGAGCTTCGCGAGGAATAGCGGCGCGAGACGGCTTTGAATTGTGCGGAGAACCCGCATGTTGATCCAAAGCAACGTTGAAATTCCGGTGGAGCAGGACCACCCCGTCGCAGCGATTCGCCAGTTCGTCCAAGTCCTGCGCGACTCATCCGTTGACACGGAGGGCGCGGAAATTTATCTGAATCTCGTTGCTACCTCCGCTCGGGGTCAGACTGCCGCGCAGGAGTTTCGTCCGCAAAGAACAAAGGACGGTTCGTTTGCGGACGCGCTGGCGATCACCGAGGAATTGACACAACTGGGTCCAGCGAAAATCAAGAGCATGCACTTCATGCTCAGCGCCGAGGGATTCCGCTGGAAAGGCTCGCGGAAAGGTACGAAAGCGCGGCTCGCTCTGCTCGATGGAAAGAGTCTTCAACGGAAGCAGCGATTCTCCTTGTGTGCTCTGCTGAATTTTGAGGCGGACTCCGCCGCAGAGCCATCTATTGGCGAAATGCTTCAAAAAATCGACCAAGAATCGAAGCTGCGCTTCAGGCTGGAAACCAGCCACATGGCCATCGGCCGGAATGAGCCGGGACGCGCCACTCCCGACGAATTGTTCATCATCGCGCTGGTTTGGAACGAATTGATCGAAGAGGCGGGCAAGAAACTACGTGATGCCGTTTCGCTCGATGGCATTCCGCATCTCATGACCAAGCCCCAAGCCATGAAATTCATTTTCGACCCGAAGAAAATGGGCAAGTCCGTCAAAGTGGATTTCCAGCGCACTATAAAGAAATGGCTCAGAGACGAATTTCGCGCTTATTCGAAAGGAGACGCTGCCCATGAAGGCGAGTATTTCTCCAAAAAAGTTGCGCCTGAAATCTTGGCTGGATTCAGCATTGAGAAAAAACCGCGCGCCTTCAGCAAAGAATTTACCTTGTGGGTTTCCGCGGGTCTGACGTCGCCGCGTTTCGCGCCCGCCGCTGACAGACCGCTGCGTTTCTCAGTGAATCTTTTCCGCCTCTTCGGTATTGCGCCCTTGCCGTTGGAGTGGACGTACGAAACACCGAAGGATCTCGAAGACGCGCTCGAGGGCGCTGCAAAACTCCTCAAGCAGGTGCTGGCGATTTTCGAGCCACAGATGGCGTGTTTGCAGGGCGCCCACCGGCGCAAACTCTCGGAGTTTGCAGGTCCGCGCAGACTTTCCGCCAAGGAAGCCTATGAACTAGCGCTGACGAGGGCGCACGCCTGGGCCAAAGACGCGAGCCTCCTGGCCATCAATTCCAACTCGATCACTGCGTTCAGCCTTCCAATGATGCCGCTCGCGCATCCGGCTCTCGACGCGCAAGGACGTCTGGCGATGGACGGATGCTGGTGGGTGCGATTTCACTCGCGAAGCAAACAGGAGAACTTGTACGTCACGATTCCAAGCTACGGGTCGATCACCGAAATGCGCCTCGACGCGCCCGCGGGGCGCCAGTATCCCAGCGATGTCGACCAGATTTTGCGCGACGGCTGGATGGATTCACAGCAAGCACTAGGAGCCGCGCTCGTCGCAGTGCTGGAAAAGGACGCCAGCGCGTCTACGGAGAACTTGCAACAATTTGAACTGTCGAGCCGCCCGAATGTCCATGCCGGCAAGATGCTGGGCGTGCCGCTGCGCGACGGCATGTTTGAGATGCACGCCGCTTGGCGGGTCTCGTTCTCACGACGGGATGACAAAGGCCGAACCATGGCGATTGCCAGCGTGCCTGCTTACGGCGATGGAAAGCCGGTCGTCGAGTTGCATGTCTACGAAAAACGCGGCGTGCCTTCTGTGCGTTAGCGGTGCTGTGCACTACACGGGCAAACTCGGACGGCGGCCTAAAGCCGCTGCTACGATGAGGAAGCAGGAGCACAGCCTGAAAGGCTGTGCCGCGGACGAGAAGCGAGGTTAGGAATAATGGCGAAGAAAAACAACGGTGTGGCACAGGCGGAATTGATTTTGAGGTTGTATGAGTTGCGGCGTGAAGCGGTGATGCGGCAGGCCAGAAGTTTTGTGGGCGGGGAATTTTTGCCCAAGTCCGCGCAGGAGTTGGTCGTGTGGGTGAGCAAAGGCGGGCCGGAGACCGGGTACATTCTACAGGTGTACGGATATTGGGACATGGTGTGCGCGTTTGTGAAGCATGGAACGCTGAGCGAGGCACTGGTCTTCGATACGCGCCAGGAGATGTATTTTCAGTATGCGAAGATTCAGCCCTATTTGGAGGACTTCCGGAAGCGGATGGAGTTGCCGGAATGGATGGAGAACCTGGAGAGCGTGATTGAAGGTTCGGCGAAAGGCAGGCCGCGAATTGCGGCGATGAGGAAAAGTTTGGAGAAGATGCAGGAGACGGGGGGGAAGGCGTCGAGCGCGAGTTCACCGCAGAATCAGCAGAGGTCCGCAGAGGGCACGGAGAACTCTATTAGCGCCAAAGATAGGTCATGAGGAATAGAAGGGCGTATTCGACGCCGTCGCCGACGTTGTGGCCGATGATAGAGGCCAGCAGGCTGCCGGATTTTTCGCGCCAGTATGCGTAGAGGATGCCCAGTGCGAATGCGTAAAACTGCTGGCCCAGGGCATACGCGAGGGGCCTTTGCCAGAAATTGTTGACGTGCGCGAGGGCAAACAGCATCGCGAGAATAACGCCAGCGATGTGCATGTCAAAGCTGCCGATGCGGATGCGGCCGGAGGTGCGCTGCATTAGAAAAGTCTGCAGCAGGCCTCGGAAGGGGATTTCTTCGCCGAAGCCGACGAAGATAGCCTCGAAGCCAAGCCAGCCGGCGAGACTCGAAGGCGTGAGCGCGAGGTTATCGGGTGGTGGGGTGCGCCCGAGAATTTGCGGGAAATAGTCGACCACGGTCATAAACACGCCGAAGAACGTTCCCCAAACGATTGCGGCCAACACATAGGATTTTCCCTTGGGCGACTGCAGGCCGTAACCCGAGAAATTACCCTTGCCGAGCCAGGCGATGAGGATCAGAGCCATCACGATCATCATGGCGTGGTCGACAAAATGCGGGAGCCATGGCATAGCCATGACGCGTTGCGCGCCGACAAGATGCGCGACCCAGACATTCGCGAGACCACTGGGAATTAAAACCAAAAAGCCCAGGCCGATGGTGGCGAGGATGGGCCAGACGCGGACGCGCAGATTCGAGACGGAAAAAGCGGAGTTGGGGTTGCCGATGAGGTAGGCGTCCGAGGCGGTGTGGGTGTCCATTTGAAGATCGGTACGAAACATTACGATGAATCGCGTTCGGGAGACAAACGATTCTTCGGGTGGGCGGCTGAAAAATGGCGGTGTGGTAGAGTGAAGGAATATGGCGAAGGCGTTTGATTTTGGAGTGGAGAGATTGGCGGGGACGGGTGTGGCCGCGGAAGCCGGCACCCACGAGCACAGCCAGGATGGCTGTGCCACAGGGAGGACGTTTTTTCTGGAGACGTTTGGATGCCAGATGAATGAGCATGACTCGGAGAAGGTGGCCGGGGTGCTGCTGGCGCGGGGATACCGGCAAGTGGAGAAGCCGGAAGCGGCTAGCGTGGTTTTGTATAACACCTGCAGCATACGAGAAAAGGCGGCACAGAAGGTTTTTTCGCGGTTGGGCGAGTACCGGACAACGAAAAAAGACGGGCAAATTATTGGCGTTCTGGGTTGCGTGGCGCAGCAAGAAGGCGAAGAGATTTTTGCTCGCGCGCCGTGGGTGAGCTTGGTTTGTGGAAGCGCGAGTTACCGTAAATTGCCGCAGATGATTGCGCAACTGGAAGCCGGGAACACGCGAGTAACCGGGTTGGATACAGACACGGACGAAACGTTCGAGACGGAGATGACCCGGCGGGACAATCCGTGGCGGGCGTATCTGACGATTATCGAAGGATGCGATAAAGCGTGCTCGTACTGCGTGGTGCCGTTCACTCGCGGGCCGGAGCGCAGCAGGGCCAGCGGCTCGATTCTAAGAGAAGTCAAAGAATTGGCGGATTTGGGCTACACCGAAGTGCAGCTGCTTGGGCAGACGGTGAATTCCTATGCGGACCCCACACCCACTTCCAGCGGGCGGCAGATGAGATTTTCGGAATTGCTGGTGGCGGTGGCGGAAGTAGCGGGAATACGGCGTGTTCGGTTTACGACTTCGCATCCTCGGGACTTTGGAAAAGACATTGTGGAGGCCATCGAAGCGGTGCCTGGAATCTGCAATCACGTACATTTGCCGGTGCAGAGCGGATCCACGGCAGTGCTGCGAGCGATGCAGCGGACGTATACGCGAGACGAATATCTCGAGAAGATGGAGATGATTCGCGCGGCCAAGAGGACGATTTCGGTGACCACCGACATAATTGTAGGATTTCCCGGAGAGACAGAGGACGATTTTCGGGATACGCTTCGCTTGATGGAAGAAGTGCGGTATGACGGAGCGTTTACGTTCAAGTACTCGCCGCGACCGAATACGCCGTCGTTGAAGATGGCGGATGCCATACCGGAGGAAGAGAAGTCCCGGCGGCTGGCGATTTTGATGGAGAAGCAGCGCGAGATTCAGGCGGGATTAATGCGGCACGCGTGGGGAAGAGGTACGAACTGCTGGTTGGCGGGAAATCGAGAAGAGAAAACCAGTGGAGCGGGCATACGACGGATCACAAAGTTGTGAATTTTACTTCCCGGCGGCAAGAACTTCTGGGAGACTACGTGCAGGTGGAAGTGAAAAGCGCGGGAGAGAATAGTTTGGCGGGGGAAGAAGTGGAAGGAAGTCGACAGTCGACAGCTAACGGCTGATAGCTGTTGACTGTTAGCTTGTGCTTTTGCGGCAGCGAGCGGTCGGCTAAGGGAAACGGGAGGGCGCGATGGAAGTGGAGATGAAGATACGCGGCCTGATGATGGATCCGGTGACGCAGATGCCGATTGTGGTATTGAAGGATGTGCAGGGGCAGGCCATCCTGCCGATCTGGGTGGGCGCATACGAGGCCAACGCGATTGCGCTGGAGATCGAGAAGGTGCAGACGCCGCGGCCGATGACCCACGATCTGTTGAAGAATGTGTTTTTGGGACTGGACGTATCGGTGCAGAAGATTGTGGTGAACGATCTGCGCGACGACACGTTCTTCGCGCTGATCTGGGTGGAGCGCGATGGAGAATTGATGAGCATCGATTCGCGGCCGAGCGATGCGCTGGCATTGGCGTTGAGGATGGACTGCCCGATTTTTGTGGATGAGAGCGTATTGAAGCATTCGAAAGTGACCACGGCGTTGGCGGAGCGGAATACGAACGAGCAGTTGCGGAATTATCTGGAAGGGTTAAGCGACGAGGATTTGGGCAGATATAAGATGTAAGGAAGTAAAGACGCAAAGAAACAAAGCGGCGCAGCCTTTGGGTTGCGCCGTTTTTGTTTTTTTGGGAGGAGAAGAAGCTTC
>Ga0210383_10001798_pt1 | contig 19477 bp, 19 predicted proteins | sample IncBWC14OmetaG_FD_160072 | JGI IMG/M metagenome (GOLD analysis project Ga0210383, IMG submission 160072) | Forest soil microbial communities from Barre Woods Harvard Forest LTER site, Petersham, Massachusetts, United States - Inc-BW-C-14-O ...
ATACCGGCACCGGCAATGATGCTGACCCGGATGAACACCCCACGCTCAAGCGCAGGGATAGCGCGTCCGACTCGCAGTGAGCGCTGACGGTGTGTTGATGACGAACGACCGCATTTCGTTGTCATTATTTCGCTGTCATTCCGAGGAGCGAACGACGAGGAATCCGGGTTTTCGTTGCCCATGCGAGAACCGAGATCCGTCGCCTTGCTCGGGACGACAACAATGGAAAATGACAACCATGAGAAAAAAAGAAGAGCGGCGAACTGCGGAGCTGGTTTGCGCCTTCGCTAGACGATCTTTCCATCCGCGATATCCCGAACCAGGGGTAGATCGGCTTCCAGGAAATCGTACTGAGAAAGTTCTGATCGCGGGGACCAGCGGACATCGCGAAAAATTTTGTTTTCGATTCTTCCCAGGTACTCGTGGACCACGAAGAATCGCAGTTCGACTGCGCCGCCGCCCGGATACTCATGGCGAAGGCGCGACACCTCCTGGCCAATCTTGGCGTCGATTCCGAGTTCCTCTTCCAACTCGCGGCGTAGTGCGTCGCGCGGTTGTTCGCCTTCCTCAATCTTCCCGCCGGGGAACTCCCATTTCAGAGGCATGGTTTGATGGCGGGTGCGCTGGCACACGAGAATTTTTCCATCCTTGAAAATTACCGCCGCCACGACTCGCTTCACAGGCGGGCCAACGTTCTGACGGGTGAGGCAATGTAGGCGATGTAATTCGATTTCACTGAGATATCAATTTCCCGGAGAGAGCGGTTTTGCTAATGCATCTTAGACCCTCAGGTTGTGGAAAATCTTCGGGATGAATCGCCGCGGCCAGCGCCCGGAGACCGTGAACAAGGGTGGGCGCGGGCGTGTTCAGAAATTCATCGCGAATGCAGTAGACGCGGGCTGCTTTGACGGCGCGCATTTCTTCCCAGCGGCGATCGCGAGTGATTTTTTCGAGCGGAACCCGGTCTCCCGCGCCGCACCACGAGGCGACTACTACATCTGGATTCTCAGACAGGACGGCTTCAGCGGATGTTTGTTTTCCCGGCGTACCCACGAATTCTCCGCCCGCCGCCGCGACCAACTCAGCCACCCAGGGCTGGGACGCAATCAAGGGCTTGCCCCATTCCTCGCAGAATACGCGTGGACGCCTCGCGCCATCGGTTTGCTGGCGGACGGATTCGATGGCTTGCTGCATCTCGCGGATCACTTGCTCTCCACGATCGAGCGCGCCCATGATTCCGGCGATAGCTGCAATGTCGGTGTAGATGTCGGCCAGCGTCTTCGGGGCCAGCCCGAGAAAGCGCGCGCCTGATTTCAGGATTTCCGTTACTGCTTTTTCCTGGTAAGGGACCGCGGCGAGAACCAAGTCCGGGTGGGCTGCCACGATCTCCGCGGTGCTGGCGGTCCAGGAGTCGGCGACGATGGTGGTTCCGCGGTGGGTGATCTCCGGACAAACATCGGCGCAATATTTCGTGCATGCGACGAGGCGATTGAGTTGGCCAATGGCCGCGAGGATTACCGTCGCGCTGGGCTGCAAGGAGACAACCCGTTGCGGAGTGTGATCGGAAGCCACGATAGACCAATCTTACAAGGGAATGAAAGCGGTGTGCGCGGCGAAGAAACATTGCAAGCAACGTTTCTATGATCTGTTTCTGCTAAGCCTAGGTACCCCAGGAACCGGGTCACGGCAAGCAGGTAGGATATCGAAAAAACCAGTTGTCAGTTGTTAGTTCTCGGTTCTCAGTCGTTTGTTCGGAAGTTACAATTCTTGGAATGTATTCTCCGCAGCTTCTCGACCACTTTCAGAATCCGCGCAACCCGGGTGAAGTCGCCGATCCGGACGCAATCGTACAACTCGAGAATCCGGCCTGCGGGGATATTTTGAAATTGAGCCTGAGGGTTACGAACGGAGAGATTGCAGAAATTTGTTTTCTGGCCAAAGGATGCGTTCCTGCGATCGCTTGCGGTTCGGCGTTGACCCAGTTGGTGAAGGGAAGAACAGTGGATGCAGCCAGGAAATTGCGTCGTGAAGAACTGGTGCAGGTTGTCGGCGGCCTGCCGGAAACGTCTGCCCACGCCAGCCACCTGGCGATGGATACACTCGCGGCCGCGTTGAAGCAGCTTGAAGTCTAGCCACAGATTTCGCGGAACGACGATCTTGCCTCAGAAGCGGAAAAGGACTACTTGAAAGTCGCTTTGAAGCTCGACACGGCGCCATTGACCGTGTCTTGGTACTGGCCCACGAAGGTGTTTCTGTCATTGATCCCGTTAGGGTAGGTTTCAGCGGCCTTAGGATAGTCAAACTCATAAAACGCGCCGCCGTGGCGCAGTGCTCCGTGTATTAGGCCACTGGAGTCAAACCACCAAAAAGTGATGTCGCCCTCATTGTTTATGAACGAGGCTTCAGAGCCACCGTGTCCGGCGCGGGGGACATTGATGGTCTTGTATTTCTTGCTCTTGTAATTGTAAAGAGCCCCTTCATAAGTGCCTCTCGAATTAAGCCAAGTTAAGGTTGTGTCACCTGCGTTGTTGATGCCGTATGCCTGGGAACTAATGGCGGTAGGCACGTCCAAGGTCGTGTATTTCTTGCCTTGCAGGAGAAAGCCATGGTAGATGCCGTTTGAGTCTTGGTACGAGCCGACGATCCATCCCCGATCGTTCATACCTCCAGAGTAGGAGGAAATGGAACCCTCTGGGCTGGGGATATCCGTAAATGTTTTGGTCTTAGGCGCATACCGAAATCCCACTGAGTTACCGCTGGAGCTCACATAGGACCCGACAACCGCAATCGCGCCATTGAAATTGATACCTGTGACGGCTGTGCTCGTGCCGTTCGGGTCATCCAGCGTGGTCAAGTTCTTGCCGTTGAGAAGGTAACCGTGAAGGCCACCCTTTTTATCTTGGTATTGCCCGACCATTACACCTTGGTTGTTGATCTCCGTAACGAAGGTGTCGGATGCCCCAGGCACGTTTGCATTGGTGAACCTGAATGTCAGTTTTGGCGTATCGGCTGCACTTGCAGCAGCGACTGTGAACAGCAGGATAATCCCCAATTGACGCAGCATCAATTTGTTGGTTTTCATCGAATCCTCTCTGTCGTTACAACACGAAAACGGCTTCAGAAATCAGCGCCTAGGAAGCACAGCAGAGATTGGCTAGGAAGAGGTTCCCCAAAGCCCGGCGGGAACAGTACACCAAGAATCGAGCCCAGGTCAAGCGTGCAAATCTGCTTTCTTCGTGGGCGAACTAAGACTTGGTAGGGGGTTTTGTCACCAGTTCTGAGGTATCAGCGCGGTTCTCCGAAGCCGGCCAGTAGACGATCCAACCACATTCCCGCGCCATTTTTTCCAGATCCAGATTTGGGTTTACTGCGAACCCGTGCCGCGCGATGGCAAGCATGTCGGCATCCCAGCGGGAATTGCCAAACGCTGCGTCCGGGTCTTTCTTAATGACCTCGCGGATGGCTTTTGGCTTGTCTTCGCCGGACGGCACTCGAATCAGTTGATCGGTGATGCTGCCGTTTTCGATCTTCACGGCCGCAGCCAGAATTTTCTGCTCGTCGATCCCAAAGTATTTCATGGCTGCTTGAATGACCCACTCGTTTGTCGATGACACGGCCCAAACATCGCAACCGGAGTTCTGTAGTTGGCGAATCAGTTCGCGCATTTCGGGAAAAATCTGTTTCACGAAGTTCTCATCAAAGAACTGCTTGGCGGCTTTTTGCACTTCGGATTCGACGAGGCCGCTGTGTATGGTCACCATCTCGCCGCAGATGTCGTCTTCGCTGACCTTGCCGGCTTTGTAGTCGGCGTAACGGGCGCGCGCCCAGCGTGCGACGTCATCGGGAAGCAGACCTCGCTTGAGTTCCCAGTCGAAGAAGCGTTCTCCGGCATCGCCTGCCCATAAGGTGCCATCGCAATCGAAGACGGCGAGGTGAGGTTGAAGTTGGAGAACGGATTCGACAAAAGCCGCCGATTTGGGTGTTGTCGTTGTGGTCACCTGTGTTTTTCCTTGTCTGATGTCCGGTGAAACTGTCAGCGTGGTGAGGGCTATCGAGATAATGCCGCATACTGCTCGGGCGTGTCGACATTGAATGTCACCAGAGGATCATCAACGGCAACATAGGCAATGTGTTGCAGATTCTGGTGTTCGAGATCCTGCGCGTTCGCCCCCGGAGGAGCCTTCAAAAAGGCTTCGATCATCTCTCTGGCTAGCAGAAAGGGATGCCCATGCTTTCCGTTGTATTCAGGAACAACTGCCCAGACGCTGCTGGGTGCCTCGGTGAATGCCGAGCACAAAGCTTTCAGCGTGTCTGCCTTGACCGGTGGCCGATCCACGAGCGTCACCATGGCGGCGTCGCGGCCATCATTCAGCACTTGCTGCAAGCCGATTTGCAGGGAACTGAACTGTCCCCGGTCGGGTTCGGGGTTCGAAGCCAGAGACGCGCCATTGGCGTACACCACCGGTGCGACGGCGACCTCATTCCGGCCCGCAACCACGATTACCTTTTCGCTAAAAGGTACCAAAGCCCGGATGGCTGCGGAAAGAAAAGTCTGGCCGGTTGGCTCAGAGCCCAGTGCAACGGGAGGCCAGGGGAGTAACGCTTTGTCCGTGCCCATGCGCGTGGAGTCGCCAGCGGCAAGAATCACTGCGTAGAGGCCAGACACGCGAGGCATGAGGCGAAGATAGCAGAAAGAAGGGAAGTTCGATTGTCAATTTCGGATTGGGAGTCAGCGACGGGTCTCGTTTTCTTCGATCACAGCGTCGTCTGCTTCAGGCTCACTCTTGTAGCTCTTGAACCAGCTCATGTGCGGCAAGGCTCGTTCGGCATGGCGGCGGACGGCGATCAGTTCTGCTGTGATGGCTACCGCAATCTCTTCCGGCGTAATCGCTCCGATATCCAGGCCGACGGGGGCGTGTACGCGTTCGAACAGTTCCGCGGGAATACCTTCCTTCGTTAGTTCGCGGAAGATGGTAATCGTTTTGCGCTTGGAACCGATCATGCCGATGTACTGCGCGCGAGTCTGCACCGCCCAGCGAAGCACGCGCATATCGTCGCGGTGTCCGCGGGTGACGATTACGATGTACGACGATTCATTCGGCGTGAGCCGGGCCATCGCTTGTTCGAAATCTTCCGCGATCACTTCCTTGGCGTTGGGAAAGCGCTCGCGGCTGGCGTAAGATTCGCGGTCGTCGATTACGGATACGTCAAAACCAGCACCCTTGGCAACTTTATAAAGGTTTACAGAAACATGACCTGCGCCGAAAATATAAAGTAACGCTGGAGGTAGCACCGGCTCGATGAAGATGTCGAGCGTCCCGCCGCAGACCAGTCCGGTGTCGTACTTGGGATTCTGATTGAGGTTGAAAGTCAGGCTGCGAGGCTTCTCAGTTTCCATCACCTCGCGGGCGGCTTGCCAGACTTCGGCTTCGACGCACCCACCACCAATCGTCCCGGCGATCGAACCGTCGTCCCGTACCAGCATCTTCGCGGTCTCAAAGGATGGGATGGAGCCGCGCACGTTAACGATGGTCGCGACCGCGCCGCGCCGTCCTTCGTGCCGCAGCTTGACGATCTCCTCGTAGATGTCCATCGCAGATTTGATTATTGGGTTTTCCGCGGGGCAAGTCAATTCGGAGGGGTGATTCGCCGCTGGGCAGGGTGCGTTGAGTTCACCGGGAACCGCTAGAACCTTCGAGTTTGATACGCCAGACCTCGTCAAAACCCACGACAGGAGCGGGATTGCTCTAGATTTAATGAATTGACCGGCGTCGTATGGCCGGAGTATAAGGGACGTGCGTTGTTTTCCGGGCTGCTCGCCTGCCTAATCCTTCAGGAGAATTCCATGAAAAATTGCATCCGGTATGCTCTTGCGTTTGCTTTCGGTCTAATACTTGCAACTAGCGCGTGGGCCCAGTGGTCGTCCGATCCGGCGAAGAACCTTGCTCTGGCCGACAAAGTTGGCTCCGACCAGGTGCAACCCAAAGTGAAGCCGCTGCCGGATGGGGGATGGTGGGTGAGCTGGTTCGCACCGCCGGTTGGCTACAGCGTCTATTTGCAGCGGCTCCTCCCGAACGGGGTGGAGCAGTTCCGGCACGACGGTTTGAAAGTTGCGGCGTTGACCAATAGCTCCACCGAGGACTACGGCTTGGATGTCGACACGAAAGGAAATGCTTTGCTGGCGTTTCTTGACACCCGCGAAGGGTCTAACCAGCAGGTCACTGCGGCCAAGATGAGTCCGTCGGGAAAAGCTCTGTGGGGAACGCTCGGTGTGCAACTGACGAAGGGACCCGCCACCCATTCCGCTCCCAAGATTGCTGGCACCAGCGATGGCGATGTTGTTGTCGCCTGGACGGTGACTGGCAGCGACAATCTCAACGAAGTCGTGCTGCAAAAGCTTGACGCCAAGGGGCATCCGCTTTGGGGGAAGGGAATCGTGTTCCATGAAGCCAGCTACAACTACGGACTTGCGGACTTGCACGTCGCGGACAACGGATCAGTGATTGTTTCCTGGATTCGCGAGCAGGGTTTTGGCAGCAACCGCTACATCTACGCCAATAAGTTGTCGTCTACTGGAACTCTTCTTTGGGGGAAGCACGTTAAGGTGTTCGATGGAGGCTCGCTCCAATTCGGGTCGTTCCCCGGGTTCAGCACGGATGGAAGCGGGGGCGCGGTTTTTTCCTGGTATAGCAGCAGTCCGGCACTGCAGTGCTTTGCCCAGCATATCCTGGCCGATGGCAGCGAGGCGTTTCCGCACAACGGGTCGGTGGCGTCAACCGATACCACCAACGTGAGAGTCGATCCGGCAGCCTCCTACCGGCAGGCGACAGATGAAGTGTTTCTGTTCTGGACTGAGGAAGATTCCACCCAGTCGCTCAACGGAATCTACGCGCAGAAGTTTGGCCCGAAGGGTGGACGCCAGTGGGGCCAGACCGGGCTGGTGATTGTGCCTTTGGGAACGGATTCTGAGGTTCTGCCCAGCAACGTACAAGTCGGCACCGGCGCGCTGGGGTTCTGGATCGATATGAAAGGCTTTGGCAACGCCAGCGTTCAGGCGGTGCGTCTGCAGCACGATGGCAAAATCCAGTGCGCGCAGTTTCCCGTGTCCACGGCGATGTCGAACAAGGGAAGGCCGGCTGCGGACATCGTGACCGCCACCAGCCTCGCGGCCATTGCCTTCGAGGATGACCGCATCGGCAACAACGGGATTTACATCCAAAATGTGAACGACGATTGCTCGCTTGGGCAGAAGTGAGTGGCGAGATATCACGGACAAAACAAAAGCCCCGGGTCATCACTCCGGGGCTTTTTGCGTATACCAGTTGGACACGGCCCGACCCTGTCAACCTTAATCGTCCCGCTTGAAGTGCCAGAAGTCCAGGACTACTTGTATGAGTGAACCCACGGAGGGCGGCAGATTCGAAATGCCGTGGTTGATGAGGCGACTCACCGGCTTCGCGGGGAATCAGACTGAGGATTTGTGGTAGTTTTCTAAGTTCTTCAGGAGATCGTCCCATGAAAGCTGTTCGCATCCACGAATTCGGCGGCCCGGAAGTTCTTCGCTATGAGGACGTCCCCGACCCCCAGCCGCGCAAAGACCAAGTTTTGATCCGGGTCAAGGCTTGCGCTTTGAACCATCTCGACATTTGGGTGCGCAAAGGATTGCCTGGTGTGAACCTGCCGCACATTCTGGGCAGCGACATCGCCGGTGAAATTGTCGAAGTCGGTGAGTACCTCACCGGGTTCAAACCAGGGCAGCGTGTGCTTTTGGCGCCCATGCACTTCTGCAATCGCTGCGCCAAGTGTGTCGCCGGACTTCAGAATCAGTGCCGCGAATTTACCGCGTTGGGCAACGGCGTCGATGGCGGCTACTGCGAATTGATGGCCGTTCCCGCGGTGAATGTGATTTCCATCCCTGACAGTCTGGATTTCATCCAAGCCGCCAGTGTTCCTCTTGTATTCCTTACTGCCTGGCATATGCTGGTTGGCCGCGCCGCCATTCGTCTGGGTCAAACTGTGCTCGTTCTTGGCGCCGGTTCCGGTGTCGGCATCGCTGCCATTCAGATTGCCAAGCTGTTTCATGCGCGGGTAATCACTACGGCGGGCGATGAAAACAAGCTGGAAAAGGCGCGTGCGCTGGGCGCGGATTACGGGATCGACCATTACAAGCAGAAGATCTCGCAGGAAGTCAGGAAGATTACCGCCAAAGACGGCGTCGACATTGTGGTCGAGCACGTCGGGGCCGCGACCTGGGACGAGAGTATGAAATCGCTCAAGCCTGGAGGAACGATTGTCACCTGCGGAGCGACGACCGGGCACGACGTCGCATTCGATCTGCGCTTTCTTTTCTCGCGGCAGCTCAATTTCCTGGGCTCATATATGGGAACGATGGGTGAATTGAACGAAGTGTTAAGCCAGGTGTTTGCGGGACGTCTGAAACCAGTCGTGGACCGCACGTTCCCCCTGAAAGACGCCCGCGCGGCCCACGAGTACATGGAAGCCAGTCAAATGTTTGGCAAGGTTGTGCTGACTCCCTGAGGACAGCTTATTTCTTCTTTCCTCGCTTGGGATTGTGGGGCTTCGGACTCGCCGAAGTCGCCCCTTTCCCTTTTGTTGTCCCTTTCTTTGTCCCTGGCAGAGGGTTGGCCACGACTCCGGCCGGGTCGGACGTGATGGTGCTGCTCTTCAGATCTACTGTGACCGTATCTCGCTGCATCACTTGTTTGTTTGCTGCCGTCTTGAATGTGATGGTCAGAGTTTTCGCGTCGGTCGTGATCGTCAGGTATCCGAATTCGACGATGGGGTTGACGACCAGCGTATAGTTCCCGATTTTTACCGGTGCGTTGGGTAAGCCGCCAAGCGGCGCTGTTGCCGCATAACCGCCCGACCCTGCGACTATATACGGGGTCTCCTTGCCCTGGATGACTCGCGTGAAACGCTGGTATAGGTGGGCGTGTCCGGAGAGAACGGCGTCGGGCCACAGTCCCGCCGTGGTGCAGCAGGCGTCGATGTCAGCCAGTTCGCCACTCGATCCGCCATGCCGGGCGTCAGCCGACAGCGGAGGATGGTGAACCGCAAGCAAAACCGCACGCTTGCCGGCTTGGCGATCGGGTTTCAACCGCGTCAGTTCGCTCTGCAGAAAAGTCAGTTGATCGTCCACCAGCGGGAAATGGCCTTTCTGTGAGGAGATCACGCCCGCCCCGCTATCCAACACATTGCTGTAAAGCCCGATGATCGAGACGAACGGGGCGTCGAGCGTGAAGTAAACGCCGGGCTGGGTCATGACGCTTCGCACCAGCCCGCCTGAGTCCGGTGAGGGGCCGGGCTCAGGGGCGCAGAAATTCGTCAGAAACGCCGCCAGTGTTGGAACCTGTGGAGCGCTTGAAGATGCGCCGAAAATCATGCCGTCATGGTTTCCGGGAATGGCAAAAATCGGTCGATCGTAGTCGCGAAAGGGCTCATAGAACTGGTCGTAATAATATTGCCCTTCGCCGAAGTTGTAGATGATGTCGCCCAGGTTAAAGAAAAACGCGGGGCCGTTCACGCCTTGCGATTGCACCTCGGCTGCCATGGCGTCGGCGACTCCAGCTTCGTGCTGGATCGCGGTAGCTGCGGTTTGTGACCGGCTCACCTTGGCAGCGCCTGTATCGCCGACAGCATGGAAGGTGATCTTTCCCGCCTGATCAATGGCGTCGGCGACGTCGGTGGGAATGTAATCAGCCAGATTAATATTCGGGGCCGCGTTCTGCCGTATCTGCGGAATGGGCTGCACCTGATTCTTGTGCTGGAGGTAGTACGGCGAGTTGTAGTACGCCGCGGAGTTGTTGTCCTGGCGGAAAGAGGTTTCGTCGGGGCTGGGCTTGGGGTCGGCGTAGAACTGTCCCTGGGGACCCATCATTCTTTGCACTGGCACTTCACACCTCCTTGAAAGGTCTGTTTACCGTGGATGGTCGTATCCCTGCGGGATACTGATAATTGACGGACGGTGATCGTCGGCAAAGACCCATGACGGATGGTGAACACCGCCGCAGAAACGTTTCAGAATTTACCGGGGCTCGAAATCAGAGGGAAGACGCGGTTAAGCTTAGTCCAAAGATTTTCAATGTCAAGCGATTTCAGAGCTGCAATTTCACAAGCCGCGGCACGCGGAGGGGCCGACGCCCTCGTCCGCCCGGCAGCGCGAAGCGCCGCGATCGCCACGGGAAAAGGCATCCGGGAGTGGCGTCGATTACGAAAGCTCTACGGCGGTCGCCGTTGGCGAAAGCTGAAAGGAAACGGCGACAGTCAAGTTGGCCGATCGTACGATGTGTCATGCCGAAGTGCATTGGTACGAGGCGCACGGCGTTGGCACTAGAGAGCTTAAGATCAAGCGAATTTTGGAAATCCAATGAAACGAAGCGAATTGCAGTTCGTTGTATGCGTCAGGAACAAAGGCTATGCCGCCTCGCTTGAATTACGGAAGCTCTATCAGGTCGTGGCGGATGAAACTGCGGCCAAGCTCCATCAGGTTCGCGTCATTGACGAGTCGGGCGAAGACTATCTCTATCCCGAAGAATACTTCGTCCCCGTGCAACTGCCTCAGTCGGCGGAAAGAGCTGTGCGACGTGCGGCCGGCCTCAGGGGATGAGTTTGTTCCCACCCGAGGGCTACCAGAACTCAGAATCCAGCCAGATATTCGGCGATGGTCCAGAATTCGTAGGCGCCAGGAACTACCGAAATCATGCGTGGAGAGTAAATGCTGTGACGTCCCTCCTCCGGATTGCTGACTCACTCTACGTTGGAGTTGTCGATGTAGCCGCTGCTTCCGCCTGGTACATCGACAAGCTGGGCCTTCGGCAGGTGGTTTTGGACAACGAGGAGGGTTGCGTGGCGCTGGCGTTCTCAAAGAAAGACATGACCGCGATTACCCTCGGCCCACGGAGCAGGCCTGCTGACGGAGCAACTCCGATGCTGTACGCATCAAACGTTGAGAGGGCAAGAGAAAAGTTGATCTCTCGCGGCGTATGTGTCGGGCCGATCAAAGAGGATCGCCAAGGAACACATTACTTCGTGATCCGCGACCTAGACGGCAACCCTATTGAGATAACGAAAGAACCTTGAGCCAGAACGGAAAGCAAGGCTTTACCTGAATCTCCATATGTCACCAGCCTCAGAGATCCTGCCATAGGCGACTGTCCAGCTCGTGCACACTGGGATCGTCTGAACGGTAGCGCGCAGTAACCCGTTGATGCCGGCGAATCTTGCCTTTGGGGTTTTGCATTCTCTTCATGGAAGGGAACAACGGACGCCAGAACGATTCCCCAGTGTATGGCCCATCGCTACCGACGGAAAACTCGTATGCAATTGCCAACCGAATTGTGTTGTTGTTGGAGTTGCGATGTCTGACACGCTCAACTAGCACCTCGGTTATTTCGCCCTCGGTGATTGGCCATCGCCAACTCCAGACCCTCGATAGTGCGTCATAAAGATCCTCGAACATGGTTGGCCGGAATCATAACCTTAAAGTGAGTTAAAATAAACCTATGTCGTCCGGCACCAGCTTCGGTCCCTACGTCACCACCGAAAACGGCAAGCGAGTTGTCAAAGACCTGACTTACGGGAATCCCACGCCCGAGGGCGTCGTGCTCACCACCATGGACAATGCGGTCAACTGGATGCGCAAGAATTCCATTTGGCCGATGACTTTCGGTTTGGCGTGCTGCGCGATCGAAATGATGTCCATGGGCGCTTCGCGATTTGATATTGCGCGCTTCGGCGCTGAAGTGTTTCGCCCATCGCCACGGCAATCCGACCTCATCATTATTGCTGGACGCGTGTCCAACAAAATGGCTCCGGTCATTCGCCAGCTCTGGGAGCAGATGCCTGAACCGAAGTGGGTGATTTCGATGGGAGCTTGCGCGACCTCGGGCGGCGTGTTCAACAATTACGCTCTGGTGCAAAGTGTGAACCAGGTCATTCCTGTCGATGTATATGTCCCGGGCTGCCCGCCGCGCCCGGAGCAATTGATTTACGCCATCACGCTGCTGCAGGAAAAAATTCAGAAAGAGCGCGGCACGATCAAGCGGGCGCTGAATATTTCCTAGAACACGTGGGGACAGCCGCCCCGGCTGTCCGGTCGAGCTAAGCTCGACCGCGTTAGAGCTTCCGACATTGCCGACTCAACACACGCTTGTTATCCCTCGCCTTGCTCGGGACGGCAGCTCGTTAGCAGAGCGAGGACGCCCGCGCCGCCTACATAAAATACAATTCCTGCATCATGAAATCACTGGAGATTTCTCCGGACGAGTTTCGCCGTCTGGCGGAAAAAATTACTCAGCTTACTGCCGGCTATCTTCGCGAACTGGATTCGCGACCCATCTCTCCGTCCACCACCGGCGAGGAAGCAGAGCGGATGTTCCGCACGCCTCTCAGCGAGAAGGGTATGGGAGCGCAGGCGTTGGCGGGGCTACAAGACGTGATCGAGCATTCGCGGGCGCAGAATGGACGTTTCTTCGGATATGTGTTGGGGTCTGGCGAACCTGTGGCTGCCGTCGCGGATCTGTTGGCGAGCGTCCTGAATCAGAACGTGACGGCATGGCGCTCCGCCCCTGCTGCAACGACGCTAGAGCGCACCGTGGTCAGTTGGCTCGCTCGCGCAATCGGTTGCCCCGGATTTCGCGGAAGCCTTACCGGCGGCGGTTCGTCAGCCAACCTGATGGGCCTGGCGATGGCGCGCGAAGCGAAGACGCCAGTGAATGAAACTGGTGTGCAGAGCGTGCCGCAAGGCGTCGTCTATGCTTCGGAAGAAGTTCACATGTCGATCCCCAAGAGCATTGCTCTTCTGGGAGTTGGCAGAAAAAATCTGCGACTGATTGCAACGGACGAGAATTTTCGTCTGATCCCGGCGGAACTGGAGCAGGCGATCGGGCGCGACAAGAAAGGCGGAAGAATCCCCATCGCGGTAGTCGCGTCCGCGGGCACGGTCAACACAGGCGCGATTGATCCGCTGCCGGAAATTGCCGCGATCGCTCGCCGTCACGGCCTCTGGATGCACATCGACGGAGCCTACGGCGCTCTCGCAGCGATTGCTGCCCCCGGCAAGTTTACCGGCATGGATTTTGCCGATTCGCTTTCCCTCGACCCACATAAATGGCTTTATCAACCTCTGGACTGCGGCTGTCTGCTGTATCGCGATGTGAATGCTGCCCGCGCGGCCTTCGCGCACACTGGAGATTATGCGAAGACGCAGACCGACGATCCCGTCGAGGGACTCGCGTTCTTCGAGGAATCGTTGGAGCTCTCGCGACGTTTCCGCGCACTGAGACTTTGGCTCTCGCTTCGCTATCACGGTTTGCAGGCGTTTCGCGCCGCCATCCAAAAGGACTTGGACCTTGCACAGCGCCTGGCAATCACCATCGCCGAGCGACCCGACCTGGAATTGTTAGGGCGCGGCGAACTGAGCGCAGTTTGCTTCCGCTACCAAGGGACTGAATCATTACCGGAGCACGAACTCAATCGACGGAACGCCGCCATTCTCAAACGCGTCGTCCAGCGGGGTCACATTTATCTGTCCAATGCAACCTTGCGCGGGAAGTTCTGTCTGCGGGCATGCATCGTTAATCACCGCACTACGCCGGAGGATGTCGACAGCGTAATCCCGGAAGTGCTGGCGGCAGCCAAAGAAGTGTAAAGCCAGCATCCACTTATGCTCAGGCCGCACGGGCGGGACGACCGCGCCTGCATCGCCAGACAAAATGAATGGTAAAATCCGACCCAGTCGGCGCTATAATCAGGCTGTTAGCGCCTTGGGTGCCCTGTGAAGCCACATTGTATTCCGGTTCTGATTCTGTTGCTTTGCGGCTGCCTGAGTGCGGGCGCTTCCGATCAGAAATCCTCCAGCCAAGCGGATTCTCAAATCCCTCATCTTTCCAAGCAGACGCGCGAAGATCTGATTCGCGGATTCAACGCCGAACTGGTCTACATCCGCACGCCTTTCCCCATGGGCAAGATAGGGCTAACTCTAAAGAGTGGCGTGGTTTCACCCAGCGGAGACGACCTGCAGCGGCTCATGGCCTTGTGGGGGCCTGCGGTGAAACCGGGCGATGAAGCGCGCATAACCGCCGTCGTGATCAAGAATGACCGCATCCACTTCGAGATCAACGGCGGCCCGATCAAAAAGCAGAAATGGTATCAGCATGTTCAAGTTAGCGGCATGGGCGGTACGAGTTCGGTCGCTCCCAGCGACCAGAATGCGAACCCGCGGGGCACTTATGTGGATCTGGTCTTCGATCACTACGTTCCCGACCTGACTCCTGAGAAATTCAAAGACCTGCTACGTCCGGTGCTTGATTTCGATGCCAAGTCTGCGCTCGAAGCTTATCTCGACACTCTTCCGCCCAAGGTCAAGGAAGCTATCGAGAACCATCAGGTGCTGGTTGGAATGAACCGCGAGATGCTGATCCGCGCCAAGGGTCGCCCACCCAAAAAGATTCGCGAAAAAGACGGGGAGACCGAATACGAAGAGTGGATCTACGGCGAGCCGCCCCAGGATGTAGATTTTGTGCGTCTGGTCGGCGACGAAGTGGTGCGCGTCGAAACCATGAAGGTTGACGGCTCCAAAACGCTCCGTGCTGAAAAGGAAGTCGATCTCGGGCCGCAGCCTAGCGTTGCCAAAGCGTCGGGCGAGGGAACACCGGCAAGTGCTCCCAGCCTGCGGCGCCCGGGCGAAGCGCAAACAGAACAACCCGAGCCGAGCGGCCAGGCCACCCCCGTTAAGGTTCCCCCTCCTCCGCCCTCGGGCGGACCGAATTTTTCCATCTAGCTGGTTGCAGCCTCTCGTAATGGCTGCCGGGCTTTGCGGTTGCCTCCCTAGCTTATTTAAGCGTTGCGGAAATAGCCGATGGCAGGTATACTTTCGCGACTATTGTGGGTTGCTTCCTACCAGAGGGCGACCACCAATGGAACACGATCGCGCCCGGCCAGATGCCGGTTCCCCCGTTGCGACTCGGTTCGGCAAGACCAAAACCAACGCATTTCAGGGAGGGGTAGCTATGAAACGCATCAGCATTGGGATGTTGGTTCTCAGCGCGTGTTTTGTTTTGGTGGCGCGGGTGCAAACCCAGGAAGCGCACACCATCACTAAGTTTAATGTTGCAGGCGCGGGCAATGGCAAGGGCCAAGGCACAATCCCCGGCGGCATCGTAGCCGACGGCTCGATCCTGGGACTTTACATCGACTCAAGCAACGTGTATCACGGCTTTCTGCGCAATCTCACCACCGGCCATATCACCAAAATCAACTTTCCGGGCAGCGAAGGTACGTTCGCCGAGGGCATGAACTCGGCTCTGGCAATCGTCGGATACTATCTGGACACGAACGGTGCGGCCCACGGCTTTCTGCGTTCTCCGGGAGGCAAGTATACTTCGCTCAATGCCCCGGGAGCTGGCACCGGTTCGGGTCAAGGCACTATTGCCGCGGACATCAATACTACGGGGGAGATCGCGGGAAGTTATTCGGACTCAAACGGCGTGTATCACACCTTCTTCCGGACCCCTAAGGGCAAATTCACCAAGTTCGATGCTCCGGGAGCAGGAACCGGTTCCGGCCAAGGCACGTTCGTCGCTGGTTTTTCAGGTCTCACGGATGCGGGAGCGATCGCTGGAAACTACACCGACTCTGGCGGCGTGTCTCACGGCTTCCTTCTCTCCAGTGGCCAGTTCACCGGCCCGATCGACCCGACGGGGAGCGTTAACACTTTCGTTATAGGCCTCAGCTCCAAGAACATGGTCGCGGGAATCTACTACCTTTCGACGGGCTACTTCCACGGTTTTGTGCGCACCATTGACGGTACGATTACCAGCTTTGATGCAACGAACGCCGTCGCCACCACAGCCAATAACATCGATCCGGCTGGGGCGATTGCGGGAGCTTATTACGACTCGAGCTTTGTCGAACGCGGCTATGTGCGCTCTCCCGACGGCAAGCATTTCACCGAGTTTAATGTCTCGGGCGCGGGCCAAGGCACCTCGGCCAACTCCAGCAATTCGGCAGGGACGATCACCGGCAACTATGTGGACTCGAACGGGGTGAATCACGGTTACATTAGGCAGTGAAGACGAAAAATCGGGAGCACCACCGTCACCCGGGTTGATCAGTTAAACTGGAAGTGTGAAGATCGCGCTGGGACAGATTAATCCCACCGTTGGGGATTTCGCGGAGAACGCCGCGAAGATCATTGAATTTTCCCGCCGCGCACAAGCCGACGGAGCCGGATTAATCCTTTTTCCGGAACTTTCAGTCTGCGGTTATCCGCCGCGCGACCTGGTGGAGCGCGCTTCTTTTGTTCAGCACAATCGCGAGAGTTTAGATCGTATTGCCGCTGAAACCCGCGACATAGCTGTCATCTGTGGGGTGGTAACTCCGGCTCACACGGAGAGCGGTAAGTCGGTTATGAACTCCGCAGCGCTGCTGAAAGATGGCAGAGTCGCCTTTCTGCAGTCCAAGATGTTGTTGCCCACGTACGACGTTTTCGATGAGATGCGTAATTTCGCGCCGGGAAAAAGCCAGGTGCTGTTTCCCTTTTGCGGGAAGCAGATGGCGCTTACCATTTGCGAAGACGCGTGGAACGACAAACACTTCTGGAACAAGCGTCTGTACACGTTCGATCCCGTCGAAGCTTTAGTGCATGCAGGCGGCAACTTCGTGCTGAACATTTCGGCTTCGCCGTTCTGGATAGGAAAACGCGAATTGCGCCGGGACATGCTGGCTACCATCGCCCGCAGCTACAAGGTGCCGGTCGTGATGGTCAACCAGGTGGGAGGCAACGACAGCCTGCTCTTCGACGGTTCCAGCCTGGTGTTGAATCCGGCGGGAGAAGTGATTGCGCAGGGAAAATCCTTTGAAGAAGACCTCATTTATTTTGACTCCGATCGGTTGACCGGTGAAATCCACGCTCAAATCGAAGGCGAGGAAGCGAGCGTATATTCCGCGCTCGTGCTGGGGACGCGGGATTACGTTCGCAAGTGCGGTTTTCGCCAGGTGATCGTCGGGCTGAGCGGCGGCATCGATTCGGCGCTCACCGCGGCCATCGCCGTCGACGCACTTGGATCCGAAAATGTGATCGGCGTTGGCATGCCGGGACCGTATTCGTCGCAGGGCTCGATTGACGATGCGCGCGCTCTCGCTAAAAACCTGGAGATCCGCTTCGAATTGCTTTGTATCACCGATATCTTCGCGAGCTACAAGAAGACTTTGGCCAATGTTTTCGCCGGTCGCAAGGAGGATGAGACCGAAGAAAATATTCAATCCCGAGCCCGCGGCACGCTGCTGATGGCGTTGTCGAATAAATTCGGAGCTATCGTGCTCAGCACTGGCAACAAGAGCGAGCTGGGCGTAGGTTATTGCACTCTCTACGGAGACATGGTCGGCGGGCTGGCAGTAATTTCAGATGTATCCAAGACCATGGTTTACCGTCTCAGCCATTATGTGAATTCGCGCCGCCCCGTAATTCCACAGGCTACCCTGGAAAAGCCGCCGTCGGCAGAATTGCGCCCCGATCAAAAAGACAGTGACACGCTCCCGCCCTACGATGTGCTGGACGCGATCCTGGAAGATTTTGTTGAGGAGTCGCATACTGCGGAGCAGATTGCGGCGGAACGTGGCTTCGATGTTAGTCTGGTTCGGCGCATCATTCGCATGGTGGAACGGGCCGAATACAAGCGGCAACAGGCGGCGCCGGGTATCAAAATTTCGTCGAAGGCTTTTGGCTATGGCCGGCGTTTTCCCATCGCCGCCAAGTCGGATGTTTAACGGTTTTGCCAGAGGCTAATTTTGGTGTTAATTGAAAGGAACGCATGCATCGTCTATTAAAATATCTGTTGATTCTGCCCCTGCTGGTCACGCTGGCGGGCGCGCAACAAGAGCCTGCCGCGCCTCATGCCGCGGCCAAAACCGCGGACGGCATCACTCTTCCCTCCGAAGAAGCAGTCAACGGATTCCTGCATGAAATGTTCGGGTACGACTCTTCGTTGAGCTGGAAAATCCTAAGCATCAAGCCGTCGCCAGCCGAAGGACTATCCGAAGTGAACGTGTTGATCAGCGGTGCGCAGGGAAAACAAGGCAATAAATTCTACGTCTCGGCAGACGGGCATCATGCGATCTCCGGCGAAATTATTCCGTTTGGCGCTCATCCTTTCGAAGCTGCCCGCAAGCAACTCAATCGAGACGTCACCGGACCTTCGCATGGCCCCGCCGACGCGCCGGTGACTGTGGTAGATTTCAGCGACCTGCAGTGTCCGCACTGCAAGGATCTTCACCCGACCGTCGAAAAGCTGATGGCCGAAAACAAGAACGTCCGCGTGGTATTTCAAAACTATCCTCTTCCCATGCACGATTGGGCGGCCAAGGCAGCGGATTACGGCGACTGTGTCAGCCGCAGTTCCAACGAGGCTTTCTGGAAGTTCATCGCCAGTGTTTTCGCTGCGCAAACCGACATTACCGCCGCAAATGCAGACGAAAAATTGACCGGGTTCGCCGATGCCTCAGGCGTGAAGGGCGCCGATATCGCAGCTTGTGCGGCGAAGCCTGAAACCACATCTCGAGTGGAAAAATCGCTTGCTCTGGGTCAGGCGCTGAATGTCGACAGCACGCCGACGTTATTCATCAATGGTCGCAAACTTCCCTCGGTCCCATACGAAGTTCTGCAGAAGCTCGTGGACTTCGCCGCCAAGGAAGCTACCGCGGCTGCAAAGTAAGCGCGCTTGTCTAATGACAGGAGCAGTTGGGGATCGCGGCCATCGATCTTTATTGTGAGTTCTTGGGCAGCCACACTTCGGTGCTCTGCCCCGGACTGAGATTGACGATGTGCGGTGTGATCACCAGCAGCAATTCATCGGTTTCAACCATCTTGCTGTTTGAAGCCATTACTTTGTTCAGCCCCGGAACGGCCCCGAGCCCGGGGATTCCGGTCAGAGTACTCTGTTCATTCTGACTTAGCGAGCCTGCTACCACGGCCGGTTCTCCATCCACCAGCGTGATGCTGCCTTTGTATTCGCGGTTCGCGATCACGGGCACACCATTCAAACTCTGCCCAGCCAAAGTGCGAAAGTCCATTTCGAAGGTGAGGCCGATGTCCGAGTTGGTATACACAACCGGTTTCGCTTTGAAGGTGAGACCCAGATCCTCATAGGTAAACGAGGGGAAAGGAGCCTGGAAGCTTCCATTCTGCAGGACCTGCGAAATCGCCGGTGTGTTGAACACTGGCGCGAAACTCGCGTTGAGAATGGGATAACGCGAGCCGATACGAAAAGTAGCCTCGTTCCCCTGGGCCGCTCGTAAGCTTGCGTGTTCGAGTGTTTTGACCCAACTTTCGTTCATTGAGAGTTCGGCCACCAGTGTACCTAAACTCAATCCCATGAAGGTCAGACCGCCGCCAAAGGTGGCCAGCGGGGTGTTAAAAATCGAGTTCTGCTGCCCTCCCAGTTGCGCGAGCAAACCGGCA
>Ga0210383_10001800_pt1 | contig 19471 bp, 21 predicted proteins | sample IncBWC14OmetaG_FD_160072 | JGI IMG/M metagenome (GOLD analysis project Ga0210383, IMG submission 160072) | Forest soil microbial communities from Barre Woods Harvard Forest LTER site, Petersham, Massachusetts, United States - Inc-BW-C-14-O ...
TTGCATCAACGCGGCCATCTTTTTCGCGTGCATGGGATCGACGCGGGTGTCGGTATCCGCGGTCATAAATAAGGTTGCGGGATACTCCACGCCTGGCTTTACGTGGTGATACGGCGAGTAGGCGTAGAGCCACTTGAATTGTTCCGCACTCTCCACGCTGCCATACTCGGGAATCCAGAGCTTCGCGATCTGGAAATCCTGATAGTGCAGCATGTCGAGCAGCGGGACCTGGCACACCACGACGCGAAACAGATCGGGACGCTGCGTAATCATCGCGCCCATCAGCAGTCCGCCGTTGGAGCCGCCCTGAATGGCGAGATGATTCTTGTCGGTATATTTCTCTGCGATAAGGTGCTCGGCGGCGGCGATCATGTCGTCGAACACGTTCTGCTTCTTGCCGAGCATGCCGGCGCGGTGCCAGTCTTCGCCAAACTCCGCGCCCCCGCGCAGGTTGGCAACAGCGTAGACTCCGCCGTGTTCCAGCCATAAATAGGTTGCGGGCTTGAATGCGGGAGTGTTGCTGATGTTGAAGCCGCCGTAGCCGGTGAGGAGCGTGGGATTGTCCCCATCCTTCTTCAGTCCTTTCTTGTGGACTACGAACATGGGCACGCGCGTGCCGTCCTTCGAGTTGAACCATTCCTGTTGTACTTCGTAATTTGCGGGATCAATCGAAGGCGCATCGATTTTGGCCCACAGGGAAGTGGCGCCAGTTTTCAGGTCGTAGCGATAGATGGAGGGTGCAAACGTAAACGACTGGAAGCCGTAGAAAATTTCATCGCGATTCCACTTGCCGCTGAGATCCCAGACGGTGCCGATTGCGGGCAGCGCAAGATCCTTGACACTTGTTCCATCGGTATCGAATACCTTGAGCTGCGACGAAGCATTCTGCTCGTACTGCGCCACAATCTTGTCGCCCCACAGCCCAATGTTCTGCAGAACCGGACCCGTCTGAGGAATGATTTCCTGCCAATCGTCGCGCTCATAGTTGCCCGCTTCCGCCATGAACACGCGAAAACGCGGAGCGTCTTCGTTGGTGACGATGTAAAGCCTGCCGTTGTACGCGGTCGCGCGATAGAGAAAATCCTTGTTCGTAGTGATGCGCGTGGGTGGCGTGCCCTTTTTCAAATCCATTAAGAAGAGTTCGGTCTTGGTCCAGCCCTGAGACACCGTGATCAGCAGCAATTGGCCGTCGTTGTCCATGCTCACGGCGGGCCAGTCTTCCAGGTCTCGGCCTTCGCCGAAAATTGGCTGGTCCGTGGAGGGGTCGGTGCCTAGCGCGTGATAGAAGACACTGCGGTGATACACTTCCTCGCCGTCGGGGACGTCACCCTTCTTGGGATAGCGTGTGTAGTAGAAGCCGAAGTTGTCGTGCGTCCAGGCGATGCTGGCCGCGCGGGTGCGCTCGATGGTGTCGGACAGAACGGTGCCACTGTTGGTCTCGATGATGTGGAGCGTGCTCATCTCTGATCCGCTGGCCGAGGTGCCGTAAGCCACGTACTTGCCATTTTCCGAAGCCTGGTACCAGTCGAGCGCAATCGTGCCATCGGCGGCCAGTTGGTTGGCGTCGACCAGAACACGGTCGTTGCCGTTGACGCCTTCGCGTACATAAAGCACGGGCTGGTTCTGCATGCCGTCGCGGCGGGTGTAGAAATAATGCCGTCCCTCGACCTGCGGGACGCCGATGTTCCCGATGCTCAGCAGTTCCGTTAGCCGCTGGTGAAGCTGCGCGCGACCGGGCAGCGGATCAAGCAGGGAACGCGTGTAGGACATTTCCTGCTCCACCCATTTCTGCGTGGCGGGGCTATTTTTTTCCAGCCAGCGGTAGTTGTCGAGAACTTTGACGCCGTGAAAAGTCTCTTCGAGCGGCCGCATCTCCGCCATCGGAGGCCCAGTCGCCGCGGCCGCGGATGAGTTGGCTGCGGAAGGTGTGGATTTACCCGAGGAAGACGGAGCTTGGCCCGACGGGGACGACTGATCGGACGAAGAGTTGGCGGGGGAAGCGTCAGGCGCGGAGGAGTCCGATGAATCCGCCGCAAAAATCGCGGCGGCCAGCAGGATCAAAGATGCAAAGGCCCAGAGCAAACGAAAACCTCCTGACATAAACACCTCATGCAGAAGCGCAGGATCCCAAACGCCGCAGCCGGCGGGGAGTCGCACACTTTATGGCGAGTGGGAGCCTCAACCCAAAGCGTATCAGAAAGTGGTGACGCAACCGTCAGTGCAGTTTTCAGACGCCAAGCCAAGATGTTATGATGGAATCCGATAGCGGCGGTGCGCGCTTCGCGCGCACCCCACCACACTCCTCAGTAGCTCAATGGCAGAGCATCCGGCTGTTAACCGGAGGGTTGTAGGTTCGAGTCCTACCTGAGGAGCCATTCTTTTGTGCCCGTAAATACAGGCGCTTTCCATTTCAGCGACCCGATTGTACTAATTTTGTACTAGGCTCAGGCCGACCCTAATCGGTGGGATTCCTCTTTTCGCAGTATCAAGAGTTGAGAGCCCAAAGAGGAGAACCAAATGGAAGTCAAAATCTTTCGCCGACACTCGGCGGATTGTCCAGATAAAGCAGATCGTTACGCCTCCCTGTGTGGCTGTCCCCTGCCCTACCAATACGGGAACGTGTTCACAATTGAACAGTTCGGGAGTGCTCTCTGGACTATTGTTTCAGAAGGCGGTGTTAGATGACAGCTCCAGTCAACGTACCAATCGCACGCAATGTTCTGATGGTGGATGAAAAATTGCAGGGGGGGGACAGTGAGCGTAGCCGCAATACTGGCTGAATGTAAGACCTCTCTAATCGCAGATTGGTTGACACGAACAAAAAAGACTCCTGAACTCAACCACCTTCGTCTCAGCGACGAGGAACGCACCGGACACCTTCCTAAGCTGGTGGAAGACTTGATCGAACGTCTGGGCAGACCCAAGCTGCCCGATAAAGACGGCGATGCCATCTCGTCCCCGGCTGCCATCGAACATGGCAAGCTGCGGCGGAAGCAGGGCTATTCTTCCGGCATGCTGATCCACGAATCACGAATCCTTCAGGTGACCATCTTTGGGACATTGCACACGCATCTGACCGCTCTGGATTTCAGCGCGCTCTTGCCGGATGTCATGATCATCGCGGACGAAGTGGATTCGCAGTTGACCCAGACCATGGATGCCTTTACCAAGGCCAGACCTAAATCAGCAGTGGCGTAACGGCTGCATCTAAAAGCGATGAGTACCTAAACTTGATGCGCATCGTCGCCATACCCGATTACTGCTCGACTCCCGGCAACAAGGGTGAGCCACGGGATGCTGGGTCTGCATACCGGAAGTGGACTGTCCCCTCTCAGCTAGACTGACGCTTTTGCTCTCGCTAACACATTCTCAACTGTCTGAATCAGAATGCGTGAATTGTTCTCCAGCGATTTCTCCGTTTTCAGAAGAAACGCGGCCGCCCCGTCGTTCAGGAGCTTGCCTTCGTTACCTTGGCCCAGCCCCGTCAACACGATCACCGGGATGTGTTTTAAGAGAGCGTCGAGCTTGAGAGCCCGAAGAACATCAAGTCCCGATAATTTGGGTAGCATCATATCGAGCAAAATAAGATCGGGAATGTTCTCGCGAGCAACACGCAGGCCCTCCACGCCGTCTCCTGCGTGGATAACTTCGTACCCAGCCATGACCAGCGCCCTCTCGTTTGCAATGCGTTGGAATTTGCTGTCTTCGATCAGGAGTATTTTCATCGTTCCTTCTCGGGAGCTGTGCTTTTCGGAACAGACGAGCTTCGCGACGGTTTCTGCACTGAATGACCGCACGTCCATTGCCGGAGAATCAACCTCCCCGAACTGCCTGAACACAGGCCCGCCTTCTGTTTAGGAAAACAGAGATGCAAGTGAAGAGTCCCGCCCAAACATGGGATGTTCACTGGATACTGCTACCGAAGCGTCCAACACCTGCTCGTTCAACCCTTCGGCCAGCTTCTTGGCTTGTTCCAGCGTGAGACCACCCAGAAGATTAAAGCTCAGCATGGCATGGTCTAATATTGACCCGGTTCTGTGGAAGAATTGAAGGGCAATTACGGGCCGTCCACCTTCGGCTATCTGTGCGACAAAACGACACGTTCCGCGTTCAACTCTCGTATCCGGCATGTGAACCTCCCGAGCTTAGCAGCGGGCGAGTAATCCAGGTAACGACCACTGCGGCTCAGCTTCCGTGAACTTCTCGAAGTGCCCTCCTCGGTCAGGCACTTCTCAATACCGAATCCTGTCTGCAGTACTGTTGGAATCATCAGTGTCACGCCTTAGACCCCGAAAAAACTGGTCAGAATTGACCGTCTTAGAGAAGTCGGGCATCGAAGCTTCAGATTCCAGAGTCCGGATCGAATTCTATTCGGTTACGTCCGTTGTGCTTGGCCGCGTATAGAGCGGTATCGGCACGGGCGACGAGCGCGTTCCAGTCAGGAGGCTTGATCCCGCGAAATCCTGCAATTCCAAAGCTAGCGGTGGCCGTCATAGTGCGGTCCCCAAAAGCAAACTTCGTGCCTTCAAATTGTTTTCGTATTCGTTCGACCGCAGTCTTCGCACCCTCCGTGTCGGCATGGGTCATCATCACCAGAAATTCTTCTCCTCCCAATCGAGCACACATGTCCGACTCGCGTGTTTGCGCCGTCAGAATGCTCGCGAATGTCTTAAGTGCAGTGTCCCCAGCGTCGTGCCCGTAGATATCGTTGATTTTCTTGAACAAATCCAAGTCGGCCATCACTGCCCAAAAAGGAAACCCATGCCTAGCGGCGGCGCTCAGTTCGCGGGGTGCCCAAACATCAATCGCACGGCGGTTGGGCAAGCCTGTTAGAGCATCGGTTAATGCCATCTCTTCCAATCGGCGATTCTTTGCTTGGATTTGGCGATGAAGATCAACGAACCTGAGGCCAACCTCTACACGTGCCACAAGCTCATCGGAATGAAAAGGCTTCGTTAGGTAGTCGTCGGCTCCGGCACGCAATCCTTCTACTATTTTGTCCTTCCCGCTGTTGCTTGTAAGCAAGATGAGATAGCTGTAGCGGTCTGGAAAGTCGCGTCGTATACGCTTGCATAACTCCGGACCTTCCATGTCGGGCATGTTCCAATCCGTAATAACCAGAGCAGGTTGATGTTTTGCGAACAGGTCAAGGGCTTCGCGACCATTCTTCGCGAATAGCAGGGTGCGTCCCTCCGCCGAGAGAGATTGGTCGACCAGTTTGCGATAGATCACGGAATCATCGACCGCCAGCACGGTCAAGGGCTGGGAAGAAGGATTGGTGGTCTCGATCTGGTAGCTCACGGTTGTCATTTAGCGGCGTTCTGCCTTAGGGAATTGTTTAGCAACAGGTTAACGTTGCGGTGAAATGTTTTCCTGGAGGTGAAACGCCTAATGAGACACTTGATCGATCACAGAGACGTAGGGATTGCCGAGCAAAACCCTCTTACTGCGGGGGAGCGACAGCGTCTCTGACCCAATTCCGCGCCGCTTGTCGCCAATCTTTGTATGTTGAAGCATCTAGATAGCGTTCGTACTTAAAAATCCCGGACTTTTTGGCCAGTCGCATAAACTGAATGGTCGTGATGGGGTCCTGCAGAATGACACAGGAGCGTTGCATGCCGCAGGTTCGATACATCGCTTGGCCCTTGATCATCACCGTTTGGGCTCCGATTGGGAGTGGGGCCAGCGTCCTCATATCGATGATTACGCCGAATGGGAGATGCATCCCAGTCAGAACTCCCGCACTCTCCTCGTACCACGTCTGGAGTTCAGCTTCGGTCATGTCGCCGCCGAAGGTGAGCTGAAACCCCAAATCGGTTTTCTCTATTTTGTACATTGTGCGTATCCGTTTGTCTCGCCCGATCACCCGATCACCTGAACGCGTAGGGCTTGCCCGATTTGCTTCATCGACAAGAATTCTGAGCTCCATCCTACCGTCTTTAGCCTAATGTGAATCGCAATCCCAAAACTGAGCAAGAGCGCTCACTTCGGGGGGGAGGCTGGTCGGAGGTATTTCCCGAGATGAAACTGCCATTTAACTCCTAACAGTGCGTTGATGATCGATGCAGCCGGACGAATCAGGACGAAATCCGGCTCTTAGCCGCACTGGCCCGAAAGGGCATTTGCTCAGTGACCGCAAGTGAATGATTCGATTGGGCAGAAATGCAGAGTTCGGGGTGGTCAGCCGGGTATACCTTCTGAACCAACAATTCATGGTGACGGAATCAGAAATGGGGACAGATTGTCTTTGCTTGCCGGGCTTGCTTCCTCTACTTTCTGAGTGAGGAATCGAATTCCTTTGAGAGCAGCTTTTGTGAAAAACCTCGCGGAGTGAAAGGCAGTTCGCCCTGCATGGAACCACGGTCGGACTGTGACTACGGCGCGATGAGCTTGACGCAGGACGTGATGAGTAGCCCGAACCGAGTGTCGCAGCGCGTGAATCATAACGTGCAAGCCCCTTCGCCAAAGTAACGGGTCATCGCTGACGGTGTAACGTGGCGCTTCTAACGGCGGACAACTTCTCGTGGCTGTCGGGGACACTGATTGTTGAGCAATCCGTGCTCTTCTATTCCCTGCGGGGCGCTCTCGCAGACAAGTTGATGGCGTTTGACCGTTGCAGTGCGCATGTTGCATATTGAGACGAAATGGACGTTGAACGCATTATTGACGACATCGAGCAGCTACAGGAAATGTTCGAAGCGCCGGACATTCGACCGCTCAGCGCAAGCGACATCTCTGCTGCCAATCGAAGGCACGACGAGATGCTCGCGCATAGCCCGTGGTTTCGGCTGTGGCAGCGATATGGCGTTTGTTGCCGACACGAATCCCCTGTGCTCAGACTAGGGGAATTGGAGAGCTAGAACTTCGCACGAAGATGAAAGCCGCTTGGTACGAGAAGCAGGGTGCAGCGCGTGATGTGCTGGTCGTCGGCGAGATGGACGATCCGCAGCCCCGCACAGGCGAGGTTCGGATTCGAGTTGCCTTCTCAGGCGTCAATCCCGGTGATGTGAAGAAACGCGAGGATGCATTTGGCGTCGGGATGCCCTATCCGCGTGTCGTTCCGCACAGCGATGGTTCGGGCACCGTTGATGCGGTCGGTGAGGGAGTGCCGCGTGAATGGATCGGTCGGCGTGTCTGGTGCTATGGCGCTCAGTCTTATCGTCCTTTCGGAACTGCTGCCGTGTGCACCGTGGTTCCTCTGAAACAGGTGGTGCAACTCCCTGAAGGCGTGCCGCTGGAGCAAGGCGCATGTCTTGGTATTCCAAGCATCACCGCTCATCGAGCGGTTCATGTGGCAGGCTCAGTCAAGGGAAAGTACATTCTCGTGCAGGGTGGGGCTGGTGCGGTCGGAGCCTGCGCCGTTCAACTGGCGCATCAAGCAGGTGCGCGAGTCATCGCCACTTGCCGCGCCGAAAGCGACAAGGAGATCGCATCGCGAGCGGGGGCGGACGAGGTCTTGCTCACTGGTGAAAACTTAGTGAAGCGAATTCGGGCGTTGGCTCCTGACGGGGTCAATCACGTGGTCGAAGTTGCTTTCGGGGCGAACATCAAGACGGACACCGAGGTGCTGGCGCAGGATGGTTCCATAGCGACGTATGCGACCAATGTCCCGATGCCAGAGACTCCGGTCTGGCAACTTGTCTTCGTGAACGCCAGACTATTCTTCGTGGGCAGCGATGATGTGCCATCCGAAGCGAAGATTGAAGCGACTAGCGACATCAATAAGGCGCTTGAGGCAGGTTGGAACGGGCTAGACATCGCCGAGATCGTGCCGCTGGATCAGATTGCGCGTGCCCATGAGTTGGTCGAGCATCCGGCGAAACCGGGGCGCGTGATCGTCTCCATTTCTTAGATCGTAGATGGCTGGAGGCACAACGCGGCAAATTGCGGAGTTCATCGCAGTGACAAAAGAGAAACCGCCATTCCGCTCCAAGCAAGAAGTGATCATCAACGCTCCGCTGGAGACGGTGTGGGAGTTCAACATGGATATAACGAAAATCCCTACCTTTCACCCCCGCGTAGTCAAAGTGGAGCTACTCTCAGGAAAAGCTCTCCGTGAGCCGGGCGTTTCGTACCGATGCTACCTCTCAGGCGGAAAACACATGTGTGTTGAGAAGGACATCGAAATCGTTCCAATGCAGAAGCTTGTCACTGTACTGCCGGAGGACTCGTTCGGCATAAGCAAGGTGTTGCCTGACTACGTGGTCGAAACAACGGTTCATCGTGTCGGGCAGTCTTCTACGAAGATAGAGATCAGCCATTACTACTCCACACCGACCCTGAAAGCCAAGCTGCTGAACCTAGTCGCGAGGCGAAAAATTGCCCGCGAAACGCAAGACACCCTGAATGGAATGAAAGCTGCGATAGAGAGTGCCCAAGCAGAACCGAGTGCTTAGCATAAGCCCCGGTATCGTCCACAGAGAGGAGCGGACACGCGAGCAACACAACTCAGGTACGCGATTAAGTTTGTCGCCGAAACCGGGGAGCGTGATCGTGGCGATCAGATAGACGCTACCGCACTTGTTCAATAGGAATTCGTAATAGCAAGCCCTCCTTGTAGTCCGTTATCCAAAGTGAATCGAAAGCAAGGCGCAAAGAGTCTCCTCCGTTGCCGACCCACTGTTTCGCAACTCGATTTGTCTTCGCATCAATGCGAGTTAGGGGAACCTGAAAGACCGAAGACCAAACAGAATCGGCTCCATAGCCTATGTCGCCGCCTGTGCCGGGTGTGCCCAGTTGAATCGTAGCGACCAGGTTCCTGCTCTTTTCATCAATGCGGCTGACGGTTCCGTCGCCTTGGTTCAACGTCCAAATCGAACCTCCCCCAGCCGTGAGAAAGCGAGGCTTCGATCCGACAGGTATCGACTCCAGTACCTTGCCCGTAGCGCTGTCCACGGCGGTGAGAATATTGCTTTCGACTCCGGTGATCCAAACGATGCCGCCACTAAACACCGGATTAAAGGAACCGGGTGGAATGAGAATTCGCTCTCGCACGTTGTTTGTGGACGGATCGACTCGGACTAGATTCCCATGTTGGTCTGTCGCCATCCAGACGCTATCCTCACTTGCCGCGATCCCGCCCTCCGCACCCGCTGGTGGAATCGGAAGTGTTGCGCTGATCGCGTTCTTCGTGGCGTTGATTCGAACAAGAGCGGGCTTACTCCCGCAGATCGGAACCCACAGGCTGTCAAAGCCGAATGCCAGACCGGAGCAAGCCTCGCCGGGGATTCTTACTCTGGCAAGGATCTTATTGGTCGCGGGATCAATTCGGACGATGTCATTCGGCTTCGTGCTGGCGACCCACACAGCATTTTCAGTCACCAGAACCCAGTCGGCTGTGCCACCAATCTTGATTGTGACGGACGGTCGTATCGACGTATAAGAAACCTGAACTTCTTTGATCCCCGGTTTTGGGACGCTGCGCTCAGTGCCGGAACCCTGCATGAGCGGGATTGTTAACACTGCAAGAAGCGAAATTACGAATTGTGGAGCGTTCAAGATCACGGCTTGACTCCGATCAAGTTAACGAGCATACCAGTCCGAGTGCGGTGACCATCGGCTGCACGATAGGCACTGGGTTTCGGCGAACTGGTGAAGCCATGCGGGCAGACACCAAGAAGTCTGGGGAGAAACCTGGGAAGAAATGATGTTCATGCTTCGCTGGACACGGTTTGAGGCAACTTCATTTGTTCGCTCACGATGGGTACCGGAGCAGTTGTTCGGAGGAAGGACAGGGTTAGTGACGAGGCCAGCATGCTGCTACCGATGAATATCAGGCTGGCATGAATTGAACGGGTCGTGTCATTCAGATACCCAACGATGGAGGGGCCCTCCACTTCCGATTCAGTCTCCAAAGTCGTCGGCAGTTGGGTATCACTCTCATGGGTCGCGAAGCTTGCGCAGCAGAAAGCCAAGGGTAGCCGCGAAATCAGCCGCGAAAGACTTACTGGAATCAGATCGCCAATCTAATGAGATAGCTTCTAGTCTGGATTCATTTCGATCTGCCGGGTAGGCAAGGCCGGCATATCGGGATGCTGCGGATCTCGCCATATCACGGTAAAACACTCGCCCTCACTTTGGGGGTGCCAGCTCGTTCCATCTTCATATTTCACCGAATACGGGAAGAAGACCCAACCCAGGACAGACTGGGCGCTGGCAGCACGAATCCCCGGCTTTTCGAGAGTTTGCTCCTGACCGGGCAAAATCGGTTTGTCTGATGACCACTCGGAGTTGAAGGGTCGCCGCAAATCCTGGGGTGCCAAAAACATCTCGGATGTGAGCGTGAGTCTGGCAATCGGCTTGGGGCTGGTGTTTTTGACAGCGAGCGTAAAGTTTTCCGGATGCTTCCAGAAATCTCCCGCGGCGAAAGCAAGCGGGCAGGCGCGCTCGGGTGGAGCATAGACGGTGTAAACCGCCATCATGCCTGCCTCCATGTGATCCTGCACGTGGCAGTGAAACATCCAGGTTCCGGGATTGTCGGCGAGCATGTCAACGGTCGTCATGCTCCCGGGAAGAAGCTCAATCACGTCGGTGTTTCGCCTGCCGTCGGTAACGGTTTCTCCGTGCCAGTGAGGAGTGTGCAGGTCAACCTCATTTCCCATCCCCAGCAAATACCAGCGCACTTTGTCTCCCTGTTTCATGGTCAAGCCAGGAAGATTGCCGAAGATGAAACCGTTGATGGCATAAAACTGGCCGTCGGGCTTGGCTCCCAGCTCATTGAAGATCATGAACGAGGCGACAAATTCGCGGTCCACGTCCTTGGGAGATCCGTCGGGTTTGGCTTTGCCTTTCGCCGTAACGATAATCGGTCCCAGCAAGCCCGCGTTGATCTCAACCCCGGGTTCGACGTGAGCGTGATACCACCACACGATGGAACTGGGCTGGCCTGGACCGGGTCCGCTGCTCTGGTTGGCGAACCAGTGATAGGTGTAGCGGGCGCCGGGGGCCACGAAGGCCCCTTCGGCAATAGGTAGATAGAGAGCACCTTCGTTGCTTTTGTCGTAACGCAAGCCGTGGGGATGCAGATCATGACCGCGGTGTCCACGATTCAGGAAGTCGATCACGATCTCGTCTCCAACTTCGGCGCGAATGATAGGGCCGAGAATTCCCAGCCACTCGGGCTGCCGTTTTGGGGTCGTGAAGGTATCGTCTGTGTATTCGATAAATCGGCTCTTATCCCATTCCAGCTTCCGCGACCACGGCTGCGGAACGGGATTGCCATTCAGCAAGTTGTGCCCGCTGGGAGCGTAGTTCCAAGTGACGTCTTCGGCGGCTATGTAGTAATGCCGGGTTGCGGCCAAGCAGGAGGAAGAGGCAAACCAGACAAGCAACAGGCCTACCCGAACCGATCGCTCAATTCTCACGGGACCATTATCCCATTGCCGGGCTTATTCTGGAATCATCCCGCGCGCCAGAACAATAATTTGCGGCCGGGGTCGAGCATGGTCGTTTAGGTTTTAATGACAGAGGTCATGGATATTTTCTTTCCGTTCAGAGTGCCATTAACCCGGACGCGCTGCCCCGCTGCCCCCTTCAGCACGAGCGGATCCCCCTCGATCAAATAGAAAGTATCGCCATCGACAAGAGCAAACTGCTCACCGTTTCGCACGCACGCCCGGGTACAATCAGCGGGGGCTTTTCCGATCGCGGCGGAGTGTTTGGCGCCGCATTGCGTGTCGGTGATCAAGCCCTCGAAAATCTGCAGATGGATGGCGGATGGCGATCCGGACTGACCTGACTCCGGCGCTCCGGCAGCCGCCCCCGCAACCGCTCCCAGCGCGGCAAACAGCAATGCCAGCGCGCAAGCGATACCGCAGACTAAGGCAACGGTTTCGATCCAGAAGCGTGCTCTTCTCGAAGCAACTCCGGTCGTGGTCTGTGCCAGGACGATTCGCATTTGCTCACCTCCCGCTTATGTTTTGTAATCGTTAGTCTTTATCGTCTTTAATCTTTCAATGTTTACGAGACGAGCTCAAGGTTGATCACGTGGAGGCTCGTGAGGTTCGCATCCAGCATGCCGCCGATTATTACCTGCTTGCCCTCGTACTGCCTTGCCTTCTCCTGGTCGTCAAGCTGATATGCGTTATTGCTCGAGACTTTCAACAAAAACACGCCGCTATTCTGCACGATGATGCCTGTGAACTTTTGCGCCGTCGGTTGCGGTTGCGCTGGCGGGTTATGCGCGGGATTCGCTTGCTCGGGCTGCTGGTCCGGACCGGGGCGTTCAGCAGCCGGCAGTGGTTGCGGAACTGGCTGCGGCTTCTGCGCTTGCGACCACACGATCAACTGACTTCCCAGAATGTCAGCCGGGAGCACTGGGCTCGGTTGGCTCCGCGGATCTTGCGTAAACATCGCGGGGACGGTCAGTAATATGAACGCCAATGCCGATAACAGGCTAGTCTCTCGCTTCATAAACACACCTCCGGAGACGTAGCGGCCCACACTCCATGCGCAATTGGCTGGCCATCGCAGCTCATTGATTCTGTGGCCTTGCCGCACGGCGATGAACTCGTAAGTGCAAATCTTGCTCCATCTTCTTGCGCCTTTTTACATAACTGTGAATCGGTCTGCCATACACCATTCTCTGTAAAAACGTTGGGCCCGCGGCCGCGCCGTCTTCTTGGGAAAAACTGGGTTGGCCAAGCCCGTTCGCCACGGCTACGGCAGTTTGACGCCAGGAGTCGAAAAGTTTTCCTACTCGAATACACGATTCACTGTATGGGCGCGGTGTCCAACTTCCCGTAATGTTCGGCTCTCGTTACAACGCCCCCGTCGAGCAGGTGCTGGTTTCAGGGAACCGGCACCTGCACCCTCTTCAGATTTGTACCTCCTCGCATTTACAGCGCCTGGAATCACGAAGTACAGCGTGAAAGGGATTTGCCCGCCCCTGCTTGGCCGCTAAGGTTGTCGTGAACGCAATCTGTTGGAAGGAGGCATCATGCTTTACTGGACGTTCGTGTTTCTGGTGTTCGCGCTGATCGCCGGAGTCTTGGGTTTTACCGGCGTCGCAATCGCAGCTGCAGGCATTGCGAAGCTGCTGTTTGTGATTTTTCTGGTGTTCTTTCTGATTTCACTTTTGACCCACCTGTCGCGCCGAGGCAGCGGCATCTAGGCGGGGAATCCTTGCGCGGCGTTAGCTTGATGCCGGCCGCGAGCCGTGACCGTCAACCCTGGAGCAAGGGCAATTAAGTCAATGCAGATCGATTCCACGCAGATCGACTAAGGAGACGACATAATGAAACTCACCCGAATCGTCAGGATATTGCTTCTGATTTGCTTTCTCGGCGCAACTGCGCTGATATATGCGCAAGACCAGCGCGACGATGCCAAGCCGGCGCAGGAACCTCGTCCCGAGGCCACCAACCCGCCGGGCGATGAAGTCAACCCTCAGAGCCAGGATGAGGCCAAACCTGCAAAACCGGACGAGGGCAAACCTGCAAAACAGGATGAGGCAAAACCTCCAAAACAGGAGGACGTCAAGCCGCCCCGGGAAGAGGGCAAGCCCACAAATCACGAAGCGCCTAAGCAGGCAGAACACCCTGAACAATCGTCACCGCACGCTCAACAGAGCGGTCGCATTCCTGACGACAAGTTCCGGTCTCACTTTGGACGGCAGCATACTCTTGTCATCAATCGGCCAACAATCGTCGAAGGTCAGCCCCGCTTCCAGTACTCCGGCTACTGGTTCACCATCGTCGATGCGTGGCCCGTGGGTTGGGCCTACACAGACCAGTGCTACATCGACTACGTGGATGGCGAATATTTCCTGTTCGATGTGCTTCATCCCGGCGTTCGCATAGCCCTCACGGTGGTGCTGTGATCGCTGGTAATTTTTAGCGCGCTGACGTGGGCCCACTCGGCTCTCCATCCTTGGGAGCAACCACTCCACTAGGATGGGGGGCCGCTCCTAACTGCTCCAGCGCGTCTCGGGATAGATTGGCGGCCGTGCGAATCTCATCCCAACCCAACCTGTGCAATCCCCGGCAGCAACGAGGGACAACCCTAGTCGCGTCCTAGAAACACCTTACACTCAGCTGCCATGACAACTAGGGAAGCTATTGCGGATGAACCGAGGCTACACAGTATGGTGGCGGAGTAGGCGTCGTCTTACAGTGCGGAGAGTGCAGCAAGAAAGTTGAGTCCTCTCAAAATGGCATACAAGAGCGCCGTGACGCGTTTTGAAGCATACCATATGGAAGCACACCATATTCAACCGCACCGCTCTCCCTCCCCGGAAGATCTGCGGCGCGCGTTTGAGAAGGCCATGATCGAGATTCATCAGGCGGATTTCCCGGCTGGCGAGCCGGCTGACAAGAAGGTGCAATATCGGAGTCCGATCGTGCAGCGCGCAAAACGTTTGGGGATATCGCGGGCGCAAGCTGAGGAGTGCGCCCTTTCCGACGCAGCGCGGGCACTCGCTCTGTTGTGGAAGATTTGAGCACGTCGGGCAGTGGTTGCGGGGCACTGAGCCGTGGTGGAGGGTCACATGGCGGGCAAGGCCCCATTTGCGGCATGGGCGCGGTGAGCTGACGTAACGTCCTTCCGAGCTAACGCTCTCGTCGGGATGACATTGCTTCCAACCTTCGCGCCGCGACCTGAATTCTCGAGCAAAATTCGAAGCGACATCCTGCCAGTGATTCCCGATCCCGTTGCCATTCCTACGAGACCACTACGTGAATTCAGATCCAAACAACGCCACTACCGGAATTCAATAGATCTGGATGATTCCATTGCGCACGGCATAAAGGGTGATATCCGCGACCGAATGCAGGTTGAGCTTGCGCATCAGGTTGGTCCGGTGAGTCTCCGCTGTCTTGACGCTAAGGCATAGGGCGGTGGCGACTTCTTTGGTGGTCTTTCCTTCGGCGACGAGCTGAATCACTTCCCGTTCGCGGGGCGTCAAGACGCATTGTGCGGAAGCGTTGGTCTCCTCGTGCGGGCGCAGGTAGCCATCGAGCATCATCTGCGCCACTTTGGGAGTGAAATATGTTCGCTGGTGCTGCAGGGCCTCCACAGCGGCCAACAGGTCGCGGCCGGCATCGGACTTCAGCAGGAAACCGCGGGCCCCAGCGGCGAGCACTTCGCGCACCACCTGTTCCGAATCATGCACGGTAAGGATCAGAATGCGAGCTTCGGGCATCATTGCCAGGATTTGCCGCGTGGCGTCCAGACCGTTCAAGTTCGGCATTCCAATATCGAGCAAGAGGACGTCTGGCTTCAATCTGCCGGCAAGCTCGACGGCTTCACGACCGTCCATGGCCTCGCCACAGACCTCCCACCCCGCATGGGTTTCGAGCAGACAGCGAATGCCTTTCCTCGCCACCTCGTGATCGTCCGCGATAAGGATTCGAAGCGCGCTCAAGCTCCACCTCCCAGAACCAAGGACAACAAGAGCCTCTGGCGGCGCTTATTCGCTGGAGCCAACGCCGCGTATGAAGAGTACTTGCGCGCACGACGGGGATGCTTGCTGGTGAGCGCAAATCGACGACTTGCCGGGCGAGCCGTTCGTAACCATCAGAGAGACCATGAGCCGGACGCTCAGCAGACGCTTCCCGAACGATACAACTCCAAGCTTATCGACCAGGGCCACGCCCGAACATACGGGAATCAATGTAGGGGTTTTGCGAAAGGCCGGCAAGGCATTCCGATGGGTTCACACCGATGGAACTTTTCCCGGAGCTGTTGGGGCCAGGGTGGTGAGTTTCGTTTCTGATCTGGGTTTGAGCTATTGACGCAAAGAGTAAGGTGAACGACTTCAGGCAACTTGTGATTTCTCGCTCTTGGCAGCTGTCGAGTCCGCGAGCGGCAGTTTCGCGGTCACCGCTGTGCCCGCATTGTCCGAGCGAATTTCCAAAGTTCCGCCTAACTGCCTGAGACGCTCGCGCATACCACGGAACCCAACTCCGGTTCGACCCGATGAGCTGAGTTCAAGTTGTTTTTCGAGAGGTATGCCTTTGCCACCGTCTTGAACTTCCACCACAATTCGGTGATCTTCTTCGTGCACCCGTATCGCGGCGGAAGTTCCTCCCGAATGGCGATGAATATTCGTGAGGCATTCTTGGACCATGCGGAAAATCGCAATTTCCATCTCGTCTGACAGCCGGCTAAGCGGTTCACGGATCTGCAGGTCGACCTTGATCTGGCTGCGTTCCGAGAAGCCATCCACGTACCAGCGAAGCGCGGATGCAAGCCCAGCCGCGTCAAGAAGAGGAGGGTGCAACAGATGCGAAATGGTTCGGATTTCCCTGCTGATCTGCTCGACCATCGCGGCATTCTCGGAAATAGCCCGGGCTCCCGCTGCATCGAGACTGTCAGCCTGACGTTGCACCACTGCAACGTTCATGGCCAGCGCGGCGAGCAGTTGCCCGATGCTGTCGTGTAACTCCCGTGCAATTTGCCGGCGCTCTTCATCGCGCATCTGTTGCAGCCGGCTCGTGAGTTCCCCGAGGTTATCGTTGGCAGCGTTCAGGGCTGCGGTTCGTTCGAGAACCTTCTGTTCGAGTTCCTCATGGGCTTGCTTCAGCTGCTCTCCGATCGACTTGCTTGCCGCAAGGGAGCGGCGGTTGGCTTCACCCAGAGCGATGATCACGCCGGAGAAGGCCAGGAACCCCACCATGCCGAAAATTGTGGTCTTGGGATCCTGAATTCCAAAGGAACCGAACGGCGGCACGAACCAATACCAGATGCCCAGCAATGAGAGCAAGGCAGTGACCATGGAAGGGCCAACACCGCAGTACCACGCGGAGAAGACTACGGCTGCCCATGCGGTGTGATAGGGATTGTCAGCTCCCAGCAGAGGAAAGAGCAGTTGGCGAAGCCAGAGAGCAAAGATTGCCGCCGCTGCGGCGAGCCCGTACCGACGCATGGCATCATTGCTGTCCTGGCCAGCTTCCAAAAGACGATCGATCCGCATTTCTGGCCCTGCCTTGCAAGGTCTTATCGAATCCATAATCGTTAGGAGAGCGGACCAGCTGGCGACGCCGGCTGACGTCTCGCTCGCTGTGAGTCACCCTCGGCTCTTGCTCTACGTAGTGCGGCCTGGGCGTCCAGGTACTCCAACGTAATGGGATCCGTTACGATCTTGGCGTGACGGAGCAAGTCCGTGACGGCCAACTTTCGTCTACGCCATGTTGCGGTCATCATCTCATGGCAGAGGCGTTTCATCGTATCCCTCCCTCTGATAAACACAGGTCCTGGCTACAGGTTGCGGTGGGCCTTCATTTCACCCACGGACGGGTCTCCAGATCGATCCGGCCGCGCAGGTTGGCGCGATCGAGTTCGAGCCTGGCAGCGGCGTACAAGTCGTGCCCCAAAATGCTTGTTGTCACGGGGTGCGTCCTAACCTGCCTGAGCATACCCTTGCCACTAAAAATAGGTGGACTATTTGCTTTCGTCTTTCGTAGCTGCGACGAACGCATAGCGCGACGCGCATTAGGCCATTGCATGCAGACCGTATCTTAGTCGTAGTCGCAGCGTAGAATAGAACCATCCGAAACATACTAAGCAGGGAGACATTTCCTAGTCAATCACAAAAATATACTTGACCTAGATATTCCGCTTTGGTACTTTTTCGTGCAGAGATTGAAAGATTCGAGAGCAAAGGTTTGATGGAGGGCTCAGCCGTGGGGAACGAACAGAAAACCAGGAATCAGCGGCCGCCGGCGAAGTATCGGCAGGTTGACATTGCCGGTTTGAAGACCGGCAGGCACGGCAAACACCATGACCTGGTGAAGGGAATTGTCGAGGAGTTGGTGACCCTGAAGCCAGGTTCAGCTCTTGAGATTCCACTTGCGGATGTAGGCGGCATTGGTTTGGCTAACCTTCGTTCCGCGGTACATCGTGCCGCGGCTTCCAATAATCTCAATATCGAGACGGTCGCTGACGACGAAAAATTCTATGTGTGGAACGCAAACTCCAAGTAGATAACACGGCGTGTTTTTCGGTGACGCCCGTCCCGCATGTTGGCGATGTTGCCAGTCCCTGCTTTCCTGAGAATCTGGATTCCTTCACCCCTACAGTAAACACCCTAGAGTCAACCCTGCATTTATCGTGTTCCAATCTATTTCCTAGTCGTCAGATTTCCTTAGGTTCATCTTCAGAAAAGAAGATGGTTTGGGCTATCCCTGATTTCGGTCGTTCGCTGGTTTCCGGCAGCCGCCGCGTCAGCCCTCCCTGTGCTACGACCGTAGAATCGGCCGCGTTCGGTGCCGTTGCAACTCTGGACAATATGGAGAATCACGCGAGGAAAGCCTTACCACAATGCCAGCTATTCCCCCGGGGCAGGAGAAGATCATGAAAAGAAATAGTCAAGATCCGGCGACTGCCGTGGGCAATGGTGCCGCCGATGAAAGTCCCAAGAGCAAGCGTAACGGGAATTCCAGTCTCGTTGCGGAGACAGCTTCGGGCGACCTTAGCGTGATTCTGGCCAGCCTGCAAACCATGCGGGATGGCGATTTTTCCGTCCGACTTCCGGGTTCCTGGACAGGGCTGGCGGGGAAGATTGCAGACACTTTCAATTCCATTGTGGCTGCCAACCAGCAAATGGCGGGGGAACTAAAGCGGGTTGGGCAAGTGGTGGGGAAGGAAGGAAGAACTCGGGAGCGCACGCGCTTTCACGAATCCAGGGGAGCCTGGGGCGAGATGGAAGTGTCGATCAACACGCTGGTTGAGGATCTGCTTCGGCCGACTGAGGGCGTGACCCGTGCCATCGCGGCCGTTGCCCAGGGCAACCTCACGCAAACGGTCCGTCTGGACGTGGACGGCCGGCCGCTGGAAGGCGAGTTCCTGCGCTCCGCCAACATCGTCAACACCATGATTCAGCAGCTTAGCGTCTTCACTGCGGAAGTGACACGCGTGGCTCGCGAAGTCGGCACCGACGGCAAGCTCGGTGGTCAGGCGCAGGTGCCGGGCGTGGCTGGCACCTGGAAAGATCTCACGGATTCGGTCAACTCGATGGCCAGTAATCTCACCGGCCAGGTTCGCAACATCGCGGAAGTGGCCACAGCAGTCGCCAGCGGCGATCTTTCCCGCAAAATCACGGTCGACGTGCGCGGCGAAATTCTCCAGCTTAAAGAAGCTATCAACACGATGGTCGATCAGCTCCGCTCGTTTGCCTCCGAAGTAACGCGCGTAGCACGTGAAGTGGGGACGGACGGCAAACTTGGCGGTCAGGCTGTGGTGGTGGGGGTGGCTGGTACCTGGAAAGATCTTACGGACTCTGTCAACGCTATGGCCGGGAACCTGACGGCTCAGGTGCGGAACATCGCCGAAGTAACCACCGCCGTAGCTCGTGGCGACTTGTCGCGCAAAATCACGGTCGACGTGAAGGGCGAAATTCTCGAACTTAAAGACACCATCAATACGATGGTCGATCAACTCAACGCATTCGCCGGTGAAGTCACACGTGTGGCTCGCGAAGTTGGTACGGAAGGCAAGCTGGGCGGGCAGGCGCAGGTGCCCGGCGTTGGAGGCA
>Ga0210383_10001802_pt1 | contig 19462 bp, 14 predicted proteins | sample IncBWC14OmetaG_FD_160072 | JGI IMG/M metagenome (GOLD analysis project Ga0210383, IMG submission 160072) | Forest soil microbial communities from Barre Woods Harvard Forest LTER site, Petersham, Massachusetts, United States - Inc-BW-C-14-O ...
AAGCCGCATTGTGCACCACGTATTTCGCAAACCGCGGATCAATCACCCGCACCGCCGGATCCGGATACATCACCGGATTTTTCCGTTCCTGATCAACGCCCGCGCCAGTGCCATTGCGCTCCTGCCCGTCAGCGATCGCCAGCGGCTCCAACGCCAGCGTCGCCGCCGCCCCCGCCGCCACATTCATAAACGTCCGTCGCTCCATCACTCCCCCTGTAGAGGCGGGGCTTCAGCCCCGCGGTTTTTCTTCTTCAGCCCCGCGCTTTTCTCCCCCGCCGCCGCGTCTCATCGCTTACCCGGTCTCTCGTGCGTCTCTCCCGATTCCTCCCACATCCGGAATCCCCCCAGAAACGCATTTTCATTGTTCCCCAGCCGCGCCCCAGCCGGCAGCTTCTTCAATTTCTTGCTATTCCCCCCGCCCAGCACAACGTAATCCGCTCCCAGCGCTGCCATCAGTTTCTTCACAACTTTCCCCACGTGCCGCTCCCATTTTTTCCTGCCCAGTCGTTCCAGCCCGCGCAGCCCAAGGTAATCTTCATACGTTTTTCCGTTCTTGTAGCCAAGATGCGCCAGCTCCATCGGCTCCAAGTCTCCGTCGACGATCATCGCCGACCCCAGCCCCGTGCCCAGCCCCAGAAACAGCATGCGCCCGCCCTTATAACTTCCCAGCGCCTGCATTGCCGCGTCGTTGAGTATCCTCACCGGACATCCAAACGCCTTGCTGAAGTCGAATCCCACCCACCCGCCACCCAGGTTATGCGGCTCGCGCAGCGCATGCCCGTTAATGATCGGCCCCGGATATCCCAGCGACACCCGGTCAAACTCCCAGTCCTTCACGCACGCTTTCACCACGCGCACCATTCTCCCCGCCGTCATCGTCGGCCCCGACGGCATCTTCCGCGCCTCTTTCTGCCCCGTCGCCAGCATCTTGATGTTCGTCCCGCCAACATCAATGACGAGAACCTTAGGTTTTTTCCCCGCCTGCCCACGTTTCTTCATCGCCGCCCCCATCGTTGCAAGAGCCTATGACCTACCCTCCTCCATCAGCAAAGTCATTCACCTCTTTTGGCTTGCAGGCGTTGTCCCCCGGGAACCCGCCACGCTTCGCACCGCCTTCAGGAAACTCACACATCCTTGAAGATGAGCTTGCGTGCAGAAATCGAATCCGTTCGTCTGGTCAGCGGTGGACGTACCCGGGCAGGAGTTCCGGGGAAAAGTTGGGTCTTTATACTGGCACGTCATCGTATACGAAAGGCAGCGGCTCTTGTTTTTGCAGAAGACCACAAAATAACCCGGCTGGCTGGGATCCGGCAGAACGTTCTCAAGGTCCAGCGCTGAGATGTCAGCGGAGAAATCACTATCTTGGGTCACGTATTCGTTGTCGAAGTGCTCGTGGCCCAGTAGCGTGCGTCCCTTCAAATCAAAGGTCGCGTAATTTGGTCCAAACTCCAGCCGCAACGTCTGGGTAAGCGGCCCTCCGCTACCCGCAGCAGCAGGCACGGAAACTTCCATCGCCGGTCCCACTTTCGACCCGGTTGGCGAGCTCCACGGCGAATAGGGTGCCGATGGGTCCCAACCGGGAGGCGCATCTGTCGGCCCCACCTGCACATCGCTTACTCCACAAGTCCGCACCAGCACCGGCCTGTCGCTTCCGACTACATCCTCCTCGGCGAACGGCGTGCTGATAAATTCGGTTTCCCTATTTGGATTCAGGCGGCCCGTCCCTACGGGTCCGTTAGATCTCCATGGGGTACCATGATCCGACGTGTACCTCGCTACAAACCGGACGGCCACAGCATAACTATTTCCATTCCTATATTTGATCGAAGCGTTCTGGTGCAGTCCCTCCAACGGTTGCCCCTCAACCGAGCAAAAAAAGGTTACCCCGCCCCAACTCCCGATTTCCTTCGGCGGCAACCACTTAATTTCGGCGTGGACAGGAGCAGCGCTGGCTACAACAAGCATCAACAGGGCAGTGCAATGAGCTGTTGCTGTTTTCATCAGGGTCACCTCCTTCAAGGTTAAAGTTCTCATGTCGGATTCAAACCGGAATCTCCGGTTTGGACCTCCAGTTGGCGCACGATACACCTCCCGCGCTCTCCCGCACAACGAATTTGCCGCCAGTGGCGCCGGGGCATCGTCTTGCCGTCAGCGGTGCCGGGGCATCGTCCCTTTGCTTTTCCTGGTGCCTGTCATCCCGAACCCGGTCGCCTGCTTTTGGCGAACGGGGGTGAGGGATCGCTTTGTCTCTTATGAGATTGGGGTATCATTCGTTTAGGTGACCCTGTGACAACCTTGTCCGCCTCACTTACCCTTCGCCCCACGCGCATTGGTTTTTTGGTTGAGCCTCACGATATTGTCTCCATTCAAAAAATCTTTCAGTCGTGCGCCTGCTTGTGGGGCGGGCTTTTCAATCCGATCATCCCAGTTAGCGGGGCGCTACCTGAGGAATGGAAAGAACAGCACCCCGCCCTCGGACCCAGTCCGCAAGCGTTGGCGAGCGGGTACTGTCATTTTTTTGAGCCGGACGTTTTTGTTGAAGCGCAGAAAGGTCTAGCACAGAGTGCTGGCATTGCGGCGAGAGATCTGGATTTTGACCGTCCTAGTCTTATCTCCTTGGAAGCCTTCTTTAGCACGGACAGAGAGCACGAAAACGGTGTTCCATTTGGAACCGACGTTTTCTATGTTTACAAACAACTTTACGAACGTGAGTTCAAGTTCGTCCGACGACACCCGCGTCGAGTTGCCATTTTTACAGGAGATTCTGCTTTTATTGAAGCCAGCTTCGGTGGGTTTCCAACAACTGGCCGGCTCACTCATGTATCGCCAGCCTATGGTGATGCGTTCGGTCCGGTCATGCTGACTCCGACCGCTGATAATTGGGTCAAGGTAATCAGAGAAGGATTCCTAACGCCGCTACATTTTACAAGTGAGAGTCTGAACTTTGATCGAGAGGCGTGGCGCGAGCCTACCCTGTTCGTCGTCGATCCGACGAGCTCGCTTGACTTGGTCGATTTGTGGAATATCCGCCAGTTTCATTCCCAGGTTCTTCCCATCAACCTCGCTTGGTTGAGTGAAACCAAGGATTTCCTTGCCGAGTTCGTCAGGGCAAACTCCCGTCCGCTTCCTAGCAATCCTCACGGCGACATGATTCCGATGACAATACAATTCGGCCGCTCAATATCGAAGGAACAGGCCAGGACAGCCATCGAGACAGCGGGGCTTAGTGGACCATCGGATACACCCTTGAGATTTAAGTTTGGGTACGACCGCATATGGGAACTGAACCGCGACGGGTCCGCCACTCGGCTAAGGCCCTCGCGGGTGTTCGCCTCGAGAGTCGATCTAGAGTTACCCGTTTCCGAAAACGATACGGGTCTAAGCTGTCGTTTTAAGAGCTTAGCGCCAGATTTTAGTCCGACCTATGTCGACGGCTCTGCGCGGTGGGTGAACGTCCTAAAGTTTAGCAGCTACGGAACAGATGACACCTTGGCCCTGATGCTCCCAAGCACCTTCACCGACGACCGCGGGCCAAAGCTCCGTCTGGGAGGAGCAACCCTCATGTCCCGTGAAGGGTTCGTTCTCCCCCAGGAATACAAGGAACACGAGGAGTACCTGCAGCTCCTAACTGGGCAACAAGCTTTGACCCAATGGCTTGGAAACCAGGGAATCAACGCTGAACCTTCTGATCCAGGCAGAATTGCCGACCAAATTGTATCGTCATTGCAGGGGTTGTGGGGTGCGCGCCTAATCGCGGACCGCGATACGGTCAAGTTGCTGGATGAGATGTCGAAAAGCGTCCAAAAGTTTGCCGACGGAAAGCTGGAGGAATTTCCCGACCGGTCGATCAAAGTAAAAAGGTGGAGAGACCTTGTTAACCGTCGAAAAAATGCGCCATTTGGGCAAACAATCAGCCTAGACAGATTTATCAAGGCAAACGTGTTGCGACTCGGTTTAGTTTTGGAATGTACGAACTGTCGGAAGAAGAACTGGTTCGGGATCGAAGGTTTGCATGAGCAGCTTACTTGCGAGCGGTGCCTCAAATCCTATGCCTTCCCACAAGGAAGCCTAAATTTTGATCGGACACCGTGGCAGTACCGCGTGATTGGTCCCTACAGCGTGCCGAACTATGCGGAAGGCGCTTATGCAACCGTTCTTGCTCTGAATGTTTTTGCGCATGGTCTCTGGAGCGACCGACCCAGGCTAACCTATGCGACAGGTCTCAAATATAAGATCGGAGACGCCGATCCATTCGAAGCCGATTTTACGTTTTGGTATCAGCGGACGACAATTTTCAGCCTTGAGGAAGCACCCGTATTGGTTTTTGGCGAGGCGAAGAGCTTCGCCGTCGAGTCATTCAAACAGGATGATCTGACGCGAATGTGGAAACTGGCCGAATTGTTTCCCGGTGCTTTTCTCGTCTTTGCCGCATTAAAGGATACAAGATTATTCCCTTGACAAAAGTTAGCGGCTGGCATAGTATTCTGTACATGGGACATAGCTACTTTGACTTGTTGGATTTAGGGGCAGAGCGGATGGCCTCCCGCAAGTCCCTTTTGATGGAAGCAACCAGCTTCCGAGTAGGCACCTTCTTCAACAGCTTGTTCCTCGCGTCTTTCTCCATTGGAGGCTCCCTGTGAATCTAATTGACATCAACACCATGTTCTCGACCGACGCCAAGTGCCGCGAATTGCTCACCCGCCTGCGCTTCCCGGAAGGTCCGCGCTGCCTTCGTTGCAAGGGGCCAGTCGCATTGCTCGAAACCGAAAAGCACCTCTTCTACTGCAAAGATTGCGACTACCAGTTTAGCGTGACCGCTGGCACCGTGTTCAACGATTCGCATCTGCCGCTTGTGAGTTGGTTCGTCGCGACTCTGCTCCTCTGTGAAGCGAAGAAAGGAATCTCGGCCTGCCAGATTCAACGCACTCTCGGAATCGGAAGCTACAAGACAGCGTGGTACCTCTGCCATCGCATCCGTCACGCAATGACCCAAGCCGATAAGCCGATGCTCGACGGCAAAGTCGAGATGGACGTTACTTACGTCGGCGGCTGGAACAAGGGCAAGGGCCGCATCGCCCGGATGGACAACAAAGAAGTAGTCGTCGGCATCCGCAAGCGTAACGGCGATCTCCGCTTCTTCCATGCCAGAGATGCCAAAGGCGGGACGCTCGCGCAGTACATCCGAGAGAATATCTCCGAGGACGTGGAAGTAATTTTCACCGATGATGCTTCTGCGAACGATGCCGCCATGCGGAAGTCTAAGAGAACGAACCACAAGAAAATCAATCACAGTTCTGGCGTCTACGTGATGGGCGACATTCACACGAACACCGTCGAATCCGCGTTCTCGCTTTTGAAGCGCGGCATCATGGGTACGTGGCATAAGATTTCCGCGAAGCATCTCCCGGCCTATCTTGAAGAAATGGAGTTTCGTTTCAATCGCCGGAACAACTCCGATTTGTTCATCGACACGCTGCGACACATGATTACGGCTCCTGTCCTGACTTTTGAACGCCTGACGGCTTAATGATGTTCCGAACAATTTTCTTATACTCTTCCCTAAATTCCTTTGCAGCCAAAGTTATTTGTCCGAGATAATGCTGTTCGTCCTTTTCGCTTAGCGCGTCCGAAGATATGTAGGGTAGAAACATGCCGTGGTGGAATTTCTCTATCTGTGCCACAAGATTCTGCAACTTGAGCATCGTTTCGTCGCCATACCATTGCGTTCCAGAATTGTGCAGCAATGCAATTGCCTCAGTCCTGCCGCCGACATCTCGCACGATGCGCTTTGTGTGGAACATGATTCTTACGCCGTGAATGAGGGTTGCCGTGCAAGAAAGATATGGGCGCTCGATATCTCGCAACATAGGATGCATCTGAATCGAGCCGCAACCGACCGAAGCCTGTTGGAACTGAGGCACCAGCGCAACTGCGTCGTGCTCCCAATGAAAAAGGGTGGCTCCTTGCTGAAAATAAACTGCGATTAGTAGCGCAATGCCAGAAGGTTCTTGCGAGGAGCCATAATATGGCCGCAGGTTCTCGCGCACGAACTTCTTGGCCTCTTTGTTTAATATCGCGTGCAGTTCTTCCCAAGAGGCGAAAGTCTGAACAACCTTGAAGAGTTCTTGGGTTTCATATTCTATGAAATGGGAGTTTCCTGCACCGCCCACTAGAAAGACACTCCCATTTTGGGAAGTAAACCGCTGAATTTTTTCGCACTCGGATTTCGTTCCTTCTGAGGTCATCTCTTCGGTATCTGCTAATAGGAGCACACCGTCTAAGCAATGAAATCCAAGTATCGCGGTCATGCGCTTCCTTTCGGGAAGCCGGGATAACTTTGGAAACGGCTTCAGGAGCATACGCTACACTCCTGCCGTTCTTTTGTGAAGTGAATAACCCTGAAAGGATAACCTGACCGAGACAGAAAAAGCGGAAATCGGCCGCATAGCAACTTGGGGACGAGAAAGACTCGTTGATGAGAGGCCCCGCGCGCCGGTAATTGTGCTGACTGGCGCCGAGCTTTTCGCCCCCTGGCACATCAATCAATCTTGGAAAAACCTCGGCGGGGAACGAGCCAAATTCGCGGATTCGCGGCGCGCGCGCTTGGACAATCTCTGGACTCTGGCCGAAGTTACCCAGCAAATCTATCTCGGGCTGCCAGACCCCTATGCCCATCCTGCAGCCCCTCGTGCGGAGCGTTGAGGCATTGGCTTCCATTGGGGGACGGGTGGCTAAAACGTTTTAAGTTGACCCGGAGGGACGCGAAACACTGCCTTAATATTCCGCAAATTCTTCACGCAGATCTGAATATGCGTCTTCTCGTAGAAACCAGACGTCTCATAAATCGGTCTACCTTCCAGGAAAACACCTCTAACCGTTTCAAATGGCCGCTGCTTGTCGCGATCATTTACAGCGTGGATGTGATTGATTACCGCGCAATCCAATCTGCGTAGCAACAGGTCCGGGCCGCCTTTGTTTTGAGGCATCTCGCGGCCGGACAATTCCACGTAGTGCTTGAAGTCCGCATACGCGTCTTTCACAAACTCAATCCCCGTGCTGGAAATCAAGTCGAGACAATAGCCCAAGTCGATGACCGCGCCGACAACGTACGGCCTTTGTATGCGGTTCTTTTTGCCCTTGCGGAACTTTTGCAGAAATCGCGCCCATTCCAGTCCCCTGGCGGGATTCGATTCCCAGAAATACACACCGGAGCCTAGCCAGTCGTACTCATTGGCGCTGGTGCGGAATGGTTTATAGTTAATCAGGTCTTCGGCGATGGAACGATCACAGCCGTGATAGGCGAGTACGAAAGAGGAGGAGAGTTCGTGCACCTAATTCTACGTCTCCGCCTAGCGATATTGAGCAGTCAACTTCCCGGAAGGTGTGTGCACGCCGGCCTTTTGGAGAAATTTGCGGGCTTCCGCGCGAGTACCGGCATTTGCCGCTCTTACGCGCTTCAGGGACTTCCGGAATTCCTTTAGTTGCTTTTTGCCCACGTTAATGATTCCTTCCTCATTTCAACAGACTACCCTCCCTGCAACATTCGCGCAAGGGCGACGGTTGGCAGGCTATTAATCGCTGAGCAGGAGGGGGCTGCATCCTTGTTTGGATCGGATTCGATCACAAGGCCAGTGGAGATCCCTTAATGCGCTGAGACGCTCCGGAGTGCCGCTGCCTATTGGATGGTTCATCTGAGGGATGGGTGTCCACGCGCTCTTGAAATGTTTCTCGCCTTACCCTGGGGTGCCCCGTCCTCGGTTTTGGAGGGCGGGGGTTTTGACTTTTCCTCGACTTCCAGCGGCGCGCTTCTATCTCATCCCCGCATCCACTTGCAGACAAACCACTTATAGTTATCACTTGACAATAGGTACGGACCTGCTATAGTGGGATGGTTGTTCCGGCACTGATCCTTGGCGCCCGGCCCACATGCCCTCGCCCCGCGCGGTCCTTCTAACTCCTTCAAAACCATCAGCCCTCTCCCAGTTACCTTTTTGCCAACAGCCCGCGTTCGTAAATCGTCCAGATGCAACACTTACAGACCACCTCGCAAGTGCTGCAAACAAAAGACTTACCGAAAACCTAAGTCCTGTAGATGCAATACTTACAAAAAACCACGGGGTGTGCTCCCGAACCTCCCAACCTTCAAACCTGCCAACCTTCAAACCTTCAAACGATCCCCGCCCTAACCCCTTTCCCTTCACATCCTTAGCAGCCCCCCACCCCTTAACCCCCATCGAATCACATCCTTACAAAAACCATAGGGGGGTGGGGGCCGCCCTCCTCGCTGTAGTCTGTCCCCCTTTCCTTTCAACCACTTACAAATTGCCCATTTTCTATCCCCTTTCTTTTCACATTCATCCATGTAATGGGTGGGTGTACCCCCCTCTGTCAGCTGTCAGCTGTCGACTGTCAACTGCCAACTGCCAACTGCCCTGTCAGCTGCCCCACTCCCTCCCTGTCCCGAAACGAACAGACGGCTACTCACTCTCTCCTATATATGCACCCTGTGCTATCCTCCCCTCTCTGCCTTTGGGGGATTGCCCTTTCCTGCCGTCGTGGAGGTCGTCATGAATAAGACACTAAAGATTGTTCTCATCGTCGTGGGCGTGTTGATTGTGCTGGCTTTCGTCGTGCCGTTCTTGATCCCGGTCAATCAGTTCCGGCCAACCATCGAAGAGAAAGCGTCGCTCGCGCTCGGCCGCAAAGTACAAGTCGGGGACCTAAGCCTCTCGCTGATCGGCGGCTCGCTCTCCGCCAAAGATCTTTCCATCGGCGACGATCCCAAATTCAGCTCTACGCCATTCCTCACCGCCAAATCGCTGAAAGTGGGCGTCGAAATCCTGCCGCTGATTTTCTCGAAGACGCTCCATGTTACCGGCGTCACCATAGACAGCCCACAAGTGACCTTGATTCGCGGAACCGCCGGCCAGTGGAACTACTCTTCGCTTGGCGGCTCCGCCGCAAAGTCCCCGGCTGGCCAGGCCGCCCCGCAGCCCGCGGGCTCGACGAGCGCTCCAGCCGACCTCACCATTCAGAAACTCACCCTCAAGGACGGCAGCATCATCGTCGGCGCCGTGAATTCGCAGAAGCGCAGCACCTATGACCACGTCACCGTGACCGCGTCCAACGTTGCCATCACCTCGCAGTTTCCCGTCGTCGTCACCGCCGATCTCCCTTCCGGCGGCACGTTCAAGCTTGATGGCGTGGTCGGCCCCATCGATCAAGCCGACGCCGCGCTGACTCCGCTCAACGCCAAGCTGGATGTCAGCTCATTGAATCTTGCGTCCACCGGTTTCCTCGATCCTTCCCTCGGCCTGGGAGGCATCGTAGACCTCGACAGCACGCTGGAATCAAAAGCCGGCGAAGCCGAAGTCAAGGGCAACGTCAAGCTTTCCAAGGCCTTGCTGATTGCTGGAGGTTCGCCCGCGAGCGTTCCCGTCACCGTGGATTTCGACACCAAATACGATATGCGCAAAAATGCCGGCGTCCTCAATCCTTCCACCCTAAAAATCGGCAGCGCGGCCGCGCACCTCAGCGGCACGTACGAAACCGCAGGCGAAGCCACCGTCGTCCATATCAAAGTGGAAGGGAAGGACATGCCCGCCAAGGATTTCGAGGCCTTCCTCCCCGCGCTCGGCATCAATATGCCGAAAGGCGCATCACTCACCGCCGGCGTCATCAATTCCGATCTCATTGTCACTGGTCCGACGAACAAGCTCGTCACCAACGGCAGCGTCGGTCTCTTCAACGCCAAGCTCTCCGGCTTCGACCTGGGCTCAAAAATGTCCGGCGTAGCCTCGCTCGCCGGCATCAAGTCCGGCAAGGATCTCGACATTGAAAAACTCTCCAGCAATTTGCACATGGCGCCCGACGGTTTGAAGGCCGACAATTTTGACGCCGTGATTCCCTCGGTAGGAAACCTCACCGGCGCGGGAACCATCGACTCCAAGAACAATCTTGATTTCAAGATGGCCGCCACGTTGACGAGCGCCCTCGGCGCCGCGGGCAGCCCCGTCTCCAGCTCCGCGGGTCTGCTTGGAAAAGCGATGGGCGGCGGCGGCTGCAAGAGCGGCACAACCGTGCCCTTCCAGATTCAAGGAACCACCTCGGAACCGAAATTTATTCCCGATGTCGGCGGACTCGCCGCAGGCATGCTGAAATCGCAGCTCGGCTGCGCCGGCGGCCTCGCCACCGGCGGCGCAAAAGACGCCGGCAAAGCCCCCGAGGACGCCGTCAAGAGCCTCGGCGGCCTCTTCAAGAAGAAGCCCTAGGAAAGAAATCAGAAATCAGAAAATAGAAATTAGAAAATGAAAAGCGGCAACGCGAACCGAATGCAAAAATTGAAAAGCAAAAAGTAAGAACTGAAAACTGAAAACTGAAAACTGAAAACTGAAAACTGAAAACTGAAAACTGAAAACTGAAAACTGAAAACTGAAAACTGAAAACTGCCTCTTCACTCGTAGCGCAGAGCCACCATCGGATCGACCCGCGCTGCTCGTCGCGCCGGCACGAAGCTCGCCGAAATGGCGACAGCACCGAGCAGCGCCGCGGCCAGCGCGAACGTCACCGGGTCGTACGGTTTCAATCCATAGAGAAGCGCGCCGGCGGCGCGACCGGCGGCCAGCGACATGGCACCCCCCGCGAGGCAGCCGATTCCCAGCAGGAGCGCGGTTTCGCCGAGAAACATTTTTACAATTTCACTTCTGCTCGCGCCGAGCGCCATGCGAATCCCAACTTCGTTGGTGCGCTGCGCCACCACGTAGGCAATCACGCCGTACAATCCGACGGCAGCCAGCAGGATCGCCAGCAATCCGAAGAAACTCGAGAGCCACGCCATCAAGCGGTCGCGCATCAAAGAGTCGCGCACCATGGTGTCAAACACTTCGTAGGTCGCAGTGATGTCCGGGCTGATTTGGGTGATGGAGGATTTTAACGCAGCGACCGTTGCTGATGGCGGCAGACTCGAACGAATCAAGACCTGCGCCAACGTAGTGGGGTGATGGTCCTGAGCCTGGGACAAATAAATGACGGGGCTCACGGCCCGCCGAATCTTGTTGTACTTCGAATCTTTCACAAGGCCCACAATCTCAAATTGCATTTCCGGATCACGCGGAGTCGCTTCTCGCGAAAAGCGCAGGCCCACGGGATAGGCGCCGTGCAACATTTTGCGAACAAACGATTCGTTGACGATAGCGACATTGGGGGATGCCGGCGAGTCGCCCGGAAGAAATGTTCGGCCGGCAAGCATGCCGATTCGCAGCGTCTTGAAAAAGTCCGGACCAACCACGCTGAACGAACATTCCGTCGCATGGGTCGAATCGGAGCCGGCCATCCAAACCGCGTTGCTCGAACTGCTATCGCTCAGCGGGATGATGCTGGCTTCCGCAGCCGACTCGACTCCGGGAATTTGTTGGAGGGTGCGGACCAGTTCGGACTTGTACGTCACGCGGCGCTCGACGGGGAGATTCAGCCGCGAAAGATCGAGATAGGAGATCACCACGCCATTCCAATGCAAGCCGGTGTCTTCGGTGGTGAGATTCAAAAAGCTGCGAGTGAACAACAGCGCTCCGATGAGCAACATCAGGGAGAAGGCGATTTGCGAGATGACTAACAGACGACGCAAAGTAAATCCTGCGCGGCCGGAGGTTGCGCCACGGCCAGAAGATTTCAAGGCCGAACTGGGGGAAACTCTTGTTCCGCGAAGAGCGGGCGCCAGGCTGAAGAGGATGCAGGCGGCGGTAGCAACGCCCGCGGCAAACGCAATCACTCGCCAATCGAGGTGCAGGGGGAGGAAGACGGGGCTGGATTCGGTGGCAAGAAACTGCAACAAAAGCTCGCTTAGAATCGTTGCAAGCCACACGCCCAGGGCGGCTCCGGCGGCAGCGAGCAGCACGCCTTCTGTCAACAACTGGCAAATCAGCCGCGCTCGCGAGGCGCCGAGAGCAGTTCTCACGGTAAGTTCGCGTTCGCGTGCGCTGGCCCGCGCGAGCATCAAGTTCGCCAGGTTGGTGCAGACAATCAGGAGCACCACACCACTAATGGCGAGCAGCAGCCAGAGCGAACTCGCGTAGCTCTCGCGCAACCGCGAGAGCCCGCCTCCCGCGGGTACGGCGGTCAGCTTGAATTTAAGATATTGAGGAATGCTGGCTTTGGGATAGTCCGGCCGGAGCGACGATTCGAACGCGCCCGGCGAAATGGCGCCGAGATGCTGGGCGGCTTTTTCAATCGTCCAACCTGGTTTCAATCGGCCGATCACCACCAGCCACCACTCGGTGCTGGCGTTCGAACGATTGTCCTCCGCGCTGCCCAGACTTTCGGAGCAGAGTGGAATGGCTACATCAAATTTGTTGCCGACTTCGAGGCCGGTAAAATTCGCGGGCGTGACCCCGATGATTTCGTAGAGCTGGTGCTCCAAGGTAATTTTCTTGCCGAGGGCCGAAGAATCTCCCGCGTATTCGGTTTGCCAAAAGGCATAACTGAGAACCGCGCTCGGAGTACTGCAGCCTGGTTGATTGTCCGCATCCACGAATACGCGGCCCAGCGCGGGCTGAATCCCCAGCGTGCTGAAGAAACTTCCGCTGACCTCCAGGCCCGAGGCCCAGCGCGCATCGCCGCTCGGGCTCAAATTGTATTGGCCGGAACTCCACGCAAAAATGCTGGAGAAGGCTTCCTGGCGGCGGCGAATCTCTTCCCACAGCGGATAACTTGCCTGCGCATTCCAGAATTCGACGCTGCCGCGGGCTCCTTCGCGGTTGGCGATTTTGATTTCGACGATTTCCTTCGGGTTGCGCACCGGGAGCGATGCCATGGTAAGGGCGTCCAGCATCTGGAAAATGGCGGAATTGGCGCCAATGCCGAGCGCCAGCGTCAGCACTGCGACGGCTGTAAATCCGGGATTCTTGCGCAGGATGCGTAGAGCGTATTGGATGTCTCGCAGTAACACTTCGAGAAGCGGCAGCCCGCGCTGGTCGCGGCAGATTTCTTTCGTATGCTCGATGCCGCCGAGTTTGATCAGTGCGTGACGCCGCGCTTCTTCACGATTCATGCCGGCGCGCAGGTTGTCTTCGATGTGCAGTTGCAGATGGCTCTCGATTTCGGAGGAGAGCTCGGCATCGCGCCGGTCCCTGCGGAACAGTCCGCCGAATTTCAACAGTAGCGCGCGCAAACGCCTCATGCGGATTCCTTTCCGGGAGCGAGAAAGCGGGCGAGAATTTCAGTGGTCTGCTCCCACTCGCGGGCTTCTTTTTCGAGCTGCTTCCGTCCCGCGCGAGTCAGCTTGTAATACTTGGCTTTGCGATTGTTGTCAGAGGTACCCCATTCGGAGGAGATGTAGCCCTCCTGCTCGAGCTTCAACAGGGCGGGGTAGAGGGTGCCGTAGTTGACGGCGAGAAGGTCGCCGCTGGTTTGCTCGATGCGGCGCGCGATGCCGTAGCCGTGCAGCGGCCCCAGCGCTTGCAGGGTCTTCAAGACCATCAAGGTCAGGGTGCCTTGCCAGACGTCCGCGCGTTCTCCCATAGTGTCCTCCAGTTGCTCCTATGGCTTACCCATACTAAATGCCACAGCTCCTATGGGAATGCAATAGAGGAAACGCGGGAAGGGGGCATTTTGTTTCCGGATTTCTTCACTTTTGTTTGGCCCAGGCTGGCTTGACTCTGCCGAAACTTCCCACTAGCCTCATGCGTCTACCGTAACGGTTGCCGGGGGACGGTCTCACTACAGCTCTCTCGCGAGGAGTCTTGCATGCGTTCCAGCTGGATTTGGCGGTCCGCGTCAGCGGTCCGCGTGGTCACTTTTTCCACTTCGCTCTGCGTAACTGCGCTTTTCGCGCTTCTGTGTGCGGTGCCATCTTTATTTGCGCAAGGCGGTGAACCGGAGTACTTCGCCATTCGCGGGGCAAAGGTCGCGCCCGTTTCCGGGCCGCCGATGGAGAACGCCACCGTGGTTATTTCTCGCGGGATCATCACTGCCGTGGGGAAGGACGCGGTGATTCCGGCGGAAGCGTGGGTGATTGACGGCAAAGGACTGACGGTTTATCCCGGGCTCATTGATTCGTTCACTGACGTTGGAATTCCTGCTGCAGTTCCCGCTGGCGGAGAAGGGGGAGGCGCACGCCGCCCGCAGGAATCCGCGCGCGGACCGCAGGACCGGCCGAATTCGACGCCTTGGCGGAGCGCGGCGGACGAAGCCAGCCTGAGCGATAAGCGAATCGAAACTTGGCGCAGCGCCGGTTTTACGACGGTAGTTTCCGCGCCGAAGGGTGGATTTTTTCCGGGGCAGGCGGCGGTGCTGAATCTCGCGGGGGAACGCGCGGGCGATCTGGTGGTGAAATCGCCGGTGGCGATTCCGTTGGGGCTACAACCTTCAGGAGGATTTCTCAGCGGATTTCCGGATTCGTTGATGGGGGTGCTCTCGTACGTGCACCAGGTGTGGCTGGACACGGCATGGAGCGTGAATGCGCAAACCTTGTATGAACAGAATCCGCGCGGTGTGCAGCGGCCACGGTATGACCGGACGGAAGCGGGGTTGTCCGAAGCGTTTGAGGAGAAGAAGCCCGTTCTGATTCCGGCGAATAGTTCGTTGCAACTGCGGCGGGCGTTGGAGCTCGCGGAGCGCTGGGAAGTGAACGGGGTGATTTACGGCGGGCAGATGGCATATGAAGTCGCGCCGGAAATTGCGGCGAAGAAAATCCCTGTGCTGGTGAATTTGAAATGGCCGGAGGCGGAAAAAGACGCCGATCCCGATGAGAAGCCCTCGCTTCGAACGCTGCGATTCCGCGACCGCGCGCCGTCTTCGCCGGCAGCGCTGGCCAAGGCGGGTGTGAAGTTTGCGTTTTATTCGGGGAGCATTACCGCGCCGAAAGACATTCTTAAGGCGGCGAAGAAGTCTATTGACGCAGGGCTTGCGCCCGACGCGGCATTGCGCGCGCTGACGCTCTCGCCGGCGGAGATTTTTGGCGTGGCCGACCGGCTGGGTTCGATTGAAAACGGGAAGATGGCTGACCTGGTTGTGACCGATGGAGATCTTTTCGAAGAGAAGACAAAAATCAAAATGGTTTTCGTGGATGGTCACAAATTCGAAATCCACGAGCCGGAGAAGCCGAAAGACGCTCCGAAGGGCGATGTGAGTGGAACGTGGAAGCTTTCTTATACGACGCCTGAGGGATCGGAGGGGTCTACCGCAGACCTCAGCATGGAGAAAGATGGCACGATTACGGGAATGATCACCAGCCACCGCGGGACGGCAAATATTATCAGCGGCTACCTGAGCGGGGACAAAATCAGCTTCACGATCAACATTCCGCTCGATCAAGGGCCGACGGACATTATTTTTTCGGGGACGTTTGATGGAACGTCGTTGAAGGGCACAATCAATGTTTCGAATCTGGGATTGTCGCTCGACTTCACGGGGGTGAAACCCGGTTCTCGTTCGAATGCGGAAGCGGGAGCAGCTTCGCAAGAGGGAGACGCGCGATGAACCGGGCACTGAAACTCACAGCGATTGTCGGTGCATTCCTTGCGCTTTTTGTTCCGCGCATGGCGAACGCGGCGCCGCCGCCCGAAGGGCCGTCCGTCATCTTGATTCAAAACGCCACGGTGCTCACGGTTTCGCACGGAACGCTCGAGCATGCGTCGATCCTTATTAAGGACGGGAAGATCGCGGAAGTGGGGCTGTCCATCAAGGCGCCGAAGGATGCGCAGATTATTGATGGCGCGGGGCAATTCGTCATGCCGGGGATTATTGATTGCCATTCGCACATTGCGATCGACGGCGGCGTGAACGAAGGGAGCGTGTCCGTCTCTTCGATGGCGAATATTGCGGACGTCATCGATTCGGATGACATTGATATTTACCGAGACCTGGCGGGTGGCGTTACGGCTGCGAACATTTTGCACGGGTCGGCGAATTCCATCGGCGGGCAGACGGAAGTGATCAAACTGCGCTGGGGTCAGCCGGCGGAGAAGCTGCCGTTCGAAGGCGCAGTTCCGGGCATTAAGTTTGCGCTCGGAGAAAACCCCAAGCGTTCGAATTTCAGTCTTCCCGGGCAGCCCAAACGGTATCCGGCGACGCGCATGGGTGTGGAAGAGACGATTCGCGGCGCATTCGCCGAGGCTCGCGACTATGAGAAGACTTGGGAGGAATACGATAAGCGCGTGGCCGCGGGGGAGAAGAATTTAATTCCACCGCACCGCGACCTGAAGCTCGATCCATTGGTCGAAGTGCTGCAAGGCAAGCGTTACGTGCATGCGCACTGCTACCGCGAGGACGAAATTCTGATGCTGCTGCGGGTGGCGAAGGAATTTGGTTTCAAGGTGCGCACGCTCCAGCATGTTCTCGAAGGCTACAAGGTGGCGGATGAGATCGCAGCCGCCGGCACGGGCGCTTCCACATTTTCGGATTGGTGGGCGTATAAGGTCGAGGCTTACGACGCGATTCCGTATAACGCGGCGGTCATGACGCGGCGCGGCGTGATTGTGTCCATCAATTCGGACGACGCCGAAGAGGCCACGCACTTGAATCAGGAAGCAGCGAAGACGATGAAGTTTGGCGGGCTCTCGCACGACGAGGCGCTGAAGCTGGTGACGATTAATCCGGCGATGCAGCTGGGCATTGACAAGCGCGTGGGGTCGATCGACATCGGCAAGGATGCGGACCTGGCGATTTACAATCACGATCCACTCAGCGCCTATGCTGTCGTGCAAAAAACGCTGATTGATGGGCGCGTGTACTTCGACCGGCAGCGGGATATCGCCGAGCGGCCGGAACGCGAAAAAGAAAAGAAGGCGTTGCTCGAAAAGGAAAAGAAAGCCGCCGAGAAAAAACCGGATGCGACGGTAAACCTTGGGCGGAAGTCCGGCGAAAAGAAATCCGAAGAGAAGAAGCCAGATGAAAACAAGCCGGAGGATAAACCGAAGCCGCCACAAGCGGCAGTCACGGGGGCGGTGATGGATTTTAGTGCGTACACAGTTGCGCTTCTCTCGGGAGGTGCACTGTGAAGAACAACGCTTTCGGGAGTTTTCGCGCAGCGCTGTTTTCTGCCGCCATCTGCGCCGCGGGGCCGTATGCGTGGGCACAATCGCAAGCACCTGCTAGCTATGCGCTGACGCATGCAAAGATTTTCACGTTGGCAGGGACGCCGATTGAAGACGGCACGCTTGTGATTCGTGACGGAAAAATCGCGGCGGTCGGCGCGACGGTAGAAATTCCACAAGGCGCGCAGGTGATTGATGCCAAGGGGCTGCAAATTTATCCCGGATTGTTCGATCCCATCACGCAGATGGGGCTGAGCGAGATCGGGGCAGTGAGCGCGAGCGTGGACACGTCGGAAACGGGCGCCTATAACCCGGACGTGGTGGCAGCGACAGCGATTTCGCCTTCGAGCGAACATATTCCGGTGACCCGCGCCTCGGGAATCACGCAAGTCTTGGCGGTGCCGGGAAGCGGCGGGTTTGCTTCGGGCGGCGGTGGACGCGGTGTTTTGGGCGGACAGGCCTCGGCGATTCATCTGGCGGGCTGGGAAATTGACGACATGCTTTTGAAAAAGAGCGCGGCGATGGTACTGAACTGGCCGCAGATTGAGACGCGAACGTTTGATTTCACCACGTTCACGCGAAAAGAAAAACCGTATGCTGAGGCCAAGCAGGAATACGACAAGGAAGTGGAAGGGCTTACGGACTGGATCGAACGCACGCGGCACTACGCGCAGGCCATGGAGAAAGGCTCGACCGCCAAGTATGACCGCGACCTGAAACTGGAGGCGCTTGTTCCGGTACTTCGCGGGGAATTGCCGGTGCTTGTTTTTGCAGATCGCGGGCGCGACATTCGAAACGCGATCGAATTTTGCGAGAAACAAAAATTGAAGATGATCCTTGCCGGCGGTTCCGAGGCGTACAAGGTGAAGGATTTGCTGCGTTCGAAAGGCATTCCGGTGATTCTGCGGAATACGCTCACGCTGCCGGTCGAGGAGGACGATCCGTACGACCGGTTGCTGTCGCAGCCCGCGGAGCTTTCGGCGGCGGGAGTGAAGTTTGCGTTCGGCAGTTTTGACAATTCGTTTGCGCGCCGTCTCGGTCAGAATGCGGCCAACGCAGTAGCATACGGCCTGCCGTATGAGGAGGCGCTCAAGGCGGTCACGCTTTATCCTGCGGAGATTCTCGGCTTGGCCAATCAGGTCGGGACGCTGGAACAGGGCAAAATTGCCAACATTATCGTCACTAACGGCGATCCACTCGAGCTGACCACAGACGTCCGCTATCTTTTTATCAAGGGCCAGCTCACTTCGCTGGACAACCGGCATCTGCGGCTATACGAGAAATACTCGAAGCGGCCGAAACCGGCGATGTAAATCGCGGCGTCGCCGTATTCCTTTCCCGTCGGAAACGATTGCCCAGCGACTGCCGTCTGAAGGTGTAAGCTCGCGTATGTCAGGGGGATTTCGTGCAAACTTTGCTGCAGGATCTGCGCTACGCGTTCCGACTTTTGGCGAAAAGCCCGGGCTTCACGGCGATCGCGGTCTTGACGCTGGCGCTCGGAATCGGCGCGAATACGGCCATCTTCAGTGTTGTGAATGGCGTGCTCCTTCGGCCGCTGCCCTTCCACGATCCTTCCCGGCTGGTGCTCGCACTGGAGAAAAATCCAGCGTTCAAGGGACTTTCCTCCGTCTCGTACCAGAATTTTCTGGATTGGCGGGACCAGAGTCACTCCTTCGAATCGATGGAGGCAACGCGGGCTGCCACCATCACGTTGACTGGAGCGGGAGAGCCCGAGCGCTTGAATGTGCAGATGACAACTGCTGGCATGTTTCCAATGCTGGGAATTAGCGCCGAGGCCGGAAGGACATTTCTGCCGGAAGAGGACCGCGCCAACGGCGCCCCTGTAGTCCTGCTTACGCATGGCCTTTGGCAACGCCGCTTTGGCGGCTCGCAGGACATCATCGGCAAACCCATCAATCTAGATTCACGGCCCTACACGGTCGTTGGCGTTTTGCCGGCCGGTTTCCAGATTCTCCAGCCTGCGGACGCCTATTTGCCATTCACGTCCTGGGCCATCACCCTCCCGGATGACCGCAACTGGCATCCTGGCATCATCGCTTTAGCACGGCTCAAACCCGGTGTCATGCAAGAACAGGCGCGCGCGGAAATGATCGGCATTGCCAAACGACTGGAGCAACAGTATCCGTTGTTCAACACTGGCACGGGCGCCGACGTCGTTGGCCTTCAGGATCAGTTGGTGCAGAACGTGCGGCCGGCGCTGATTTTGTTGCTGGGCGCGGTTGGAGCTGTGCTTTTGATTGCGTGCGTGAACGTGGCGAATCTGCTGCTGGCACGCGCGGCGGCGCGCGGCAGGGAAGTGGCGATTCGAACGTCGATGGGCGCTTCGCGCTGGCGCGTCACTCGTCAACTCATTACGGAAAGTTTGCTGCTTTCGATCGGTGGCGGCGTGCTCGGATTGCTGTTCGCGCAGG
>Ga0210383_10001803_pt1 | contig 19460 bp, 19 predicted proteins | sample IncBWC14OmetaG_FD_160072 | JGI IMG/M metagenome (GOLD analysis project Ga0210383, IMG submission 160072) | Forest soil microbial communities from Barre Woods Harvard Forest LTER site, Petersham, Massachusetts, United States - Inc-BW-C-14-O ...
GTTTGCGGCCAGCGCGGCGATAGAAGGCGCCATCACAATTTGCGTGATTCAAGCCATCGAAAAACTCAATGCGAGATTTGTTCAACGGCCCGAAGCTGCCAGCCGGCGTACCCTGGCGGTTTTCAGCGTAGCGGCCGTCGCGGTCGGCCTGGTTGGATTTCTGGTGGCTTCAGCGTCGCCCGACGGCATTCAGTGGCTGGGAATCGAAATGGGCCTCACTGCCAAGACCGTGCTGCATGCTCCTCTGGCGGATTATAGTATCGGATCGTTCGGTGAATCGGCCTGGATGAGAAAGGCCACAGCCGGGCTCGCGGGGTTGTTGCTCATCTATGCAGCGTGCGCTGCCACGGCACGCTGGCTGGCCCGCCGCAGGAGCGCTTGATTGCATCACATTCTGCTGGACCGTTGGGGTCAAGGCGCTAGTCCGCTGCATCGCCGCGATGCGCGCGCGAAAATTGTCGCCCTCCTGGTGTTCCTGATTCTGTTGGCAACAACGCCGGGAAACGCGGTCGCTATTTTAATCACGGACGCGGCGCTGCTGGCCTCCGCCATTCTTATCGCCGGCCTTCCGCTCCGCGGCGTGCTTTTGCGCGCCATGGTTGTGCTGCCATTTTCGCTGACCTTCGGGTTGATCAGTTGGCTGGCGGGCGAGCCGGCGCGCGCCTTGGCGCTGGTGGAAAAAAGCTATCTCTCCACGGTCGCTGTGCTCCTACTGGCAGGCACTACTTCGTTGCCCTTGTTGCTGGGCGGTCTGGAACGTTTGGGAGTTCCGAGATTGCTCGTGTTAGTGGCGCAATTCTTGTATCGCTATCTATTCGTACTGTCGGAACAATCCAGGAACATGCGATTGGCCGCAGCCTGTCGCGAAGGCGGCGCTCGCGCTGCCCGCGGCTTTCGATTTCGCGCGGCCACCGGCGCGCTGGCCGTATTATTCGCGCGATCCTACAACCGAGCCGAAGGGATTCACCAGGCCATGCAGGCGCGCGGATTCTCAGGACGCTTTTCGATTCTCCATTTCCAGCGCTTTGGCGCGCTCGATGCCGCATTTATGCTGTCGGTCTCCGCATTCCTGGTGCTGGTGCGCGTGGGATGACGCCGCTCATCGAAGTCCGCGATCTTCATTTTCAATATGAAGATGGCACAAAAGCTCTGGAAGGCATCAACTTCACGTTGCTTCCGGGCGAAACTGTGGCGCTGTTGGGCGCCAATGGATCCGGCAAGACCACCTTCGTTTTGCAGCTGAATGGCGTCTTGCGCGGAACAGGTAGCATCACTGTTTGCGGCTTGCCGCTCACGAAGGAGACACTTCCGCAAATTCGCTCCAAAATCGGGATGGTCTTTCAAGACTCCGACGAGCAGCTCTTCATGCCCACCGTTTTAGACGACCTGACGTTCGGGCTGCTCAATCAAGGAGTGCCGGAACAGGAAGCGATCGCCAAGTCGAAGTTAGCGTTGCAGCAGGCAGGCTTGGCGCATGTCTGGAATAAAGCGCCTTATCATCTCAGCGCCGGCGAGAAGCGGCGGGTAGCGCTGGCGGGCGTTCTGGTTATGGAGCCCGAAATACTCGTACTCGATGAGCCAACTACGTTCTTAGATCCGCCGGCCGAACGTGACTTACTCCAGTTACTCAGCGAACTTCCACAAGCGAAACTAATTGTGACGCACAACGTACGCCTGGCATCGGCGCTTGCCACGCGCGCAGTCTTTTTCGAAAGAGGCCAGTTAGTGGCAAGTGGTTCGGTGGATGAGATTGCCCGGCGCTTTGGATGGAACTATGCGGATTTGCCGGCGGCCGACTTGCGGTATTCCGCCCAACGGCGCTTCTGAGCAGCGGCAATTCTTTTCCGAGCAGCGGCGCTCAACCGTCCCGCGGTGCGTTTACTGGCCGGAGCGTTGTTTGTTGAGCCACTGTTAGTGGAGCCAGGCGGACGTCCACGACGGCCAGGTGTCTTCCCTAACAGGGAACGCACTTCTTGAATTTGCTCGTCGATTCGCTGTTTCTGCAGCTCCAGTCCTTCCAGAGCCGCCGTCAACAAGGAATGATTCCGAATTGAATTTACTATACGAGGCATTGGTGCTCCTATTTGGATGATACCGAAACCCAGCCTGAGACTGGCATTCTTTTTGTTGTTACCTTGTTACGGCACTTCCGTTACAGACAGTGAGTCGAGTATGAAAGTCACTGGACCGTCATTGATGAGGTGGATTTCCATCTCGGCCTGAAAGACGCCTGTTTCCACTGCAATGTTACTCGATTTCAGGCGCTGAATAAAGTGTTGGTAGAGGGTGCGTGCTTGGTCGGGCGGGGCGGCGTGGTCAAAGCTCGGCCGCCGTCCCTTTCTGCAATCCCCATATAACGTAAATTGGGAAACCACTAAGAGCGCACCTCCCGCGTCGAGTAAGCCGCGATTCATACGGCCCGCCTCATCGGGAAATATACGAAGTTGGATCACCTTGTCCGCCAGGTACTCTGCGTCCGATTGTTGGTCTGTATGAGTGACTCCCAAAAGAATCACTAACCCTACTCCAATTGCACCTACTGTTTCTCCTGCGATGTCGACGCGAGCGTTCTTCACGCGCTGCAAAACGATTCTCATGAAGCGATCCAAATTGGAGCGGCTGCGCCGGGCACAACCGGTGCAGATTTCACCGCTGACAGCCGTCGGCAAAAACTAGTATGCCATCCGCCCTTCCGCCACACGACAGTGGCCCCGATCGGGGAAACCATAAGGTACCCCATCGGGAATCCTAAGGTGATTCCCTGATCTGAAACGGCAGCACGCGTCGCGATAATAGAGTTAATGATCCATCGTGGTATCTTCCAGCGCCGCCGCGTCCACGCGAAAATGCCTGGCGGCTTCTTCAATTTCGAAGAAGAAGGTACCAGCTCGCGTCTTTATGGCTTCGGCCATGGCGATCATCTGCGCTTGCGTGACGAATTCGGCAACATTTGGCGGGGCACGGCGGAAAAGGTGAGTGAGGAATCGGTGCGCTACACCTTTCGCGACGCCAACGGCCGCACCATCACGGGCGTCTCCGATAGTTTTGGCATCGTGCTGCGCGATGGGCGCGGCAAAACCTGGCGCGGGTTCATCGAGTAACACCGCCACTCCACCCTGCGCGATACCATCAACGGCAGTGTGGCGGCGAACCATCTCATTCCTCTTCCTATCGTGATTGGGCCCACGGGCTCCGGCAAAAGCGATCTTTCCATTTGTATTGCGCTGGCCGTCGGGGGAGAAATCGTCAATTGCGATTCACTGCAGGTCTATCGCGGCTTTGATATTGGAACCGCCAAGGTCCCGGTCCCCGACAGGCAGGGCATTCCTCACCACTTGATCGATGTCGTGGAACCCACCAGTCTCTTCACGGCGGGCGACTATGCGCGCCAGGCCGAAGCGGTGATTCGCGAAATCTCCGGACGCGGACGGACCGCCGTGTTAGTGGGCGGCACCGGCTTCTATTTGCGAAGCCTGTTAGAGGGTTTGTCACCCGGCACTACACGCGATGATGCTCTTCGAGCTCGGTTACAGGACCGTGAATTCGAGCGGCCTGGGAGCTTGCATCGCATTTTGGTGCGCCTGGATCCCGTTTCCGGCGCGCGCATTCATCCCAACGACAAAAACAAAACGCTGCGCGCTCTGGAAGTTCGCCTGCTCGAAGGATCGCCACTCTCTTTGATGTTTCAACGGGCACGCACGCCGCTCAGCGGATTCCGCCCCATCAAAATCGGATTAGACCCGCTGCGCGATCTGTTGTATGCAAGGTTGAATGAGCGCGCTCGAAAGATGTTCGACGCAGAATCGTCCAAACAAACTCTAGTGGAAGAGGTTCGCGGGCTGCTAGCAGCGGGATTGCCTCCGGAAGCGAAGCCCTTCGAGTCGCTCGGCTACAAACAGGCGCTACAGATGTTGCAAGGCCGCATCAACGTGCAGCAGGCTTTGGAGTCTACGCAACAGGAAACTCGCCGATACGCTAAACGGCAGCGAACCTGGTTTCGAAAGGAACACGGGGTGCAGTGGATAGAAGGCTTCGGTGACGACCCGCGAGTGCAGGCGGAAGCGCTCGCAATCCTCGAAGCGCGCCGCTCAAATTAAATCCGAAAGGTTTTTGAATTTCTTCGGAACACAAATGCATCTTGAACGTATCAGTACGTGTAGTTAGTAAGTTTAAGTTGAGGAGTTACAACAATGGTTAAGAATATCCTACTTGGGTTTGCGTCCATTGCGTTGGTTGTCGCGAGCGCTGCCAGCAGCTATAACGTTACCTTCTACCAGCCCGTCATGATTAACGGCTCGGAACTGAAGGCAGGCGACTACAAGCTGGAACTCAAGGACAAGACGGTAGTGATCAAGCAAGGTAAATCCACCACCGAAGCGCCTGTGACTGTTGCGACTGACAATCAGAAATATCAGCGAACGGCTGTGCGCCTGAACGGTATGCAAGTGGAAGAAATCCGGATTGGCGGCACCAATACGCGGCTTGTGTTCGATAAAGCCTCGAACGCCACCAACTGATCGTTCATGGGTTTCGAGGCCCTTTCTCCCCCGGCCTCCTGAGAGGGCGGCAGTCCACCAGCTGCCGCCATTGTTTATTCGCGCAAGATTTATTCGCGTAGCGCCGCGCGCGGTAAAATAGATTCGTGCTCCGAATTTTCTCTGTCTTGGTGAGCGTGTGCTTTTTGCTTCCGCCCGCACAGGCCGCCACCTATCTGGTCCTGCCGTTTTTCAACGTTTCCAAGAGTTCCAATCTGGATTGGATCGGGGAAAGTCTGGCCGAATCGGTCCGCGAGGCTCTTTCCTCAGAGGGATTGATGGCGCTCGATCGGGACGACCGTATTGAGGCCTACAGCCGTTTGTCCCTTCGACCCTATACCCTACTCACCAAGGCTTCGGTGGTGAAAATTGGCCAAGAACTGGACGCCGAGCAGGTGATCTTCGGTCAGTACGATCTAAAGACCATTGGCGATGCCACCGCCAAGAGCCGCGGCTCGTTGCAGATCACCGCGCGTGTGCTGGATTTAAAGCACGTCAAGCAAGGGCCCGAGTTCCACGAAGTTGGCGCGCTCGAAGATTTGGCGGCGTTACAAGAACATCTAGCATGGCAAATGTTGCGTTTTTTGAAGCCCGCCAGCGCGCCATCTGAAGTTGAGTTCCAGCAGCGCCACCCGGCCGTGCGCGTGGATGCCGTCGAAAACTATACGCGTGGATTGCTTGCCGCTAACGCCGACGACAAGCATCGCTTCTTCACCCAAGCCGCCCACTTGGATGCTCACTATTCGCTGCCTGATTTTCAACTCGGCCGTTTGCTCTGGAGCCGTAAAGAATATAGTTCGGCCGCCGAGTGGTTCCAAAAGGTGTCGCCCGGCGATGTCCATTATCACGAGGCCAGTTTTTTCCTGGGTCTGTGCCGCTATCACACCGGCGATTTTGCGGGCGCAGAATCGGCGTTTCAAGCGGTAGCCCGGGTGGTACCGCTGAGCGAGGTATACAACGATTTGGCTGCGGCCGAGTCCCGCGCCAATATCATTCCAGCCTCTGTCGACAACTTTCGGAAAGCGCTGGAAGGCGACAGCAGCGATACGGTGTACCAGTTCAATCTTGGCTACGCCCTATGGCGGGCCGGGAGTTTCACCGCCGCGGCCGAGCGCCTCCATAGCGTGCTCGATCATGATCCCGACGATGCCGTAGCCGCGCTATTGCTGGAGCGCTGTAACAGCCACAGCGGCCCTCGCCCGGGCGATTCGCAGACCGAAGGCCTGGAACGGTTGAAGACGAATTACGAAGAAAGCGCCTACTGGCAGCTGAAAGCGGTATTGCAACCTGAAAAGCCTTAGTACTCCTCCGCGGATAAAGACGACCTCCAAATTCAGGAAACGGGTATAATCCAAAAAGCTCATGCTGGAAGCGTTCGGTCTATCCGATCCTGGCTGTGTCCGCCAAAATAACGAAGATTTCTACCTGATCTCTCCCGCCGGGGCATATATCGTGGCGGATGGGATGGGAGGTGCTCAGGCCGGCGAGCACGCGTCAAAACTGGCGGTGGAGACTGTTGCCTCGTACTTGCAGAACGCGCCCTCGCCCGATGCCGAAACTCTTTTTCAGGCCTTTCGCGAAGCAAATCAGCGCGTGATGAAGGAGGCCGCCAGCAATCCCGAGCTAGAAGGGATGGGGACAACCTTGGTTGCGGCGCTCGAGTCTGGGCCGGAACTGCTGATCGCAAGCGTCGGCGATAGCCGAGTCTACGTCTACGACGGTGAGCTAAAGGGTATTACGGAAGATCAAACCTGGGTGAACGAAGTGGGGCGCCGTCTGGGGATTGACGAGACCAGTCTCAAAACGCATCCCATGCGCCACGTCTTAACCATGGCCATTGGCGTCAGCCCCGAGTTGCGCGTCCATTCCTACACCGTCCATCCACATCCGGGCGAGTTGATCCTGATTTCGAGCGACGGTCTGCACGGTGTCATTGAGCCGGGCGTGATCGCAGACAAATTGTCCGGCAATGGCTCGCTCCAGGCGAAGTGCGAACGCTTGATTGACGCGGCCAAGCAGGCCGGTGGCCCCGACAACATCACCGTAGTGCTGCTCCAAGCCAAATAATCGCAGAGCTTGTTTTCAGCGCGTTTACCCTCTTTTACACCGATTTTGGTAACGATAAGGCAGGGAAGTGCGATCCTTTAGCTAGTGCTCCGGATTTGTTTACTGTTGGCTCTTAGTGCGTCGTTGTACGCGCAGACAACCGACCAGGCCAATGTCACATCGGGAATCGTCAAATTCGGCGGACAACCGTTGCCAGGAGCCACGGTCATCGCAACTCAGGGTGATCGTCGCGTGGTCACTACCACTGACGAGTCTGGCGCCTATGAACTCACCGGACTTGCGGCCGGAACCTATACCGTGGAAGTCCAGATGTTCGGATTTCAGACCGCCCGCAAACAAATCGAGGTAGGCGCCGTCGCGCAAACCACCGACTGGTCGCTTGATTTGCAGCCACGGCCTAGAGAATTCGCGCAGCGTCCGCAGCAACAACAAGGTGGTTTCCGCGCCGCAGCCGGAACTACGGAGAACGAATTGGACCAAATCGCGGCGGCCGCTCCGCAAGAGAATGCTCCCGCGTCGCCTGGCAATGCTAACGAAGCCTTTCTGGTGAACGGATCGATCAGCAACGGATTGCAGACCGGTCAGGACGATTTCGGGTTACGCGGGCCTGTGATGGAGATGCAGGCGCCTCCGGGTCAACCGGGTCTGGGTGTCAACGGACAGCCGTTAGGTGGTCCCGGCGCTGCTGGAGGTCCCGGTGGCGGCGCTCCAGGGTTTGGCGGACCTGGTGGCGGAGGAGGATTCGGTGGCGGGCGCGGAGGCGGCGGATTTGGCGGCGGACGCGGTGGCTTCGGCGGGCCCGGCGGCCAGCGCCGCAGACCCGGAGGCAATGGCGCGTTTATTGGCAATCGCGCGAATCGAGGCCGTCAGGGCATTCACGGGAACGTGTCGTTCCAGTGGCAAGGCGCTTCCACCGACGCCAAACCATTCTCGTTGAGCGGTCAGCCCGTGCCTCAGCCTGATTTCAATAATTATCGCTGGAGCGCGGTGCTCGGCGGCCCGCTTCGCATCCCGCACTTGCTGAAGGGCGACTCCACGTTCTTTACGTTGAGCTATTTCGGCACGCGCGGCCAGAGCGCTTTCTACAACGTGGGCACCGTACCGACAGCCGCCGAACGCCTGGGCGACTTTTCGCAGACGTCCATCAATGGCGTGGTTCCCACCATCTACAACCCAACCACTGGCGCGCCCTTTTCGGGCAATATGATTCCCAGCAGTCTGATCAATCCGGCGTCCGCGGGATTGCTTCAATACATCCCACTGCCGAATCTTCCCGGTTCTGTGCAGAATTTTGAATTTGTAACGGCTGTGCCTGCCGACACCGATAACGTCAGTTTGCGCTTGAACCAAAACGTCGGCAAGAACGATCGGCTGGCGTTAAACGAAAGCTTCCAGCGCCGCAAGAGCGACACAGCGCAACTATTCGGGTACCTCGACCCCGGTACCGGCTTCGGCGACAACACAAGTCTGAGTTGGACCCACAACATCGGATCGAACGGCATCAACACGGCGACACTCACCTTCAACCGTAATCGCACCACGCAGAATTCCTTCTTCTCGTACGGGACCGATGTTGCGGCTGAAGTCGGCATCCAGGGGACTTCCCAAGCGCCGATCAACTACGGGCCGCCTACGTTGTCATTCACCAACTTCGCCAGCCTCACTGACGCGTTGCCTTCGCAAAGTGTGGTGCAAAGTTTGGCGGAGGGCGATTCCTATAGCTGGGTAAAGCACAACCACACGATGACGTTCGGCGGCGATTTCAAACGCCAGGATCGCAATACAACTACGGACCAAAACGCCCGCGGCTCGTTCCAATTCAGCGGAATCGCCACCAGCGCCTTTAATTCCAATGGGCAGCCATTGCCCAACACCGGCTTGGATTTTGCCGATTTCCTGCTTGGTTTGCCGCAATCCAGCTCCGTGCAATTCGGAAGCGATAGCACCTATTTTCGGCAGAATACCTGGGACGCTTACGCCAATGACGATTGGCGAATAAATCCCAACCTGACGCTGATGTTCGGCTTGCGCTACGAATATTATTCGCCGTTATCTGAAAAATACGGACACCTGGTAAACCTCGATATCGCGCCTGGATTCGCGGCCGTGGCTCCGGTTTTGCCGGGCGCAGTAGGGCCATACTCCGGCTCATTTCCAAGCAGCCTCATCCAGCCGGACCGCACCGACTTTGCTCCGCGTGGCGGCCTGGCCTGGAAACCAAGCTCGAAGCACTCCACCGTCGTCCGCGTGGGCTATGGGATTTACTACAACCCAACCGCGCTCAATCGCCTGGCCACGGAGCTTTCCGAACAGCCGCCTTTCGCCGAAACGCAGACCTTGACCACCAGCCTCGCGAATCCGCTCACCATCCAAAACGGCTTGGCTACCGCGCCTACCAACGCTTCCATCTTGAACACCTACGCGGTCCAAAAGAACTACAAGATCGGCTATGCGCAAAGTTGGAACATCAGCGTGCAGCAAAATTTGAGCCGGTCGTTTTTCATTGAGCTGAGTTACCTGGGAACCAAGGGTACCGATCTTGATACCGAGACCGTTCCGAATCGGGCCGCCCTTGGCACCTCGCCGTTGACGTCGCAACAGATTCTGCCCATCGGAAATGCGGAGCAGTTTATCTACGACAGCTCCTGGGGCAATTCCATCTATCATGCCGGCCAGGCGCGGTTAATGCGGCGGTTTGCCCGTAATATGTCGTTCAATATCATTTACACTTTCTCAAAATCGATTGACGACAGTTCTACCTTCGGCGGAGTCGGCAATGTGGTCGCGCAAAATGCATTCGATTTGAGCGCCGAGCGTGGGCTTTCCAGTTTTGATCGCAGGCATGTGCTGAATCTCAATTACGTTCTGAGCACTCCCACCCAATCCAGTTGGTGGAAGCGCAACTGGACGCTAAGCGGATCGGCGCTGCTGGAAAGCGGGACGCCTCTCACCGCGCGGATTTTGGGCAATCGATCGAACGCTGCCGGCACCGGTGTGGTGGGCAGTGGACGCGCCGCAGCCACTGGCTTGCCGGTGACAGACGGAAGCGGTTATTTCAATCTGGACGCCTTCACCACGCCGCCGCCGGGCGAACTGGGCGATGCGGGACGCAATACCATTCCAGGGCCATGGTCCTGGGCGCTCAACACCGCTTTCGGCCGCTACTTCACGCTGGGCGGCGAGGGTAGCCGCAAACGCATCGAACTGCGCCTGGAGACTACCAATACACTGAACCACGTGAACATCACCAACATAAATACCGTGGTTGGTTCAGCGCTGTACGGCTTGCCCACTACTGCCGGAGCGATGCGAACGGCCGACATCAATATCAGGTTCCGGTTTTGAAAATGGCTTCCATGTCTAATTGCGCACTGAAGATTGTTTCGGCGGCGCTGCTATGCGCGGGACTGCTGGCGCAGGATGAACCCTCGCCTACCTTCCGCACCAACACGAACCTCGTCATCGTCAACGTTGCTATTAAAGATAAGAGCGGCAAACCAATCGAGGATTTGAAAAAGGACCAATTCACGCTGCTGGAAGACGGCAAGCCGCAACAGATCGCGGTGTTCGAACTGCAACGTCTGAACGGAGACCTCCTGCCTCCGCTCGAAGTGGCCGCGCCAACTCTGAAGACGCGCGGCGCGGCGGCAGAGGCCCCTACAGTCAAGCCGGAGCCGCTGAAGAGCGATCAATTAAAAGATCGGCGTCTGATTGCGATGTTCTTCGACCTATCCTCCATGCAGCCGGCGGAGCAGATTCGCGCCCGCGACGCCGCGGTTAAATTCATCGACACCCAGATGACGGCGTCTGACGTGGTATCCATCATGACGCTGACCAACGAACTCCGTGTCGTGCAGGATTTCACCAACGATCGCGAAACGCTCTTGACTGCGATTCAATCGCTGCGCGTAGGCGATTCCAGCGAACTCGCGGCCTTGGGCACAACTGGTGCAGATTCCACTGACGACAGCGGCGAATTCACCGCCGACGATACCGAGTTCAACATTTTCAATACCGATCGCAAGTTGAGCGCGCTGGAAGACGCCGCGCGCAAGCTGGCGCCGTTTCCTGAAAAGAAAGCCCTGGTCTATTTTTCGAGCGGCATCGGTAAAACAGGTGTCGACAATCAATCGCAGATCCGAGCCACAGTGAATGCGGCAGTTCGTGCCAACGTGGCGTTTTATCCCATCGACGCGCGCGGTCTAGTGGCCATGGCGCCGGCCGGCGACGCCACGCAGGCTTCGCCCAAAGGCACGGGTGTGTTCACCGGCGCAGCTCAAACCACGGCCCGCAGCTCTTTCCACGATAGCCAGGACACTATTTACACCTTGGCTGCCGATACCGGTGGAAAGGCGCTGCTCGACAGCAACGATCTCACACTCGGCATCAAAGCCGTGCAGACCGACGTTAGCAGTTACTACGTGCTCGGCTATTACAGCGCCAATCCCGCGCAGGATGGCAAGTACCGGCACGTGACGGTGAAGGTGGCGTCGCTTCCGGAATCGGCCAAGCTCGATTACCGGCGCGGTTATTACGCGGGCAAGGTGTGGGGCAAGATGAATTCGAGCGACAAGGAGCGTCAACTCGAGGACGCGCTTACGCTGGACGATCCGTTCACCCAGCTCCCGCTGGCCATGGAAGTGGATTATTTTCAAACTGGGCGCGATAAGTATTTCGTTCCAATCACCGTTCGCCTCTCGGGCTCGGCTCTGGATCTTTCCCCTAAATCCACCACCGATCTCGATTTCATCGGCCAGATTCGCGACCTGCATGGAAAGCTGTTGGGCGGTGTTCGCGACGAAATCAAACTCAAGCTCACAGACGAAAATGCCGCACAGCTTGCCCAGCGCCACGTGGAATATGACACCGGCGTCACTTTGCCGCCGGGCGATTATAATCTTCGTTTCCTGGCGCGGGAAAACCAGAACGGAAAAATGGGAACCTTCGAAATGAAGTTCAACGTGCCGGATCTGAGCAAGCAGTCGTCTTCGGTCCGGATGAGCTCAGTGGTGTGGAGCAATCAACGCGAGCCGCTATCGGCCAGCATCGGCACCGCCGGCGCCAATAAGAAACTACTCAGCGAGCACCCACTGGTGGACAACGGAACCAAGCTGATTCCCGATATCACGCGCGTATTCCGCAAAAACCAGAAGCTGTACGTCTATTTCGAAGTCTACGATCCAGGTACCATTGCTACGCCCAGCGTATCGGCCGAATTAATGATGTTCCGCGGCAAATCCAAGGCGTTTGAATCCGCTCCGGTGCGTGTCACAAAACCGAAATCGGGGCGTACCAACACCCTGGCTTTCGAGTTTCAAATGCCACTCGCAAATATTCCGGCCGGCCAGTATACCTGCCAGGTGAGCGTCATCGACGAGCAAGCCCGCAAGTTCGGTTTCGCTCGCGCGGGGCTCGTCGTACTGCAGTAGTCAGTATTTAAACGAAAGCTGCAGCCTCAATTGCTGCCCGTTGAAATCCTTCGGAAACGGAGGGAACGGCTGGGACGCGCCTATTCCGGCCACCGCCGCTTTATCCAGCGATTCCGATCCTGAAGGCGTCGCGATCACCAGCTTTGGTACCGACCCGGTGCGATCGATGATGAACTGAATCTGCACCAGACCGTGGTTGCCTAAATGGGCGCTCTCCGGAATCACGGCGTACCAATTCTTTTTTACCAGGGCAAGAACCTGGATCAAATATGGCTTGAAGTCGGCGCCCATAGGGTCGCTCTTTAATTCCAAGCTGCTTCCTAGTTGCGGCGTCTGGCCGGGCATGCGCGGGGTCGGTAGGTCCGGCGGCTGCTCCGTATCGCCCACCACAATGTTGCCTTGTCCGCCGGCCCCGCGCGCGATCTCACGAACCGTGTCCTGAATGCTGGCCTTCGGCGGAGCTAGCTTGCCCTGGCCCTTGTATTCGCTAGGCCCGTTCTGCCCTGGAGTCTCAAACACCAATTTGGGTTGTTCCACCGGCTGTATCTGGGTGGGCGGAGCTTTCGGTGTGCCAGACAAGCCAGGCAGCGCCGGCGCGGTGTTTTGGGCTGTAAGTGGCGTATCGATCTTGGGAGGCTCGGCCAGGCGCGGTGTCACGGTGGATTGTTGCGGCCCCGGAGGCCGTGGATTCGGTGGCCGGAACGCTCGCACCGCCGGTGCCGGAGGCAGGCGCTCCTGAGATTCCGGACGTCGCTGCAAATCCTCCACATTCACTTCCTTTGCTACTTTGCCTTTATTTGGAGCTTTTTGCGTCAGATCTTGCGGCAAATACAAGTGCACGGCCTGTTTGAAATCGGGAACGATTTCCGTCCCGTTTTTTACCGCCGGACCGTTAAGACTCCCGAGAAAAAACACCAGCGTGATGATGCAGGCGTGTATGATGAACGTGCCGATAGCCGCGCGCCAGTATCTGCGCGAGTCCCCGGACTCGTGCCAATCCAACAGAAAATTAGGACCGGAATCGGCGCCTGGTGTCATGATGGCCCAATGAAAGACGCGAATCGCGCGTCCGGCGTTGCCAGCGAATTGCTAGGTAAGTGATTGAAACCGTTGCGTGACTAACTCCGCGTGCTCTTCGATTTTATCAAGAATCGCGAGGGCGACTTCGAGCGCCCTGAATCCTTCTTCTCCTGGGACCCGTGGCCGCGTGCGATTGGCCACTGCTTCGAGGAACGATTCCACCTCCAGCCGCAGCGGTTCTTCCCTCACGGCAGGCAGGGGTTGAAATCCAATCTGCTGGTTCCCGCTGACCGTGAATGCCACCGCGTCCTGCTTCTGGTAATCGAGCGAAATGTATTGGTGGGGCTGAAAAAGTCGGAGTTTCCGGACCCGCTCGGTGGAAATGCGGCTGGCCGTCAAATTCGCAATACATCCGCCCGGAAACGCCAGGCGCACGTTGGCAATATCCACTTTATCGGACAAGATGGAAATACCCGCCGCGCGAATCTCCTCGGGCATCGCGCCAACTAAGTCAAGAACGATATCCAGGTCGTGGATCATCAAGTCTAGAACCACGTCCACATCCAGGCTGCGCGGACTAAATAGGCTTAGCCTATGGATCTCGAAGAACAACGGCACGCTCATGATCTGCTTCAGTGCCGTCACGGCCGGATTGAAGCGTTCCAGATGGCCCACTTGCAGGATGCGCCCATGTTTCTCCGCGGTATCCACTAAGCGCCGCGCTGAAGCAAGATCCGTGGCGATAGGCTTTTCCACCAGCACATCGATTCCCGATTCCAGCAACTCGCAGCCTACCTCGGCATGCTGTGAAGTGGGTACCGCAACAACCGCTGCATCGATGTTGCCCTTCAGCTCGCCGAGCGTAGCGAAGGTCAGGCAATTATGCTCCGCGGCAGCTTGGGCCGCACGCTCTGGATCGGAATCCACAACACCCACCAGCGTGGCGTTTAACGACTGGCTCAGCACGCGCAGGTGGTGCCGGCCGAACACACCCGCGCCGATGACGGCTGCTCGAATCTTGTTCAAAATCTAACTTATCATGGGTAGTGTAGGTGAACCGTGGCGACAACTTACCTCAGTCCGCAGCAATTGAAGGATTTCGCGCAGAGGGTCGACGAAGTCGCGAAAAAGTTCCCGGGCGAAGTTGTTCGTATCCGGCACTCGTTCAGCCACGATTGGGACGGTGATCCGGCGATCTACTTTCGTGTCCTTTTGACGGATAGCGCCCGACGGAATTCCCGTCTCTCGGAGCTTACAGAACGCATCGGAAATATTCTGGTCAAAGACCTAGCGATTTACGAGCAATACTCAGAGTACATTCCGTACTTCTCTTACAGGACCATGAGGGAGCAGCACGAACTAAAAGACCCAGAATGGGAATAGCAGACGACCTGCTGGCGCTGGCTGGCCGACTCGCTAATCCCACGCCCACCGAACCGGAACAGGCTTCGTTGCGCCGATCAGTTTCCACTGCCTACTACGCGCTGTTTCATCTTCTTTTCCATGAGGCGGTACAGGCGTGGTCGGGCTCTGCGTCCGCTCGCTTCGGACTGGCGAGAAGGTTCGAGCACAAGACAATGAAGCAGGAGTCTCAAACGGTTATGCAAGGTTCATGGAAGGGCTGGAGCACGCCCCCGCCGCTGTTGCCTCCTGAGCTACAAACGGTCGCAAAGATGTTCGTTGAGTTGCAGGAAGGTCGCCTGCAGGCAGACTATGACAACGCAAAAATTTGGGCTCCGACCGACGTGCTTGCGAAAGTCGAACGGGCTGGAGTGGCTTTTGATAATTGGGCCAAAATTCGCGCACATCCCGCCGCGAACGAATATCTGCTCTCGCTCCTCATCGGCAGCAAGCGCAAGTAACTCGCTATTGCTCCGGCTCGTAACCAATCATCGTTATCTTCAGTTCGTTCGCCCTTGCCAGCATTGCTTCGCGGTCCAGCAGCAGCGTCCGCCCGGCATCCACTGCTAGCGCCGTTGCCCCAGATTTCTGCATCGCCTCAATGGTCCCAGGGCCAGCCACGGGAACATCGAACAGCAAGTGTCCGCGACGTCGTGAAACCTTCACCAGCCGCAGCGGCTTTCCGTTCACCAGCGACGCTGCCCGCTCGAGCATTGCGTCGGTGCCCTCCATCGCCTCCACAGCCACGCAGGCGCCATCGCAAATCGCGACGCTCTGGCCCACGTCCATGCCGGCCAAGGTGTTTGCGATCCTTCTGCCATAGTCGATGTCGCGCTCCTCTTCCGATGATGGTTTTCTCTTGCTGAGAACGCCCGTGCCCGCAAGCAACGGCTTGAGCAACAACGTGGAATCCGCCAGGCGAATGCCTTCGTCGGCCAATATCTGCGCTACGCCGCCAATCAATGCATCGGTATTCTTCTGCTTCAAGGTCGCCAGCAGCTTCACCAGTTTCCAATCTGGCAGGATGGACGAAAAGATCTTGGCGTGCTTCACTTGCCCCGCCATCATCACTTCGGTGATGCCTTCTTGCTTCAGGATTTCGATCAGGCGAGAAAGCTGGCCCAGCGAGATCCAATAGCAGCGTTCGGCGAGTTGTTCCACATCCGGCGACGCTTCTTCCTTGATCGCCAGCACCACCACTTGATCGCCCGCCGCCCGCGCTGTTTCTAGTGCCAGCAGCGGAAAACGGCCGTTGCCCGCGATCATGCCATATCGGCTCATTTCACAAAACCACGTTCGGATCGTTCCATGAACGCCAGCAGATCCGCAACCTCCGCGCACTCGGGAACTTCCGCACGAATCCGTTCCACCGCCTGCGTCGTGTTGAGTCCCGATTTAGTCAGCAGCCGGAATGCTTTGTGCAGCCCTTCAATCGCATCCTTGCTGAAGCCGCGCCGCTCCAGCCCCACCTTGTTTTCGCCAAAGACTTTCGATTCCCGCGGGCTCACTGTCATCGAATACGGCAGCACGTCTTTCGTCACCACGCTGTAGCCGCCCACAAACGCATGCTTTCCGATGCGGCAATACTGATGGACGCCACTAAACGCTTCAATCACCGCCCAATCTTCCACCGTGACGTGTCCCGCGAACGTCACCGCATTTCCAAGCTGCGTATGATTGCCGATCCGCACATCGTGCGCCACATGCGCGTAGGCCATTAACAAATTGTCGTCGCCGATCGTGGTCACCAATCCGCCACCCTGGGTACCGCGGTGGATGCTCACAAATTCGCGGATTCTATTCCGGCTGCCGATTCGCGTTTCGGCGCGCTCGCCCGTGTATTTTAAATCCTGCGAAGCCACGCCCACCGTCGAATAGGGGAAGAATATATTGTCTTCACCGATGTGCGTAACGCCTTCTACGTACACGTGCGCCATCAGGCGTGTCCGCGCGCCAATCTCAACATCGGCCCCGATCATGCAATGCGGTCCGATTTCAGCGCTTGCGGAGATGATAGCTAATGGGTCAACGATGGCTGCCGGGTGGATCGCCATGTGCCGCTTAGGCCACCGGCACCGGCTCTTGCACCGGCTCTCCCACGCGCGGCTCGCGATCTTGCAGCACGCACATGAGGATGGCTTCGGCAACGACCACCCCATCCACCGTGGCCTGCCCGTGCATCTTCGCAATGGCGCTCTTGCGCTTGGTCACCTTCATCTCAATTCGAAGTTGATCGCCGGGCCGCACCTTACCACGGAACTTCGCTTCTTCGATGGTTGCCAACAGCACCAGCTTGTTCTTGCGATCCGGCAGCGATTTCAACACCAGCACTCCCGCCACTTGCGCCATTGCTTCCACCACCAGCACGCCCGGCATCACCGGGAACTCCGGGAAGTGCCCCACAAAGTACGGTTCGTTCACCGTGACGTTCTTAATTCCAACGATGCGCTCCTCCTCTAACTCCAAAATCGAGTCGACTAACAGCATTGGATAACGATGCGGCAAAATATCGCGAATCTCTTGGATATCGAGCAGAGGCATGAGAAGTGGTTATTATAACAGGCAGTGCATCCGTTTCTTGCTTTTGCGGAAGCGAAGCAGCCTGCCATCGTCGCATTCATTCGCGAGCTGGCAAGGTGCGAGTCGCCGAGCGATCAGCCGCAGGCCGTGAATCGCTTTGTGAAACTTCTGGCCGATCGTCTTGACGAGGCCGTCAATGTGAAGACTTTGCCGGGTGGACGTTTCGGCAACCACCTGCGCTGCGAGTTCAAGCTGCCTGGCGCGAAGGCCGGGGCCGGCAAAATCCTGGTGCTGGGGCATTCCGACACTGTATGGCCCCTGGGCACGTTGGCGCAGATGCCGCTGCGCGAGGAAAATGGCCGCTTGTGGGGTCCAGGCGTGCTGGACATGAAATCGGGCATCGCGATTTTTGTCTACGCCGTTCACACGCTTCGCATGCTCGAAATCCCAGTCCGCCGCAACATCCTGTTTCAAGTGAATTCCGACGAGGAGGTCGGCAGCGAAACCTCGCGGCCGTTCACCGAAGAGGCCGCGCGGCAAAGCGCTATTGCGCTGCTGCTAGAGCCGGGCACCGGACTCAAAGGCAAGCTCAAAACTGCGCGTAAAGGCGTCGGCGATTACACCGTCACGGTCAAAGGACGCGCGTCGCACGCAGGCGTGGATTATCAGGCCGGCGCTAGCGCGGTGCTCGAGTTGGCGCGTCAGATCCCCAAAATCGCGGCGTTTACGAACCTGAAGCAAGGCATCACCGTAAATCCTGGCGTCATTGCCGGCGGTACGCGCACCAACGTAGTGGCCGCGGAGGCGCACGTGGAAGTGGACATCCGCATCGCGAAGGCCACAGATGCGGCCGCGCTCGACAAAAAATTTCGATCGCTTCGCCCCATCGACAAACGCTGTTCCATTCATGTGGAAGGCGGGTTGAATCGTCCGCCGATGGAGCGCTCGCCTGCCATTCGCACGCTATTTCAAACCGCGCGCGCGTGTGCCAAGGAACTCGGCGTCAAGCTTGAGGAATCCGCCACCGGTGGCGGCTCCGATGGCAACTTCACCGCCGCGCTCGGCGTTCCCACGCTCGATGGGCTGGGTGGCGTCGGCGAAGGCGCGCACGCGACGAACGAGAGTATTTTGCTCGATCGCATCGCGGACCGCACCGCGCTGCTCGCTATGCTCCTATCGCAACTCTGATCGCGGCCGCCAACTCTTCCTCTTCGTTCGCGAAAACCGTCCGCAGATCGAACACCAGACGGCCATCCTCGATCCGTGCCACCACCGGCGGATCACCCAAACGGCAGCGCCGCTCCGCCTCCACCACGTCCTTGCAATCGATGGCGATCAGGAAACTCTGAAGCGGCTGCCCAGGCGTCGACCCTCCACCGATCACCGAGTTTCCTTCGATTATCGATACCAGCAGACCATCCAGGCGTCCTCGCATTTGCTCCGTGCGTGCGCGTAGCTCAGCACTGGTTTGCGAGATCATTCGTAACGCCGGAATTTCGTTCCAGCGTTCCAATACCAGATTGCTCAGCGTAGTTTCGAGCGCCTGGTAAATGAATTTGTCGAGCCGCAATGCGCGAAACATGGGATTGCGCCGCAGCCGTGCCACCAACGCAGCATCACCCGCGATCACGCCCGCCTGCGGCCCTCCCAGCAGCTTGTCACCGCTGAACGACACCAGGTTCGCTCCCGCGCGAATGCTGTCCGCTACCAGCGGTTCTTCCACCCCGAACGCCCGCAGGTCTGTAATGCAGCCGCTGCCCAGGTCTTCATACAACGGAACGCCGCGCTCCTTCCCGAGCGCCGCTAATTCGCGCAATTCGGGCCGTGCGGTAAACCCTTCCATGCGGAAATTGCTCGGATGCACTCGCAGCAGCAGCCGCGTTCGTTCGGTGATTGCTTCGCGATAGTCCCCAATGTGCGTCCGGTTCGTCGTCCCCACTTCGCGCAGCACAGCACCCGAGCGATGCATGATCTCGGGAATGCGGAACCCGTCGCCGATTTCAATCAACTCGCCGCGCGACACCACCACTTCGAAACCCGCCGCCAGTTCGTTCAGGGCCAGATAAATCGCAGCCGCGTTGTTGTTCACCGCGATACCCGGCGCGCCCGTCAGCAGTTCGATTAATTCGGAAGCGTGCACGTCCCGCTTGCCGCGCCGCCCTGCCGCAAGATCGTATTCCAGGTTCGAGTAACCGAACAGCGGCTCAAAAGGCGTAAGCGGCGCGCGGCCAAGGTTGGTGTGCAGAACCACCCCTGTCGCATTGATCACGCGCCGAAGCGACGGCGTTTCCAGCCTTGCCAAATTGCGCTCCACGCGCTTCTCAATCGGCGTGTCGTTTGCCTCACGGCCGGCCAGAATGTCCGCGCGCGTTTTCTCCAGCACCCGGCGCACTTCTTCCACTACCAATCTGCGAGGAAAACGCCCTTCTAAGTGCTGCAACGCGGACAGCACCTGGTCCACCGCCGGTAAATCGCGCAGTTGCTCGGG
>Ga0210383_10001805_pt1 | contig 19454 bp, 40 predicted proteins | sample IncBWC14OmetaG_FD_160072 | JGI IMG/M metagenome (GOLD analysis project Ga0210383, IMG submission 160072) | Forest soil microbial communities from Barre Woods Harvard Forest LTER site, Petersham, Massachusetts, United States - Inc-BW-C-14-O ...
ATAGACGATTAACTATTATGTTTTATTCAATAGGTGGATATGTGACATTATTTTTTGATAATTTTATTAATTTAAGAAGACAGTATACTTTAGATTACATATTAACATAAAACAATATAATTATGATAAACAAAATTCTTTGGTCAAAATGGAGACCTAAAACTTTCGAAGACGCAGTAATACTTCCACGTATAGCAGCAACAATAAAAGAAAATGGCCTAAGTACACACTACCTCTTCATAGGTGCACCAGGCTGTGGTAAAACTACACTAGCAAGAATTCTAACTAAAGGTCAGGCGGTGTTGGAAAAAAATTGTTCATTATACGGCTCAGTAGAACTACTCAGAAACGACATCGAAGAATTTTGTTCCAAGATGAGTATGTTTGATTCTAAAGACGGTATTAAAATTGTCTATCTGGAAGAATTTGATGGTGTATCAAAACAATTCCAAGAAGCTCTTCGTGCATTTATGGAGCAACCACAATATGAAAAAAATGTTAGGTTTGTACTTACGGCTAACAACATCGGAAAAATAACTGACGCTATGAAGAGTAGATTTCGTGTTATTTCGTTTAACCCTAAGGATTCAGAAGAAGAAAAGTTTTTAAAAAATGGAATTCTAAAGAGGATAAAAGATGTTATACTTCCAGCAGAAGGTATAACAATGGAAATTGATGATTTGAAAAAAATTGTTTTAAAAAACTTCCCAGATTTCAGATCAACCCTTGATGACATACAATATTTCAAAGAAACAGGAGAATTGAATAATGTTGTCGGTAACGAAAACGCTACACTAAAAAATGAGTTATACAGTCTGGTTCTTGATAAGCATATGAATAATGATAAAACATACCATTTCTTAATGGATAAATTTGGTGTAGATGGTATTGAAAATGTTATTCGATTATTAGGCAGGCCATTCTTAGAATGGATTATTCTAAACAAGAGGCAAGAGTATTTATATATTTTTGATTCTTCTATGAAGGTTGTAACAGATTATGGTAATATGCTCAGTAATTGTGCTGATCCTATTGTGTTAGGTATGACTGTCGTTAATGAGATAAAGAAATTAGTTAAATGAGATTAAGGGAAATTTTTTATTTTTTCTTATGTATAATTTTAATACCTTATCGCTATATTTATAAAATTTTTAGACCTAGCCATTCGTTTAATTATTGTATTAACTGTATGTGTGAAATTGGTGTCAATGGGCAAATTTCTCTATCGAAGCACGAAACACACCGTGCATTATTTTGTCATTATTGTTCTAAAAAACTATCAATTAAAGAGAAACAGACAAGAATGTTCTGTACACTAGACACCGATGATTATATCAAAAATAGTATTATGGCTGATTTAACAGCAGAGCATATAGCCATAACAAGGCCAAAAATATTAAAAAATATTTTGAAAAATTAATTCATGCTAATGTACATAAGGAAAATATTTTATAAATTTAAACAATCATTTATATTTTCATTGCTATATCCTATATTCGAAAAGCAGTACAATTCTTACATATCGAAGAATATTGAATGTATAAATTGCTCACACTATACCAAAAAGAAAATAAAACTTACCTTTCATGACATTGTGCTTTGTAAGTATTGTTCCAAAAAATTATCTATTGAAGAAAAACTTAAATTGGTTTCTAACAACCAAGTGTATATTGAAATAAATGCAGTAGATCGGATTAATTCAAATTTAATCAGAGAAAGTATGTGTAAGAATCGAAAAGAAAATTTAAAATATATTTTTAATGATTAAATTAAGATTACTACTGGCTTTTATATGTAATTTAACAATTATATTATTGTTTTTCAAAAGATGTCAATGCTGCTACTTACCTTTATTTTTAACTAAGAGGTGTAAAAAATTCCCAGAACATAATGAATTGTTTTGTAGATATTGTGCAACACACAATACATTTACTAAGAAAATAGAACATCTAAATAATTCTGGTGGTTTTTTGGAGCATTATATATTTTTAAGCCTACAAGATGGTGAGAAACTTATAGCTAACGAACACGGTAAATTAATTAGATATTATAAAATTGAGAATGTGTTCAAAGATTAATTATCTTCTGCCACCATGAAATCCTCCACCATGCGAGCCGCCGCCACCGTGATATCCACCACCATTTCCTCCGTGATAATGAAATCCTCCATTATTTTGCATACTAGGTTGGCTTATATAATAATGATTACTTGGCCTTGACTGGGTCATATAATGTCCCCTATACACATACACAGGTGCAGAATGTGTTTTAGGATAGATCGTGGCACTTCTCATATTTCTATAACCATAATAACGAATATTATGTCCAAAATATCTATGATAGTTAAAATGATTCCCATAATATCCTCCGTAGTAATGATTATTCCACGAATAGTTCCAACCAAATCCTGAATAAAACCAATAAGGATAATAAGGTGAATACCAAAAATTATAATAAGGAGCACACCAGTTATTCCAATAAAATACACTAACAGGTCGATATGTTACATCGTGTATATAAGAATTGTTTTCGACAACAGTTGTCTCTGTTGTGATTATAGATGTGTCAGTTTTCGGTGAGTAATAAACATCATCATAATTTGCCTGAGAAAATGAAGTGATGCTGATTAATAGACTAGCGACTAAAATGAGGTAGGTTTTCATATTTAATATATATTAAATATATGGCTCAACCTGATTTCACAGATTTAAATATAGTAGCACCCGGAAATCCGCGATTTGTAGTTAATCAAATTGTAGAAGATGAAATTATATTAGTGATAATCAATAAGTTGGAAATGTTGTTATTTACTAATAAGGGTGAATTATTAGGCGACCCCGACTTCGGCTCTGATTTACAGACCTTGCTGCAGACCACTAAAGTATCGTCGGATTATGTCCGTAAACAAATTATTCAGCAAATATCTATTTATATACAAGAGTTAAATTCTATTAGTTATACATTAGACGTATCCTTTATGCAAGATCCGGCATCTTTTCAAGATGTAATGTTTATCAATTTCATGGTGCGTGATGTGGAGGTTAATGCTTTCTTTAGTTAAAAATTTGTTAAAAATGTATTATATGCTAAAAATTTTATATCAGCTAATACTGCTTGTTGAGTTACACGTTTACCTGTGACAACACTACGTAACGAAATTCTATGATTTTTACCGTTAATTACACTATTACCTCCTACAAAACAAAGTTTATATTTTTTATGTACCACTAATGAACCTCGTTTTAATCCCATAGACATTGTACCACCTTGTTTTATTCGGATACCACCTTTAATCGGATTTAAAAAATGTAATTGCCTACGATAAAACTTAAGAGGTTTTAAATAAACCATTGAAATATTATCTGGTTTAACATGTCCACCAACTACTGAATTTGCCAGCACCCAACTATCAACAGCATGTGCTGAAAATAATAAGGACATTTTATTACTCGTTTTCTTTAAACCAAGTTGGTTACGCAATCCAAATGTTTCAAACCCACCAAGCAAATCTATATGTGCTATTTTACGTAACTCGTCATAAAACCAAGTTTTTCCTGCACCCAAAGGACTAAACGCTGAATTCCATTTACGAGCATTTTTAATTGTTTTAGCTTTAACATCTTCTGCAATAATATTTGTAATGGGATAAATCTTTATTAACCAATTAACAATTCTTAATTTCCATTGCCATCTACTTTTTGTAGAAGGGGTATACGTTTATACTTACGACTTGAGCGATTAGAACGTACTTTACGATAAGGAGTTGTTCTATGTCTGCGCGAACGCCTCAAATATTTACGAGTGTCCATATTCTCTTTTACCCAAGTAACCGCATCAGTTTGGATATTTAAATACGTATGCGATCTGGATTTAATCGTATACGCTTCTTTTTTAGAACCTGGGTCAATACCGATAACAATCTTTTGTGTTTCACGGGCAGTTGGTTCTTGATTTAATCTCACACAGTAGATGCCGTGTTTCCAAAATCCAGTAGCTTTTTTACTTTTTATCCAACGACGTGCTCTGGAAGGAGAAGTTGGCATCAGTGGTTTGTTGTCAGTATCCACAACTGGCACAAATGTTACTTTAAGTCGCTTTGTGCTTGCGTTTTCTACATCCCTTCCACACTGATCATCAGAGAGGTTATCGACTTGGGAAGCATCAATAACATCTTTTGTCGTACCACCAACAGATAATTCAGTTTCCTTCAAACGACCCGTTTTATTATAACGAATCTTGGGTAGTGTAGTCTCTTTTTTAATTACTTTTTTCGACATTGGTTTTGTTTACTTTTAGTAAATCCATACTTTATATGGATAATTAACCCTTATTGGTAAACTATATGTATATATTAATAATTGATTGTTCCTTTTATATGATATTTAAAATTTATATAGTTTCTTCTTATTAAGTTCAGGTTCTTTTTTAGCTATATCCGACCAATAATCACTGTTTGTTTCATCATACCAATTAACTAAAAACTCCTCTTGTGTAGTCGAATGAAAACCGCTGCCATTAATTTTCTAGGTACAGCAACATTATCTATCAATTCTTTTACAGAATTAGCACCAACAGCATCAGACATTCCATTATCAGAAAAATACATCTGATAAGGATAGTTTTTAAACCCTTCTCTCGTGTAATTTTTACGTTGTCCTTCGTTAATGTTTTCGTTAACAAATTCTAAATATTTCTTAATACGGAGAATTTGCATACTATTTGTTTTGTGATGATATATATTAAGTTACTATTTTATAATTTAGAACCTCTTGCCGAATAAGTATATTTATAATTAATTTTAACATTTACACCTACTGCGAGTGCTGCTATGTTTAAATCTTCAAGGCATTCACCACAACTTCCGCCAGCTAAAATAACCTCTTTACCACTATCTTTCATTTCTTTAAAAAAGTAATAAATTGATTTAGGTAAGTGAAACCACTTATGGTTATTCCCCACATAAACTATAACAGTATCTTTTTTAGAAACAACAAAGAATCCCGGTTCTAATTCTCTTGACTTCGCATCTGCTATTTGTTCCTTTGTTAATATATTTTTGAAAAAATCAATATCAACATTATGCGTGTAACGTTTTTCCAATCGTTTTAATTCATTTGGAAAATGATATAAATCGTCATGTACAGCATCTTCTGGATGTTCAGCATCATAAATGAAATCAGGATTTATGTTTTTACCATCTGGATGATTATCCCATATTTGCACTACCTCTGAAAATTGTTTACAGTACTTCTTTAACTTATCGAGATAATTATCCGAGAAAAATTTACCGAATGACTTTTGCACATCTACTATGACAAGAACAGATTTAGAGTAAGATTCGAAGGTTTTAATGACGGACATACATATGTATATATTAATAAAAAAGCTATCAAAATTAATTAATAGCTTTCTTTTTTAAATTTAATTATTTTTAAGCTGGTAATTCGTTTTCTTCTTTCTTACCTTCTTCTTTAGCTTTAGGTTCTTCGAAATCACCTTGTGCTGGTTGTGCAGTCTCAGCTTGTGCTTGTACAGGAGGAACTATTTGTGCTTGCACTTGTGGTTTCTCTTCTGTCTGTGCTGCTGGTTCTGTTTGAACTTGTGGTTGAGCCTGAGTTTGAGTACCACCTACAAATACTGATGATGGCACAAAATCAACTTTAAGATATTCACCAACAATGTGTTTGACAATTTCTTCTGCTACTTGCGTATCAGAATATAGGGAAGTAAGTTTTTTACTAGTTTCTTCCTTCACCTTTTTAGCCACAGCATTCACAAGAGATTGTGGAACATCAACAGATAACATGATACGATACGAGTCATCCATTTGTATTACGCTTTCTGTTACTATTTCGGTATTTTTTGCTTTTTTACGAAAAGCATTAAATTTCTTAATATAAGACATCTTAAACTGATTTGTTTTGAAGTATATATTAAAGTTAAAATGTCTAATTTAAACAAAAAACGCCCCTGATCAATCTCAGAGGCTAACCAGAACAACAATATTGTCTGATAGGGATTTATGCTACTTGTATATTTATATATTATTTATGCATTATGATATTTTGTAATTATTTATTTTGCTAATTTTATTGGAGGAGGTAGTGCAGGCTTATTACGTATACGAGGGAAATATACCACAGGAGTTTTACCAAAGAATCTTTTGATTTTTTCTAAAATAGATATTACTTCTTCACCAGTTAATTTATCATGATTACAACAAACAGTGTATCCACTACCTAAGTTGCATATTGGACATTTTACATACATAGTTTATTTTTTGTTAATGAAAAAATTGCAACTTTAGATCATAGATAACAGCAACTAATAAGCCGAATATAAACAAACCCTTCTCTGTTTTTTGTTTCAAAATTTCATGTTTTTGTTGCTTAATTACAACATCTTTATTACCCATAATAGTATCTTGATTAGCAACAATCGTTTTGTAACTAGTTTCATCAAGTTTATATTTCACAATTTCAGAACTATCTTTTAAATGGATAGAATCTAAATATACAACCTTAGCAGAATAAATATTCAGCATTTCTTGGCATTTATTATTAGCAGAATCAACCACTTTATATTGTGCTAGATCTTCACCAATAATTTGAGCTTGGCTAATAGTATATTCTATACAAGTATCTTTGCCATTAAGGACGAGCCTTGGATAGGTAGTTTGAGAAATACTTAACAAGGTCATTGTCATTAAGCTTCCTAACATCAGTAATTTTTTCATGTCTCTCGGTATTTAATTTATTTAATTGTTTTTGTGCAACTTGTAATGAGCTATCTAATTTAATTATCTTTTGAGTATAAACATTTTTTTGTTTTTCGAAAGATGCTATCGAGTCATCACGTTCCTTAACTGCTTTTAAAATTTGTGCATCTTGCTTCTCCTTAACTTTATCATTTGAATTTTCTGTGATAGAAGTTCCTTTATGAAAAAGGAACATACATATAACACATATAGCTAATGCCAAAATTAAAATATTTCTAAAATCGGATAAAAATTTTGTTATGATAACTTTCATGCCTGTTATAGTATTTAAAATTCATTTTGTTTTAAACAAATATTTATATTATTGATTATCAGGTAGTTAAATATATGTCAATAATTATATCAACAACCTATTTGACAATTCGTAATATAATTCGTAAATTTGTTAAAAATGAAAAAGAATGTGATGATCATCGGACATGTTGGTTTAGCAGGTTTAACTGCTTTACGACTAGCACACCATGCACATAACGATGTCATTATCATATCTGGTACAAATTCAGCAACCTCGTCAGTAATATCAAATGATGATATAATAGAAAATTCGAAACCTACATCACCATTATCATTTAACATTACGAGTTTCAACGACGATTCTTATATACCAGATAAAAATAAAATTTTTGAGCAAGAAGAACCTTTTTACAAAAAACACTATAATAAAAAAACTAAATTTAACACCAAAAAGAAGCATAAAAAATAATTAAATGACAAAAGTTAAACACATATATTGTTATGATTTTGATAAAACATTTATCAGAACTGCAGAAAAAGTGGAAGGTAAAAAGAAATACCACGAAGTAACGGGATTAACTTTTCCAAAAGAAGATTGGTGGCAATCTCCTATATCATTAGATATGAATATTTTTTACCCGACACGTAACGAATTTACATACCAAGAATACAAAAAATCAAAAGCGGTACCTGATGCTATGAATTTTTTAGTCACCGGAAGAGTACTTGCTTTAAAAGATCATGTAATAAAAATACTTGATTTTCACGATCTTAAATTCGACCGTTATTATCTAAAAGATGGTAATGATACATTTATCTATAAATTAAATAAATTTAAATCTTTTTTAGAAGAATTTCCAGAATTGGAATCTCTTACTATTTATGACGATCGTGTAGATCATTTATATAAATTTAAAGAATGGGCAGACAACGAGCCAAGAGGACAATACGTTGATATAAAAATTATTGAAGTGAGTTGAACATTTCCAAATCTAGTGTACCTGTAAAGTATAGAGATCTCGTTCTTAATATTATCGAAACTGCAAAGAAGAATGACATTACAGTCTACCTTTCGAAGCATAAATCTGTGAAATATTTATCTTCCATAAAAACAAGTGGATATCTTACAGACGAAAAGCCATATAAATTAGCAGTAGCATGTGGTAAACCTTTTGATGAATGGTTTCCAGTATTACTACACGAGAGTTGTCATGTCGATCAAATGATTGATAATTGTAAAGCACATGTGGATTACATAAATATCGATGTGGATATTGATGAGTGGTTAGATGGTAATATAAATCTATCTGGCAAAAAACTAGATACCATTATATATAAAATTGTTATGATGGAAAGAGATTGTGAGATGCGAACTATCAAAAAGGCTAAAAAGTGGAAAATACCTTTTAATAAAGATGAATATATTAAAAAAGCTAATAGCTATTTATATTTTTATCTACATTTAAGAAAGAAAAGAAGCTGGTACAAAACAGGCAAAGAACCATATACAATTAAAGAAGTGTGGAATTTAGCACCAAATCATTTCAGAGGAAATTATAAAAAAATACCAAAAAAATTAAACGAAGCTTTTGATAAATATCTTTTATGAAAAAACAAGCAACAATTACATCAAAAAAAGCAAGCATAATCGAAAATGATACTTGTCTACACATAGTTTTAGACGATGCTGATACTAGCATGAATGATAGCACACATGTTGATGTATCTATTATACATAAAAATGGGTATATCGATGTATACGCTCTCAGAATGGAATTTATTTTAGTATACGGGAAAACTACGGAACATACTTGTTTCGAAAAAATTGATCCTACATACATTAAAATTGGGCATGTTCGAAAATTCAACTGGTCTAAATTTAAATATGAAAATATTGAATATAATTATGTGCTAGGATCTGATGGAGGAACATTTATTCCAACTAAAAAAGAATTTTGGAAAAAAGTTAAATACGAAAGTAGTAATTATATTATATCTGATAAAAACGAATAACAATGACCAGAGAATATATTCAATATTACATCATTCGTTTATTATTTAAAAATAATATAAAATATGATCAGACTTATTTAAACAGTCTCATGTCTTTCTTTAGTGATGATGATAGACTTACGACATATAGAAAATCAGTAAATCCTGTTTATATAGGATTTACCGAAAAAAATGGCATCAAATATTTAAGTAGTTTCACTCATTGGGACAATCCGTTAATAAGTCAACTGACTGACCCTCTCCAATTATGTCTTAGATTATACATAAGAAATGTAGAAACTGATTTGAGAAAAAGAAAATTACACTTATTGTTTAAATAATGGATGAAGAATATTTATATCAATATTTCACTAAAACACTAGATGATAATAATATCAAATTTGATGTTATCGAATTAAAAAATGAAATATCAATATTATTAAGTTCGCTTATCGAATTTAAAATAATAGCATATGTACATATAAATTTTTTAACAAAGGATGATAATATTAAATATTTCAAATTTCTCGATTACGATTCTAAACAACTAAATAAAAATAATACTACTGAAGAATATTTTTCGTCAATTATTATAATCGAATTAAGTATTATATTAGAATATGTTAGGAAAAATAAAATTAATGAAATTTTAAAATGAAACAATTAAAAATTAAGCAAACACCTAAACAACGTGTATATTTCACGTCTGATCTACACGGTCACCACACAAATATTTGTTACGGAGTAAGTACATGGAAAGATAAAGAAACTAAGTGCAGAAAATTCGACACTGTCGAAGAAATGAACTCTACAATTATCAATAACATTAATGCTAAAGTTCAACAGAACGATATATTAATATGTCTTGGTGATTGGACATTCGGTGATAAAGACAATATACGTACTTTTCGTAATAGAATAATTTGCGAAAACGTACATTTAATTCTAGGAAATCACGATAAATATATTTCTGATCCTTCATATGGTTATCAAGAATGTTTTAATTCAGTACAGGATTCTTTAGATGTTATTATTGATGGGGAAAGGTTCTGCTGCTACCATTATAAGCAAATGGTTTGGAATAAGAGTCACAAAGGGAGTTATCATTTGTATGGACATAGTCATGGAAGTTCCGAACAATTTGAAATTGGTAAATCTATGGATGTAGGTATCGATAATTATCATCGTTTATTCAGTAGTTATGAGCCATTTTCAGTTGATGAAATAATTAAACATCTAAAAAATCGTAAATCTTACGAAATAGATCATCATACTGAATAATAGATAATTTTCATTTTATTTTTTGTATATATACTGTATGCGTGGGTAAGAACATACAATAAAAATATGAAAAAATAAAAATGAGAGAATCTAGTTTTAACATTGAATTAATTAATAATCCAACTAAAGAATTTGCATATATTTTAGGTTTTCTGTGGGCTGATGGTTATTTATTACCAAATACAAATACTGTATCGTTAGAAATAGTCGAAAAAGACGCAGAAATTATTAAAGAAACAGTTTTAAAGACAGGTAATTGGATTGTTTACAATAGAGTCAGAAGTAGTAAAGATGGATATGTTAGACAAAAAACAACTAAGTTCCATGTCACTGATAATATACTACGAACTTTTTTAGAAAAACATGATTACACAAAAAAATCGTTTAATTCATTCAAATCTATTTACTATTATTTACCAGAGGGATTAAGAAAATATTTTTTAAGAGGATATATCGATGGTGATGGTTGTATATATGCTAGTCCAAAAAATAACTTATATCAATTCCATATTAGTTCAACCATCAACCAAGATTGGTCAATATTTAATGATATTTTTAAACCTTTCAATATCAATTATCATATAACTAAAAGAAATCAAATTCGATCTGACGGTAAAATAAATAAATCATCTAAGATACAAACTAGTAATGCTGATAGTATATCTAATTTTTTCGCTTATATCTATGATGATTTTGTTACAAATAATATAGGTCTTTTACGAAAATATAACAAATTTGTTGATATTTTAAATAGACAAAAAACAAATATTAAAGCAAACTAACACAGTAAAACGAAAACGAGAAATATTCAAAATACTATATCCCTATATTAATATATAGGTATATGCTTAAAAAATTCTCAGAATTCGGCAAATTATATGAATTTGTAGATCCGAATCCCAGTGTACTAATTAATGATTTTGAAAGAAAAATTTCAAAAATCATAAATTCATATTTAGTAATTTTAGAAGAAAGTAAGAATTATGTATATCTTAGGGATATCTGCGAGTCAAAATTAAATGAATTAAACACTATAAAAATACAAATACAAAAGTTTGGCTCCGAATTTTCTAGCACAGATAACGTAAAAAAATTAATAGACAAAATTGACAATTTGTCAGCATCCTTTAAAGAATCTTCTAAATCTTGGGATAATTTGGCTGATAATACCAACTTTATTAGAAAATTTAAATAAATTTGGTTGTTTGGAATAATCATTGTACATTTGAATATTAAAATAATAAATATATAATCACATGAAAAAATATAATTATACAGAATTACCGCGCATTGGAACATTTCGTTCATTAGAATCAATACAAGTTGGTGATCAGATAATTTTGGATATAGCTCCTATTTTAGATTTTTTTCAAGTCTCTCCAAAAACTTATGGTGATATATCAGAAAAAGATCTGGTAAATGCTTTTTTACAAGCTGCTCCCAGACAAACTACTACTATACTTTTTAAAGAATTCACTAGAATGATGACCGACAGAGCTAACAAATTAGGCTGTGAACTTGTTATGGATGGTAGTAAAATTATCGAATTTAAAGAAATTAAACTTGATGTATTGGGGGAGATAAAAAAATTAAATAACAAACTCACAGAAGCTATTGCTGACGAAGAGTATGAAAAATGTGCTATTTACAGAGATCAAATAATCGAGTTAGAAAATTCACTTAAAAACAAAAAATAATATGAATCGAGTAACTTTCGCGACAAAGACAGAAGAAGAAACAGAAACTATTTCTAAAGAAAAAATAGAATCAAAAAAAGAATTTGAAAAAATTCTTATGTTACACAATGATGATTTGAATACATTTGAGTGGGTAATTATATGCCTTGCTGATGTCTGTGATATTCCTGAATCAAAAGGAGCTGAAATAGCTAAGAGAGTTCACGAAGAAGGAAAATGTGACGTAAAACGTGGAAGTAATGATATTTTGAAACCTCTGAAAATTGAACTTCAGCTTCGGGGGTTGTCAGTAACCATCGAAGATGGTAAATAATTAATATATAAGTAATATGAGAAAAGCAAATAAAGAATTCATCATAAAAGAATTTCATCAATATAATGTAAATTCACATGTTGATGATACCGATGATGTAGTATTTTTAGAAAATGGAACTACTTTCCCCTATATAATCAGTGTTTATGAAAATGAAATAGGAACACCTTGTTTTTATTTTACTAAAAAAAATATTTTTGAATTTAAGCTTAAAATACCTTGTACAATAGAATGGAATAAAAGTAAAGATATAACAATTATTGATGGTGTTTCATGTGAAAACAATATTCATAAACCATGTAAAACATGGAATAATTATGAAAATGATAAAAAAAAATTAATTGAATGGTTAGATAAAACGAATAAAGCAATCAAAGAGTATTCTAATATAAAAGCCATCAGATTTGTTTATAATGGGGAAAATAATGGAAATGAAAAAACTCATGATATATTATGACGTGTCGTTCTATTAATGAAATGGCTTTAGTTAATGATATAAGAAAATTCGCTTATAAAGTTAATGTATATGGCGGTGAACACAGAAATCCAGATTTTCATTTTTCAGCTCTCAATGGAGATTTTTCATTCAAATTCTATATTCCATATAGCGGAGAGTGGAAAAATAACAAAACTTTAGAATTAATCACAGGAACTGTTAAAAAAGGAAACGGATCAATTAGAGTTAATAACTATAACCAATATACTAAAGATGTAAACGGTTTAATAAAATGGTTAGATAAACTGCACCATAAAGAAATCAATATAACAAATTTAAAATATATACAAAATATGTATAATATTAAAAATTACGATAATATGAATACCCAACCAATCTATTAATATGAAAACATATAATATACACAACAGTGATGGTGAATTCGAATATATTCTTGAAATCAATAGTATCAACAAAGATACAACTGAATATACATTAAAATATTCGAATTCTTCTGCATGGGAAACGGATGTCCAAAATACCATAGCTCTAAAAATAGTTGATACTGGTGATGGCATAGTTTTACCTAAAAATATTAAAATTATTGAGTATGATGATGCTGAAATGTTACGAATCGTACTTAACATGATTTCACAACACTGCAAAAAACCACCACAAAAATATAAAGTATATGATACAACAGAAGGTATAGAAATTTAAAGAAAAAACCGCTAAACGCAAAATAGCGGTTTTTTCTTTTATATATACCTACACAAAAATTATCAAATATGAATGCAAATAATTTGGGCACAAAAAGAATTTCCTAAAAAAATAACAAAAAGTATATTTTTAGCAGGACCGACACCAAGAGAAAAGAATGTTAAATCATGGCGTATAGAAGCAATTAAATGTTTAGAAGACAATGACTACGATGGCACAGTATTTATACCGGAATTTGAGGATGGTATACAAGATGATACTAAACTAGATTATTCTGGCCAAATCGAATGGGAGCAACGTGCTATGAACATGGCTGATATAATCTTATTTTATCTACCACGTAAAATGAAAGATATGCCAGGACTCACATCTAATGATGAATGGGGGTATTGGAAAACATCTAGAAAAGTTATTCTCGCTTTCCCTGAGAATGCTGAGAAAGTACGTTATCAAGAATATTTCGCTAAACAATTAAATATACCTATTTTAGATTCATTAGAACATGCTTTAGCAATATGTATAGATAAATTAGGTGATGGTGCAGTGAGAATAGATGGCGAAACTTATATACCATTACATGTATGGAACCATCCAGCATTTAAAAATTGGTATCAAAATTTACAAAATGCTGGTAACAGATTAGAAGAAGCTAAAGTAGAATATACTAAATACGTTGGTCCAAAAAATGACTTTTTATTTTTTATTGTTCTTTGGGCTAAAGTATGGATCGAATTAGAAAAACGTTATAAAGAAAATGAAGTTGCTATTATGCGCTCAGATATTTCTTCTTGTTTGTTATATAAATTAGACAAAAATGATATTCTTAATTCTGATATTGTTATGGTAAAAGAATTTAGGACTCCTGTAAATAATTTCTCTGGTTATGTGTGGGAACTTGCTGGTGGTAGTTCTTTTAAAGATAAACAAGATCCAAAACAAATAATTGTTGATGAATTAAAGGAAGAAACAGGTGTATTTATCGAATCTGATAGAATAAAGCAATTAGAGGCAAGACAATTACAAGCAACATCACTTACTCACAAAAGTTATTTATTTTCTTGCGAGCTTAGTGATAAAGAATTAGAAGATATAAAAGAGAAACAAGGAAAAATATTTGGTAACGCTGAGGACACCGAAATGACATACGTTGAAGTGGTTAAATTATCTTCTATACTAAAAACTGATTTAGTAGATTGGTCTAATATAGGTATGATATTTTCTGCAATTTATCAAAATTTACAAAAATAAATTTGTTTATTTAGTAAACAGTGTTTATCTTTATTATAGTTCGTTGAAATATTGAAATAAAAAGTTTAGAAAAATAATTCAAACTTTTATTTAAATTTTTAATACAAGTAAAATAGTACATCTATATTGATAATAAAATATCAATACAAAAATAAATTAAAAATTATATGCAAGCACACGAAATGCCCGATTACTCAATCAGTGTTCAACAAGAAAAATTTAAAACAAAAACAGGAATTAATTTTTCAAATTTTTATCAATCCAATTTTAACAAATTAATTTATTTTAACAACAAAATATGCTGGGACTACCAATTATCACAGGATGTTGCATCAGATACTTTTATGCATATTTTGAATATGATAGATTCTTATGACCCAACAAAAAGTAGCTCAAAAACTTATTTATATACTATATCACAAAATCTTCTTTTTCAGCGAAAAAATAAATTAAAAAATCAAATATCGATAGATAGTCCGTTCACCAACCAATCATCGGGATATACCGTAACTACATTTAAAGATTATTTAGCAGATAATAGTTCTGAAATACCTTATAATATTTCGTATGAAATGGCTACTAATGCTAAAGCTGATATAATCAGAAAGCATATTCCTAAATTACCTGACACGTATCGTATAGTTATAGAAAAACGTGAATTAGAAAATATGTCATATCAAAAAATTGCTGACGAGCTTAATTTAAATTTATCAACATTAAAATCCAGAATTAAAGGAGGAAGAACTTTACTTAGAAAAATGATTAAGAAAGAATTTAAACAAATGGATATTTCTCTGGGTTAAAAATTATTTCCCAACATATTCTATTAATGATATAATATTTTTTATAGAATATTGTAAATTTTGTAGATTTTTACAACATTCACGTAAAAATTCAATATGAACGTCCATAATTTCTATTATGGCCTCATTAACACCTATATTACCGTCCATTAAAATTGCTTTCTCTCCGCTATTCGTCTTAAGGGGAAATCCTGTTGAATAAAATAAAAATTTGTCCTGTTTTAAACGTTTAAGTTTAATTTCTTCTTTTGATCTTTTATTTAAAAAAAGAGCAATTTCTTCATTCAACACTTGTAAATACGACAACGCATTTGCTTGTGTTTCTATAACTCGATTATAATTTTCACGACTAAAATTAGCACTTGTTAATGTCGCAAACAAGGGCGTAATATTTTTTGACCATTCGTCCCGTTTGGTTTTACAAAAAATTTCCATTTTTTCGCGTGAATCTTCTGAATCTTTCACACGTTTTTGCTCTGCAGCGTCATAAATATCCATAAGTGTTATATTATTTATCTTCGATAATGTTTGAAACGTATTTAAGATTTGTTGAATAATTTTTACCACCCACAGATAATGTTATATCATCACCCGAAATATCTATCGGTTTTACCAGAATATCTTCTTTATGGTCAGTTATTCCTTTAACAAATTTTACTTTAAGGTAATTACCTTGTGTTATGGCTTTGCGAATATCTTCTGACGAAAATTCGTTAAAATTTTCGAAGGTTTTTATATATTTCATACAATCTATATATTAAATTTGTTATTTTCAATAATTTAGTTTATGTTTGCTACATGAAAGCAGTGAAAGCATATAAACTATTTAGAGTTAGGAAAGATGGTTCAATTGGATCTCTTTTTATAAATCGAAAAGCAAAATTAGAAGTAGGCAAATGGTTAAAGGCTGAAAATTTTCCAACCTCAGGTTTCACACATCGTCCTTACTGGCATTGTACTAAAAATCCTATCGCGCCACATTTAAGCGAAAAAGACAGGATGTGGTATCGGATTGAAATGACAAATTTTACAAAAATGATACGGCCAGCTAATCAGGGTGGAATATGGTACTTAGCTGGAAAAATACGCATTATCAAAGAGCATACGAAAAAGAGATAATAAATTATATCAATATTCAATATATTAATTTGTAATTTGTACATATCATATATTTTCCATATCTTTGTACTATGAAACCACATCGTGTACAAACAAACGATATTAAAGCAGAACTGATCGACTATATCCAAAAATTAGTTGATCAAAAATGTAAAACTTTAAATTCTTCCAAAATATTTTTAAATCGTCCCATTGCTAATATTGATTCACTTGGGATACACCCAACAAGACGTAATAAGATGTGCGTTTCCAGTTGGTACGAATTTACAGAAAAAGATCTTCGTAGGGTTCGAAATGCTATTGAAAAAGATAAATTTTATGGTAAAATAGAAACTGGAAATGCTATTTTCAAAACACGTATTAAAAATAAATAAAAATGAGTTCAGACAACGGTGTTTATATAATCCAATATAAGGAAAACGATTATCGTGTATCTCTTGATAGTGCAATTGATAATATTGATTATTATCCAAGAAATACAGATGATTGGAAACGAACAATTATTGATTATTTTGGAAGTAGTTCGTCATATAAAACTTACGAGGAAGCAATGTCAGCAGCTTTTATTATAGAATCAGATATGAGTAAAGATAGTGGTTATACTGAATATGGCACATGTTTTTTAGGCAATTATAGAATTGACTTTAAAGAAATACAACGACGCGAAACAATATCTGATATTTTAAATCCCTAAACAAATGAATAAGAAAGATAAATTAAAAGAAATGAAAATTGCTCTATCCAATTTAAAGGAAGAAAGAGAAAAGGCAGATAAGGCATACTCATCTAAAATTTCGCGCTTAAATAAGCAAGTTAAAGAATTAAATGCAGAAGTTATATCAGACGATGCCATAGAATTTCTCAAAGGTAAAACTAACTATTGGATTGGCAACAAAATACTCGAAATTAAAACCAATAGTTTATGGGACGATAACAGCGATTTGATTATTGTAACAGGAACTCCTGTTGTGAAAGAAAATAATAATGGTAGTGAGGCACAATATACCGTAATTTCTGGAATTGTTATTTCTAACAACTATGGTAGTGGGAGAACATTAACTATATCTACAACCGATGATTTATCGGTATCTAAGTTTGAAAAAGGATATCAAAATGTCACCAAGGAAGAATTTATGCTGAAATATGCCGAATGGGACAAAAAACACAAAGAAAATCTATTCAAAGAAATCTCTAAAGTACCTGATTTATTGGAAAATAATATTTTAAACTTAACACAATGAAAGAAGAATTAATAAAATTTTGTAAGCGATTCAATCTTACCACAGTAAATGGTGATGAAATAACTGCTGATTTATACACACACGTAATAAATCGTCTGTGCTTAATTGATGGTAATACTAAATATAAATACATTAAATTATCTACGGTGACTAGTAAAATGCCAAAAATGACACACATATGCACAGCACAATTAGTTGAAAAAATAGATTTTGATTCTGGTTGTTTCTTTTTTCCAGTATATAGATTTATACGTAAAGAAACAATTAATAATATATTAAATACTTAAATATGAAAGCTATAATTTTCAAAACACCAGAAGGTGAGTACGATTCGTATACCGAAGTAACAACCGACGTTTTCTTAGTACCAGACACAACTCCTGATATAGAACTGTTATACAAAGTGCATGGCAATTTTTTGGGGAAAAAATTAATTAAATTAATAAAAAATCTTAACGCTAAAGGTATAAAAACGCATAGTAAAAATAATGACCCTACATTGCGTTATATGAATATTTTAGCAAAATATATCACGGATAATAAACTTGATTTTAAAAGTTGGTTTGTTAAAAATTACAAACCTAAGTCTATACCTTTTAATGAGTATTGTAACTAAACAAATAATTAATATGAAAAAACAAGCTAATGTAAAATATTCATTTAATTTGATGAAGAAAAATTATGCAACTTTACGTGAATACACCAAATATGCCCCTGAATTAAAATTATATAAAAATAAAAAATATGAATGGCAAGATATGATAAGATTAAATCTACATATCCCTAGCCATTATATGGCACTATTTGAACGTTCAAGCATCCCTATTTTAACTGGCGAAAAATTAGTGACATATAAAGAAATTCTCAACGCTGTTGTGAAATATTATAACAAACATCTGAAAGAATATGAAAAGTTAATTAAATCCGGTAAAGCAGAAAATTACCCTCCTATCCCGGTTTAGATTCCGGGGTATAAAAATTCCAGTTTAAGTTTTTTTGCCACTTTTCTAAGCAATTTTGCCCACCTTCCAACCCCTGCCTCTAAAAGCCCTGTAAATCCAGCCTAAAGCACCCTGCCAGTCTGAGCAAGGCAAGTGTTTAAAGAGCCAGAAAAAGTGTGTAAAGGGCTGGAAAATGTATTAAATCGAGCGTTCCAGTTTGAGTTTCTGGCTACCAGTTTAGAAATAAAATTAAGCGGTGTGTTAGGAAATTTGAGGTGTATGAATTACAGTGTAGATGTTTTTATGATTTATTTATGCGGTTCTATTTACTTTTCTTTAAAAAAGAACGAAATTTTAAGTATAAAAATAAAACTCATGAAAAAACTATGGATTACCCTGGCCTTATGGCTTTTTTTACAAAATTTAGCAATTCCACCGAAGCTGGAACATTATGAAAATAAAGCAGTTATGTATATAGAATGCGTAGAACGTTCGAATCATTCTGAGCATGCCGAAAATGAAGAGTATACTTCAATTTATGATAGTAGGCCAATGGGATTATACAACGTTACTGGTGATACCGGATATAGTACCTACACTTTTGTGTGATTTCGATGTATTAGGAAATCTGAGGTGTGTGAATTATGGGGG